>Ga0179593_1469526_pt1 | contig 12539 bp, 10 predicted proteins | sample CZODoug2_1_08_16_FD_185931 | JGI IMG/M metagenome (GOLD analysis project Ga0179593, IMG submission 185931) | Vadose zone soil fungal communities from Angelo Coast Range Reserve, California, USA - CZODoug2_1_08_16fungal (PacBio error correction) | ecosystem: Environmental > Terrestrial > Soil >... | reverse complement strand
TTTCCTCCCGCAACCTCTTGAGGTCCCAGCTGACCGACTCGGGCATGCGGACGAACTACAGAGTCCTGCCCTTTTCTCTTTTCACCCCGGTTCCCCCCATGCCTTTAGACGAAGGGCTGTCTTCCTTCTTCCCCTCTCCCCCGGTCTGCCGCCCTTTCCGGGAGACTGAGAACCTTTTGCCTCTTCAAACGGCACTTCGGACAGAAGCCGGTGTACTTGTGACTGATTTCTCGCTAGCCTTACTGTCGCTTCTCTTCTGGCTCTCGCCCGCAAGAACGTTCCCTCTGACCTCTGGAAGTTCGTGTCGATTTTGGTGGACAACTTCATCGCGATCCTACGTTTTGCGCCGCGATCGGATTCTTCCCTTTTCTCGTTTCTTTGCTCCGACCCTTCTCGCGTCCCCGGTATAGATGGGCGAAGTGTTTCCCCTCCTCCCTAACTTCTGAACGATCACGGAGCTGAAGTCAGCAGTTATAGCCGTTTATTCCAAGAAGACCGCGCAACGCAGTCCCGCGCTGAGCTACGCCTGGTCTTCTCGGCCCCCTCTTTGTTTTGATTTTCTATGGATGAAATCTCAGTTGATTCTTTTATCCGATTACCCGGCGGAGCTCGCCGCCTTTTGGATACTCGTTCGGGAAGAAATCAGATGCCACCTTTTTGCTGATTCACTCCTAAGGTTCTGCCTTTTCTTTTCTTGCCATCGCGGGAGGGCGGCGAGGCGCTGAGCCCTTCCCTTCCCCCTTTTTCCGCTTGAGTCTTCCGAGCCCCTGCCGCTGTCGCGGGTTGCCGCCTCCGCACGCGCATCCGGAGTGAAGGAGCTTTTACTTTTGATTCCTGCTCCTTTGGACTTCGGCGTTTCTCTGGCCGACAATGCCAAATGTGCCTTATGGTTTCAAGAGGCCCGTGCTAGCGGGCATTTCTTCTGATGTGTTCTCTGATCAGTCCCGTTTTGGCCCCGATGCCGTCTTCACTGTTTCTCTCCTCTTTTTCTGTCGTGCGGTGATGACTGAAGGAGTGAAGGTACGTCCCCTCTTTCTTTTTTTTTGTTCTACCCTCTCCTACCAGACATGGTTATCGCTGAGCATCTCTCGCCCCGGGCTGGAGGAAAGAGATGGCCTACGTCTCCGGGCCCCTCCTGGGTCCTTTTTCACCTACGTGACCCGCATGTACAGAGGGAACGACTTCTAGACTTCTTCTGCTTTTTCACCCCTTTTTTGTTCGGAGGGCTTGTTCATTCATGGGATTGGGGTGGTGATGGTGGATAGGGAGATTTCTCGGATCGTCTTCGCCGACAAGTTCGAGTTTTTACCCTTCTCTCTTTGATTCTTTTTTTGCCCTTACAGAGACGCGCAGACCCACCCCCGCCATCCACCCGAGACAAAATGGCCTTGCGCCCAGGCTTGCTTCGCTAGTCAAACCTTTTCTTTCTACGGCACAGGGAATCCTAGTCCGCTCCTCTCTATTCTGGCCCACCGAAGACTCCCCTGTCCGGTGTCAAGAAGGAAGTGTTCCCCAGGGGATCTCTGCCACGGCCCTACTTCCAAGGAGGCGGGTCCTCTTTTCTCCTTCCTTTTTTGAAACCTCCGCATACAATACTTCCCAGCGGCGGGCAGGAGCTTTCCGAGGCTCCCGGGCGATTCCCACTTCCCTTTTAGCGCCGGCCTTTTCCAACCTTCTCTTCCTACGGTTCGTATGGAATCCGAGAGCTGCTGTATCTCTGCACCGTGATGATCTTTACGTTTTTTTGGCTCGACGGGTCTGGCGAGTAAGAAGAAGTTTCTGATGCCCGTGCGCCCTCCTTTCTGTCGCAGGGCGCCTCAAGGGAATTGCGGCCCAATTACTTACTCGTCCAAGCTTAAGAGTCGGCCGGTCGTGCGTTTTCCTTGTCCCCTTTTTCGCGGGTCCCCTTTCCTTCTAGTGGAACTACCGCCATTTGCCATCTTCTTTCCAAGCGAATTCCTCAGCGTCCCCGCCGGCTTCTTTTCACGTCTCAATCGAGAAGGCCATCACCTTTGAACACGTTCCTTTCCTTTTTTGTGCCGAGCTGTTGAGTTACTGTAACCTTTTGCCTCTTCTTGGATCGGTGCATGCTATATCGCTTAGGGATTTAGCTGTTTTCACTATTCCCCCCTATAATTCCACGGGCCCAGAGGGACTCCTTCCCAGTCTCAGCCCTCCGAAGCTGGAAGCGGTCGAGCGGCGTCGACTTTTGCCACCTTCCCAGTCCCCTTCGCCCCCAGTGAAAGGCTGCTCCAGGCGGGGCGCATTGACCCAGGTACTCTTTTTTTTTTTTCTTTCGCCGTACCGACTTCACGCCGACCCCCCGGACTTCTTTCTCTCCTTTCCCTTCAGCATCTTACTGGCTGTCGGCCATTCTCAGATTCGAAAAGAGCCGGGTGAGGCGGCGGCGCGGCCCCTTTGCTTTTCCTGCCCGATTGCCCGGGGAGACTGATGACCTCGGAAGATCCTTGTCGTTGTCGCCCGACTAGTCGACGAATCTGGTGCCGTAGGCAGGTTCAAGGAGCTGCTGCCCTGGGTTTGCCCCTTTGCATGACTTCTGGCGCTGTATTCCGGTGGCTCATCATGTCCCTTCTCCCGTCTTTTTGTCTGGTCCGATCTCTCCATGGAAGTAGCTTGTCCTGCAGGGTAGGAGTAGCCGATCCCCTTCTTGGAGCCCGCCAAGTTATAGTAGTTTTTCTTACTCCCTCCTTCTCTCTTCTGTTCAGCTCGCCGACTCACGCAGCACCGCGCGATTCCCTTGACGAGCCTGGTCGGGTCGAACGCGATCCCTCTCTCCTCGAGCGTCCCTTGTGTGCCCCCCCCGCCGGCCACGCTAAACTTCATGTAAACCAGGCAAGACTCTCCGACCGTCCCTTCCCGGAAGGGACGTGACCAGACTTAAGTGATGCTGCCTGGTCCCTGACCTTTTAACGTAGGTCAAAGATTCCTTGGTCCGACCCGCTGGAGAGTAAGGCCGTCGGCATCCCCTACTGTTGATCCGGCTCCCTCCCTCTCTCCCAAGGTTTCCGGAGATGGTTAATCGGCGTTTTAGTCTTCCTTCTCTTTACTCCTTACCCGATCCCGCCACGTCCGTCGCGAGGGTGATTGAGCATTCTGCCCCCCCCGTACCTGATCAGGCCACCCCCTCGGAAGGCTGATCCTTCCGAGGCCCCCCTTTTTGTCTTTTGAGCATATGTTCATAGAGGTCCTTCCCTTGCATTGGCAGAACTGCAGACCGCCCCCTCCCTGCCAGTTTTTCAGCAGATAGTCAAAGCAGCCTGCCGATTAAATGCATTCAGCTGTTCCGGCACCCCGTCCGCGGCCGGGCTCGGGATGGGGGGTGTTTCCCCCCCCTCCCTCTTCCCCTTTTTTTTTTTTTTTCTTCCTAGCGCGCCGGCGCCAGCAGCCCCTGCCTATGCTGGCACTATCCCTTCCTGGTTGAGCCGTCATGATTTCCTCCCGGGCCCCTTCGGGATTCCTTCACCCCCCACGTTTTCGTGAATAAACCCCGGAGGCGCGCCCTCCGGGTTCACTCTTCGCACGGCCTTTTTTGAAGCAATCTCTTTCACATCACCAACTAGGTGCCGGAGCAGCTCTCGACCCTCCCCCTTTCAGCTCTTTTTCTTTTCTTTTCGCGATCGTAGGGGTGATTTCCCCTGAGTTCCCAGGACATTAAGTTCTTTTCCAGCCGTGTTCAATAGGGCGTGTAGGCGACCCCGGACATAGAGACCTGACCGAGCAGTGTACATCTTTTTCGCCACCGTGGACAGCCCCCGCCGCGACGCAGAGAGAGTTGAACCTCCTTCCTTTCTTAGATCTCATCCTCGCTCAAGTTTTATGATGGCGCTCGGCTGCGCTCCACCTCTGGCCGCTGGCAGCCGGCTTGTTTTCGGACCCCCCCCCCTCTCCTTTTGCACCGTACCCGTCAGGCTCTCGAACGACTTTTCGTCCCCGGAACACCGGGATTTTCTTTCCGCAAGGGGACCCGTTCTCTTTTTTTCGGGCTCCACCGGTTCGGCGGGCAGGTAGCTCTCACGTCTCTTTAAGAGGAGAATGGCTCTCCCTTTCCCCTTACGGCCCTTTTTTTTTCCCTACTCTGACACCGGTAAGGTGCTCGCTTACCGAGTAGGTCAGAATTGTATAGTAAGCTTTTTTGTTCCCCTTCTCCGGTTGTTTTTTTTCTATCATCAGGGCATCCTCCCCCTTGCTATCTGCTCTTTCTGAGGATCTTCGAGAAAGCCTGTTGACCAAGTTCATATCAACCAGTAGAAGAAGGGTACCCTCTTCGATCCCTGCTCAAGAGGCCAGGTTGCCCCCCCCCCCCCCCCCAAATTTTTCCCCTCTGGCGAGCTCACCTGGGCTGCGAGGCCCGCACGCGTGCCCTACGCGGTGTAAGTGGTATCTGTGTACGAGAGATTGTACCGGTTTCACTTTCGATTTGCATCCTCTCCTGCGCTGCCTGCTTCCCTCTTACGAACTTGAATCATAGTGATAGGCTGGTGTCCAGAAAAGAGGAGCAGACTCCAGATGTTCCCTCTTCGGTCCTCTCCTCCTGTCGCTCCCGGGAGAAGACCCTTTACCGAGCGCTTCGTTTTCTTTGTGTCATTCCTAATCGGTTGACCGGTGTCCCTATCCGTGAGCTGTCAGTAAGACGGGTTAATTGTACCCCCCTCTCCCCACATCTCCTCGCTCTGGCGTCGTTAGGTCGCTCTTATCTCGGAACAGAGGGGGACTTCTTTTGTTTGGAGGGAGCTCCCCCTAGGCCTCCGTGCTTTCACCCGATGAACAAGGCTGAGATTCCCCCCCGCCGGGGGGATTCACGTTTTCCATCGCCTCACATGATTGTAGGAGTGAATGAGACCATCCGTAGTGACGGTGCCAGCCTCGTTTTTGCTTCCTCTTGTTTCCTGTGTTTTCCGATTCGACTCCCCACCCTCAACGAAGGATCTCCCCTTTTTTTTGCCTCTTGTCCTTGCCCGAGGCTTTTCCATTTCTTGACGATGCTGCGGGCTGTCTGACGAGCTCCTGCGGGGGCGTGCTGGCAGATTCAAGGTACATCCCCTGGTTACCTTATAAGACAGGCGCGCACGGGATCGCTTTTTCCTCTTTCTTTTTTTCCGCGAGTGGTCTGATCCGGTAACTGTTTTTGCCCCGATTGACCGGCGTTCCGATCACTACTTCCGGACTTCTTTTCTTGACGGAGCTGACCACTGAAGGGAGTGACCTTGCTCCGCGCTCCTCGCCCTGCCCTCTCGCCTTACAATGGTGATCGACGCGGGAGCCGCTCTCTTTTTGCTTCCCTCTCTCTTCCTGGACCCCAGAGAGGCCTAAAGTGTTTCGTTTGTCCCGTTACCACACGCTTACCGCAGGCCCAGACTCGCAGCTAGACGGACGCTTCTGCTCGCGTTTTTTTCCTCCATGTCCGTTTGCGCTTCTTGAGTTAAGGAAGTTCTTTTTTTTTTTCTGATGGGCCTTCCCCTGACTTATGAGTTACGGGATGATAGCGTCGCTTCCAGTCTGTCTTGGAAATCGCGCGCGGATGCGGGTCCGGCCCCCCTTGCCGATCCTCTGAAGTACAGAGTCCCCTCTTCTTCCTTGACCATCATTCGGATCCCCCGTCGTTCTTCTTGGTCATCTTTTTTTCGCCTAATTTGCTTCCACCAGATACGGACAGGGCATTCCCTGATCCTTTCGCTCTTAGGCCCTTCTCCGTCTGGGGCCAACTCGACCAGCGCCACCGAGTCCCTTTTACTAATTAGGGGCACAGGGCGTCTTGTTTTTTCACTGCGGCGGGCAAGCTTTCTTTCCGTGCTATTGGATTCACAGCGACCCTTCGCTTCCCCGAGTTGCAGCTGACTTCAGCGGCGACGGGCTCGCCTCCTTCTTGTCCGCGCATCGGTAGACACGTTTTTTTGTCGTCTCTTGTTTTCTCCCTCAAGAGCGGAAGGCTTTCTCCCGGCACCGTTCTGCCGGCGGACCTTACGCGAGGGGCGTTGGCGCGATTCTCCTTTCTCCCGAGCAACGGACGGGCATGTTTCTTGCCCCCCTCTCCCTCTTTTTTTTGCTCCCCCTTACGCTTTTTTTTTTTTTCGGCGTCGGCCGGTGCGCGACGGCTGGCGTAACGCGGCGGCCGTTCTGAAGTGGACAACCGCCGCTTCTTTTTGAATTTCCCCCAAGAAAATCGAAAATTAATCTGATCACCCGCGCTCCCGTCGACAGACGGAGCAGGCCCCACTTAACCATATATCTTTTAATAATTCAGTTGTGTGGCTGGTCTGGCCTTTGGACGTCTGGATGGAGAGATTCCCCTGTGCCCGCTGCTTCGGCTTTCCCCCCGCTTTTCGTCGGAAATTCCAGTACTTCCCTTGCGTGTTAAAAGATCATGGACCCGGCCCGCGGGATTTCACCCTTCTTCGAAACGTTTTCACGCACGGCACGAGCTGGCGTGAGACTCTCTGGTTCGAAGTTTGCCGCTCAGTCTTTTTGCTGCCCCGTCCGTTGCTCAGGAGGGGCGAGGACTTAGGCTCTTTCCGCACCTTTTTTCTGCCTTAAAGGAAGAAGCGAATCCCGGTGACTCTTTCGCTGGTCCTTGTTCCATGTTCGCGAACCGGGGTTCTCCCCATCTCATTTTGACCGAGGCGGCGGAATTCCTCTTTTCTTTTTTGATAACCCGGCGCAGACCCGGCCTGGCTCCGACATTGGGGCGGCTTCTCCCCATGCCTCGTCGTCCCAGCTTTCCTCGCATCTTCTCAGTTTCCCTGTTATTTTTCACACTCTCTGCTTGGGTGGAACATGCCTTAGGCCCATTCTTCTTTCGATTGTCCTTTCCAGCCTCGCGCAGGATCAGGGCATCGAGTTTGCGCCTGAGATAGGGGTTGAATCCGCCATTTCCTTCTCATGCCTAATAGCCGACTTGTCCTACATTATGTGTTTCGCAGACTTTCTTTTTTTCTTTCTCCCCCCTGTCAGAGGGCTCAATAACTTTCCCAGTTTGTAACCGGTCCGCGAACTTTTAACTCGTAATACGTCATAACCCGAGGAGCCCATGCCTCTCTCTTCACCCACACGATCCCCCTTTTCCTGACGCACAAGGAAGGCTGCAGAAAGGCCCTCCTGAGTTGAACCCGCGGACGATTTCTTCCTTCTCTCTTTTGATTTTCAAGATTCAAGCCGTCCCCCGACAGGTAGTACGAGGCTCCCAGCCTCCTGTCAGCACCTGTATTCGAAGACTTGTCCCGCCTCCTTTAATATTGCGATTCTAATAGGCGGCGTCCCGCTCCGGCGCCCCTGTCGCCCGTACGTGGTCATCGGCCGTCCCCACTCCACTTCCGCGTTGGTGATTTGTCGCCAGAACCTGATCATGAAAATCCTCGCTCCTTCTTAATCCCTCCCTTCTTTTTCCCGTCTTATGAGGTACCTAGTACCCGTGGATTTCTGCATTGTTCGGCCAGCCTCCCCGACTCCCCTTGTCCCCCGCAGTCCCGGAAGCCCGCTCTTTCACTCTCCTCCCGCTTGGCCCCTTTTTGCTCTGGGTCTTCGTTTTTTCCCCCCCTCTCCGCGGCCCGGGTTGCGTGTCCAGTCTGCCGTCACACGGGGGCAGGTTCTGCTAGCGCACGCCCCCGCCTCTTTTCTTTCACCCCTACTACGCATGGATAGGCTAATGATTTCCCTCTTTTTTTCTCCGTGGCCTGGCCACCACGTTCCGGCGTCTGCGCAGCCGGTTCCTCGGTGGACAGAAAAAATGAAGCCTCCGTCCCCCCCGGACAGCCGTCCCCCTCAGGTTCTTTTGCTTCATCAGCGCGGGCCCAGGCTTCCCTTGTTCCGCTCGTCTGGGGGTGATCTCGTACCGGAACCCTTTTTAATAAGCCTCGACGTCGTTACCCGCCGGGGCTTTCAATCGGACCTTGACCGCGCGCCTTTACCTCGGGTCGTCCCTTGACACTTCATCCGCGCTTCGCGAGGACTTGACGTTGCTTCCACCGATCCTCGAGAAGTTTTTGCGTTCTTTCGCTCCATCTGCCGACTTTCTGCGAGCTGCCAGCGCTTCACGGTGACCCCGGTGGTCAGGCTCTCGACGGTTTTTCGTGTCCCGCGGCCGGTTTAGATCGCCGCTGGTCGCCTCGCTGGGCGGGGAAGGTCGGCTCCTTGCTGTCTATTCGGCCTGTCTCACGTCCCCGGCTTTTCCGGCCCTTTTGATGACCCTTTTTTTCGATGCTTTCTAGGTGCTTTTTTTCCTTTATCCATGGGGTATTCCAGCGTTCTAGTCGGCCCGGGATCTCTTTCTGTCCTCAGACTAAGTGTGGTTTTTTCTTCCGGGCGACTTCCGTTACACAGGATTCCAGATCGGTTCTTTTAAATCTCTTCCGTTCTTTCCTCGCGTTTTTTCTTCATCAATGCCTTTTTTTTCGCCGCCGGGTACCCTCAGCTCCGGTGTTGACCGCCGCCTCGCGAGCGCACGGGCGCTCCCTCGTCCGGCTCCTTCCCTTCCCGACGCCGGTGTACTTGTACCCGAGATGGTCCTTCCTGAGTCCCCGCTGTTTTTGGTCCCCCTTTTTTGGTCATAGATCCTTGCCCGCAAGCCGCTTGCCCATCCTGCCGGTTCCCACAGCGAAAGGAGCTCCTGCTCGGAGGATCTGGTCGCAATCCTTCTTTTTCCCCCGCTTGTACGAGATAACGGCAGTTCTCCCTGCTTATTCTCCTCTTTTGGGACTCTTCCCGCGCGGTTTTTTATTTCTCCTTGGTCTCCGTGTTCCATCCGATGACCGGATGGTTTTCCTCCGTATAGGGAGATGAAGTCAGCGGTCTCGCTTCCCCCCTCCTTCTCTCTCCACTCGACGCAGGTTGGGTCGCGCTGATGACTCTTTGTTTCTTTTTTTGGCTTTTCCCCGTTGTCCTGATGTGAAACGGCGTGTCCCCCTCGGCGTTGATTCACTCAACGTGTGGCCGCTCCCCTCCCCTGCTGCACACCTGATTCTACATCTATGCTTAGTGATCTTTTCCAGCATCGCGGGGCTTCCTGTCCCTCTTCTCGCTCCCTCGGTTCGCTATTCGACGGGACACCCCCCCTTTTCGGGCTCGGCGATCTGGGGAGAAGACACGGCAGTTTTTTCGCACTGCGGCTTCGGCCTCTCTGCTGCCCTTGGACTGTGGGACCGATTTGTGTCTTTATTTTCGTTTTTTTTCCCCTGACATTGCACCTTTAAATGACACTGGGACTCTGATGACTACCCTCCTAATTCCTCTCCTGGATCGATTTTTTCTCGGCTCATGCCTTCTTTCTTTTTCGCTGATAGGTCACGGTGGCGGCCATGCTCCGATCCCCGCCGTACTACGTGCGGGGCTTTCCTCTCTTCCCCCGCTCCTTGAGTTCGTTCCTCTCCTCGTTTTTGGAACCTCCCTCCAACTACCATCTTCGCCTACCTGGTGATCGACGTCTGGCTTAGCCGGTCCGGACAACGGTATGGCTGCCCCTTTTTTCGGCCTCCTCTGGTCCTTTTTTCCCCCTCCGTGAAATAAGTGACCATCCAGCAGGTACCATACTTGCCCTTTCTTTTTGTGGCCGCCCTATTTACGGGCCGGCCTGGCCTCCTGCGTCATTTTAGGGGAGCGGTGGGTGGTGCTGCTGCAGGCATTTTCCCTATCCTTCTCCTTTATTCCTCGCAGTGAGACGACCCTTTCGGGTACCCCCCTGTGCGGAGGTTTAGGCGCCGCTGAGCACGATGTCTACACCTACCCCCCCCTGTTCCTTCCCCCCCCCCGATCCCTCCTTTTCGGGATGCTTGTCACGGTGTTCCCCTGACTCTTCTCCCTCTTACGCAGGGATGCATCCGCTCGTACCTTTATTTGCGCGCTTGATGGGGCCACGAAGACAGTCCGTAAGTTTGACGGCAGGTCCACAGGGAAGAATATTTTAATGGCACGGGTCCTTTTCGGCGGCCCCCTTTTCTCGTGGGTAGACCCTCCTCCTAAAGGACCGAGTTCGTATGATCGCCGCCGCTTAGCCGGGCTCCCTGCATACTTCTCGCCGCCTCTCGGTCGACCCCACGGCTTTTTTCCCTTCCTATCTTTCTGACTTGCCGACAACCCCGCTGCGTCTCGTCACCGTGCTGAGCGTCGGTCGTCTTTGAACCGCGGGTCTTTCTAGACCTCGTCGAATGCGCACCCTGCGCACGGAAGGGCTGCTCCGGCGAGAGACCTGGGGGCGGAGAAATGACTGTTCGCCCTCGCTATCGTTCCCCCGGACCGACCTTTGTTCTAGCCCCGCGTGCCCGATGATTAAACTACGGAGTATTTGCTGCGGCTTTCCACGACCCCACATCCTGAATCCCAGCTTCACCGCCCGCTTCCTCGAGCCATCCGCCGCACTGCAATTCCACTTCCCCCGGTCCCCCCACACCTTCTTCTTTTCCTTTTGTTTGTTGACCCGCTATTGGTCCGTGTACAGGGTCCGTGGGGATGGCGCGCGGCAACCCCGTCAGGAGCGCTTCAGCTTTCGGACCTTCTTTTGTGGACCGCGTCCCTAAGATGCGGAGTTTCCGTTTTCCCCTTCCCCGGTCCGCTTTCCCGCCGGGAACCCTTTCGTGGCACGCAGGGCCTCGGTTGACGCGGAGAGCGCGTCCTGGGCAGGCGCCTCTCTTTCTCCCTCTTCCTTCGCCCCTTCCCTCCATTGCCGGCGGTTGACGAAGTGAATTAGGATTTTCCCGCGTTTAGAATCCCCGCACACCGGGACTGCGCCCAGCCGGTGAGGTGTTAACTATCTTTTCGTCGTCCCAGGCACTTGACCCGGGTAACTTTCTATAGCAAACGAAGCTCCACGGAGAGTAACTTCTTTGCCTTAGGTTCAACTTTCGATATCTGTTTGAATCCAGATTTCGGTACGATTGAGGATAATCCCACGCCGAGAACAGATTGTCACAGACTTTCTAGTAGAACGTGCCCCTTCGCTTTCCTTTTCATTACTTTTTTTCCAACTGAAGGACTTATGGTCTGGGGGCGCGTCCAGAAGGCAGGAGAGCCAGCATCCTCGATTCCTTGATGCCATGGCCACCATTAGCACGTGCTTCCGATGGGTGAAAAGTCAGCACGGCCTGGACGCCCCCAAGTCCTTTGGCCGTTGCTCTGTTTAGGTGTAATTCCTGGGCTCTTCATCTGAAGCCGCAGCAACGCCTCCGTCTTTCCCCTGACGGCACCTGGGTAGTGAAACGCGATCCTCCCGGTTCCCCCCTGGTGCAACAGGCTTCACCCCACCACGTAAATTCCTCCCTGACGGGCCTCCGTAAAGGCCGCCGGATCTTTCCTTTTTTCCCAGAGAGCAGAGGGTCCTTCTAGTGCTTCTGTCCCCCTCTTCCTGGCAGTCAGTCTCTTTAACTCCTTACCTCCTTTGTCTTCCTTCCTTTCGTCCTTGGAATTCTGGCACAGTCCGGAGCGAAAGAAGAGTAGATCACCTACTTTTCGGAGCTGATTCCCGTAGAAGAGCGGAGAGTCCCGTTTCACCTCCCTCTTTGGTTCCCCCTCCCCCGACAGTAGTAGCGTCTTTGAAGCCTTTACGCCCGCCTTTGACCTGATCGCATCCCCGCTTGATCCCTTGCCCTCGAGAAAGTTCCCCTCCCCCTTTCTTATCTCTAGAGCGGTACCAGGGCTTTTCCCCCCTTCATAGCCGCACGCCGCCCGCCGCACAGTCTTCCGCTCCCGGCCCTCAGCTCGTCCATTTTCCCGCGCTCAGGGGTGAAGCTGTGCCCCCCGCAGCACGCGGCAGTTTTGCGGTCTGGGATTGGGTCCCTCTCAGCTCTCTTAACCCGGTTGTCCCTCCTGCCGCGGACTCGAATGACAAGCGATTGCTTCACCTGGATTCTTGGAGCGTCAGATTCCCTCCGACACTGCATTTTTTCTTTCGAATGGAGGACCTCCGTCTTCCTTAGGCTGCCTCCGAAGGCCCGATTGCTCTTTAGGCCCGTTTCCACAATCGCTCCCCCGTATGCTAGCAGCAAGAGAGGGACCTCCCTGCTTCCTCTTCCTTTTTTGCTTTTTCGCGAGGCTCGTCGGGGGTGGAGCGCTAAACCAACTTCTTAAGCTCAAGCCTATTCGTCTTTCAGTTCCTTTTTAAGTATGGGTCTTTCCCCTTCGCAAATCGTCTACCTCACCGTCGCGTCTAGTCTCAGAAAAGACTCCGAGGAAGAACACCCTGTCCAGCGCGCTCGGTCGCGGAAGATCAGCGGCCGACCCCGTTTTTACAACCCCCTCGAGCCTTCTCTGCGCATCGCGCTGAACGACAACCTCCCCTAGTTCCCCTCTTGGTCTTTTGCGTGCCAGCTCTCCCGGTGCACACTTCCGTAGCTCCGACGACATCGTCGAGCAAGTACACTGCTGGCCCGTTCGCTCGCCGCGTCCAGGTTTCGATAGTCATTTGGCGAGGTCCGGCCTTCTTGAAGAGGTGCCTGGAGAAAAGGGCGTAACTTCGGAGACCACGGGTGAGGCTTTTCCTCCCCTTCCGTGAGGCCCTGGTGAGTCAGCAGGACCCCATTCCCAGCCGGGTTCGTCCC
>Ga0179593_1449404_pt1 | contig 12539 bp, 13 predicted proteins | sample CZODoug2_1_08_16_FD_185931 | JGI IMG/M metagenome (GOLD analysis project Ga0179593, IMG submission 185931) | Vadose zone soil fungal communities from Angelo Coast Range Reserve, California, USA - CZODoug2_1_08_16fungal (PacBio error correction) | ecosystem: Environmental > Terrestrial > Soil >... | reverse complement strand
AGAGTTGACCTTTGATCTCCCTTCCCCTGGTGTTCTCTGTTTCCCTTTTGGTGAAAAAAACACAGCTAGGCTTAAAAACCTTGCTAGGTAAACTTATTTAAGAGGCGTTGCCCCGGGAGCAATCCATCCACTTTCATCCCCTCCTGTCAAGTCCAGAGGCCCCCCCGGATTTTCCTCGTATTGCAACTATTATTCGTGTTCCCTTAGACCCCTTTGTCCCCCCCCCCCCTGCCTGGTTCCCACGTTTACCCTTACGAGTTTTTTTTTTATGACCCCTGGTTTTCCTAGACCGCCAAGCACTCTTTTGGCCGGGGATTTCTTGATTCCCATTCTTTCCCCCTTTCTTTTGTGACTTTAAGGAAACCCTTTCCTGACGTTGAAAGTTATTTTTTTTCCACGTATTACCTTGACCTTTTTCCCAGGGGGAGGTCGGAAGGCTGGGCCTCCCTCCTTCCTCACTTGTTTTTGCGAATCACCGGCTTATTCGTGACTTGTTGGTTTTCGAACGTCGACGTTTCGGTGCCGGTGTTAGGGTCGGGTTTTTCTTTTTAACATCTTCTCCTTTGCTTTTGGACTTGGTCCATCCCCGGCAACTGCCCCTTGTGAATTGAAGTCGTGGTCTGCATGAGCCTCCCCCACATTTTGTCGGTGCGAAGTTCGTTTTCCCCTCGCGTTAACCCCTTGCATCACTTTTCACTGCTAGATTTGGGGGCCCCAAAACAAATTCCGTACAACAGGTTTTTGGACTTTCCCTTTTGAGCTTTGGTCTTCTTTTGTGTTGATTCATATTTTTAACTTGCATAGTTTTTTTTCTGAGGATAGATTCGATGTCGATCCGGCTGGTTATCAACCCCCCCCTTCCCTGGGCGCCCCGTCTCTCAACCTCCTGGGTTACTGCTTTCCCACACTTTCACCCTGAGGTACCCCTGTCCCGGGTCTCGGTTTTGCCTGCGGGGGTGTTTTCCCTTTCCACACCCCCTTCAACCCCTTAATTATCTCTTACCCCCAGGCCACCCATGTCACTTCTTTTCATTGACCCCCCGTGCTTTTTTCTTCTCTCTGCATGCTTTGGTTTTCTAACAACTTCTGAGGGAGTTTTTTTTATCCTCTTTTCAGTGCCCTATTTAGGTCCAAGTTGGTTTTTTCGCTCTTCGCGTGGACCCTTCCGGTATTTCCCCTAAGCGCGTCCAAATTCCAGTTTTTCCTTTTTCTGACTGTTTCCCATTTTGCCTCCCCCGAGGCATCCCCCCTTGGCGCACAGTTCCCCATTCACTATACAGACAGTTCGACCGTGCCCCCCAAATGGGTACGGAGGGTGGGGGTTAGGGATAAAACCCGTCCGCAGCATCGTCGTTCAATAGTTTTCCCCATTTTTTCTTTCCCCCCAACACTGATGTGTGTCGTGCAATAAAATTGCAAGTCCCTTCTTTATTTGATGGGCGTCTTGATGGTAATTATGAGAGCAAGTAATGTTTCCCAAACGCACGCAAATTTGACCCCCCACCTTCTCCCTCCCCCCCCCTTCTCACCCCTGCATCGAAGCCAATCAGCACCGGTAGCCCTGGTTTTGTTCGACGGTACTACCGACGTCGTTGTGTCCTTTGACTGAATTTCCAAGAGGGCGTTCCTTCTGACAGGGCCTTGGGCAACTTTTATCTTCCCTTCACTGCTTTTTTCGAGCAGTGTATTTGTTTCCCCTTACTTTTATCCCCCCCGAACATCCATGCCCTGTGATGGCAATTTTTCTCCAAACCCCCGTTTTCTTGATTCTTCTGTTCTCAACCTTTTGCAAAAACCCCCTTTTTTCAAAACTCTGGCTTTTGTAGGGGTTTCGCGGGTATCTTCCCTTCTGTCATTCTGGTGAAGTGATACTCCCGGTCAGTCCCGAACGGCTGATTTTTTGTTGCGAACTGGGTAACCACCGCACAATCCTCGCTTTTTTCCTTCCCTTTCCTCTTTGAGTTGGACAACTGGGTCCATCCTCCCTTTGCTCCATTCCAGACCCCTTCATGTGGTGAAGCCAAACAGAGGTACCCTCTCCAGTTCCGTCAGTTTACCGTATCTGTCCGGGCACCACAGCCTTTTTGATCCAACCCCCAACGAAAGTGAGGTCAAATTTTTAGGCTCCCCCCATTCTTTTTCTTTCCTTTTTCCCCTTCCCATAACTACATTCTTGTCTCCCTTTTTTGTTGCCTCGGGTCTAGGGTAGGTCACTGGTGAACAGTGTCCAAGCGAACTGCGATATTCTGTCCAGGATCTTCCCCCTGCCAGGCGGGCAACACCATTCATCGTACCTTTTCTTTTTTCTCCCCGCCGCCAAACCCTCCTTTTTTCGGTTTTTCGGCCTTAGTCTTTTCTTCGGATCTTCCTCTTACAGGCTCGTTCTGCCCGAAGGTTCGTCCCGGTCATGTTTCATTAACGGGTTACATACCTGTGTTTCCTTTACACGAACCATTTAACGGTCTTTACCCTTTGCCCCCGCCCGCAAGGATCGCCTCCCTACGCCCTGCCCCCCGCTGCAGGAGGATTATCTTGTGATCAAAGACACCGTCATTTCCCTCTGCAAGGTTTCCCCCGCTCTTTTTCCTTCTTACACGTCTCTTTTTTCTCTTTTGTGTGGTTTTTAGCCGATGACTATATTTCCCAAGATGACTTTCGTGGCAGCCTGAATCTTCTCACCTTTCCGCTTTAGCACCCATAGAAATCCCTCTTCCTTCTTGGTTTGTCCCCTTTAGCCGGAATAGTGGAGACTTGATTTGGTTAGCATTTTGTCTTCCTGTCCGTTTTGTAGGTTGTCCCCACCCCCCTGGAGTAGTATCCTCCCCTTTTACTTTCAGTCTTTTTTTTTGCCCCCTAACCCCTGCTTAGACCCGCTTTTCCCGTTTTTCTAAAATTCCGACCCCTTGAGCCGTCCTTCCAGGGGTGTTGTTTTTTTTTTATTGTATTTCCTTCGGACTATATTACTGTGGGGATTTTTCTTTTTGTTTTGTTTTTTTGTTTTGTGTGTGGGGGGTTCCCTCCTTGGCAGTTTCCCTCGTTTTTCATGCTCGGGTAGCTGTTACCCCCGGTCGTTGTAGTTTTTCACCGAAACTTATTCAGTTCCTTACACCCCGTCTGATCCAAATAAAATGCCATTTCCCCTTCCCAATTGGAGAATGAGACCCCCACCCTTTTCAACCAGGTTCCCCCCGTTTTTTTCTTTTTCTCTTCCCCCAAGCTGATCCAGAAACATTCCCCCCTTCCCCCCCTAGAGAACGGTCTTTCCAGGTACCTGTTGTTTGTTCACCTTCTTCCCGCATTTAATTCCTTCCCGATCCCGGACAAGGCTGACCCATTTTCCCCCTGCTTGAATTTGAGGGTCCCACTTTCTCTTCCCTTTCTAGCGGTTCTGCGGGACAATTCTTCTCCCCCCCCCTCTTCGGGTGAGTTCCTGCTTACGTACTGAGAATGAATAGTTATTTCGTCCCCTCTTTCGTGTGACAGTCTCCCGTTTTCCCTCTAAACCTCCTGAATTGCCTGTGTTCCCCCGTTCGCCCCTCCTATCTCCCCCTCCCGGTTTTTCAGTCCCCAGGACCCTATCCAAGGTAACTATTTTTCGACATCGTGAATACTTCATACAGACCAATACGTTTCAAAAGCGGACCGTTTCCACCTTAAACTTTCCGTCATGTCCTGGTTTCCCCCCTTTACCGGTTTCCCCCAAACTACAAGCATTTTCCTTTTTCTGCCCTTTTACCACCGTGACTCACTGTTTGCTTCGGTGCCTTCAATCTTTGTCACTTGCTTCTTTTGTGGGGCTTCTCCTCTTTTTTTTTTTCATGGTTACTTGCCTTCCCTTTCTTCCTTCACTCCGAACCTCAGAATGTCAAAAATTCATGTTCTGGGTCCGTGCTCTACCCCCATAGGTAGAGTATTTTGGTCCCTCCAAAGTGTCAGTTTGTCACTTTTTTCCCCTCTCTTCTTCTCTGTGGCTCTCGGACAAAATGTCTCTTGACAAACGTAGGTTCTGATTCTTCTCCTTTCTTTCTAATCGAATAGGTAAACTGTGGGCCAGGTGTGGATTCCCCGGAGGCATGGTGATTACCTCCCCTCCCTTCCCCCTCCTTTTTCCCTGAGCCCATTAAAGCGTTCCTCCCATACCTCGCGAAGCAAAACGCTCCATTGTATTCCCGTCCTCCAAAGAAACCCTCCGGTGGTTGATCCTTCCCCCCCCCTGCCCGCTCATGACACGGCTCCTCCCCCTTCAATGTGTTTTTTTTTGTTTGTGAAGTCCCGATCCTTTTTTCTTGTGGTGGACCTTAAAGAAGTACTTGCTGGTTAAGAACAGGACAAGTCTTGCTTACCACTTGAAGACACTTTGTTTATCCCCTTTTCTTTTTTTCCAGACCCCTCCCCCCCCACAGTTGTAATAGAGGGAGTTCATTTCTTATGTTGATCGGGATTTTTCCTTACGACTTTTAATAGATAGTGGACAAACTATCTCTTAACACTTTTTCTCCAGAGCGTACCGGGTGACCCACTTCATCACCCTTCCCCGCGCTAACAGACGCGCCCCTTCAAAGTGCCGGAGCTTTTCCCCCAATCTATGTGATCTTCCGCAGCAAATTTCTTCCATTGTTTGTCTCCTTGCCATTGTTTTTTAAGCATGTGCTTCAGTTTTCATCCTTCTCAAAACTCAGTTGTATTAATGTTTGTAAACAGTTTTACGAGTAATGGTCCCCTTCTTTTTCCCCCCCCCTTTTTCCCCGAATTGCACTCTCTTGTAAACTAGTTTGCCTTTGTCCATCCTTCTTTCAACAGTTAAGGTGAACACGTTCCCGGCCCGGTTGTCCCAAGAAAGCCTCCTTTCTCCTTTCCCCTTCAGAGTCAAGAGGCCCCCTGTCACGCTACCCCAAGGCATCCTGATCGCCCACCCCACACTGAATAAAGTACTGTCACCGTCCTCTTTTGTCCAGAGTTAGGTCTTCCCCAGAAAATTAAATTTCGATGTTAGATGATGTCCCCTCCCGCCTTAAGTAGGAGGATTGGAAACGCGCAGGGTTTTTTTTTCCTCACCATTGGTCGGAGTATAGGTACTTATCCCGCCGCTTTCCTTCCATATTTCCTGACCCTCAGAAACCCTCCCCCCTTCCCAATAGACATACAGCGGTGAACCTGCCCTGGAGATGGGTGAGTCATTTGCTTCCAGTTTTCTGATTGATGTTCCAATTTTTCGCTCCTTGGCTAAAGAAGGTTTTGACTGTGGTACCCCCGTTGACCCAGTACAGTCTGTGGGGAAGTGATCCAATCGTTTGCAGTTTCGTTTGGAATCGCCGTGTTTTTTCCAATGCCCCCCCCTGAGTAGGCCAGTCGCCCCTTCTCCCTTTGATCTGGTGAAGTTTGCCTTTCGCTCGTTCTTTTGTTTGTTCGTGTGCGTGTACTGGACCCAGGCCTGTGTTCCCCTGTTTGAAGTATTGGCCCCGGTCACCCTTGCCCCCCATCTTTTTTCCGCTTGGTGTGGTTTTTCCTAAAGGACTATTTCATTACCTGAGCGCAAGAAGCTTTCCAATTAAAGGTTCCTTCCACACGGACTTTCCTAAGGGAACAACTTCCCTCGTTTCGCGTGATGATTGAGACTCCTCCTCGTTTTGGTTAGGCCCCCCCGGGTTGAATCTTTCCTGTACTGCGTCTTCCTTTGGAGTGAAGGCTTTCCACTTGAGAGTTCCCGATATCTGAATGTCCTCCATCCTTTTAAAACCCGTTGCACCTTTCATCTTAACATTTATCCCCTTCAAGTCATGAACACGGAACAAGTTGTTTTGACAGGTGAAAATCGTTTCTTTCCTCATTTTTTTGTCCCTTGTCCTCCAGCCAATATATCTTTTGACCTATCCGGTTTTCGGATAGATGTTGATATTCGAAATTACTCCAATTTTCCCTCACCTTGTCTTGCTCCGCCATTTGTTTATCCTTCCCGTTTCCTTTTGTCTTTTCGGTCGCGAAGGGCAAGAATTGTATGCAAAGAGCTGGCGGCCCCCTTCCCCCCCTATCGTTTGCCATTTTTCCCCCTGGCCTACTCCCCGCACGCCTTAAGTTTTGCGCGCGGTTTCCCACCCCGATAACAGCCTCCTCTTATTTATTTCAAGACGTCCTCCTCTTACGCCTTGACAGGGATCTCCGGTTCATGTGACCTTTTCTTGCTTCTTGCGCTTCGTCATACCCCCTTTTCCTTTGTCTGGATTTTTTGCGTTGTCCGCTAGTGACACTTCGGTGGCAAGTTTTCAGGAAATCGCCCAACCAGTCCTCAGTTTTCTGCCTTCCGTTCACCACGACCCTCAGCCCCCCTCCCCCCCTCTTTACGAGACAATTCACCGTTTTGCGGAATATCGTGAGATTAGTTTCAGTGTACCTGGCTTTGTTTCACCCCAAACTTGCATTCTGTGTTTCTTGCTTTGGAACAGCCCCCGCCCAAGCGGCTGAGTGTCTGGCACAGCATATGTTTTCCCCTTGCGGAGAAATTCCCTGCGACCCATCACCACCCTGACACTCCTCCCCCCTTTCTGTACCAGCAGAGGGCCTTTGCTGCGACATTTCATTTTCCAATTATCTCCTGCTTAAACAGACGTCCCGAATATGCCTCCCGTTCCAGGGCTTTCTCCATCTGAACTTAATTTTCCCTGGTGCCTTACCTGCTGCCAAGTCCATTCCCCGTTTAAATGGGGGCCGAGTGGACCTCCTTTGCTTAAACACTTTCGACCCAAAGTTTGTGCTTTTTTTCTCCCTGCCCTAATGTGGGCGCCATTTACCTTCCCTTGATTTTTTTGGTATATGTGGTTTATGAGCTGGAAGGAAGTAGTCTTTTCACCAATAAGGAGCGTCATTTGCGGGCTTTGGCCCCCCACTTTTTATTTGAGGGCCCCAAATCAGTTTGAGAAAGTGTTTTTGTCCAAGGATTGAACTTTTTCCTATATTTGTGCCCCCTTAACTTGTTGGCGGTTCTGTGTCACTGGATCAGACTGGAGTTCTCTGGTTCAGGATGTCAATCTTTTCCGACCCAGCGTCCCCCCTTATTTGAATCGAGAGCACACACAAGACCTAAGGGCCCTTTACGAGCCCGATTTTTGACACACCCCGGTCCTTCTCCCCCCCCCCAACCCTTTAGCGGCCCGTGTTGGTGATTCTGTTGTGTCTGTGGGCACCGTTACCCTTTTTTAGTGTTCAGGATACACGTGTTTTTACAGCGTCTTTAATTTGTCACTCGTTGGAGACCAAATCAATGAATTTGTTTTGAATAACTCCCCTGCCCCGATGCCCCTGTTTGCATGAACGGACGGCCAACCTTATCTTTCCCGGTTTTAAGCATCCCCCTTAACCCCCTTTTTTGAAATTTTCTCCCCCACCGTTTTTACCATCTCGAACCCCCCGCCTGTCCCCCCCCCCCCATTACCAACGCGTGGTGTCCGTTGAGCTTGACCCAGGGACCGAAGGGGATACTCAGGGGACTTTGTTTTTTTTTTCCCTTTTGTGCGGCGTCAGTCCCCTCTTCCCTCTGGCCGGCTGTTGGAAATTACGGTCTTGTGAAACTACCGTTTTTGTGGCCCCCCAATGTCACGGCGTTCTGCCCCGCGCGCATCATTTTTGACGCGGGTGTCCACCTCCCCCCCGGTCTCAACCTTCACTTTCGGTGGTAGTCCCTCCTCTCAGGCGCCGCATAGACCCCGCCAACAAATGGTTACCGGGGCGCCTTGTTTCTTTTTTTTTCCCCCCCCCTCCCGCCGCAATGTACTTTTTTCCTACGGCCTGGATTTGTCCCCCCCCCCAACACTAACGAAGAGTTGTGCTTCTCCCACTGTCTGTTAAATTAACGAACCCCCTCCCAAATGCCCCCCTGATTTCCGTTCTGGGGATTTTGCTTCCCCTCGTCTCTTCCCTTCCAAGTTCCCCCTCCTCGATTTTTTTTTACCGCCCCAACTTCTCGCCCAAAATTTGCGCGCCTCCTACTTTTTTTGACGACCGGTCTATCCCCAGACTTTTACTCGGTTTTATCCAGTGTTTCTGGACTTTCCTTTTTCTACCCTTCTTTCTTCGAGGACATGCTTTACCCCCCCCACCACCAACATGGGTGTACACACAGAACCCCAACCCCCGACAACAAGACGTTACCCTTGTCTTTTGTGAAACCCCCCGACCCCCCCAAAACCCCCTCCTGGTTTTGCTGCAAAGCTAAAATTCTTTTTTTCCTTCGTTTCCTTATTGGCCAATCTTTTAGTAGCAATGACCTGTTCCGGGCCCCCCCCCCCCCCTATTTGTGATGTTTGTGGATTAAGGTGAACACAGGGGCACCCCTCCTTTCGTTTTTTTTCCCAAGGGCGTTTGAGGCGGCAAGTGGTTAAACGCCTATCTTCCCCGTATCCTCTCAGAATGACTCTGGACCCGCTTCTTTTGCCCCTCCCCCCCAAATTGTCGTTGAAGAGAAATTTCCGAAGGGGGAAACAATTGCTTCCCCCTCCCTTTTCTTCCCCCTTTTCCGAGACCTGGCTGGTTCGTTCCCCCCCGGGAGCCTTAATTTACCTGTTGGAGCAGTTCGGCTTTTTCCCATGGGCCCCCCTCTTACGGTGAACAGGTGGCCATCCCCCCTACCAAAACCCCCCGAATTTATCCCGCCTTTCCTTCTCCATAGACCCCCCTTTTTCCTTGCCCTGTTCTGCCTCCGCTGACTTCTTTTGATCCCTTTTTGCAGTCCTCTGATTCTTTTCTGGTTTTGCACAGTAAACCACTCCCTAATTAACCGATAAAGGTCCTGCCCTCACTCTTTTGCCCTCACATTAAATTAAAAAGCTTTCTGCGTGGTGGTGAGTGGATTTCTTTAGAAGAAGAAAACTCCTCTTTTCGGCTCCCTTCTCTCCCCACCCCCCCTTTTCTTCCCAATTCAGTTCGAGACGGTTGACTCCTCCTGGTTTTCGGACTCAGACGTCGATGCCTACTCCGGTTTCTTTTGGACCCACAAAAAAAGGACACCCTGCGTTAAACACCCCTTTTTCCCCTCCTCCTCCTCCCTCGTCTCCCCCTTGTGGTTCCCACTCGCAACTCCCCCGACTCGTGTCTTTTTTGATTTCAGTTGCTTACCCTTTCGCCCCAAAGCCAATTTTGCGATTCCAAGGTGATTCCCCCCTCCCTCCCTTTGGTTTTTACGTCATATTCGTCCCCCCCTTTGATAATTGTTGTTGTTAGATGATGTCTTTCCTCTCACGGTATTGTGTAGCCTTGCCCCCCTTTTCCTGCTTTTCCTCACTTTCTGTTTACAACACGCGACAAACTTCCCCCTTCTTTTTGTCGTTTCCTGTGTCGCGTTTTGATTCCCCCTCTCTAGTTTTGGACCGCCGGGGTGTAAAGTACGTTTCATGTTGTCCGTTTGCGTCCAAGAACACCTTTCCCTTTCTCCTACTTTTTCATAGAAGTATGCTCCCCTGCGTTTTTTTGACATCCCGTCGATGTCATTTATTTCCTTGTTTTTTTCGCCGTCTCCCCTTTTGGGGCGTTCCACCATCCAGGTTATTTATGTCAACTCCACCCTACTTTTTTGAGATTCCCCCCCCCCTCTTTCCTGCTGGACTCGTCTATGCTCTCCCGGTAGATTTCATTTGACTGAGTTTCAAACTCCTGCATCGCGCTTTTCATTTTCCCCTTTCGTCCCCTCAGGGTTCGTTTCAGAGGGTCAAACGTCTAACTAACTTCTCTTCCCCCCCTGTTTTTTCACCTCTTCAGGGGTGTTTGTTAATGCTTCGTCTTCCTAACACTGTGTTGAAAGAACCCCCCCCTCGGTCCTTTCCCTTTTAAATTTCGTCCCGTGTTTTAGTTAACTCATAATGCAATTCCATGGTTTAAGTAGTGGTTTTTCATGGACTGCTTCCCCCCCTTCCTTCTTTCCCTTGTCTTGTCCTCTCCGCGAAAGGATTTCGGGTTGTTCCCCCCCCACGACTCCCTCCTGACAATGCCGGAGATCTGGTTCTCTTTAGACTTCCCACTGGGAACCAGGAAGTGCTCGTTTTGTGTTGCCCCCCCACCCTTCTCCCCTCCCCTTCCTCCAGATTTTTACCCTCCAAACCTACAGAGTTGAATTCCCGTTTGTCCCTTTTGAGCAAAAAATCCCCATCCTGTCACTTCACCGATTCAGGTGGATGGTTTTAGACATCTGTTTCCCCCCCCCCAATTAAGGGCAACTTCCGCTTGTCCCCCCCCTTTTCCCCCTCGGATCCGTTAAGTGTACTACGACCCTTCCCTTTTAATCTTTACCAATTGACCCCCTTTCCCTTTCTTGGAATGTCGCAGGCTACGGGGTGATTTTCTTAGCGGGCCCTTTTACTTGGTCTTCCTTCCGTTTTTCTGTCTTGGTTGCAGTAATTTTTCGGGCGGATGTGGACCTGCCCGCCTGAGTAAGACCAGCAGCACGCCCCTCCTCCCATTGCAATTTTATTTTGATTATGAAGATCCCACAATTCCTCCTTCTGACGTGTTTTGAAACCAGAGGGTCTCTTTTTTCCTTTTTTCTCTATTCAGGTTTGTTTGGCTCCCCGACCCCCAAAGCGCTAAAATTCCCCCCCTCTGCGGCGCGGCAGAGGTTCCTACTTCGGGGAATGGCACTTGCGGAATCGCGGACCCCGTTTCTTGTCTTTGCTCGGTCAAGAGTGACAACCTTCTGCGCTTTCCTGGCCTAAAGCGTGCGTTCCTTGACCGCTCCTTTTTCTTTGAAACTTGATGCCCCTAAAAAGAAACTCACATTTCCTCCCTTAGGGATTGATTCCCAAATGCCTGGCCCGTCCACCCCCCCCCCGGGTAAACTCGTGATTTCGCCCCCCTTCCTCCTGTTTTTCTGTATTTTACAACTTCACGTGTCTGGGTCATTCCCCTTAACCGTTCCTTTACTTGATTAAACCCCTGCGAAACACCCAAGTTTTTGCCTCCTGTATCGTTCCCCGATGTTTTTTCATCTTTGTTCTTTTTAAGACCTGATTGGGGATCGTCCCCTGTTTAGTACACGATCGAATCGACTCCGCTTGACGCAAGGATCGTCGCTTCCGCCGTTGCCCCTCCGTTCCCCCCCCTAAGTAACAACTCTCTCCCCCTTAACAACCAACGCCCGGGCCGTTTTGTTTGCCCGCCCCCATATCTTGATTCTACCCTCCTTCCCCCTCATGGCATTGTTTTGATTCTTCCGCTAATCCCGATTTGACAGTTTATGATCCCGTTTTTTAATCAGCAGTCAACAGGCCCCCCTATTGCGCCTGTTCTTTTTTCTCTCACAGGTGTTTCCCCCGTCCAACCGTAAAGAATAATTTCGCAACAGATTGCAGACTCCCGACCCCTGCAGTTTTTTCCTCCAACCTGTGTCCCCGTTAAGTTTTACCCCGGAAAGTAGGGGGTGAGGCACCAGGCCCTCTTCATTGTCTTTCCTGATTGTGTTAGTGTACGCAGATTTTTCCCTTTACCTTACATTGCCTTTAGGCCTTCTTTAATAGGCACCCAACCCACCCCCAGCCCGTCATGACCTGAATCCCCCTTTTTTAACGTGAAACGCTTTACCCCTTTTCTCTTTCCTTCAATTTCTGACTAAGAGACCTGCCAACTTTGTTTCTTGAAGGTGTCACCCCCCAAGGCAGACTTGCATTAATTTTCCCCCGGTGACCTTTCCTTGTAGTAACCGGTGGGAACTACTCAAAGCTCACTCCATCAACCTTGGTCCGGCCAAATTCGTTTGAAGCTGTGCTTTTTTGAAATAATTTTTCTGGCCGCGTATTTTGCTTGATGTGTCATGGCCTCTCTCCTTAACCCTCGGTTTTTTTTTTTTTTTTTTTTGTTTGATCGTTTTGCCCCGCCCACTGTTCATTTCGCAGTCTTGGTGAGTGTCCCTCTTTTACCCCCCAGAAGTGCCGGTGGGGGTGGACTTTCAGAGTCCTTGCCCCTCCCGTCATTAACACCCTTTCTAATTTAATTTGGCTGCCCTTTTTTGTTCCTTCTTGGGGGTCCCCGTTTGCTTTTCTGTCCGGTTTTTTTGTTGTGTGGGCTGGCTTGTGTGATGTCAGTTGCCTTGGACTGATTGTGATATGCTTTTTACCCCCCATTTGCCACCCACACGGCTCTTTCCGGGTGTTTCCGGAAAAGAGAGTGTTCCCCCCCCCTTCTCTTTCATTTGTAGGCCATGCACCAGTCTGCTAAATACCATTTCAATGTCGCACATCGGAAGAGCGCTCTTCCTAAGTATGAAGATCTATTGTAGGGCTATTTAGTGAAGGAGCTGTTGATGGGATTTGAGTGTTTTGTTTTTAAATTGCTTCGGGCAATGCGGTAGGTACGTGCCCGTTTTGTCCCCATGTTCCCACAAGTCGTGATTTCGCTCCGTTGGTACTTTTTTAGCGGCGGGTTTCCAGCTGAAGATTCTAATGCAGCCCGAGGTTGACGTTTCATATACCATTTTCATGCCAACTGCCATTTGTTTCAGTGGAAGTGTGTGTTTTTGGTGGGAGGGCTGGTTTGTGGTTCCGACCTATTTCCACGGTGTTCTT
>Ga0179593_1342476_pt1 | contig 12539 bp, 17 predicted proteins | sample CZODoug2_1_08_16_FD_185931 | JGI IMG/M metagenome (GOLD analysis project Ga0179593, IMG submission 185931) | Vadose zone soil fungal communities from Angelo Coast Range Reserve, California, USA - CZODoug2_1_08_16fungal (PacBio error correction) | ecosystem: Environmental > Terrestrial > Soil >... | reverse complement strand
ATTTTTTCCCTCCCAGTTTCGGATTCTTCTCCATGTCCCCTTTATTCTCGTACCGGCGTCCATAAATCATCCCTCCAGGCGGTTTCTCCGAATAGTTCGAAGTTCTTGCCTTGCCGAAGTCCTTTTTTTTCCCCTTTTGGCTCCTGGCCGACATCCTTCCCGAGGACTCCTTTGTGAGCATCGGCCCTCCCTTCTTTACTGGGGCCGCAAGCGTGTCACGTCGGCCCTCTGACTCTTTAAAGCGATCGACGAGCTGCGTCTACGTCTTTTCTTTTTCTTTCCCCGGCCTGGAAAGAAATCCCCCCCTTCCCTCATGACCCTTCCACCCTCCCCTTCTCTCCTTGTTCTGTGTGAAGCTGCTCATGGTATGATCTTCCTTTCATTTCCACTCACTAGATTTGCACTTTCTTTTAGATTGCGTTTGTGGCCGGCGTCTAGGGAGCTGATTTCTCGAGAACTCCCTGTGCACTATTTGGTCACACCCTTTCCTCTCTCTACCTTTTCCCCTACTTCCTATTGCCACTTATTGATAGTTCTCTGTCGTCCGTCAGCTGTCGCCAGTTGTCATGTCTCCCCGATGTCTTATTCCCCTCTCAATAGCATACACAGGCTTCCTAAGTTCTAATCGGGCCTGCTGCGTCTTCATACTTTTCGGGAAGAAGTACGCTACCCTCTCAGAGGGGCCCCTGACGTAAGATGGGCTCTAGTTTAGTCTTTCTGTTCAACCCTGTACAGCATTACAGGCGATCTGACCATCCTGCTGTCTCTCCCCGTACTTCTCCTCTGATCTCCTTCCTTTCCTGCCTCCGGAAAGTATTTCACGCTGATCCCAAGATACCTTTTCCTAAGGCGAGATACTGGGCTTCCTTACGCCTTGGATGTTCCAGTCCGACGAGTCTTTCTGCTTCCTTCTTGCCCTCCCCTTCATCCGATCTTCAATAGCCGCTCTTCTCGATCGGGGTAGACGTCAGGCGCTTGCCGTCGCCGCGTTCAGCGCTAATTCCCTCTCCCCCTATCCTCGATCGATTTTGAAACTTCTCAGTTTGTTACTATCTTCCTTTGTTAAAGGGCCGGCTAACCCCAATCTACGAGAATGCTTCAGAATAGGGACCGTTTAAGTGATCGCTCTCCCTCACCCCACACTCAAAGGGAGTTACTTTTGAGCTTCACGCTCGGCGTGACACAGTATTCCCTCTGCCGTCTTTTATCGGTTCTCTCCCGAGGTCTCCGGCAGCCTCATTCATCTATTGATAGGTTGGTCGGTTTTGGCCGGTGGTTTAGGCTGGTCTTCTTTTTTTCCTATGAAATCAGAACGCGATAAAAAACAACCCAGCTGGCATCTCTCTTTCTTTTTCTTCCCCCCTTTTTTTTTTTCGATCTATTCGTCTTTTGGTTCTTCGCGTTCGTCTCCTTAACACCTCCACCCATCCCCTTGAAAAGGCCCAGCCAGACACGAACCTCCCCTGAGGCAAGCGATGATGTATGTTTTATGCCGGCGGCCTCGGAGAGCAACGCTCGACCCCCCGGCAGCCCCCTCCTGTTTCCCCGCATCGCTATGACTCTCTCCTGATTACTCCTGTACTTTGTTTTCTATCTGCGTCCATGAGAGGGTACCTTTGCAGCTATGATTCGTCTCTTTGAGACTACTTCTTCCCCCTTCGCAACCCTATATAAGAATTACTGAGTCCTCCCACTGCGCCTCGATAGAGTTTGGCTCCTTCTTCTTGCTCTTTTCGGCGCTGCCAGGAGGCTTTCCGATCGAATGGTCCGGCGATGGCCATAGTGGTCCTTTTTCTTTCGGTTTGACGGAATTGACCTGCTTTTGCGGTGGCATCCTGGGTCTTTTTCCTCCCCCTTCCTGATCTCGTTATCCTTCTGTTCTCCTTGTTTTTCCCTACGAATTCCTGTAAGTCCTCCGCAGGGCTAAGCCCCCTTCTTTCAAGTGACCTCCCTTTCGAGTGTGCCTCCTGTGTCCTTTATTCTCCAGTCCTACATTGACTAGAGCCATTTCGCAACGATCGGATCGCAACGTTAGCTTTTTTTTTGTAAACTGATTGTCCACCCCGTATTGCCACGGCGTCGCCTTCTCTTTTAGTTCTACGACACTCTTGGTTTGCCTCCCTTCTAGGACAGCCACGCGGGATCCCTTTCTTTATTCCCCTTGCGGCACCCGGACCAAGCCTTTTCCTCGCTTTTCTGGTTTTTTAGTTGAGGCCCTGTTTTTTTCTCCCTATTTCCGTGAGGTTCTAGGCAACCGTTTTGCCCTATAGCGATTCGCGGCACTCACGCCGCCGCTACCTCCTTCCCCTCTTTTCGTGATTTTTCCGGGTCTCGTCCCCTGGATCCCTGCACCCTGTCTCTCTTTGCTCTTGACTTGGTCAGTGTGAAAGGGCGTGTTTCTCCTCGTAGGCGTTTCTAGAGCTCGGCGACGCGTTCCTTTTTAGTATTTCCGACTCAGTGACACGCTTCGGACTCCACTTCACGATTACTGGTACTTACCCCAGGATGTCTCGGGTGATTTTGTCAGGACCCCCTCGCTCCTTTGTTGAACTCTTTACGGCAACCTCCCAACGAAAGTTGACCACGCGGCTGCGGACCCTCTTTCTCTTGGATTTTTGGGCGCCCCACTTCCCTTAGGGCGATGGTCCCGAGATAGAAGAAACTTTTCTTCCCCCCCCCCCCCCAAAAAGATTCTAGAGTTAGTACCCCCCCGTTTGTTTTTTCTTATCTATTTTTGACAGCTCACATTTTTCCTCGTCTCCATGCGCCCCTATGTACGTCCCTTCTTCGTTCCCCCCTCAATCTCATCCACTGGGAAGAATCGTTAGATCCTTTTCTTTTATGGGACTTGCTAAGTCCTGTAACCATTCTCTCGGCCTCCACTCCTGACCCGGAAATCATTTCGGACCAGGAATAGTTACTGGGGTTCCCTGCAAGCGTTTTTTTCCCCTGCGTTTTGAAAGATGGGACATCATTTCACTCAGATTCGGAGGCTCCGCGGCCCCTACTTCGTTTCCTTTCAGTCAAGGCCCAATTAAATTACCTCTCCATTCTCGGTTCCTTTCTTCGCCCGTCCGCGGCGGGACGCGAGGCCGTTTCTACAATTCACGTACTTATCTTCTTCATTGGCCTTCCTTTTTTCTCCCCCCGTGCTCTTAGTGATGCTCGTCTCGAGTACTGGCCCAGTTTCTCTACCGCAACCGAGTGAGCACAACCCTCCCAGACCCGCTCCAGAATCAACCAGAATATCGGCAATTGCTGATGTTACGGCGCCCTCAGCCTCAAGGATTCATTCTCCCTGCTTCCTCCCCCTCTCCCTGATTTTCAAGCTTTCCCCCTTTTTATCGCGCCATCAAGTGTTGAGCCTTTCCCTTTGACCTACATGTCGTTCAGCCGTCTCGACTTCGTTCCTGCAGCTTTCCCCTCCGTATCATTTGATTTCGCGTCCTGTCTTATGGGACAAGCGAGACAAGGGACAGGCAGATCCTTCACCTTCTCCCCCCTCGATGGCACCTGTCTTGAGAAGCTGCTTTTACCGCAGGTCGGCCTTCGACTTGCCCGTATGCACGCCTGGAGAAACTCTAACCCTCTCAGAAGGTAACCTGTCGCTTCTGGTCATCTCCTTTTCTTTCTTTCCCGTTCTACGTAATTTTCTTCCCCTTTTCCCCGACGGCTCCTAACCTTTCTCAGCATATTACCCGCCTAGAAGGAGGTCGCGATCGCCTGGGGAAGCTCTTCCCCTCCATCGATATCACAGAGTCCCTTCATGCATCGGACCGGAATCTCTGCCTTGGACGGCCCCGGAAGTGGATCCTCTAGTTAAGGCCTTAGCCCCTTCCTCCTGCTCTCTCTGAAAGAATGCTTGACCTCTGTTTAAGGTCATGATCCCCCCCCCCACTCCAGGACGATATTAGAGATTTTCATCTAGGTTCGAGACACAGGAGCCTCTCTCCCTTATTAGTATCGGGCGAGCCTGCGTCTCCTGGTCATAACGTCTAACGGCGCGTTTCCTTTTTTTTCCTTTCTTGGCTTTCCTGTTCTTTTTGCTTTATTGGTTTTTTTTCCCGACGTTAACCTCGAGGGTCCCCTCCTCTGAAGAGCATATCATTCCTCTCCGTTGTTTTTTTGATTCGTCTTCTTTCTTTCTTTCTCCTTTTTCTTTATTTCGGGAAACACAAGCCCTCCAAGGCAGAACTTAACGGCGGCACGCAGTCCCCGTCCCCCCGCGCAAGACGATTATAGGGCCGTTATCGGAGGACCTTTTGCGACCCGTCCATCCTTAGTATCTTGTCTCGACTAGAGATTCTTCCTGATTGCCTTTTAACGTTGTTGAGAGATCGAGTACCCCCTCCGGTCCTATGCTTCGCTTCTCAGATTTGCTCTTTTAATCGTCAGGTCTTTAAGCCTCGATCTCCGCAATGAAGGTTCCCACCCCCCCCCCACCACCCCCCCACCCACCACCCCCCCCCCCCCACCCAAAACCACCCCCCTCTTTGAGAGTGTCGCCTTGTCCCTTCATTTCTCTTTCTCCTGATGTCGGCCCTGCGGAATGCCGGCCGATCTCTCTTTCTGCGCGGCTCGACATCCTCGTTCTTAACCGTGTGCCAGTATTGCCTTTCCGCGACTGTCTTTTTCCCCCATGCTGGGTTGGTGGCTCACCTCCCTTCTTATTGAAGCCAGGTGCGTTTTGAGTTTCGATGTTCTCCGGCGGATAAGTCCTTTCTTCCTCTTCTGACCAAGGGCAGATCATCTTTACTTCAAGGTCGATCGCGCGCTGTTCTTTTATATCCTTTTCCTTTTCGAAGGGACATTACCTCCTTTGAAATTATCAATCTTCTGACCCTTACCTGACCTAAGTTCCTAGACCCTTGCCGTACCACGGTATTTCACTGTCCCTTCTTCCTATTTATTCTAGACCATCCTTTGGAGACCTGTGTCGTGTTTAGCCAGCACTCTTGTAAATTTAATGGCGCTTTCGGGCGCCCCTCCTTTTTTCACTCTTTTTTTGAGTCTTTCCGGAGTAGCTTTTTTTTTTTGTGTGGTTTTTTTTTTTTTTTTTTTGGGGTATGGTTTGTGGTCTTGCCCTGTGTTTCCCTTGCGTTTTCTTTTTCTCCGATGGCCCTCTTCTTCTCCTTCTAAGACCCTAACGTTCGGCCATAGCCCCTTCTTCCTTGATTAGGAAGCTCTTTCTCCTCTTCCGGCGGGCTACAGCCATTTCAGGTCCTTTTTTACTTTTCTCTTTACTCCTTTTCCGGAGGAGCTTCGCAGCGTATGAGACTCCCCCCTTTTTCGTCTGTGAGAGTTTTCCCCCCATTTCTTCCGACCGCCCCCTGACGCTCTCATCCCTTCCCTCTCCTTTGTCCTTTTGTAAACCCCTTGTCTCTGGTTCCCCGATTGTCGGCCACTGCCCTGTTTTTTCACCCAGGAACTTCGGCTCCCTCACGAAAAGTTCCTTATCCATCTTGCTGCGCGTGCGATTGTTAAGGTTTAAGAATTTTGGACTTCTCGTGAGAATCTGGCGAGATCTCCTCCAAATGAGCGTTTCCACCCACATCTCCTCTGTGTACTTCTCCGGTGTTGTTTTATTGATTATTTTGGACATCTCCTGGCTTTTTCTCCCCCTTCATGATCCCTAGTACGTGAGTAACCGGCTTCCAGACATCCTTCCCTCTTTGACAGACTCGTTTAGCTTCTCTGGGTACTTTCCGACTTCTTTTCCCCCAGTCCTAGAGATGGACGCGTCCAACATTTGGACCCTCTGGCCCATCTGTTCTATTGGCCTTTCCCTTTCCTGGGTTTCAAGCGGTCCTCCTTCGGAAGCAGGCCTATCACCATTCCCCTACGACTGATCTGTCCCTCCTGACTCTTCTTAATTTGGAATCCCCGTCCTTTCCTTTGCAACGTCAAGACCCTCGTCTCCTCTCGACTGGTGAATGGATACTACGTCCTTCTTTCCCATGCTTGTTTTCGGTGGTCTCCCTTCCTCCTGTCTGCCAAAAAGTTTCCGAACTTTTCCTTGCTTTCTGGTGACGCAGAGTATATTTCCCCCCTTTTGCTCTAGAACCCTACTGTGGCCTCTTCGCGCAACCCACAGGGACTCTCGCCTTAAAAAGCTCACATTGAAGGCTCTCCCCGGATGGAAAATTTCTTTTGCCGCCCCATGCAGTCCCCTTTATCTCCCCGTTTGCTGGCCGTCTCCTGCTATCCTGGCCAACTGCCTGTCACTTCTTTCCTCGCATCAAAGCTGTGCTGCGCCGGTGTTGTGGACCCCTGCTTTCCTGCATCGGAACTCTGCCAGAAGTTGGCCCTGACTGAGATTTATCTCTCCCTCGTGTAACTGTCTTTTTGGACTTCCTCAAGGCCCCGATCCGCAAAACCGCTTGATCTTCAATAGCAAGCGATAGCAACTATTGCTTACAGAGGTCCCTTCTGACTCCCGGAGACCTATGCCCCCTTCTGCTCATATTTTCCCCTTGACTTTCTTTTTTTTTTCTTTGATTAAGGACTTTTAGTTCTCCCGAAGACGAGTTTTTAGGTAGCTTCCCCCCCCATACGGAGCCCTCCCGTCAGACTCGGCCATCCTCCCTCCGCGCAGGTCCGCCCTCTCTGAGAGAGACGGCCTGTGCGACCTGACGCGTAGCCTCCCCCGACGCCGAAGGCCTACTCCGACTCGCAGATTGCCCTTAAGCCCTTGCTTTTGTCTCTATCGTCTGTTCGAATCTTCAGTTGCCCCTTCCCTAGCATGAGCGGAACGTTCCCTCGTTGCGGTCCCTCTTTAGAAACCACCCCCACGGACATGCTTATCATCCGCCTCAGTCTCTCTTTCGAGACCACAGGTTAGTCTATGGTCGTGGGCGCGCCGAGTGATCCTTCCTCCCCTATTGTACTGATACGTTGTCGGGTTTTGTGTTGGCTTCCCGCATGCTCTGCTGGGCTGCTGTTGTTCCCCTCTACTAGCCCACTCTTCCGCATCTTTTTTTCTTTTATTTGTTTTGTTTTTCTCTCTTTGCGGAATGCGCTTTCTTCGCGTATCGGAACCAACTCCCCCCTCCTCATCCCTCTTCCACCGGCTTCCAAAGCCATACACGACCCCTCCCGAGCAGCTTTATCGGGCCTTTATTCCTTCCTTTATTGCTCTCCTTCCGCCCTCCCGAGATCGGCCCTCCTGGTATAGACATCGATGACTTCTCATGGATGCCCTCTTTGCCTGTTTGTGGTTTCGCCTTCCTCGTCCTAACGAGGTCCTATCTGTTCTTCCCTCGTCTATTGCGCCTTAATGGGCGGCCTTACCCTAGCTTCCCCTCCCACTTTCCGGTCTTAAATGCTCTGTCCGTTTTTTCCAAGGCTGATATTTTCGGCGTCGGCGCGGACCGCGGTTCCTCTCTTTATCTGCCCGATGAGAGGACTCTATTGCGATCGGATGAGTTTCTTTCCTTTCTTTTTTTCTTAATCCTCCTCAACATGTCTTGAGCTGGTCTTCATACATCCCCACTAGTATTCGCCCCCCAGCGATCTTGTGCTTCTTCTCTCCCGCTTGTTATCCGTTCGTGACTTCCTGCTCGTCCTTTCCTCCCGACTTTCTACTTCCTATCTCTGAAAGGATCATCTCTAGGATGGAGCTTCGTACTTTCTTCGTTGCCAAGACGACATTGAACGAGCTCATTAGTTTGCCCCTTCTCCCCCCTATTCCATCTCAAATGATCCGACCCTTCAAACGTGCCCTGCGTCTGACATGTATTCGTCTTCGCAAGACCCTTGTTCGCCGCTTCTTTTCCGTCTCGGCCCCCTACTCGGATTTAATCAGTCCTTTCTTGTAGGGGTCGGCCGACATCATGAATTTATGCCTCTTCTCTTTTTGAGGCGGTCTTGAGTTTTGAGATCCTGGTTGTTGCCTCACTGCCGGTTGTTTTTTCCTCGTCGGCCCTGTCCATCCCTTCTCTCCTCTGCCCGCCGCCGCCGTAATAGTCACCTTCATCCTTCCTCCTTTGATGCTTCCGCTTTTTCCAGACCTTTATCTGCCTTTTGCTGAGAAAGGCCAAAACCCGTCGATACGGCTGTAGGTTACTTTCCTCTCTTCCCGGTCTTTCTGGCTGAGTAGCGTTCGGTAGCCATTCTTTCAGTGTGATGCGTTCCTTGTCCGAGGCCCATCTCCCGTCCCGCCAAGTGAAATCCCCTTTCGGATCCTGTACCCGATTTCTTTTCATGCGCCCAGATTAGTGTTTTATGGCACCTCTTCCTGCCCGGTTGAACGGGACTTCGGCATGTACTACTCCCCTTCTCTACCGTCTGTGGATTTTGGTCATGATGGTCCGAGGTTACGGATTCATCTTCTCATGTCTTCGAGATTTCCCTCTGAGTATGCACAATATCTCTTCCCCCCTTCCCTTTTGTCGAGCGTATTTTGGAAACTCTTGATTCGATTTCGGAGTTCCTATAGACATGCTCCCTCTTTTAGCGCGGCCCCTTTTTTTCCATAAAGCGGCGAAGATTTTAGAGATTCTTTAGGGACCCTTTGACTTTACCTCCCCCCTTTCAAACCAGCGCGCGTTTGCCCTCCACATAGGACCTCTTGACATTATTGTAAGTCCCAAGGCCTCTTTTCTTTTTTTCCTTCACGCCCCACGAGTACGTGCCCACTGCCAGAATGATGTTCCTCTCCCTAACCGCGCTCGCCTGAATGGAGCTACTCGTCTCATATAAGATGAATTACACGCCCTCACGACCCTTCCACTCCGCTCCTGATTTACTGTGTTGCCTGGTCGCCTTCCTCTCACTTCTCGCCGTGTCGCCCAACGTAGCCGGCTTGCATTGCCGAACGTTAGCGTCTTCTCTTGGCGTAGAAGCAGTCTCTGGACCTGCGCCCTCTCCCCCCCTCCCCCCTTTCAGCGTGCGACACACCCCCGGCCCTCTCCTCGACCATTCCCACTCCCTTCTCGCTTGAGGTCCACATGCTGTTCGGCCGCCAGTTTGCCTCTCCCCAAGCAGGTCGATCGCACTTCTTGCCCCTCTCTGTATCCGCGGTGGGGTCACTCACTTCTGAGCCGGGCTTTAATTCCAATATTGTTGTCAAGCAGCTCGATTAAATGCCCCCAGGCTCCTTTGGTTTCCCTCCGCGTTTTGTTCTGTTCCTGTGGTTTGGGTTTCACACGGACAGACTCCCTTCGATCCAGCAATCCTTCTTTTCTTCTCTTCTTCTCTGATCGCAATGCTTGCCGGCCCGTCTCCTTGCAAGTAGGTCCCTTTTTAGACCCTCGATCTTCGTACAGGAAGGTCACCGTGATCCGTTTCAAGCCTGTGGATTTTTCCCCCCAGTCCCGCGCAGTTCTTCCGCCAGGAGCCCGAAACGTGCCCCCTTCTTTGCATCGCCGCCGCCCAGTCTTCGCAGATCGCGATAGACCCGGCAGGCCGCCCTTCCCTCCTCTCTCCCATCGCTGCATTACTCCTCCGACCTCCTCTGAGAATTTGAAGGCCCGGAAGCATTTTGGCGGAGATCTAGGGGGTCAAGGAACTTTTTTCACGTGCGCAACTCCGACGAGTTGAGTCTCCTAGGACCTCGTGATTCCTCTCATCTTCAACCCAAACCTTCCTCCCCCTCTCTTTTCCATTCCAGCGAGTTCGAGCCCAGGAAAGCTCTTTCTGTTTTTGCTCGTCTTTGTGACCCCCCGCGACTTTCCCCGCCTTGCATAACTTGCCCTCCTTTTTTTTCCTTTTCGTTTCTTGTCTGCCCCTTGTGGATTTTTGTCTTTTTTCTCTTGACCTCCCCTTAGACAAAACATTGTCATCTCTTCCTTTCAATAATGTTTTTTTTCTCTCTTTCCGGACTTGCCGTTAGGTCGGTTATTTTTTCCCCAGCCATCCCCCCAAAATCGGCCAAGCCCTTCCCAATTTCTGCAAGCCGCGTTTTCTTTTAGTTATTAGTCCGTCCTCTTCCTCCCTCAGCACAATAAGCGCTGGCCTCTTTAGCACTTTTTCTCTCTTTGTGAAGCCGTACGTTGGTGTTTTCCGATATCGATCCCAATCCGGTCCCTTTCCCTTCATGACTTTTTTGCTCCTTAAGCTGGCCTTGAACGCCCTATTTTTTCCCCCTTCCGGTCATCCTGCCGCGATCTCGATGTCTGCCCCCTCCTTCGCTTGATCTCGGCTTAGTTCTGGCTGGCCGCTTTGTTATCTTCCGCCTTTCGTGCCTCTTCCCCGAATTTTGACGGTCTTCTCCGTCTTTGCTTAAGAGACGCTCGGAGGCGGAAGTCACCCCTTTTCCCTTGCAGCCCGGAGTTTCCATTATGTTTGCAGCGTCGATTTTCTCGTTTATACAGGGTGTCGTCATTTCGCTTGATGATGTTTACTCTTAATGTGCCGATCAGCGCGTCCGGTTATAGTCCTTTTTTCCTTTTTTTTGCGGTTCCCGTTAAAGACATTTACTGAGAGCCCCTTTCCGTCGGGCCCCCCTTTTTTCCTTTCGCTAGTGTTTAGAAAAGTCTCTTACCAGGCCCGGCTTGAAAAGATTTGGCGATACCTCCTTGAGCTTGCATGTCCGTCTTTTTATGAACGGGGTCATTCGCTCGTTCCCTCCGATCTGCAGGTTCTGCTTCACTATCGAGTCTGTGTTTCTTCGTCTGTTTTTCCCCTGGTTTTTTTCTGTTCGGTTATCGCTCGTGGTGGCCATTTTAAGGCTTCCCCTTCCATTCCGCAAGCCGCTACTGGCACCTGCGCAGGCGAGTGATGTTATCCGCGATCTCTTTGAGCGGACGGGAGAGCGCACCCCCCAGTCGCTTGGCTGTCGCGTTTAATGTAGCGATGTACAGGGTCCGTTCTTCTCTCGCGTCGGAGCGTCCCGTCGTCGATCTGGGTTGGTATTTTCCCACTTCGAAGCCTTTTCCGCCTTGCGTTCCGCAACAGTCACGAGCCTTAAAGGGCCGTCCCCCTTCTCCTCCCTTTGTCTATTTATGTAGGACAACTTCGTACTTTTTTTCCACCTGACTTCGGCCCCCCTTCCCCCTCCTCCGAAGGCTTCGATTGATCTTTGTCATTGAGGGCCTACAGTTACGCAGATCATCGTTGTCCAGTTCGTTTTAGATCTCCGAACTTAGGCGAGTACATCTTTTTCCTTCCTTCCCCCCCCTGTGTGTTCTTAGATATTTTGGGAAATTCGCCGTTTCGGAGTTCGAGTCCTCCCTTCTGTCTAGAGTACGGTTCCCCACTCCTCCCATCATCCACAGCTTCCGCCCCTCCCTCTTTCTAGACTTTTTCGTTAGGTCCAGTTTGTTCACCCCTTCCGAGTTTTCTCCCCCCCCTTCGGACCCGAGACATCCGTTCTCCAGGCCAAGGCCTTTCCTTGGCGCAATTTGTCCTGCTTTTTTGAAGTCAAGGACCTCCTGATCGCTATATTCGCTTTTCTTCCTTTTCTTCCGGCCGTCTTTTTTGAACGCTGTCATCTTGTCCCCAGTCCCCCCCTCTGAAGGTTCATGATAGACGGGTTCACTACCGGACTCCATGGGGCGCGTCCGGGGAGACACCCGTCGCTGGGCCGTGCCGAACGTTCTTTCGTGCGTGTGTGTTTTTTTTCTTGGGAAGCTCTTCTCTTTCACGTGCGCTATGTTGAGACCGCCCCGGCATCCCCGTTCCACAACCCCATTCCGCCTTGACAGCCCCCAAAATCACTGCGAGCGGCATGCCATTAACAATGTTATGTATTTTCCCCCGCCCAGAGCCCGTTCCGGAAGGAATTTATAGCCTTTTTCTTTTCCCTCGATCAACGGCACCCTGCTTTACTCCTCCATCACTTGGACTTCTTACGTCTGATTTTTTAAATACGGGGGCCCAAGCAGTTCCGCCCTACGCTCTCGAGCCCGTTGTGGCCCGATTTTTGCTTGGCATCGGGTCATCGGTACTGTTCCCTTAGGCAGGACCCGGCGATCCTTTTGCACCTCTCCGCTTTTCCTCGCCCCCTCGGAGCCTTATACTGCAGTTCGGGACCTTCCGTCGGGCCCTCTGCTCCGGTTGAACATCGCTAACCGCCTTTTGCGAGAAGGTTCCCCAACGGTCCTGGGCTTCCCTACCTTTTTTTTTTCTTCCCCTCTCTAGTTTTCTCTTCCTTCCCCTTACGTAAAAACCTCAGCCGATCTGTTTCATTAGCCCCCCCTTTCAGGGTTTTCGCCGTTAGATCGCCGGCAGCGCCTTTTTTCCGCCTTTTAATTTTCCTCTTCTCAGTCCTTTTTATAGTGCGGAAGGTTCCTGACAGTGTTTGATTCGATCTTTGGTCAAAGGCCGGTCCTTACCTGATTTTTTCACCTTCTTTTCATGGTGCAAGCACTAGGCCCTCTTTGAAGGGTTATCGTCCCTCTTCCACCCCCCCCCCTTACAGGCGTATTTTCCTCCCTGGGTCTTTCCTCGCCCCCAGGAGGACTGAGTCCGGATGTTTTTTCTCTTGGCTCCGCCCCCTATGCGCCCTCTTAACGCCCTCATCCCTCTTGATCGTGTTGGTTGTTCTGGCTTTCCCGGTGGATTTTCTTTTTGTGGTGTTGATGACCGAAGACGTCGCA
>Ga0179593_1288399_pt1 | contig 12539 bp, 15 predicted proteins | sample CZODoug2_1_08_16_FD_185931 | JGI IMG/M metagenome (GOLD analysis project Ga0179593, IMG submission 185931) | Vadose zone soil fungal communities from Angelo Coast Range Reserve, California, USA - CZODoug2_1_08_16fungal (PacBio error correction) | ecosystem: Environmental > Terrestrial > Soil >... | reverse complement strand
AAATCATTCAGCTGACGCGATATTGCTTTCCTCTTCGTCTCGTCCCTCTGGCTCTTCATTTTTGCAACCTTCCCGTCCAGCTTCGAGTGCGTTGCTTCCTCCACATCATGAACCACCCCTCTCTATGATCGTCACCTGAAGATATTGGCATGCTTCTTACCGTATATTGGCCCCTATTCCCCTCACATCGAGGACTCTTCCTCAGGCTAGCGCCTCTGACTCGCTCTTCTCCCTTGACCGCTGAATGGCAACCTTTTATTTACGCCTTAGTTGTAACCCGCCTTTCTCGCGTTATAGTGCGAACCATTCACCATCCACCGCCGCATCTTTTATGATTTTCCTTTTCCCTTTTCACCAGATGCCCGGCACATCCTTCCCTTCCCCTGGTTCCCCTTCTACCGTTAGACAAGCTTCGAGAGTCGTTTAGCTAGTCGCTCGCAGGCAAAACTAACCTGGCCCCTCCCCAAGAGGCCTTCTTCTATCTAGCTATTTTTACTTCCCCCCAAATGTAACTACATAAATTGATCATGGCGACGAGTGGCTACGTTTCGTTTCGAGTTCTCTTTCAACGCGGTCGGATGCGACAAACCCCACAAAAAACCCTCGCCTGGCGGCGTTTTCAATTATCTGGCTCATCCTTCCCCCTTTGGGAACCCACCTGGGACGTTCAAACAAACCAAATGTTTAGCTTTTCGTTAGAGAAGTTATTCCTCCATGGTTTGTTTTCCCCCTGTTGTACAAGCAACGCAGCCAACACTAGTAAAATCATGCCTTGACTGTTCGCCACCTGGAAAATGCTTTCGACAGAATCCCCAAAAACGCTAAGGTAGATTCACCTACACTTTACAAGCTCTCTAGCTAAAGAAATAAGTGTTCCCCTTCTGTTCACGACCACGCAGTAGCCCTGTCTCTCCCACTTTCTCTTTCGACCCAAGCGAAGTCGCCGCAACTTCTCGGATTAACGATTGAGAATGCCTCCCCCCTGCGCCTTTATCTCCCCCCCAGCTTAGTCATTTATAGCGCTGATGCCTTTCCCCCGTATTCGTTGCTGGATAATCAGGGTCATAATTTTTCCCGATCTGCTCGATATGTCCAACCTTCGTGCGTCATTCCTTCACGTGATGACCTGATTCCGCCTATTGCCCCCCCCTACTAATAAGCTAGTGAGCTTGACAAACATAGGGTCCGTTTTTCACATCGGAGCATCCCCCCTTCCTTCCCCACGAGACGCTTCCTTTCATACTCTTTCTTTCCTCCTTGCCAATCTTCTCTGTGCTTTTCCCTTTTGATTGCCATTCCTTTACGCACTAGTAGAACTTGTAGAGTCCCTGAAGAGTCCTCCCCCCCCCTTCAGCCTTTTCCATGCTTCTCAAACGTCGTCTTCCTGTCTTATGCATGACTTAATTCGCAGCCACACTCTGCGTTTCCATCCTTGCTTTCCCTCTTCCCCTACCCTCGTTGTAATTGTTTGTACCTACGGGCTATAGCCTGCTGTGGCCATGAATGTGTTTTGGAAGTCGTTGCTGTTTCTTTCCCACCGTGCCCTCGAGTGGCAACCGTTCCCCACAACCATACTTCTTCCCCCTCTTTCACGGAAGACCACGCCCTACCCTCGAAAGAACCACCCCCCCCCCCTTTTTACGCTTGCTTGCCCCTGCAAGTCAGAGACCCCCCCCCTCTGGGATATCATACACCTTTTCGCCCCCAGAACCTTTCTTTTTTGGTAGCCATTATGTCCCAGTCGTGTCTTAGAGGCCCCTGTGCTCCCGTTTTCCCCCCGTTCGCGCGTTCTTTTCCTTTAGCCGGAAGCAGCGGAGCTCTGGAAGGTATGACGGATTCCGCTCAGTATCCCGGTGAGTGTGACTGTCACATGTACTCTCCCTCCGTAAGCCTATCATTCTGATTCATCACCGGAGGATTAATCCGAGCGTGGTGCTCCTCCTGTCGCCCCTTCTTTAGATCTTTTTTGACTTCTTCAAGGCTCTTGACGATCTTGGCAAGCTTTCTGACATCTCTATTTATCCCTGGGTAGAGAGTTTCTTCCCGATCCTTTCGAGATTTCTTCACTCCTCAGAGCCGACGTAAGACTCAGAGGATGTGCCTCAGTTCTTACTGCTTTCATTCAGGCCCCCCCTATTCGGTGCGGACTGTCGTATTTGTATAGCATTCTCACAAGTCAAGTTATGACACATTTCTGTCGCTGCGTCAGACCCTTTTCGCGCCTGGCTCGAACTATTTTGATGTCGACTCGTCGTGCGCTCGGTAGCCTTCTTTCTTCCCGCGGGACTGTCGCCTTTCCCCGTCGATACGAAGGCGCGTGCGCCTCCCCCATCATCGCCGGTATGCAAAAAAGTGCTCAGCCCCGTCCTCAATCAGCCCCCATTGGGTGTTTGTTGTAGCCATGAAATCATTTGTAGATTTATGCATAGTCGTTTGGATGGAAAGTTGGGCGCCATGCTGTTCGGGCTCCCTGTTCCCCCCCCCCGATCGCCTTCCGCACGGTCGCCTCGTCCTGCTGCACGTCGGAAATGCTTTTCCTCCTTTTCGTTCCTGAGCGGTATCCGCTCGATCCAGATGGCATTTAACTTGGATACTTTTCTTTACTGGTTTACAATGATGGCCTCGCTTATTCCTTAAGGGCGGGAACCGAATCCCCACCGGCGCTTCAATTCATTACCCCCCCGGGCCACCCCATCCCCCGCTGCGTTTTTTTTTTTACTTGCGTGGATAAGCGTCGGTCGGAATTTTCCTGACCTTCTTTCACCTCTCCTCCCTTTGGGTTGATTACTTAACTCCTTTTCTTCGCTTGCATCAACGACGTTTATTGTTTCGGCGTCCCTTTCCATACCACAGAGATTCCGTTCATCATTCCCACCAGCACTTTGACTATTCTTCTACAAATCGGCCCGCTTTTTCTTGCTTTCAGTTGGTCTGAAGTCCATTTCTTATAAAGATATTCGAGCACCTCCGAAACGCTTTGATCGTTCCTTCCAGGTCCTTTTTTTTCGCATCCAGCTGAACAAAGTTCCCCCCTCCACCACCGGTATACTATTTTGCCTCGCAGCCCACGGCGTCATAGACGGCCCGGTTCGTCCTTTTCTTTTCCTCAGCCAATTTGTGTTGAAGACCCCTTCCAACGCGTCTATGCGACTTTTTCTTGTGTTTGTCCTCCCTTTCTCCCGCTTCTTAGACGTTGGGGATTCTTGAATTTGGTTTCCCTCGATGCGACCGCCCTGAGTTTGTTAACAAGCAGGATCCCCGCTTGTGGAGCTCGTGTCTAACTTTCTTTCCTTTTCCAACTGTGTTCCTCCGTCCCCCCTCCAGTTACGTTTCGAAACTTCGCCCGATTTCCCCTATCCTGCCATTCAGATGTTGAAATGTATCGTCTGAACTCCGTGTTGGTATGCTCCCCCCCCTCATACCTGCGCCAATCAACTGACCGTTGACTTCTTCCCCCCTCTGTGTTTCCTTCCTCCGCGTCAAAACCCACTTGCTGAGATTTTTTTCCTGATAGGAAAGGTCCTTCCTTGACCTCCCTCTATCCCGGGACCGCGCTGTTTCTTTTAGTATCGTAGCCTCGGGCCGTTTATGATGTTTGACCTGCGTCATGACTTTTCCCTTTTTTCATAATTCACCGTAGTTTCTCCTTATCAAGTGAAACCAGTCCGTCCCCTCTGAATTTCAAGCGCTGTTGAACGAACAAATCGTCTAGACACGACGCTTCTCGAGCGACGTTTTCCGCATGCGCATCGTTGAATTTGGTGAAGAACTCAGATTTTTCCACCAGATCATCCACTTCTCTCGCCCAAGAAGCTAAAGCACCTGATTTTCTCCCTGTGGCCCCCCAAAAATCCCCAAGTGAGATGGGGTTGATCTTAGGCGCTGCCGAACTTTTTGCATAACCTCGTTCTTTTATTCGCCGTTAATTTTATTGGCTGGCTCAGGCCCGCTCGGCACCCCCCTCTAAGCTTATCCACGGCGCCCTCCAATATCCCGCAAAAAGTCACCCCATCCTTTTATCGAGCGTGAACCACCGTGTATGCGCTCCCCCTGGTTTTACGCGGGTTACTTCCTTATCCCCCGTCCCGGCCGCTCCTGCCGTGTCGGAAGGAGAAGCCTCGGTTGTTGCAGGCTGAAGCCATCCTCTATGGCCCCCTCTAGACAAGTTAGTCTACTAGGACTAAATCTCGAAGGTCAATCTTTGAGAGATCCCCAGTCTCCTCTTGGGACCTCTTGAACGAATTGCGCGTATCGTTCACGGATTTTCTTTCCTTCACTGAATCTCTAGGCGCAGTAGGTCGCCCACGACCCCCCTCCTTTCAGACGCGATCCCTACCGTATGCTCTCGTCCGAGCAGGTCGCGTCCCCCCTGTTCCTCCTGAAGCTCTTTTTTTTTCCATTTACTACCCCCCCACGTGGTGTCCCCAAAACCCCTTTGCCGCCGGCGGCAAGGGTTCGCCCCTTCTTTTTCCTTACGCGCGCGAGATTTCGCCTAGAATCTCATCTCCTCATCACGCTTAAACCCGCTGCGTGTGTTCGGTTTTCCCAATGTGTTCTGAGATCCCTATTTGTGCGCGCGTCGGGGCAATTCCCTCGTCCCCCCCTTGTGGTTCTGCCGCGAGGAGTTCCTGGCCTTCTGAAATCTTCGCTTCTCTAGGAAAGGTGTATTTTCCATGCCTGTTCCCTCCTTCCTTGACGACTGCCAGACTTCTACCCCTTCCTGACAGCCTTTCTTCCCCTCCATAGGCTCACGATGACGTATTTGCCCGCTTGGCCCCAAACCCGATTGTTCATGTGTATCATTAGGTCAGGCACTGCTTCAGCGAAGACGTTACTTTCCTCCATTGCCGCAAGGCTCTTCCCGTCCTTCTTTACCCTCGACCCCTTGGGTATAGTTCCCCGGCATGGCCATACGCCACCATCCGGGCTGGCTCCGAGGGCCAGGGAAAGCCTCCCTTCAAAGAGTTTCAATTCTCGTGGTTAGACGCTAGTCCATTTTTCTTTACGTCACTATCCATTCCTTCCCCCGCTCAATCCTGGTTGATTGAGAGGTGGCATTCTCGCGCGGGGCAAGTTGAGTCCCCCCTCACGTGAACCTTCACTTTTCCTTTTTTTCAGGTGTCCCTACCCAGGTTGCCTATTCTTTCTGACGTGATGATCTCACTCCAAGTAGTCACCTCATCCTCCCCAAGCCCCATAAGCATTTCGCTTAGCCGGCGATCGACGCATCTTGCGGCTGTCATTGGATCTGCATGCATGAATTTGCTGCGAGTCGCCTTTATTGCCTCCCGTAGAGCCGTAATGGGTTAATTTGGGATGTCCCTCCCTCTTACTCAGTCGGTCGATGATCCAGCCGGTAACAGGTCTTTCTTTCCCGACGCGTTTTCACTTGGTCTTAGTGCATCCCTTTTAGCGGTTTGAACCTCGGTTTTGGAGCCAATTCCGTCACTGGCGAAACATGCTGTGCCCATGATGTTATCCGGTTTTGTGCTGGTTGGATCCCTTTCCCAACGAGCCCATTCTTCACACCTTCTCGAAGACCCCTGGTTGATCTTTTCGGTCTCCCCATGTTGCCTTCCAAGGACCGCGCGGTCGAGATACTTGCTCCCGCTTTTGAAAGTTTCCCCCTCCAGCCCGCTTTTCAGATTCCCCTCCAGAGAGATAATCCCCACTCGTCTTCCCGATTGCCCCTGTTTGACGGTAGGTAGGTGGGGAGTTCGCTTTTTTTTTAATTTTTGCTTTTTCCTGAGCCCTCCCCCTTGTTCCTCGGACGTTGTTCTTTAAGGGATGAGTTTGCACTGCTCTTCCTTTCATAGTCACTTCCCTTCTAGCGGGCTGGCTCCGGAGACTTTTTGACTCCAGTTCTGTGCGTGTAGTTCAGCTGGTGACGGCATGCTCTCCTCAGGCATACAGATCTGCGGCGGTTGACTGGGCATTTCTCCCTATAGAACCTCGAACTTTTTATACCAAGGCCACCCAGGTGAATCATTTACCCCCCCTGTCGCGATCCCCGCATCGCCCCCCCCGTTTTCTGAGCCTGTTTTGACTCCAAGGCTCTCCTTCGGCATGTACTGGGGAGCTTGCTCTGGAGGACGCCTCCTTAATGAAGGGTTTCGTTTTCTCTATGCCTTCATTCCTTTCCGTATCTTTTCCACGCCTTATTGTTTTTCCTTCTACTTTGCGGAACATCACGCCGATTGCCTCTTTTTGGCCCCCTAGAAATCTCCGATTTCGACTTTCTCCCGCGCTGTGTACTTTCTCTTGATCCTTTCCTTTTCGGTACCCTTTTTTTTTTGACTCTCTCTTTCCTTCCCCCATCTTTGTTTTCTGAGTCCTCTCAACTCAACCCGCTTGACGCTAGTCCGTCCTTTCGAATTTAGAGACTAAATCCGGGCGCTTCATATCATCACCCCCCTTTTGGCAGCCCCCTACGCGTGTTTTCTCAAAATCAGCATGCCACCCCCCCCTAGAGTGATAAGCATACATGAGAATTCCGGGCAATATCGCGTTTTTCCGGACAACTTGACCTTGACATTCCCCTCTCGCCCGTATACCAAGTCCCACATTCGATCCTCCCCTTCTTCCAGATCGCGACATTTTCTTCTCTCTTCTTTCTTCAGTGAATGGCACCTGGGAGGAATAGGTCTTGGGAAGACCAGTCGCCTTTTCATTTCTGCCCATTCAAACCATCCCACCCCTCCCCCCCCCTCAACTTATTTATTGCCGGTCCCCCTTCCGTCAACCCAGCGCGCCCCCAGACTGCCGTCCCCTGGGAAAAGCGTCTTTGAGTCCCCGTTAGCGATCCCATTTCCTCGTCAGCCAACCTTCAGGCCTTTGCAAAACTCACCCCGTATACACTTTTTCTCTTTTTAGCCCGCATTTGAAATAAGAGACACTCCCGACCCAGAACTAATCAATGCCCTTGTGAAGTCCTCTTCTAATCTCTCGTGTAGAGTTTATCTTCCCCCCAGAGGGCTTCCTAAGACACTTTTCAGGGCGACAGGATCTGTCTCCCGAGCTCGTTGTTCCCACCCCTTTTCCGACCCTCACAACACGCTTTCTTATTCTGTCAGCCCTTTCGGCTCGAAAGTTTTCCTTTTGCTTGAACTGGTTCTTCCCCTCCGTTTGAAGCCAACGCATTTTCCAACACGTCTGAAAATCTGGGATGTTAGCCCACTTCTAATGTGAACATGTTCCCCCCCATATTTTAAAACCGTCTAAGGAACTTGCTAAAGACAAAGGGGACGCTCACCTCTCTCCCCCCCCCTCAATCCGTGACAGTCTGGGACTCACCTCCGCAGTAGCGGTATAAAATTCACTTCGGATCCATTTAGACATCCGCGATTTACGCCCCCCCTTGTTCTTGCTTCCCTATTCAGCCGCGTCCGCCATGCTTTTCCTCTCCCCCTGCACAGCTCCCTTAGCATCTGATTATTCAGTTCCTTCTGATTTGGTTTGATTAACTAGCATACCCCCTCTCCGAGAGTTGAACAAAATTCCCTCTTGTCTGTACTCACGTTGATTATCTTCCGTCCTCTCTCTTTGCACTCCCCTCGCGGAGCGTCTTTCCATAACCAATTTAGGCGCCTGATGCGATCGACTTTCATCCCCCTCGGACTTTCCTCATCTTTATTTCTCTCTTTCTGGACATCTCTCCTATCACGGAGCAGGGTGTGCTGCCGATCTCTTCATGATGGTCCCCCCTCGTCACTCCAGCCGCATGGGGCACATGGTGCTCTCCGTAGCCTTCCTCTTCTTACGATGATTTCTGACTTATTTCATCAGGTTGAACCTCTTATCGTCGTGCCGTCTCCCTGAGTTCGTCACCTTTGTTTGAGACGATGGGCTGACTGGTCCCGCGCTGCATGACGTTTTTTCTCCGTCTCGGCTATTCCCCCTCCATTGCGAGTGGCAAGAACCATCCCCTTCTTTTTTTCTTCCTGATTGCGACTTTCCGGAAGGTCTAGAACCGACTCTGCCTAAAACCCCCCCTGTTCCCGAGTGCCTGTCCGCAAGACACCTCGTGATCTCATCCACCCTTGACATACCAAGCTCCTTCCCCGATCAGGATGTCAGCCGTGCGTTTCTGGCGATGTCAGAGGTGCTCCGCCCTGAATTCCTGTCCGTTTCTGTACATACTTTTAGACCGTCAGAGTAACTTTTGCGGTAGGTGATTGTCCCTTGTGCTATTTCTCGTGACGGCCCCCGACCCCCTTGCTCGTCCCCTTTGATCAAGATCTGTGGAGATTCAGGCGTCTTACTCTTCGTCGTGTCGCTGAACCTTTCGCCATCGACTTAATTTTTTTCTCTTGCGACTCTTTTCTTTCCCCCCCCAAATATTGTGGTTAGTGCAATGCTTTTCGTCGTCTCCCGATTCTCGATTCTTCAAGATCGCCTCTTCATTCGATCGTGCGTTCGAGGATGGCTTCAGCCTGTTCCTCTCTTCAGCTTCTCGTAAATCTCAGGCGCTTCCTGTCTTCATTGATATCAGCTCTTGATATTCTTACCCGCGAATATTTGCCCCCAGCGTTTCTCTGATTCCCCCACCTTTCCGATGGCGAATGATTTCCTTTTTGTCGAGATTAGAGGTAGCCCTAGATTCTGTTCTCGCTTGTCTGAGACATTTCCTCAGATACTCAGTTGCCGGGCGACCCCTTTTTCCTTCGGGATGAAAAGTTTTTGACAGCGCTCAACCCATCTCGGCTGGTTGTTGCGCCACATCGGTTCACATTCTTGCGCTTTGTTCATCGCTTTTTGCTTGAAAAACCCGTGTTAGGCAAATCGGTTCTTGATACTTTTCCCCCCCCCCCTTCCCCTACCCGTATGTGCATTCCCGGTTTTTGTTTTCCTTTTTTTCCTTTCTTTTCGGGCGAGCGGAAATGTTCGTCCTGCTTTTTTCGACCCCTGCGCGGAAAGGAGATCTAACGTCTTTTTTCATGTACCTGCATCCCCTGTGTCCCCAATGTGCTGCTTCTCTTGTTTTTTATTCTCAATGGCTTCGGTCTCCATACCCGGCGCGGCCAACGATACGCCAGGACAATGAGGGTTGGGCCGTGTGGCTTCTGCGTAGTTTCTGACTTCCAAGCTATTCTGCAAAATTCCGCAGTCTTAGAGTTCTCTTTCCCTCTCTTTTGATGACTGACATCAACGTCTTTTTTTGACGATTGTGCGGCTTCCTTCTCCTTGTTGCCATACCAACCGGAGATTCAGTAATCCCTTCACCAGCAATTTTGACATCGCGGTTCCGACCTTTGGTGATTTTGCCGTATAGTTTGGAACTTCAATCCACAGTTTCCTCTCCAGGTCTTGCTCGAGGCAACCGCACGACTTCCCCCCCCAGCGTCTCCGTTCTTCCTTGTAAGGTCGGCTGCTGCGGGAGCACTCGACTGAGTCCCAAGGTTACGATACACCCACGGATCCCCGTTTTTGCATCGCGACTGGCTTTCCCGCAGTCACCAAGGTGTCAAGAGTCCCATTTTTTCCCTATCTATTCTTTTCCTCCTCAGTTGTTGTTGTTTCTCTCTATCTCAAAGTGTTATGACGCATTGGTGCGGATGCCTCATCGCGATGCGTATCGTGGTTTGATGGCAGGTCAACTTTCCCGTCGATTTCTCTTTTCATTTGACAGTCACCCCGTAAGCCGGCACGAGTTGTTGCTTTTCTTCTTTCGTCCTTCTGATAAAACGTGGACTTTCCTTCACCCCAACTACTCCCCCCCCCTTCCCCACGATAGGCCCTTCTGTTCTACACGCATTCCGAATTGCTTTCGTTTGAATTTATCCTATGTCTTTCAACACAGCTTCCGCCCGAAAAATCTCCCCCCCCCTATCTTTTTATTTTTTCAGCGATTTCCCCGTCTGTCTTTCATCCTCCCTTCCACCTGGCTTAGATTTTGCAGAGCAAGTCCTTACCTCTTCCCCGGATTATCCCTGCCCAGCGTATTGCCGTAGGCGTATGTCCTGTCTTCCGCGGCCGTTGTACTCTTCGTTCCGCGCAGCATTGAGCCTGACCACATCGAAGCACCAATTGTCACAGATCCCCGTATCAATCACCCAACCCGCTTTGAGAGATGCCGCGGTGTGCCTTTTTCACGAAACCTTTCTTCTGACATTTTCTTCTTTGCGCTCCGAGAGAGACCTTTTCCTGATTCGCTCGTTATTGAAAAACTTTTGAAGCGAACCGTAATCCTACTTTCCTCAACCCTCGATTCATAAGAACGCATATTTTCCTGGCTTTTTTCCCCCCCCCCTCCAAGGAGATGGGCTTCTTGAGCTCCTCCCCTTTTGTCTGAACCGACTTGACTTGCGGCGCATGTTTTACTGGCCAAGGCGCTGACCCTAGAGCTAACCCACGGTCCTTGACCCTCTCTCACCCCCCCCGTATCACCATAATCTCTCACCAGGCGACGTGTTTCTCCGTCTCCTCACCAAACTGTTGGGGCATACTTTCGGTAATCCCCGATATCCAACTACCCTTGACATCTCGGTTCTTCCCCATTACCTGCTAAGCCTTGTGAATCCCTCCTTGAAACTGAACCCCCCTTCGTTTTCCTCGGTCATTACGACCTTCGCTGTCCCCCCTCTTGTTGCGTATTACGGCATTGGCGAATACGAGCATATTGGGTCCGGCAAGACGCTCTCATTTCCCAGTTGCTGCGGACTTCACGCAAGCCTTATACGGAGACTTTCGGCTCACCACTCCTTAAGTGAAGCCGCCGACCCTCCCTCCTCTTTATCGCTACGAGTCGCTTTTCACAGTCAGTAAATGTGCAGCGGACGCCGATCTTTGCCCTTTTACGCGGCGGACGCCTTGCCCAAGTTCTGACCCGACTCGAGCGAGGATTTGTGAGCACCTCTTTCATCGCCTCGTCGCCTTAACATCTGCTTTCTCTTCCCCACAGGTTTGTTCTGGCTCACAAGGGGTATTAGTTTGCTTGCTTTTCAGCAACTTCCCCTCCCCATTTTTGTTGCTGGCGGGGCTTCGGGTAGGGCCTCTTCCCTTTCTCTCCAATCTGGAAGGTAAAGTTCGTGTTATGCCCCTCGCAAGGTTTCGGTTAATCGTAAAGCCAGTCTCCCGTTTTTTCATATTCACTCCCCCTCATTGACCCCGTTTACGAACTCGTCTCCTTTTTGACGCCCTCCTTCTTTGTCCCAATATTCTTCCTGGATTGAATGCCTGTCAGCCCTCCTTTTCAGCTGCATCTTTCTCAATGTTCTTCCCGGATTCCGTTGTCCGCGGCATGTCACTTCTGACCATGGTCTGACTAGATCGTCGGATGTTTTTACACCCTCCCCTCCTTTATGCGACATGCAAGGAACCCCCCAGAAGAGAAGGGTGAGGTTTTCTTTTCGTAGATTTCCGCTCCTCTTCTCCCCGAGAATTGTTATGGAGCGCAACAATCGTTCTTCCTGTTTGACCGCCCTGCGGGACAGGGGCTGTTTTTGAATTCCGTGCCGTATCAGGGAAGGTTTTCCTCACTCGTCCTTGTCGGCGATTTCTATGCCTTTCTTTCCATACATACCAGTACTGAACAAATCCTACAGCAACTCCTCAGTAAGGGCTTTCAGGATTCTCTTGGCTTCCCTACTTCTTGAAGGCCCTTCTGACCCAATTGCGGCTAGCGTTTCTTTCCCCTTCCTCGCCGACAGTCATGGAGTTATCCTCTACGCGTGACCCTTTCCAGGCTTTGTAGGTAAGTGATATTTCTTTCCCCCTTGTCCTTCCGTTGATCTCCTTAGCGGTTTTTAACCTCTCTGCCCTTAGTTAATTCAGTATTGTGCGAACATCGCGGCTACTTTGGTTTCGTGTTTTGAGCCCATTTTTCTTCACAAACACTTCTCGACGCCCTGTCCAATCCTCCTTTGTTTCCCTTTTTTCTTTTTTTTTCACAACCCCCTTTTTTACAGACCTTCTTAATCTCTCGTGGCGATTTAATGAGCCGAGTAGTGTGTCTTCGCGCTTTGACGTCCAAACGTGAGTTCTTAACTCCCGATTATGTCCATGTCTTTTCCTTCTTTGGGAGGCGCTTCGTTTAACCTGCTAGAGTTTGCTCTCCCTGTCCTCTGGATTTTTTCCCTTTTCGTTGCTGCGATTTCTTTCCCCAGCCTAAAAGACTCTTCCTTTTTACGGAGATTCCGTTCGGCAGTCGTGCTTTGCGCCTCTTTTTGACGGCAGTCGTGGTCCGAAAATCCCAGAAGATTTCTCTTTCCTTCTTTTTGGCATGGGGGCAATCTTCTTCAGTTTGGCTAAGGCTGTTTCCCCCACGACTCAGGTTAACATCCGGTCAATCCCGGTCTCTCCTCGATCTGTTGTCTTGTAGTCACCCGCCTGCTCGATATGGGGAATACTGTGGAGGCGTTTAGGAGGGCCTGTCACAATAATATAGTAAGTGAAGGAAGTCGCTTATGGCCGGAATGCTTTTTCCGTCTTCTGTTCATCTTGCGTCCGCACATCTCTCTTTTACGTCTATGAAGCGCCCCGATCTCCTATTCTCGAAAGGCTGTGTCAGCGAGGACGCGTTCCTCGCTTACTCTGAGTGA
>Ga0179593_1636417_pt1 | contig 12540 bp, 8 predicted proteins | sample CZODoug2_1_08_16_FD_185931 | JGI IMG/M metagenome (GOLD analysis project Ga0179593, IMG submission 185931) | Vadose zone soil fungal communities from Angelo Coast Range Reserve, California, USA - CZODoug2_1_08_16fungal (PacBio error correction) | ecosystem: Environmental > Terrestrial > Soil >... | reverse complement strand
CCTGGTTTGGAATGGAACCCCCAGTACTAACGGGGACCTCCAAGGAGTTAACAGAGAATTTTTCGTTAACCCTTGATTTTTTTTTTTTTCGCCGCCCCTGGAATCACCACCGGCACAACTGCGACTTTTGTGTCCGCTTCCTCGTTTCCCATGCACTCGCGCCTCTTCCCTTTTTTTGCCCCGCGCCCCCCCTTACCCGTACATCGTATTTGAACGTGTGCCCTGATCACCCCGCCCTCCCCCTTCTTCAATCTCCAATTTCCCTCTTCTGCGTATTTCTTTCCTTCTCCCCAGGATCTTAACCTTCGGTTGTTCCAACCCCATTCGGACTTTCCTTTACGGCGCGTATCTTTAAGGACCCGGATTATAAATTCGGGGAACTCCCTTGTCCCCGGTCATTTGGACCATGATGTTGAGTTACCGCCCGACCTCCTCTAAATTCATTGAAAGCTATCTCCTTCCCGCGTCTTCTTTTTCCTGTGTCTTAGGGAATTTACCTAGGTGTAACACCCCACTCTTTAGACGACAGAGTGTCCCCCGTTGGGTTCTGGACATTTTTTTTTCCCCCCCCGTGACGTCATTGGCGAGGAGCCGTGGAGTTAGTTCGGAAAGCTGAGCGTTGGATTCAACTTAGTAATTCCTCCCCCGATGTTTCTCCGGGACCAATTCCCAGATCGATCAAAAGGTCCCTTGCATGCCGCTGTATTTCACGCTTCCGGCTTTTTTAAGGGTTCCACCGGTGGACAGGATTAAGCCAAACTTCGCGGCTTCAACATTGTTACCGCTGACACGGTTTCATCCGGCCGAGTACCTCCTCCAACCCTTTTCGCGTGCTCGGCTCGTCATGAAGTCTAACATTCTTTTCCCCCTTTTTATGAACTGCCCCGTCCTCCCTAGTTTTTTCCCCGGATTTTTGGCAACTTCGCCGCCGGAGTGTAACAGATGAGTTACCCCCCCCTGCGTTCCCCACACCCAATGGCTTGTCCTCAATGAGCCTTCCATGTGAAGTTTACCGTTCGCCGCTTTGTGGCCAGTGCTGTGAATTGGGGGTGACCACGCAAAAATGTTGATTGATTTTTGTCCCTATCAAACCGTTCGACCCGATCGGTTTTTTTTGATCCCATCCTGAGATCTCTGCAACCTAGTCCGACGCTGGATGACACTACTCGGGACAGTTTTTTGCCACCCCCTTTTTTCGAAAGTGAATACGTCCAGTTCCGCTCAATGAGAAAGATCGCCGGGTGTTCGTCTGCAAATTTAGTGTTTTCTCAGGTTGCCTCGGTTCTTTCAGGTCCCCCCCCTCGCGCCTTCGCGGCCCGTTTTTCACCGACGTTCCCGGCCTCGCCGCCAGCGTGCTTTCTTTTATTCATGTTTCGCATCTTTCCCGCTTGGCAGCCCCTTTCCTTACAGACCAATTTTTTGTTTTTCGTCCTCTTAGGATCTTTTTCGTACCGCCGGAATCCGGTTCACCATCTGCTCTTCTTTCGAACTCCCCGGAAATCTTGTGACCATTGAAATTTTTTAAATTTTTTCGAAATTTATAGGGCTCCCCTTTTATCAGCCTACTCTTAGGAGGAGTGATGGTGTTATCTGGATTTGGATTCAGTTATGCTTCTTCGGTTCCCCGCAACGATAGAAGCGTAATTTCGAGGAAATTGAGCTTCTGTGTTATGACTCACCCCTAACTCTCCCTATGTCGCCTAGTCGCAATTTCCTTCGAAATCTCGCGGGCCGACCAAGCCCGAAGTGGTCTCCCAGTGCTTCTCGGTTTATATGTTCGTTTTTCCACCTCCCCAAAACTGTCTTTTGCCCCATTGTATTTTGGGTTGCGTCTTGAATCTTCGGCGACTTTTTTTTTTTTCCAATTTTTCATTTGGTTGCCCCTCGAGCCAATTTTTTTGAAATTGAAATCGTCTAGCCCCCTCTTTCCCGTTTCTTTTCCCCATCCTTATTTTTTTTTAACCATCCCCACTTTTGTAAGAGCCGTGTTGAGTCGTGGGCGAATCCTCTTCCGGCGAACCCATTCATTCACTCGTGAACTTTTCGATGCCTTGGTTAATGTTCCCCAGTGTGAGCTACCTCGGTAATCCGGCTACATACCTGCAACTGTGATTTTCGTCTTTTTAGCCTTTTCGAGATTCCTCCCGAAAAATTCCGATCTAGAAGATTTCGCCAATTACAATTTCAGCCGTTTTGGTTTGATCCCCTCCCCAGTTATTTCCCTCAGACAGACCTTTTTCATTAGATCTCTCGCCCGCGTTTAATAGTGTCCTGCGACCAATTGGTCATTCTCTCGTACTGGCCTTTCTTTTTTTCATGGCACCACTGTGACTTTGGCCGGGGCAACCTTTTTCCCATAAAAATCTATCTCTTTTCCTCCTCTTTTGCTCGATTTTTTTTTTTGATCCTACTAACTTTGGAAACTTTTTTAGGGGGCGAAGGTCCCGGACGGCCGTTCAGGAACAGTACCCACATAGACGCCTTTAACGGCCGATTCGCTTAATGCATGTATTTCGAGTTGCGGAAGGCTTCTCTTCCTCGCGGCCCCTTGTGATGGATTTGTCCCGATCTGGTAGAACTTCCCCCGTGAATTTTTTCTTTTTATTCCTCTCCGTGAGCAGTAATTTGTCTTCTGGAAACCTCCCTTGCAGTGATTTTTTTCAGAGCCTTCTTAACAGAGTTACTTCCCCTGCATTCCCACCGGCGCTCTTTTCAGGACCCGCAGACTTTCCCGAGCAATGTTCTTTTGTTCTCCCCCTTGGGCTCAAGGGACTATTCCTCCGCCAACTTGTGTCATGGCATTTTTTTTGCACCTTTGTTTCCCGAATCGTAGACGATTACACTTCACATTGCGAGACCACCATCTTGCACCTCTCTGTCGTGGGTGGTTCCAGTCCTCACCGACACCCCCATCGACACCCTCTCTCTTTTTTATTTCGTTCCCACCACTGACCTTGCGCCTGTCCACCCGGCGACCCTTCACTTTTTGATTCTTTTTTATTTGCGGCGGGAGGTGCTTGGAGCGTGCTAGAGTCTTTTTAGTCTTCTAAAACGCCGCTCCAAGTTTTCTTCACGTCTGTTTGGCATCTCGGTGGCACTTTTTTGAGCGCGACAAACTGATTAGATTTCTCCCAACCCCGATAGGCTACTCCTGAAAATCCTCGAATGTTTTGCGGGGAGGCGTGTCCATAACCTTTTTTCTTAATCCAGCGTGGCCCGCAACCATTTCAATCCGGCGATGTTTGTCTTTAAACAGACGGCATCTCTCTTTTGACCCTCGGTCGTTCCCAAACGCAGACTCCTCATAGATGTTTTGGGGTAAGTTGCCGCTCAACTTTGACTTTGAAATTCACCTTTCTTCCTCTGGCGCTTTTTTAGGACGACCAGGAATTTTCTTGGTGCAACGGCCGCAACCAACACGGGCGGGTTGCTCACCCCATGTTCCCAGTCCCAGGCGGCCAAGATGTCCCCGACTTAAACGTTGGCCTTCTCTCTTGAGGTTAATTCGGTCTTTCAGGTGTGTACTTTTCGGCACAGGCTTTTTAACAGCGAGGTCACATTATTTTGCCGATCGAGGAGTTCTCTTTATTGGCTTTCGTGGAGTCGCCAGTTCACTGTCCCCCCTTGTTTGATTAAAGGGTTTCCGAATAAAAGCTTGCAATCAAAACAAGTTATTTCTTTATTCCACTTGGATGGTTACTAAGCGACGCCCCTTTGGACAATCCTTCGGCTTTTTTATCCGCTCTTAAACACCCCGATTTGGGCGGTCGCCGTGTCACCGATTTAATTTGGAGATGCGTTTTAGGCAATCGCTTATCGCCGATTTTTGCTTAAAGGTCTGAACCTTTTAGCAGGTCATTTCCGATTTTCTTTTTTCGGATTTCGTTCATGGGCGTGGTTTTTCTGGAACACGTCGCGGATACCATCGTTTAGAATGTAGGTGCCGTGGGTTTCCCGGATGATTTTTAGCTCCGTCCGGTAAGCCAGTTCTTTTCGAGTAAGCGTCGGCCTTTCGCGGAGCCAGTCGGCAGTGGCAGCTTTTTCTTTTTTATTAGATCCCCCTGACGTCTTGTGTTGTCTGCGTCGTTTTTGATGTATCTCATGGATCGTCCTGCAACGACCACGTTCTCGTCCCTACTTTTCATTTGATCTTAAACTTTTATTTTCAACCTGACTTCTCCCCAGTCAACGCTCTTTCGCGAAAGATGGTGGGGTTCTCAGGCCATACCCCATTTTAAGTTTTCCTGCCCGGCTTTTTAGCTTCCCGGCAGCTTAATCTTGAGTTTATCGTTGTCCACTCACACTGGTACTGGCCGCTTTCCCCCCCCCCTCTAGGGGCTTTCTTCCAGGTAGGCCCTGCGCGTTTTTGCCGACCTGTCGAAGGTGGGGCAAACGCGATTCTCTGCGTCGGTTTTTAACTGCCATCAAGTTAGTCTGTTGGTCTCTGGAAATCTCCAAAATTGGTGCTGCTCCCTGGCGTTTTTCACGCTTACGGACCGTGCCAGTGGCTCGGACACCGGGCTTTGAGTTTTTTTCGACCTCCAAAGATTCTTTTTGGTTTTAATTGACACTGCGCCGTGGGGTTCTTTCCGCCACACTACGTCTTTGGCTTAAACCTTTCTTTATCAATTTTTCCGTCCAGCCAAGCTATCTCTCTCTTGTCTACCCGTTTTGTTTCTCTGGATTTTGAGGGGTGAAACCAACCCTTAACCGGCCACCCACAAGCCCTCCCCGACACCCTGGAGGAGTTTCTCCCAAAATCCGGCCAAATTTTTTTAGACACTACCAATCTAGCAGTTCCCCTACTCCCCAACCACGTAGAGTTTTTCTTGCTTTAATCTCCTGTTTCTCGCGGCGTTTTTCTCACTGCGTGTTACACGTCCTGTTTACCCGGTCCGTAAACCCTGGTCTCTTTGACCCTCAACCGTCATTTGGAGATCATCAATCATCCTATAGATGAGTTTCTTTGTTTATTTAAGTTGTAAAAACTAAGGTACTTTCCCCACCTAACCGGGTGACACCCACCTTCGCTTTAAGTCTAGGCTTTCTTTCTTGAGACGCCTATAAGTTCTCCAGGAAACAGTGTTCAGTTTCGGTGTGTCTATTCAATTTTCTTCGGATGGTACAAGTGACACTCTACCTCCCACTGAGTTCTTATGTTTCCGGGTTGCATCCAGGGTTGACTTTAGTCCCACTGTACCTTGCCTGATCAACAAACTAAATATTTCTTCCAATCTGGTGGTTCTTTGGAATCCTTTCGTTGTACCCTTCTTTGTCATTCAAAAGGTCGAGAGGGAATTTTTTACCACGTCCGCGGAGATTATTCCCATCCTGAAAGTACAACCCTCCATTCTTCTTACTAATGGACCCCACATAGGATTTTCAAGGTCTTCGCATTGAAAAGTTCTAGATACTTCCAGCTTCATCCGAGCCTTCAGTATCACAGTGTAACCCTTCATGCCAAGACGTTTCGGCCCCATCCGGCTCAACATTCTTTTTTTCCATTATTTCCATAGTCACACGACCCCCTACACAAGATAGCTTCATCGTGCTTTCCAGCGGGGCGCTAACCATTTAAGGTCCTCCCTTTTACGGCACAGGAAATGACTCCTCCCTTGCTCTAGGTTTTGAGACCCTTCCGAATGTCGTTCTGACGGTGATTCGCCCCCTTTTAAGGAAATTTGGAGGCGCGAGAATGACTCCTGAGCTTTTAAAAGTGCTTGGCCGAGAAAGTTTGCTTTGCTCCCCTTCCCCGCTCACAAGTCGATCTACTCCCCTTTTTTTTTTGACAAACGTTGGATGACCTTTGGCCGCTGGTCAAAACCCCCTCCCCGTGACACCCCCAGTTCTTTCTTTAATTTTTCTTTCCCCATTTCTTCCGGAGCCTGCCGCCGCCCATAAACGTCGCGTCCTAATCTTAGAGTCTGTGGGGCCCGATCTGAGCGCGGAGTGCGAAAAGCACCTTTGCCTTGCCGACCAGAGCTCGACTCTTAAGTTCGGTTGAATCGCAAGGCTCGACTGTTAGTATTGCCACACATCTTTCGCGGGAGGAGGAGGGTTATTCCCCATTTCCCACTCTTTCCCGGCAATAGATCCGTTTTCGACGGTTGATTTAAGGTTTTTCGCCCCCCATACCACCCTCCCACTTCTCGTCCTGACTCCCAGAGGTTTCTGGTAATTTTTGGTTCGATGCGGAGTACTTAACCAGTTTTTCGGAGTTTAACCCTTTATCTTTTCTTGCAGCGATTGACGCGCAGAGGACGGTCCCACTGCTCTCTTCTTTCTCCTAAACCGCTAAGGCCATTCCTTGTATTTCCTCAAATTGAAATTTGGCCTGATGGATTCCCCTGTTTTCGTCCGCGTTTTCCCAGTGCGTTTTTCGTGTTTTTTCCTTCCTTTCTTTTTTCGCCCTTCGTAATCTTCGACTCAACCCATCCCCACTGTCCCTCGGGTCACCCCCGTTGCGATTTGTTATTCAAAAAACATCAAGCATCCTTCTCATATGGCGTCCCCTCTCTCGGGACAGCCCCTAGAAGTGTCTCCCCCTTTGTTTAGTTCCTTTTTTACAGAGCAAGCGATAGCCCCATTTTTTTTCATTCACAAAAGGTCGCCCCGCAAAGTGTCGTATTTTGCTGTTCTCTCCCCCTCCCCCGCCCTCGTTGGACCCTTTTTTCATCTTTGCGTTTTTCACGTCGCAGCGAAATCTGGCGTGATCGTCGGCGAATGAAGTGTATAACCGATCTCCTTTTTGCAATGACCCGTAAGAGCAGGCAACGAGAGTCCTCCCCTGACTCGTTGCGCCATGGCAAATTCCCCCCGTGAAAATTTCTTTTTCTCTCTTTCTTTCCTTGGGGGGTTGTAACCAATCGCACTACCTGAGTTCCCTAACATTTTGCTCAAACTATGGAGGGGACCGTCTCGAAATTAACGGCCCCAATAAAATCTCGGGTTTGTTTCTTCTTAACGGAAAGACAACTGATTTATCAGGACGTCCCGCCCTCCTTGCCTCTAATCATAGCCCAAGCCCCCTTGCCTTTGTTCCGAGAAGTAAGTTGGCATTAAGGACTCGCTATTCGTTAGCGATAGTGGTTTAGCTTCGCGACCCCTGGGTGATAGAACTTTCTGGAATTGCCGTTCCGGTTTCTTTCTCAACCACCCCGGTGTCAACTTTTTTGAACGCTACCGCGCCATACAAAGAGCTCCTTCCTCCCCTCCCTCCTTTTGTTTTTGCCTCCGGTCGCTTTTTCTTTCAATTTTTTGACCAGTTTTGTTTGCGCAGAAGTTCCTGAATACGTTCCTTTTGCCAGTAGATTTCCCCTTTTCGCTGGTCGTCGGTTTGTCCACCCTTCTACCCACCCCACACTCATTTCCCTCCCTTTTCATCGGCCCCACACTGATCTCGCTTTCCAACTCCGCTTTGCTATTTCTCGTCGTTCGTTCGTTTTTTTCTCTTTTCGGGTAATAAAAGCAGTGCGTGTTCTTGTTTCTACCATTTGAGTTTCCTATAAGTTCCCCCCTTTGCATCTAGGGCTTTTTTTCCCCTCGGGTCTATATTTTTTTGCCCACAGGCCTCTCCGACTTTCCCGATCATGTCACTTGTCGCAACTTTTCGGTGTTCTCTACTTTCGGGGTTTTGAATCGCCCTTCCCAGGCTCTATTTGTCTGTTTTTTAAAACCTATCGGCTTTCCCCGAAACTTCTGCGTCCCCATTTCCTTCCCATCCGCTGCGAATTTCTTTTACATATTCATTGGACACGATCTTAGTGGGCTGGCATTGATCCTCAGACCCTCAGAACTTTACTCTTTTCAGCCCACTGGGGTGCAGTCGCACTTTCCCCGTATGTCGATAAGTCTATCCCCTTAGGCAGAACACTAGGGAAATTAGGGTCTTTGTAAGCGTGTTGTGCGCAGAGGGCGCGAGAGTTACCCCCTTTCTCTCACATGGTGATGGCTCAACCTCCCCCATTTACCTATTCATTGGTGTCCTCTCTTTTGCCGTTTGACTTCTCAAGATTAACGACCCCCCTTCCCGACGCTGTCACCACCTCCTCTCCTCCCTTCGCGGCTTAGAAAGTTTTGTCCATATACCGGTTTCTTCTCTCTTCCCGCATGAACCTTTTTTTCCCCACGGAGCTTTGGAGTCCAAAACTTTATCAGTCTGGTCCAGGTGTGACCCGCTTTCCCCTCACACTTCTCAGTGACAACTCGAGGTCTTTCTCAGGGGCCCCCTTCCTTCAGGGCCGATGCGCTCCCCCTTTTTCTTCACCCCCCTCTGTCGTCTTTCGCACCATCTCCCTGGCTTTTTTTGGGGCCCTAAACCGCTCGCCAAAACAACCCTTCCCTTAGTTCTTCCCTTTAACCAACATTTTGTGCTGCATTTGCAGGCAGAACCACTATGTTCCCCTTTTTTACCCCTTAATTCTTCTTCATCTTACTTAGAGATTGTCGCCTGTAACTCTGCTCTCCTTCAGAAGGGTTAAGAGTCTCTTCCCTCTTTGTTTGACTATTTGGACTGCGGATAGTTTATCCACTAGGGCCCTTCCCTATCTTCAGTTACCCCTGTGTTGGTCTTCCCATTGCCCCCTTCCCCAAACCTTTTGCGGGGAACCCCACCTTGACGTCTTTTCCTCCCTTCTCGCTTTCTTTCTCACAGCGCTCACCGGTCATCTTCCCTTCCCATTTCGAGTTTTTTTTCAGAGTTTTTGCTTCCTCATTCCTTACCCGTGGGTTCCTTTTATTGTCATCTTTAATCCTTCTACATTTTAGGCAAAGTCCAATGCGCGTCCAGGTTTTCCCCCCCCCTTTTACCCCTTTTCTAGAGCTTGATGTATTCCCTTTTCACTCCCACATTTATCCCTGAACATCCGATGGTTTCTCCTCTTTTGGACTTCGTGGGCTTCTCCGCCCCCGGGGCGGACTACACAGTGTTAGCAGTGCTGCCGATTTCCCCTTCTGAAGGTCCCCCCTACGTATCCTCCGTTTCCTCCTCGTCTTCGGATCCAGGCTTTCCGGCCAGAAGGCCGGTTTTTTCGGATCCTTTGGCCGTAGTCAGAGTCTTGACTCGTTCTTTTTTGTGACTGTCCGGTTGCCATTTTCCCCCAACTCGCTAAGGTTAGTCCTGAACGAAACGTCTCGCCCTTTTTTCCAAGTGTCTTTGTCACAACTCACTTGTTGCAACAGAACTCCAGTGGCCCCATTCGAGAAATAGCAGGGTTTTTCCGCCCAGGAACCAATTGCCAGTCTCAGGCCCGGCAGGGGATATTCTGATTAGTACCGGATGGCGGGTCTGACTGTCCCGTCAACCATTTCTTTTCTTTTAACACTCCCACATTGATCCGTGAGTCCCTAGATTTCAGTCGTCTACGGGTCTATCTTAGGAAGGACGATCCCTATGCTAAGGAGCAGGCTCCAAATTCTGAGTGGCGCTGCGGTTGGGTAGGTAGAAAAGAGAACCGAGTGTAGGTCTATCTGTTTCAAGCTAAAATTTTTAGTATCTTTCCTTTTTTTAGCCCTCTTTGATCAGGGGCCAGCCCTTCAGTCGATCCTTGTAGGGGACTTGTGTCGGGAACAGCTTTGTTACCTTCTGTTGGCTGCGGAGCGTTTGGATTTGCCCCCACTTTGGTTCGTGCCTGAGAAGGTCGGTTGTTCTCTCATTTGGCTTTACCTTTTTTTCCCAAGAATTCCCCCATTGTCTTGCTTTTGGCCGTTTTTCTCCTATCTCTCTCTCCTTTTGTTTTTGAGAGCTCTCCGGCTTTTGGCCCCCCCAGTGGAAAAGCCGAATGACAAATGCATTGAGTTCTCAAAACGACGTAGTTCACCCACCTTCTCTAACGAAAACTCCCCATGAGGGCCGACCAGGCCCCCTGAGTGATGAAACTCTAAGCATTTCCGAAAGGAGTTTTCACTTGTGAAAGCTACCCCCCCAACTTAACACGTCCGTCGTACGCCGTGGGCGCTTATCACAAACTCCTTGGGGCGAGGTAGCTCCAAGTCTCCGGATTTCCCTCAACCAGTTCTGTGAGAAGAGACTAGCTTCCCCTTCCTACGTTCCGGCGTGCGAGCCCGAACCAGACGAATCCCGTCCCCTTATCCGTTTTTGGAGGCTTTTTGTCCCCGTCCGGTTTTCTTGGTTGAGGTACCATTTCTTCCTTGAAGCCTGATGGTTGCGTGATGCTGACGCCGTCGTGTGTTTGTTAACCTTCCCTTGGCCCTGCCTCTTCCCCCCTCATTACACCCTCTTTGGCCAGGTTGTGTTTTACCCCGCGGATTTCAGTGTCTTACATTTCGGCAGAGCCCTTTGCGTCACAGCACGAGCGGGTTGACGTGAGTTTTTTCCCCCGAAACAGTCCTCAACCTTTACTTCCGGTCGCTCGCCCCAACCGGTCACTTGCCGTCTCTGCTCTGCTGCGCTTGATCACCGGTGCTTAATGCGTCCGCATGGAGTTTACATAGTCATGGTGGCCAACATCTTTTCGGGTCTTCTTATGCAATTTTCCCATTCCTGCTCGCAACGCTTTTTTGATTCCCCTTGCCGTGTTTTAAATTCTGGTTTATTACCTCCCTCGCACTCGCGATTTCGTCGAGTTAACCGATGCCCCCGAACATTTCCCTCTTTCGAAAGCTTTTACTGCACGTCCTTAAGAACCTGGAGGGTTCCTAAGACCCCTTTCACTCTCCCCCTCGCCCGCACCTTTCGTTCTTCGCGCTTTGGAGCACACACACCCCCTCCCGCTTAATCCCCCGCCTCCGTCTGTCACCAAAGGCTTCTTAGGGTCCCTTAAAACGTTCGGAAAAATCCGATTTCTGGAGAACCACCCCCGACGTTTTCCTTATGACGAGTCGACGCTCGACCGCTCTTCCTACTCGGGAAGATTTTTCCTTTTTAGCGCCCCTCGGTCCGCAATATTAAAGGAATCTGCCTTTACGGATTAGGACCCCGAAGTTGTTGTTCCTTTAAATCTTCTTACTGGCGTTTGCACTTTATGTTTTTCGGTTTCGCATTTTTTCGGCTGTGGTCCACAAAAGCCAATCCTACATTCCTTCGCCTCCCCCGCAGGCGGGCCTTTCTAATTTTTTCTCCTATTCAGGCGTCGCTGACGGCCCCCACACTCTTCCCAACCCGGGTTTCGTCTGTTCCTTCTCCCAGCAGGATCATCGGTCCCTTTGCCAATCCTTCCGTTTTCTTCCCCCTCTTCGCCGTGGATTGACTAGTTTTTACAAACCGTTATAGGACACGCAGTTTACTCAACTCCACGCGTTGCTGCCTTTGGCGTGTGGTTTTCCTCTTCCCTTCAAGCCTCTAACGTTTAGCGATCAAACGAAAAGACCTCCCCCCCCCCGCAGACGTTTCCCAAAATGGTTCGCCCCTTTCAGACCCTTATAATTCCCCAAAAGTTGAATCTTTCCCCGCTATCCCTTCCTCCCCTTTCCCAGCATCCCTTGCCTCCTCTCTAAACCATACACCTTCGATCCCCAGTCGTTTATGACCGCATTTTTTCCTCAAAAGGCGTACACCTTTTCCCTGGCCCACTCTCCTTGCCCCTTCCCAAATTTCGATGGGTTTTTATGATTCGGTCCACATCCCCCCCCGTTTTTTGATACGGTGCTGCCACCAGTAGTTTCCGGCCCCCACCCCCACTCCTGACCAAGTTCTCGGTCCTTAAACCTCTACTGAAGATTCTGTTGCTCCACAACAACTTTCATTCTCTCAGTGAAGTCTACGCCGTCTTTCTCGGCCCCCTCTTGTACACCCAGGCACTTCCCACAATAGTTTTGTTCTTCTTCCTTCCCTTTTTTTTGGGTGTGTTATTCCCCGCCCTTTGAGAAATACCCAGCGAAGCCCCCCCCCCCCGCGCCTTTCGTCCCCCGCCTTGTTTTTTTGTTTCGCATATTCCACGCAATGTCTGATCCCTCGTCTCCCCTTTCCTCGTTCTGACCCGCCATATTAACCTTTACGCCACTGTACCTCCTACACTATCGCCCCTAAACCCCGCTTTTTAATTTTCGATAACACGACTTTGAAACAGTTCCTCCACTGTTCAATCCTCCTAGTTTGCCAGCCCTTCCCGTACCGACCTTAAACGGTCTGTCTGTAGCCGCCCCCTAATTTTTTTTTTTATCTAATTCTTTTTTTTCCTTTTTTGTCGCGCCAAAGTTCCCAATGAGTGATAATTCCCCCGCGACCCCAGCTCCCATATTCTCTTCATCTTCGTTGTTTCGCGTGCTTTATGGCGATCGTCTTTTTTAGCCTTTCCCTCGTCTTTTCGCGAATTTCCGAATCCGCCCTCCAGTGACCTGAGACCCTCTAGATCACACAGTTGATACCACCTATAACTCTTCGCACGCGCTACTTTCCCACCTTTTCTTCTTTCCCACCACCTTTCGACGGCTCTGACTATCTTGATCGCGGCACCAGCTTCTTTAGGCCTCCTCCCGTGCGGAACTAGTTTGTACCCAGCCAGTTGCCCTTCGTTCTTCATTTGCCTCTCTTCGGGCCCGTCCTGACCCCTTTTTTGACCCTCTGAAATAAAGTTGCAAGTG
>Ga0179593_1635188_pt1 | contig 12540 bp, 14 predicted proteins | sample CZODoug2_1_08_16_FD_185931 | JGI IMG/M metagenome (GOLD analysis project Ga0179593, IMG submission 185931) | Vadose zone soil fungal communities from Angelo Coast Range Reserve, California, USA - CZODoug2_1_08_16fungal (PacBio error correction) | ecosystem: Environmental > Terrestrial > Soil >... | reverse complement strand
CTTTGAAATCCTTCCCGGCGGGGTTGTGCTAACATCTCACCCCTCCCTCCGTTTCCTTTCATCCCTCTCTTCCGTTGTTGTTTCGAGCTTTTTCTCGAAATACCCCCTTTTCCATTGCTCTGGTCTGACCTTTCTATAACTTTCCTCCTCCGCATAGACCTCTCCTTGACGAAAGCATTTTCCGTTTTTCCCCCCCGCCTCGAGTTGATTTTTTTTACTTCTTCCTCGGTTTCTTGATTGAATCTCGAGAAGCTCCCCGTGCGTAACCTCTCCCCCCTTCAAAAGCACTTGCTTCCCCCCACTTTTTCGGTACGATTCCCCTCCGACAGTTCCCGCATTAGAGAGGGTGGCATTATGCGTCTCTATTCTAGCGATTGTTCTCGGATCATCTTTGCAGCTCCCGCCGCAAAGACAGATTGTGTTTTGGGCCCAAGCTCTTCTCCCCCCCATTTTTTTCCCTTCCCAAGGATTTTTCGCATCTCTCTCTCCTCAATTTTGCGTGTACCCGGAAGAAACCCATTTACCCTCCCCTCTCTTGAACCATCCAGCTTACATTTTGTTCGCTGATCGACCCCCCCTCCCTGTACGAAGACGTCCTTAGGCCTAAAACTTTTTTCCCCCCGAGATTTCCGAGGTAATTCCCAGGTTAGTTTTGGTAACTTATAAGCTCCCCTTCCTCTCCCTAGGATCTTCTTGTAGCGGTGACTTTGACAGCTTTTTTGGTAACAATCGGTTCTCTTTTTAGGTCTTGTTTTCCGGTACCCCCAAGCTTTTGATACATTTTTACTAGCTGGGTTTTTTTCGGTTGATCTAACATTAACATTCCGGGTTCTTTCGGGTCTCTTGAGTCGATTTTTCGACATGCTACAATTCGGTCTGGGTCCGCCTTTCTCTTTGTCCCTTTCCCCGGAATTTATGCTTTCGGGGTGGGCCCTTAATTTTGTGGCGCTCCAGGGAAGTTTCCCAAAACTGTTCCCCTTTAATTTTCCACAATTTCTGAAAAGTAAGGGAGATTCCTTCGACTTAAATGGAGGACCTCTCTTGCCAGTCCTTTTTGAACGTTCCTGAAATCGCAGTTTAAAAGGCGTATCAACCGATCTTCGTTCTTTCCTAGCCCAGGTTTCTAAAGCTGCTTTCCGAATGTTCATAGACTATTCATGAAGAGGGGTCCCTGCGTGACTTCTCCCGAAGATTTCCCTCAATCTCCCCAGGCAACAACCCTTGTTCCCTGCGATTTGGGGTTTCGGTCATAATGATCCGGCTTTTTACTCCCCCCCTTTCTCCTTTTAGATTCCTCGACCTTGACTTTCCAGCCTACCCCGAACCGTGTTTTCCTGTCAAACCATCCAGGCCTTAATGTTCTCCGAGACTCATACAAGCCGGTCCTTTCTGTAGAGTAGCTATATCTTCAATATCTCCCCAGGCTTTTCGCCTCTCCCGTGACCCCTCGGTCTTCTCATTTTTCTTCCTTTGATTTATTTGGGGCCTTACCCTAGACCTTCTTCATGACCCTTTGACCCTTTTCCAAGTTTTGCCACCCTAAACCTCTTTTCTGTAGGACTGTGCGAGTCCCCTCCCCAGACGAGTTTCTTTTTAAGGAGTCCAGGCGAGGCCTTTGTGGAGCTCCCCTACGATTTCTGACAGACCCTGAAAAGGATTTCCCTCTCCCCTTTAGATTTAGCACGCGACTTGTGCGACCTGAAGAGGTATCCCCTCGGTATGACGGCAGTCCTCCCGACCGAAAGCTGAGCCGCATGAGAGGAGAAAAGCGCCGGTCCTTCCTATCTTGCCTCCTCTCAGGTATTGTTCTTTCCGAGGAAAGGTCCCCTCTGCCCTATTGAATCATTTCCTCCCTTCCCCAGATCCAATTTCTCCCAGCATGTGAGAGGATTTTTCCTTCTGACCGGCAGATTCACAGAAAAGTTGTACGATTCACCCCTACCGAACCGTCTCCTCCTTTTTCGGAAACTTTGCTCGCTTCGGCGCGCCTACTTGTATTCCCGACTAAAGCGCCTGTTCGACCTCTAATTTCTTCTTAGACTCTTTTTGAAACGCGCTTGCGATATTGCGTCGACTTTCCCCCATGCAGAGATAGGAGCTCGTCCCCTTTCCCACTCTGGATCTAGTACACTCTTTTCCGACCCTTCCTCTCCTCTGACTTTCAAAAGCAGATTCCCGAGACCCCTAGTCCCCCCCCCCCCTTGGTCTTTGTCTCCCCGTCCTGCCCTTCAGCGCTGCGATCAGGCTTATCTCTCTGGTCTCTTAATTCCGTTCGATGCCCCCGTTGTGAACCCCCCCCCCCCCCCCCCAACCCCACCCCCATGCTCAGCCATTGTTCCCCCCGCCGTTGTTGCGAGCGGAAACAATGTCTCATCGGGGAGCGTTCACGGCTTCCCTTTCGCTTTTCTTTTTCTGAGGGTTTTTCTCTTTTGCAGCTTGCTGCGTTCTTCTGGCGTCTTTCCCAAATTGCGTCCATGCTAGTGTGCATTTCTCTGAGTTTAGTTCCGCGCGTCTTTTTGGTTTTTTTCGACTCTCCTGTAGCTTTCCGGCGAAAGCGCGCACGGTTAGCCCCAGGACTCTTTTCCTCCTCAGAGACGGTTTTCCCCTTTTCAAATGCTCGCTTTTTAAACTTTGGTCTCTCCTTGCATTAACGACCGCGTGCTCCCTCTCCCATTTTTCTCTTCCTCCTTGCTCAAATTCCGGCCTGTACGATTCTCGTGCGTCATAAACGTTCCTCGCCCACCTTTAAGCGCCTTCCCCCCTCTCTTTCCCCTTGGACTTTTTTTTGGATCGTTTTTCAAATGACCTTTCGAATTCTTTCCGATTTTCATCGTGATCGCCTACCCTTAAGTCTCCTCCCAGCAAGATTTTTCGAACCTTGCTCGTGAGCTTCGCTTCCGCTGACCCCATACTGGACCCTTCCCCATGATGCGCCTTTTAATTAGCTTCTTAGAATGAGCTCTCATCTTCCTCCGGTTTTTTCAACTTTCCTTTCGTGTTGAGCCCAATGTAGTTTCCGGTGACGGCAGCCAGAATTCCCGTCTCCGAACTTTATGTCATGTACCCTTAAGGTTTGGCGGCTTTCTTGAAACTTCTAAGTTTGGAGATTTTCCCCTCATTAATTCTTCTCAGCTCTGTTTTGCCTAGGTACCCACTTCTCCTTCGACCCTTATCATTTCTCGGTTATGTTTGTCTTCGACGGCGACTGGCTCGAGGGGTCCCTTTTCCCTCGCTTTGAAGTCATCCCCTCCTGAGTTTTCGCGTTTTTTGAGTTTGTGGTGGCACTTCAGTTTTGCAATTCCCTCCTAAACAAAGGAGATACAAACTTGCAACCCTAATGAACCCCCCACATTGCAGGAAGATGCTCCTCTCTTTCTGTAGTATTCTAACCTCGGTTTTGATTTGTCGCCTCTGATTATTTTAAACCAGTTCGCTAAGATTTTATGGCTTTTGAGGGCTTCTACTTACAAGTGTTTTGTGTGTGCGATTGTTTTTTTTTTTCTTTATATCTTTTTTTTTTTATTTAACCTCTCCGCTTGTTTGTTCTCTGTGAAACCCCTACCGTTTTTTTCCATCTGCCCGAAAGTTTCTTTTTTCCTGATTTCCTTGACAATTTTTTTTCTGGAAGTCCAAACGAAAATGGTGACCTATCCACATCTTCTTTTTTTGAAACTCTTGCTTCCTCGCATACGAAGATCCGTAGCATTCCTGTGACAGAGTATGAACTTTGGCGTCCCTGATGTTTTCAACATCTTTCCTTGTATTCGCTAGCCCCATTCATACTTCAATATAAAAGACACTTTTCGTTTTCAAATTTTTTAGTGGAATCATCTGATAAGACGAAGTGGACCTGTGCCCCTTCAAAGACTAGCCTTGGAGGACGTTGATGACGAATTGTACGACCTTCGGAGAAGCAGGAGCTTCTACCTCCCCCTAACCCCCCACACCACCCCCCCAGATCTTCTTTGACCGAGTTCCTCAATGGGTTTCTTGTCGAGCATTTATGAATTTCCGACTTTGCTTCTGGCCGATTCCGGATTTCTCTGGGCCTGATTGGAATGGTCCCTTGCGAGCTTCCCCTTTTCGGACTAAAAACCTCTTTTAATCTCCTTCGCGTCGGCGACAAGTCTCGACCCATATGTCCTATTTTGACACTTGTACCACCCGCGCTTTTTCCTGCTTTCGGCGATCTCCACTCGCGCGGCGAGATTTCGAATTCGCCTAATGCTCTCTGAGCTCGGTAAATCCCCGACTTTACCCGCCTCTCTATAATGTCTTCGTGCCCTTTATCCTAGTTAGTGGAGTACTGGTTTGTCACTCAACCATAAACCCAAATTCTCTCAAGACCAGTTCGCTGCTGTGCGCCTCTTCTTCTGCGGTAGCTAATGCCCTTGCGTGGAACTACCTTGTTGGTTTTTTTGCCTTTGCGACCTTTATTTCGACGCCTTCCTCTTCTTCCTCCGTTTGTTGTTTGTTATTCGAGTTCTCTGTAGACTAAGAGTTTTTTTGAAGCTCCCCCCCCCCTGCAGATCAGTCTTGTCGGTCCCCCCCGCTGTTTTCCGAACTTATTACCACCCACCTCTTCGGAGTTTTTTGGCTTTTGGATTTTTTGATTGATTTTTCTGAGATCCCTCGATTTCACAATAAGGTTCGATTCCCCATCCGCTTTTCGCCTTGACGCAGACCTGTCCTCTTTTCCCGGGTAGTCTTTCTTTCTAACGGCGTCTCCTCTCTCCCGATTTTCTTTGATTCCTCCCTTTCTCCCTAAGGTCTCCGAAGAAGTTTTATCTTTTTCAGGTCTCCTTCCTATCTTTCTGAGATTATTCTTTTTGCCTAACGCGGGAGCTACAGATTTTCCATCAGACATTTTTCAGAGAACTTAAGACCGGAACGCTGGTAATTTTCAACCCTTGGACTTTTGAAAAGATGCCGGAAACTTTCGGTCCTTTTCTTTTTTCGGACTGCTCGGAGAGAAGTGCTACCCATCTAGTTAGGTAGTAACGGAATTTTCAACTCTTCTAGAGACGGGAGAGTCGCATGGTTTTCTCTCAGGCAGATTTTTTTTGGGGACCCACTACGGTTTTCGTTGTCACCAGTCTATCAAAGGGGATCCGTTTTTCCCTTTTTTCCAGTTTTTTTGAAATTCTGCACGCCATAAGGGTGTCTTGAGTTTTTCCTTTCTAGTCGACACTTATTCTGGTTCCAGACCCAAAGCCAAGGGTGTTCTTTCTCCTATTTCACCCCTTTTCTTTCGGTTTTCTTCGCATTTTGGCCGACCACGCTCCAGCCGAAATTTTTTGCCCCATAGTTTTTTTCTCGCTGAATTTGCTTTGTCGGACGTTTCTAATTCCCTTCGAATTTTTACTGCTTTGAGATGCTTTTTTCCACCACTGGCTTTTATTTCAGTCCCTTGAATTGCACTGTGCCCGTACAGGCGCACCTGCTTTTTCCGGAAGCCGCCCGGCGCCGGTTTTTGGCCCCCAGATAATCGAATTTTCCCTTTTTATCTGAAGCTTCCGGCTGGTTGCGACCCCGACTGCACCTATACTCCCTTCTCTTTAGATCGGACTCGCCTCTCTGACGGCTTTACTGATTTCTTCTTTGCTCAATCTCGTATTCTTGTTTGTTCCCCAGAACTCCGTGCTGAGAAGACCTTTCCACTGTACATTTTTTTGCCTGACCCTTGATAACGGTACGATGTATTTTTCTCAGCCTCAGGCCTTACTTGTTTCCCTTCCCCGATGATACCACTCGCACCCCTTGAGGCTTTTGCCTAGGTTGATCCGGGACCGAGAGGAGGCTTTCACTCCTGTTGGATTCATTTTCCCTAAATTTCCCAAAGGACCCCTTTCCCCTTTTTCCCCCCAACCCATCTCTTCCACATATTCTTTACATCCTCATCCTACTACCAACATACCCCCCCTCCCTCCCCCCTAATCCCCCCCCCGCTTTTGGCACAATTTCCCCTTGTTGGTCTCTTCCCCCGCGACCACCTTACCCCATCCCCTCCTTCCCCCTCCTCTCCCCTCCTCTAACAACCCTTCCCCCCCTCGCTCCCCACCAAACCCGCCCCGTCCCCTACTTACCCCCTTACCACCCTATTTTTCTTCACCTCGGCCCTGATCGGTTATGGCTCTTGGAGAGCAATACTGACTGTTTTCAGTTTTTTTTAAAATTGACCCGCCGAAAGGATCTCCGCAGCTCCCTCTTTTCCAGTCCGAAACGTAGTCCCCTTGTCATCCCCTTGCTAGATCTAGATTCCCTTTCCCCCGCGTTCGATGGCCGTTATCCCCGATTTGACATTTCTTTCTCCTTTTTTTGTAGATCTGGATCGCCAGAGTTTCTTCTACCTTTTTCCGAATTTCAGAGACCCCCAATTACTCTTTTGAGGAGTCGTCTCGATTCTTTACAACGATAGTGATTTGCGAACGGCAATTTGCGCAGTTCGATAGTTTTTTCAAATAACCTCTTCTCGACCCCTTTGCGTTTGGTCCGACGCGCCCTAACGACTAGTCTATACGCGTAAGGAGTTTAGTGTGGCCTTTTCCCCCCCCTGATCTCTTTACACTTTAGAGAGTCACGCCAGTTTTTCCGCGTCCCAGCGCTTTTTTCCTTTGGCATCTTTCTCCGAGCTTTTTTTTCCCGAGTCACTTTGGCCCTGTGACCGTTTCCGCCGAAATCCTTTTTTGTATCTCCGGTAATCCCCCCTTCGCGGCTTCCCTTCCGTCGATGCCGAAACCGACAGGCTTCATTGTTAATTTTTTTTTAAGATTTTCCTTGCCGGAGTCCTTCTCGCCGGATTTCTCTGACCGCGATCGTCCGACTAGTCGCATGTTTTTGAGCTCTCCTTCGGCATGCAACCTCCTCCTAGGCGCCCCCCCTCCCCTCCTTTTTCTTTTTCCGCGTAGATCGGCAGTCTTATATGCTTTTCCCTCTTCGTTTCCTTACAGGGTTTTCTACCTTTCATTCCTTCTGGAATATTTGCCCTGCCGCTTTTTGCGAACCGCTCGACTAGGCGATTCTTTCAGCCTTCCTCCGAAGATTTAAAAGGCCTTGGACGACTTCTGAGATCCCCGAGAGCTAAACTTCATCCTTTCGGTTTGCGGTTTTTTACTAAAGGACCTCCCCGGATCCCTGTCTTCCTTTACTTCTCGGGACACATTGGTCTGGATTTTTTTTTTGGGTTTTTTTTTTCATGACTCACTTCACTGATCAGTGATCCCTTCCCTCGATCGGAGCCTCCACGGTCAGCCTTTGGGCCATTCGCATGGCTCAGTAGTGTTCGGCCTTCCTCCTCGCCCCTTCGCAACTCTTTCGCCGCCTAACGAGAAATGTTTTTTTTTTAACGACTTCGAATCCGGTTTTTCCCTCTGGTGGTTTTTTTAAAAAATGGTTAGGATAATTCATTCCCCTTTTTTTCTCCTAAGAGTACTAGCCACCCTTGATGGTTGTGCTTTTTTTAGAAGTTCTTCGACAACTTGGAATTTGAGATCAAATTGAGGGGCCTTTTTCTTTAATTATCACTTTGAATTCAGCCCGTATTCTTGATTTTACAGCGCGCGGAAGTTCCCAAACTTGCATTGATTATTGGACGTTTTTGTCTCTATTTCCGCCCCTTCTCCTTGATGAGTCAATTTTTCACTTTTAGACCAGTGTATGTTCCCCTCCTTCGACTTGCCTTCGTTTTCTCCGGAGGGTTGTCCAATTCAATCACCCGACCCCCAACTCCATTCTCCAAAATACTTCCTGAAAGTATGACTGTCTAAAAGTCTTCCACCTTTGTTCTTTCTGAGTAGTCCTTAAGCTGAATACCTTCTGAGTAGTCCCTTTAACATACCTGTACCCTTTTTTTTCCCCCAAGCATGCGTAGACCTCACCTTCTCTTTGGAATTCAGTACAGCCCTTCCTACTTTCCCAGCCGGAGTGAGGTTTTGGGACTGTTTGTTTTCTTACCCTCCTGGCCTGCATTTTTTTTTTCAACCCCCCTTAGGAATGTAAATACCCTTTTAATAAGCAGTGCCTGATGAGATCTTCCTTACGTTATGCCAGACCCTTAGCCGTAAAGAGGTCAGACACCATCCCGTGAGCAATCTTGACTCGGAGGTTTGGCGTCTACGACCTTCGAATGTCTAGACCCCCCTTTCCCGCTCCCTGTGACGTGGACCCACAAGAAGGTTCCCACGGATTTTTTTCAAAAAAGCCCTTCTAATTAGGATTCACGCGCCTTTGTCCCCTTTCCACCCACCCAACCCATCCCTAAGCCGACCTACGTCTCCTCTGAGCGATTTTTTCTTCCCTCTTTTGATTTTAAAGATTCCCCTCCACTTGAGAGGGAATCGGCTGAACCCACCCCTCCGAGGTTCTGATTGTACCTTCACTTTTTTTTGCCTTTCGTTTACTTTGGCCCCTGCATTGGAGGGTCCACACCTATTGAGCCAGCGGTCTCCGGTTCTTTGGAGATTACGCTTTTTTTCCACCCTTTCTCTCACGGCAAATTTAAGCCATTTTCTGTACCTCGAGTTCTCCCTCATGACTTAAATTTTAACTTTTTATGGCTGCTCTCTTTTCTTCGACGCTGGGCGTTCGAGATCGGTCCAACCCCTTTTTCCGGAGTCTTACCTCCTCTTGCTCCCCCGTGAACCCTTCCCTGAACTCTGACTTTTCATCTTAGCGTAGAAACTCTACACCCAACCTTTTTGAGAATTTCCATGTCCCGATCTCGTCCAAACCCGCGTGACTAGACCCTTACTATTTACTTCTCTTCCCGGTTTATTTAAGTCCCATAACCCTGAACCTTGCCCGAGCCCCCTTATCGTAAGGATTTACAGTTTCGCTTACCCCCCTCCAACCACCCCCTACCCCCCCCCACCCCCCCCCCCCTTACTTCTCCTCCTCTGTTCCCGCCCTCCATCCTTTCCAATCCCCCCCCCCTCCCTCCCCCTTCTTTCCCCCTCCTTCCCCCACTCCTCGACCCCATAGATCGGTGCCTTGTCCCAGACGAGCAGGGCACTCTCATCTTAAGGTACCAACCAAACCGATCCAGAACTTCTCCCCTTCTCGATTTTTTTTTATGAACTAGCATTCGAAGTTGTCGGCCCCGTTGATGGTTTGCCTTTTCGTTCAAGTCTTGTTTTTTGACGTTCGGAAGTTTTGTTCTCATCATCACAATGTTAGTTCTTCTCAGGACCCGTCAGCTCTATTGTCCCCCCCCTCCTCCTTTGAGATCTTTTACCCCATGCACCCATTGCGATTTTTCCACCCGACCGCTTCCCGAGTTTCAGTGGTCCGATGTCCTTCCATCAGGAGAAATACTTCCATCCCTGCCCATTGTACGATCGCTCTCTCCCCCGTGCCCCCATATTCCGAGAACCTTCTCGGCCTCCTGAACGTGCCCTTGCTTCCTGGGTTTTTCTATTTTTTCCCCTTGCGTTCTGGATTTCCATCCAAGTTTTCCAGCATTTCTCTATGCCTACGACCGTCGACTATGATTCCCCAGCACACGTCCTGATCGGTCCCTTGCCCTCTCTTCCAGATTGGTAGCGCCATCTCATAGTCCCCTGACCTCTCGACCCTGACCTGCGGATCGGAGGATTGCAATCTCTTCTATATCCTCCATCAATCAAGCCCCCGGATTCGCCTGCGCAATTGACCGATGAGAAAACTCCCTATTCTCACAACTCCCTCCCTGTTAGTTTTGTTTTCCCCCCTAACTGTGTGTACTTTCTTCCCCGAGCTTTTTGTTTAAACATGTCTCCCGAGGTGCTAGCTCTTTCCAACGAAGTTTTTTTTCTCTGACCCCCCACTTCTCTCCTAACCCCTTTCTGTCGGCTCGGTCGACCACTCAACTTCTTACACGATCCTTGATAAACCCCGACCGTGTTCTTTTTTCTTTGACCCCTTCCACGTCCTAACAAGTTCCCCCACATGTAACCCTTTTCTCATTTCCGAATCCCCTCAGGCGCACGGTAGCCCTTGACCTGTCGCCTACACATTTCCCTCCATTTATTTCCTTTAGTGACATTCCAAGACCGGATTGTTTCCCGGTCGTGATGCCTCGATTTTTTTCTTCTTGTTTCTCCTCAGTGACCTCTCACTGTTCGCCCTCTCGTTCCCCTGGTGCCACGTACCTTTGATTTACCAGCCTTTTTTAAATTCACCCCCTGTAGATTATCTTTCTCCAGAACATAGCCCCCATTTTATACCTCTCCTTTATGGTGTGTTTTTGGGCATTCCAGTGCCCTCCCCTTGCTACATCATTTCTCCCATCTGATGGAATTTTGCTTTCTGGTCTATTTGCACCTTTCCCTTCTTTTCTTCCGTAGTACACCCACTCGACAACCTCCTAAGAAACAATCCTTCTCCAGGGAGGTGGAGAAATCTATTCATAAACAGCCCTCCTACTCTCCCCCGTCCACGTCTTTCTTGGGCCAAGGATTCCCCTTCTATACCTCCTTACCCTCCCCCCCCCCTCCCCTATCCGTCCACCCTCCTTCTTACCGGACAAAACCACTTAATTACCCGCGGTTGCCTCCCATTCGCCGGTGATTTTTCGAGCTACTCCCAACCAACCTCTCAAAGACCGCCGATTCGGGGCAACCGATGAAGATATTCTGGTTTTCATTTTTCTATGCCCTCCCTGTAACTGCCCGTTGTCTTCTTTCCGACGATCGATCTCCCCCACACCTTCTTATGTTGAAAATCTTATCTTGCTTGTCCTGAACTGAAAATTAAAGACGAGACTTTTGGTCTTTTTTCCCTAAGCGATTGCCTCCGAACTTTTGGTTTAACTATCTTCACTCCTGCCCTCTGCCTTTTTCTTAAAGGGCGGCAACCTGATTTGTTAATCTCTCCCGATCCTATATTTTTGGGGTCTCAAAGCCCCCCGTACCCCCCAGTTTCTTTTTTTTCTTTCCCTTTCTCCAAGTTTCCGACTCCCCTCGCGCCCCTCGCCTTTTTTCCCGACGCGGCGCCATTTTTGGTTCTACCGAAGTTTCGCTTGCTCCTCAATCCTTCAAGACCGCCCCGTCCCTGAGGATGCGGGACGCTGAGATCGGAATGTCCGGTGGGGTTCCGGTCATTCATCCTGCAGTTGGCCGTTGGCCGGAGTTTATGAACCTCTCGCAATCTTCCGCAGACATCTTCACCGTTCCCACCTATTTTTCAGGGAGGCTCCCATCCCTCCTTTTCTCCCTTTCAGTTAGGATGTCCCCGAGCAAAGAATTCTTTCAGCAACCCCCCAGAAAGGACGTGTTTCACGTTTACCGTCTATCGCGAAGGCCCGGAACCTCTTTTTTTATCACGATCCGGGGAAGCTCGATAGACTCGCTTGTAGTGGACCCCTCTTATCATCGCCAAGAGAGTAATCCCACGCCGAAGACATTTCGGGAGACTTTTCGTTTCATCGACTTCCCCCACTCTCCCTCCCTTTTCCAGACCTCACCTTCTTCTCTTCAGCCAGCTTCCCGTCCTTTTATGAGCCCCATCGGTCTTCGACCTACGCCTGCGTACCTCCTCGGTTGGCAGGAGTCCATGTTTTGAAACATCCCGTTGTAAGGATCCACGGCCGCAATTTCCCAAACACTTCGGTTGGCTCAAGGGTTGCGACCGATCGAACTGTCGTCGGACCCCCGTTCCCCTGATTTTTCGCGTTATGTTAGGTTCCATGCGCCTACTGACAACCCGTGCGCTACCTTGTTGTGCTCTCAGACTACACCGCCCGACGGCCTCGACCTTCCGGATGACTCCCGAAAAGGATTGTCGTCAATTCCCGCGCTTTAGCTCATTCTTTGTTAGCGCGGGTCGAACAATGTCGTCTTTTCGCAGCTTTGAGGCTCACCCGAGTAACTTATTGTTTTTTTGGTCAGGCGCCCCCTTTTTGGCCCTGTGCGCAGCTGCTCTTTTCGCGAACCGTTTCCTGCGAGCTCAAGCGTCCTTTCCGGCGAGCCCCTGTGCTCGATTGGAGGGCCTATTATCGCTTATTGGCGTCTTTAGGAACGTCGAGGCCATCTCCTGAGCGGCCTTCGCCCCCCCGCTGCGTCGCATTTTTTGTTTTTTCTCCGACCAGAGGCCCCCCGGCCCTATTCCTCGGCCGCCCCCCCTTAAAGCGCCAGTCCCGGACGTCTCTCGCTCCTCGGAACCCCAAGACCCTCGCCTGTGCGTTTTCATGGCGCCCACGAACGCGTCCGTGGACAGCTATCCTTCCATTCCCGGCGCCGAACGGTTCGGGGATCTCGTTTCGAGGAACCTCATTCGGTTTTTTTCCTTCCCGCGCCTTTTCTCTTCATTGACATGGGTCGGCCGACTCTCCGACGACCCCCCAGTTCGCCCGGCCTCACGCGGATCGTCTCGCTTTTGAGGTTTTCCCACGCGTCCTTTTCCGGGCTCCGGCGCGTTAGCAGTCTTGCCAACATCCGATTTTTCGCGAAGGGCTCCAACCTTTTTCCATCCAGTTTTTCTTTAGCGCCGGCCCCGGCTGCGAGCAAGATCGACAGGTCTTCCGCCACCGAGACATCCCTGAGGAAGAAGCACTCCCCTATCAAA
>Ga0179593_1608441_pt1 | contig 12540 bp, 13 predicted proteins | sample CZODoug2_1_08_16_FD_185931 | JGI IMG/M metagenome (GOLD analysis project Ga0179593, IMG submission 185931) | Vadose zone soil fungal communities from Angelo Coast Range Reserve, California, USA - CZODoug2_1_08_16fungal (PacBio error correction) | ecosystem: Environmental > Terrestrial > Soil >... | reverse complement strand
ACAAGACTCCCAGGTTGGCCCGGTTTTCTTCTTCCCCTGCCCCGGTTTTTCCCCCGGCGTACATAGTTCGCCTCCCCTCTTGTTCCCACAACTTTTTTTTCGATGGCAAGCGGGACGCGACTTATAAGCATGGGGAGCGGATTTTTTTCCCTCTCCTTTGCCGTTGTCGAGCAGTTCCTGCGCCAGGGTTCGACTTCTCGTCGCTCTGACTCTTTTCTCTTTCAATAATGGAGAGTGTCCACTCAATCTCCCAACGCGGGACTTCCCTTTCCTTTTCCTGAGCTGTAGGGATGAATCTCTGTTTTCTCCTCCCCTGTCGCGGCCGAATCGTTGGCCGGCGCCGCGCTTCCCCACCCCGCACCCTCTCCTCCTTTCCCACGGATGGGTCATCATTGAAGGAGACGCAGTCCTTTTTCTCTGTCAAGGCGTCCCTTTGCCATGTTTCTCTATTTGCTTGCGATTAGACAATGGAGGAGTTCTTCTCTGCGCCTACTGCGATGAACTGAATAGAACCCCACCCCCCCATTTTTTCTTAGATGTCGAAAAGATAGCATTTTACCCGGTAGGACCCCTTCCCATGCTACCTGGGAGAGCTGCCCTCTCCGGTCACCCCCCCACTTTATGTTCTTTTTGAGGGAGGTCGCAGCCCTTTTTTTTCTTTTCCGGGCGAAGCCCGGGGTTGTGGATCTTCGCTTGCGGCGCCCATGTTCCTTTCTACCACCCCCCCCAAAGAAAAGACTTTCTCGGACAAGCCCGCAGCAAGCGGAGTTCCTCCCGTTCAGGCAATGGACTGATCCTCTCTCAATGGACTCTCCACCGCGATGTTTAGAGGATGAGCCCCTTCCCTTCCGATAATTCCCAGGCAATCCCTTCCCCCCCCCCTACCGCGAGCTGATCTATGCATACTCCTTTCCTCCTCCTTTAGTTGACAGCGTCTCTAAGCTCGCGTGCCCATCCCTTGCCTCCTCTATGACGATGAGGATTCTCCTTTCATGGTGGAACGCTACCACCTTCCCGGCCCTTCCGAGCCTAAGACAGGTGACCTTTTCTCTTGCGAACGATGAGGCCCATGGCCGGAGTGGTCATTGATCTTGGGGTTCTCTCTCCCCAAGCTGGTGTTTCGGCCTCCCTAAAGCCCCACGAAGCAGGGGACCAAGCGATCCCTGTTCCGCGCTTCCTCGTTCTTTTCCCTGAGCTGCCGCTTCCAGGTCTGCAAGAATCTTTTCCTTTTCCTTCGCCTTCACAGCTCCGAACACTCCTTCCGTCAATCCATTTTATTTTCCGGTCTTTGACCAACTCCCATTCCCTAGAGGCCCCTTTAAGCCGAAAGGATGTTTTTACTCCTTTCCAATAGGCAGAGCGTTTAAGGGTCTGGGTGTCGATGCTTCATGAAGACCCTGCCCCCTTACGGTCCGAGGCCGGACACTCGTCCCTCTTCTTATGGCCTTCTTTCTATTCTCTCTACCGCCCTTAGATTAGAAAGCACAGTGTTGCCCCCCGCCGGCTGCACCGGCCGACCCCAGGGATGTTTTTCCCTCCTGTCCTCCCCCTCTCGACCGCGATGGCGATTTTTCCCTCTTTGAAGGTTAATTGCGCGAAGCTTTTTCTCCATGAACTGATGAGGATTCCCACCGAAAAGACGAGAGCTTTTTTTTTTTCTTTGTTTTTTCCCAATTCCCCCGATCTCGACAGCTTCCCTCTCGGGCCTTTCCCCTGCTATTCTTTCCCTTCCTTGTCAGAAGCTAAGCAAAGGTCCTGATTGAAAGGGCTTGATGCCGACGCTCTTCCCTTTCCCTTCTTCGTCACCTTCGAGCGCTTCTTACTCGTTTCTGCCCTGTTCCCTTTCCTCCTCAGAGACCGCTCCGTGGAATAGAGTGCAATAGGCCGCTTTTGGGCCGTTAGCTCTTTTTCCCTCGACCCGGGCTTCGATACACTTCCTACCTGGCCCTCCGGACCTTTTTTGGGAGACCCCCTTACTCGCACTGCCTGGGTTTCCTGTGCCCGGTAGTCCCTTTCCCCTAACGTTTGGCAGGCGACTTTTGATTATAGCATGGAACCCTTCTTCCAGTCTGGATAAGGTGCATAAAAAACTCTCTTTTTCATCCTCTCCTGTTGAGATATTTCTTTCCCCCTTCTCCATCTGACCTTGACTAGCTTTCCTTCTTACCGAACCGGTTAGGACGTTCCCCCCTTTAACCCAGGAATGACCTTTCGTCTTTCGCCCAGCCTGGTCCCGTCTTCCCCCAAACTGGAGCGATGAGGGTCCCTTTTTTCCTTTTCTTCCTCGAGACGCGGACCCACTCCAGGGAGGCCTAGGCTATCGGGCGATTTTCTTTTCCCACCCTTGGTATTAAAGTCTTCCTCTCCCTCTTCTCGAAGGTGAACGATTTTCCAGCTGGACTCTTTGTACGATTTCCCCCAGGTCACCTTCTGCTTGCTTAGACAGTTCCCCCCGAATTACTTTCTCATTGCTCCGGACGAAGGAAGGATCGTCCTTTGCGAGATGGTTTTTATCCACTAGATCTCCTTTTGTTCTTTTTTCCCCCGGTAAAGAATAAGTTCATTTTTCTCTCCCCTAGCAGTCAAGAGAGAGAAGGATTGACACCACACTTATGACCCTCCTTAGTAACTAGCAATGAGTCGTTTTTTCCCCAGGCGCCACTTCCCGCCCGGAGGCAGAAATTTCCCCGGCATTTCCTTCCACCAATGTTTTCGATATATCCCGTCCGAGGTCGAAGTCTCTTTCTTCCTCTCCGGAAACACTTGTCTTTCCTTTTGCAGCTGGAACTCCTTCCTTAAGTCGCATGTCAAGAAGTATCCAAACTACCCTGCGCTAGCCTATGCCTTTCTGAACATACGTCAGATCTTCTAAGTGAACATGGGCCTTCCTCTTGGAATTTTGTCATTCATTTGTGAAGAACGGAAACCTCCCGCCTCTTGAACTCCCCGGAAGGGCGCGCGTGCTTCTCATATGCCACTTTCCTTCTATCTTGCAGGAACCTTGCAGCTTCCCTGTCCTTTGGAAGGCAGAGAAGCAGTTCCTTTCCCCCTACCTCGAGGGATTTGAAGCGCGGCTACGGTCCTCTCTCTTTTTTTTCTAGGTGTGGGAGTATTGGCGTTTTCGCACGCTGGAAATACGCACTCCCCCAAAGATAATGTCGCTTCCCTTTTTTCCGCATAAGTTCTCCTACTAAAGGACGGCTGTCATTTTCTCTCCGTTTTTCCTGTTTGTTTTCCTTGGCGGCGGGCCCCTGACCTCTCATCCTACTAAGTCCGAGTCTTCGTCTCTTCCTCGTGTTATTCGGGCCCCTGAAACTAGGGTCCCCCGCTGATGGTACGTCGATGTCTTAGGACTGAGCACAGTTAGGTCCTCTTTTCCGTCCTTTCCTGATAGGCCTTTTGGAGATCTTCTTTATTGGTTTTTTTAGGGAGAGAGGAAGGGAGAGCCCTGCTTGGCCTTTTTTGCGATTTCTTTCCCCCTGCGAAGAGGGAGACGTTCCCTTGACATGGGCGAAGTAAGGTTCCTCTCCTCCAAATCAAAGGTTTTTCCAGCCCCGAAAGAGAACTTCCCATATGTCATCTTCCTCCTTTTTCACCCTAGAGTATAGTAAGAACCTGTGCATTACGCGCATTTCTTACCCCTCTCCGCCCGTTCCCCCTTTAGGCTTCTGGTCGATGCGGATCCTCCCCGCTCCGGAGAACGCGCCCTTCCCCTTTTCTTGTACCATGGCAACGGGGACAACGGCGCTCCCTTTTCCCCCTGTCAGCTCCAGTCTGCGGCAGGACTGTTCGGAGGAGACCCCCCTCTTTTCAAGGCGGGGGATTTTTCCTTTCTGGGAAAACGGCCTTCCCGTCCTCTAACGTTAAACACAGAGAGTAATACACGGAAGCCCTTCCCCCCTTCGGCACAGGGTAGTCTCCCCCTAGTTAAATCCGTTCTTTTCTTTAGTTTGGGGCGGTCCTAGCCATTGATCAGCTCCTAGCGCGCCTAGGAAACTTCTTCGGAAAACGCCCGCTTTTCTCCCCCTTCCCGCTCAACATGCGTATACCTTCAGACCTATCGTCGGCAACGTTGCGCATTTCCTTTTTTTTTTCCATGAAGTTTGAAGGCTCTTTCAGCGGTTCCTGACCGGCGGCAGCCCCCCTTCAAAATTCTTTTTTTGCTGTATCTCTCTCTTTTCCCAAGACATCCTTTTTTTTTGTTTGTCTCGGATACATCCCTCTTTTTCCCCCCCCGGGTAATGCCCTGTTCGAGCCTTCCACCTTCTTCTTTGTTTACGGAATGAGACCGAGAGGATGGAACCTCCCTCGATGGCGGACTTATAAGCAGGGAGCGGAGTGTCCACTCGATCGTTGTTGTCGTCTCCTTTGAGGTCACGGCGAGGCGCGGAAGAGGAGTGGGTTTTTTTCTCCCTTTTCTCCCCCCCACAACTCCATCTCCCACTTCTCCCCTTAATAGGCGACTCCACATGTGACATAGGGTTACTTTTGAGTTGTCGGATGAAACTTCCTGTCCGCCACGTTCGCGGACAGCTTTTTTTCCTGCCCAAGTGTCCGACCTTCCCCCTCCTTACCACCCCTCATTGACGGAGACGCCGCCTGCCGCACCTTCCCTTCTTTCCCGGCCGGTAATTGCCCGTGTCTTTGCCCGGTCTCCGACGGCTTTATTTTTCCTCCCTTGAGGAGGTCGCCGCTCTTCTTCCCTCTCCCTCTCGTTTTTCCCCCCACAATCTTGCCATTCTTCCGATGTAGAAAAGATAGCGTTTCTTCTGGACCGCTGACGCTCGGCCTTCTGAAGGGCGGTACCCCCCCCTCTCTCATGGCTTCGGAAACCCCCACCACTTTCTCGTTTTCTCTTCCTCCCAGGGGAGGCGCGATCTTCCCCTTTAGGTTCCCAGGTCTAGGTAGCTAGTCCTCTCAGCCTCATTTATGGGAAGAATCCCTCTCGTCCGCACCTTTTTCTTCTTGACTGTGCCGACGTCGCATGGCAAAGGAAAGAAGACACTCCCTCTTCTCTCTCAGCGGCTTCTTCGCCGCAGGCCATACCCCTGGAGAAGAGCCTCCCTTCGCTGATCTATGACCTCCTCGTTACGCCTTCAGCTGTGCCGCTGCTACCCCTTTCGAAGAGACTAATCCGGATACCCCTCCTCTTAGATTAGGATCGAGTGCCATGGGCCCGCAGAGACATTACTTCCCCTACCTGACAATATGACCTCCCCTTCCGGGAAGACGTCTTTATCTTACGATGAGGAAATCCTTCCGACCCAGGATTGGGGTGATCTCCGAGTAGCACCCATTCTTCTTCCGAGACATCGAACCCTGAAGCCCCTTGAATAATCGTCTTTTTTGAAGCGATTAATAGGCGGTTCCCTCCTCACATGCTGCAGGGACGTCCTCGCTCAGCGGTCCTCCGGTCGCACGATATATCCTTGGAATTTAGACCCCCTCCCTTGCCGTGTTCAGGTAAAGCGTCCTGCGAGATATTTTAGTCGGCCTACGCCCCCTTTCCCACCTTCAGCCGGTATGTTCCCCCTTCCTTTCTGCTGGCAAATTCGGGTAAAGTGTCTTTAGGAGAGCTTTTCTGTGGGCTGACTGTTCATTTGCTCCCTTTTCCGCCCCGGTCCAGCGGCGGCCCTTACGGCGTCTCCGGATTCACCCTGCTCTCCATGTTTTTTTTTTCGGGATAGATCCTCCTTCTTTTTTGCGACAGACTTTTCTCTTACCCCGGTGACGCCTTTTGCATTTTTTGCCTTTCCCATGGAGGTTGCTTTCGATGATAAAGGTGGAAGGTTTTTTTTCCCCCCCCCTCACTCGTTTAGAGATGCGTGGCCTTCTTATTTTTTCTTGAGAATATTGAACCTCTTTGCCCTTGTTTTTTTTTTTTTTTTTTTTTTTTTTTTTTTTTCCACAATTCCCACTCGAGATGAGTTGTGAGTGGAGGGACCCTTCTCCCTTTTGACGAACCCGAGCCGGTCCCTGGCCGCTGTTCTTTCCCGATTGTGTTTATCGTCGAACGTTCTTTTCTTACAGAGTTTTATCTTTTTTTTTTCGATTTGATCGACCCGTTTCGGCGGGCGATCTTCCCTTCGAGTAGATGACGACCGGACGCTTTTTTAGGCCCCTCCGGTTTAAATTCCTACCCTGAATCAGGTTCCTTCCTGGACATAGGAATCCGTAGTGGAGCTCGGGAGAGGCCGGTCCTTCCGGAGTTCCCCACCCTTGTGTCTTCTTCTTTTTCGGAAAGCGGACTATTTGTTCCTCAATGTCTATTTCGGCTGGGTCTGTGTCACGTTTTGGAATGCTTTTGATGATTCTATTTCCCCCTCACGGATTAGGCTCGTTTTCCTATCTCCGTTTCATCCTCATCGTTATCTTTATGCACTTTCAGTTCTTTTTCCCTTAGATCATCATCTCTCCCTCCCTCGTATTTCCGTCCCTACCTTTCCCCCCGAACACAGGACTCCCCTTGCGTTTTGCGCCCGCGCTTTCTGTCCCGTATGCAAGACCTCCCCACTGTCGCGGCTGAATTGCCGTTTCTATTTGCCCTCGTCGGGTCTTTGGCCTCTTGCCTCTCTGCCGGAGAGCGAGGTGGTAGAGAGGTTTTCTCCCCCCCCCCCCCCCCCCATTGGTACAAGTTCTTCCCCTTCCTCTTCCCTTTTTTACGACGCGCTCTTCGGTTTCACGATTTCCCGATCCTCCGGGTCAAGCGGCCATTTAGACTTTTTTTTCTTTCGCCCGCGGGCCGTCTATAATTGTATCCCCCTCCCGGCATGCCGGTCTTTTACGAGATCCCTCAATCCCTAGTTTGTAAGTTGTTCTCCCTCCGTTAAGAATATTTCTGTTCCTGCCCTTCCTGTTAAGCTTTCCTTGCTTGGACTAGTACCTCTCCCCGGTCGAAGCCCTTCCTCCCCCCCTTTTTCCTACGTCCGCAAAGGCCTTGCCCCGGCCACCTGCTTCCTCATTTTTCTGCGTTCGGAAAACACTTTTTCTCTCTCCAGATTGTCTGCCCTCCTTTTTGATGAATCAGGACTCACATGGGACCCCCCGGCAGAGCCGTCCTCCTGTTCGCTGGCCCCTGCCTTTTTTCAGGACGGAAATTCTTTTCCTCCCCTTCATCCCCAGAACCCTTCCGGTTCTTCCCCAGACCCCTACTCCAGTAAATTCCTCCTGTACATGGCTTGAGACACGATCCCCAATTTTGTCAATTTCTGGTCGAGGCCCCAAGACGGACTCCCTCCCCCGTAGCCTGGGAGCGTCGTCCGAATGCTGAAAACCTGGTATATCGTGTCCCCATATTATTCTTAGGCTTTTGCTGAAGGACGAGAAGACGTTTACCCCGAGAGTTAAGGCTCAATTAGGAACAGATCTTTCTTTTTCGTGGTCAGTTCCATTTTCTCTTCCCCATACCCCGATTGGCGACTAAGGTCCCTCTTTCGTTTCCGCTCCTTTTCTAACAAACTTAAAGGTCCCCGTAAAATGTCGTAGCGTTTTCCTAGTGTCCGTTTGGGTTATAAGGTTAGCTGGCACCCCCTTTTTCAGTCGAGCAATAATCTCTGTCCTAGCTTTCTCCTGAGTAGGTTTTCCCCCACCCGTGGTGCCTAGATAGGAAAAAGCCTTTTCTCTTTTGTTAGTTAAAGAAATGTGTAGCATAGTCAGCTCTCCTCGTCTTCTTCCTTTCCCCGACTGGGAATTCTCGCAGAAGTTTCCTGGCCTTTTGCTTTGGGAGCTTCCCCGCGGAGATTTCTCTCTTCCCCTTTCCCTGGATTAATGGAGTCTCGGGCGATTTGTTTCGCGGGCGCCTCGGCCGAGACCTGTTTTTTTTTACGCAGATCACTTCAATCCCGGGCTCCTCCCGCTTTGCGAAACGCGAACAAGAATCTCTTCTTCTTTGAGGCATGTCTTCCTCGAGTCTCGTCTTTTCATTACCGAGATCTTCGACATCGCGCGGCAGATTTTGCCTATGGTCGATGCGGATAGTCCGGCTTCCCCTCTCTCCTGGCCGACTCATATTCCCCCTCCCCGCCTTTCTTCTCAACGGGGAAAAGGAGATCCCCCCTTTTTCTTCCTTTTCGTGCTTAGGCGGCGTCTCGCTTGTTTACCAAGCCGGGTTTTTCACCTTCTGGGACGGAGGGGTTTTCGGACCCTCAGCCGTTCTTGCAGCGAAAACGTTGTTCCCTTTCAAAAAAGAGATTTCAATCCCGTCCTACTCTTCCCTATTGCACAGGTTCTCCGCCTAGTTCTCGGGTTGTGGAGAGCGCGTTGGTTGCTTTTTCCTGATTGACCTGCTCCCCGTGCCTCTCCTGCGCCTCCTTTTTCCGGACCCTTCTCTGGACAATCCCGCTCGTTACCTAGATAACAATGCGTATAAGGCCCCCCTTCTCCTCGTGGCATCTCGAGTTGAGCATTCCGTTTCACAAATCTCATGAAGGCGCTACTCGTATGTACGCGGTGATAAGACATTCTTCCCCCCCCTGGTGAATTTTTCCATCCGTGTTGGTGTTCTATGAGATTTACCCCAGTTGGACACGGTACTGCCTTGCCGTTTCCCCCCTCTTCCAATTCGTTCGCGCCTTCAAACTTCTTGGTCCAATCCATTCGCTCTCCCGCACGACGGGCGATGAGGGTTTGATTGTCAAAGTTTTCCTGGCCAGTTCCTTTATAGGAGATGGAGGCCGTGAGCAGTTCCCATACCTTCCCCTCGTCCCGCCCCAACGCCATCCAAACTTATTTAAACTTAGTTCTTCCGTTTGGCCTAGGGGACGTTTAGAGTCTTTCGGGGGAGATCCGTTATCGTCCTCCGCGTTTTTAGGCCCGTGTCCGCACGCCCCGCCCCTCCCCCCTCCTCCCTTTCAACAAGGATTTTTAATCATTGCAGGCCAATCCTTTCCGCCCTTCTGACCGGCCGGTCAGGAGCCGTTTTTCCCCCCTTCCGACGTGGGTTTTTGATTCGCCATGGAGGATTTCTTCCTCCTCTTCTGCCGTATACGCACCAGCCGGCCCCCAATCTGGTCCAGGCGCGGCTCTCCGATCCGCGGTTCGATACGGCTCTTCCAGGAGAAAGTTTTTTCCTCTGCAGATCGCCATGGGCCCGAAGAGGCCTTGTGTTTCGATGGCCGGAGAGTTGATTCCTAAAATGCGGACTCCGGGTACTCGACTCCCCCGCACGAGGAGACGATTTTCAACTAACTCACTGAAGACCACTCCTCCAGGAAGCAAAGGGACAACCCTTATATGATCTTCTGAAATACACCTCGGAGAGCGCCCCTTTTTTTCCCCCCGCCCCGCGGCGATTTTCAGGAAAAGGAGTTTGCCCTTGCCCTCGCTCTGCTTATTATGACGACCAGCAGCGGGAAGAAATTTTGCGGGAGCTCCGAGCAATAATCTGCTACCCCCTATGAGGATGATGAGAGCTCCCTTTTTCCTCCTGCGACAAGTCTTTATCGGAAATATCCTCTCCTCTTTTACTGAAGTCATGTAGTCCTCCCTGGCTCTCCTCTGGGGGTTCTCGTCTTATTCCTCCCTTTTGTAGGCGAGAAATAGAAAGCAACCCTTGCCCACCCCCCCTTCAGCGGTCTAAGCTTAGGAATTGCCCCTCCAGGAGGTTCTTTCCTCGACCTGCTGATCGGCTTCTCCTCTTACCGCTACTCTCTAGAAGTTTCCTGGTCTTCTCCGCGAAAGGAAAGAACGGAAGGTTTCTTGCGTTCCTTATTTTTCCGGTATTGTTCCCTCGAACATGACCTCCAACTTAAGATGGTCTTCGTTTCCGCTTCCCGCGCCCAGGTGAACGTCTCTTCCAAGCCTTTTTGCTTAGAAGGATCATGAATACTTCCTTCCTACAGCAGGCAGGAAAGAGGAAGTACCGTCTTTTCCTTTCTCCCCCATTTCCGTCCAGCATCCCCTATTGAGGTACCTCCTTTTGATTCTCAGCACAGTTGGTTGCCGAACTCTTCCCCCTTTTCCGCCGGTTGCCGTGGCTCCTTCGCCCCTTTCGAATGAGACAGCGATGGTTTCCTCCCTTTACGGTTATGGACTTCGCCGGGCCTTTTTATGGTCGCGGCACATTTTTGAAACGGATCGCTATGTACTGTTCTCTAGCCAGAGGCCGAACTTCATTCTGGCCTAGCTCCACCTTTGTCCCCCGCTGTCTCAGCTGAAAGGGCCTGCTGTACCTTCTTCTCTCCTGCCCCAGCTAGTATTTCCGGCACATTAGAGGCTCTTTTCCGGAAGAAGTGAAGTCCGTTTCCTGGTGAAATCTCGCGACCTCCTCGGACTAGAGGCCCCCTAGTCCGCCCTGTAGTTGGGCCGATCTTCTACAGGGCACTTTTGTGTATTCGTCTTGCCTCGTTCCCCAAGAAGGGAGACTTACCTTCCCTTTTTCCCTCCTGGGTTCTGTTCGGTAGGTCTTATCAACCCGGATTCTTCCAGTCCGCTTTGATCAGGCATGGAACCCTAACGTACTTCCATATCCCCTTTTTGTTGTTGATATATACCCCGTATCCATTTGTAATCCTTTAGTGTTCAATGCCTACCTTTCACGCCTTCCCCCACCTCCGGTGAGGACGTTCCCCCCCCTTCCTTGGACATTGGTCCGACCGTATGAAAGGAAGATACAAAACTGCGGCTCCTTCTTTCCCTTCCCTTGTTCGAGCCTTGACTAGCCGTAGGCCCCCCCCAGGGCGGCATAGGGCCTCTTTTTTCCGCTCGGTACGCTCTTGGTTCTTTTCCTTAACGTGTTCCCCCCCCCCGTCCGCGCTCGTGGTGAATCCCCCGCCTGAAGCTTTCTTAGATCTAGCGAAGGTCTTTTTTGGAGAGTTTTCTTCGACTATAATCGCCTTGGAGAGGCCATTAATGACCGTCCGGTAGGACCTTGGAGAGATGGCGGGGTCAGCAATCCATATTTTGTCAAGTTTTGGTAAGACCTTTCCTCTCCGGTAATTTCCTCCGGCGCGCCGGCTTGGTACTCAAGTAGGAACAGAAATTACTTTCGTCCCCTCTCCCTCCGTTAGTAGCGGCAGACCCGCCGGGGGACGCCTTAATCCCCCTAACGGCCGTGGCGCAGGGGTCCCCCACTGTGATGTTTCTTCTTTCCCGGTTTCTCCTCATCTATCTCGGAAATGGAAGGAAAGAGTCCCCCTCCTTGGTCACGTCTTTGGACGGCCGCTTCAGTGACGGAATTCATGTCTCTGACCTAGCCCACGACCCTGCAGATCTTTTTCCCCCCGAAACACTTCCCCCCCCGCCTCGAACTTCGGCGAACGATCTTTTATGTGGTCAAGGGCATTGTATGCGAACCGGAAAATATCCTCTTTTGACCTTCAGGCCGGGATTGAGGAGAATTTTTTTCCGTATTCTCATCGTTGCATTGTAGAGCCGTTTTATTCTCTTAAGAAGAAAGAAGGTAGGATTTCAATCCCTCCCTTCTTTGAATGCGCGGGAGACCATTCTCTTGGCAGCATGAGGGTTTTCTCGGTCCGTCACGAGATTGGAGAATACGCTCTCACCCCCCACTGATCAGTTAAGTCCCAGGAATTGAGTTGCTCCTTTCTACGATTTTTTACGGCCGTACATGTATTATCTTTTTTTCGGTGTAGTTTTGCGTGTGTCCCCCTCGAGATCATCATAATCGTAATATCTTCTTCTTCTTGCTAAGCTGTTAGAGCGTCCCGATGTTTCCCACCTCGGAGCCGCTTCTTTGTTCGCTGTGGTCGGCATAGATCAGCTTTTCTCGGCTTACGACTGGGCTTTTGCGCAGCCTCTTTTGCCCTCCTCGGAGGTGGCTTTTTCTTTCGGGGCAAGGGCGATATGCTAGTCGGCAATTCTTGTCCCTGGTTTCCCTTTTCTTGCTTTCCTTTAGTCAGGCGGCGCCCTTCTCGGAAGAGTTTTTTGTGCGAATATTCCGTTGGCCTGGGAGTCCCTTCCCCCTTTCCCCCCCTTAAAAGAGAAGCTATCTCCGGACGATCTTGCAGGCGTCCAGCCCTTGCGAATTGTTTTTCCGACTCCTCCCGACCTGCCTCTTATTTCTAGTGGAGTAGGAATTATTTCTATGATCGAGGAACTGCCGAGCTCGGCGACCCTCCTTCAAGGACTTCCCAGGGCCACCCGTGACACTTTTTTCTTGAACGGAAGGTAAGATAAAGTTAGTGCGGCATTCCTATTCCGGCCCTGATGACCAGCCGGGTTTCAGGTTCATTCCTTGTCTTCTGTGTGAGGGTCTTTCTTTCCCCCCCAAAACCCTTTCGAAGGGCGTGCGCGCCAACCCCTTCCTAACGAAAGAGAATAAGAAGTACCCCTTCCCCTGTTCTTCTAAGTTAAATAGGATATTGGGGAGATGTGGGTTCTTCCCCTCTCCCCCTTGTCCTTACTCCACGGCAAGACTCCTCAATGAACCCTTTGCTCGGACCCCTCCTTCGCGTTGAAAATCGTCTTCCCTCCCCTCCTTCAGCCCGCGGGACCCTATCCGCGGGTGCTTCCGTTTGCCCCATCCCTGACGTTTGACCTTTCGAACGATGTACGCGGTTTTCCTCCTCCAGCCCCCTGGTG
>Ga0179593_1488723_pt1 | contig 12540 bp, 14 predicted proteins | sample CZODoug2_1_08_16_FD_185931 | JGI IMG/M metagenome (GOLD analysis project Ga0179593, IMG submission 185931) | Vadose zone soil fungal communities from Angelo Coast Range Reserve, California, USA - CZODoug2_1_08_16fungal (PacBio error correction) | ecosystem: Environmental > Terrestrial > Soil >... | reverse complement strand
TCTCCATTCGCAAGTTTTATAGTTTGCTTTTTTGTTTTTCACCCTTCCTCGTCTCCTCCCCTTTTCTCGTTGGAACCGTGTCCATGAGTATGTGTTAAGTCTTTTCGCCTTTGTTAAGATGAGCTCTTGAGCTAAGGATTTAATTTTTCTTTTTTTTACTGAGAAATACTTTTTACTTCTTATGGGGTTCCCCCCGCTAATTCTCGGGTTCGTAGTTGCAAACTCGAATCCCCTTTTGAATACCGTCGACCAGTCTGATGAAGCTCCCCAGAACCCTTGCCTTTTTCCTTGCACGGTCCATTTCTCCCTTTCCTGGTGCTCCCTTACCTGATTTTGGCGGGTTCCCCCCCCCTGACGCTATGGAGTCTCAAGTCACTTGGTCTTTTCTTTCCTCCAGGACTGAGTATTTTCCTTCTTATTTTTCCCTTCCCCAGAGAACTTTGGCCAACGGCCACTTTCCTTCCCAGCTCGTTAGATTAGATATGGTGACAGGTCCCTTCTTTCGAGACCCTCGTTGCGTCGCTTGCAACTTTTTTTTTTCCTCCCTTATACGAGCCTACTTCCCCCCTGTAGATTATTGCAACTTTCTATTTGTTTGGCGGTTGCATTTTTATGAACCGCGGGCGTCTACCCTCCACCCCCCATCCCCCCATGCTCACTGGGATTTTCATTCCTTTGCAACCCCCTTCCTCCTTGACCCTCAAGCTCGTTGTCGTTTTAGTGCGTTGAAGCAGACTGTTGCAGTCCCCCTGAAACAGAGAATGTAGGTTTTATTTAGAAGTGGCTCCTTTTTCCCCCCCAAATGTGCGGCAAACATCCCCCCACACTACGCCATATGTCCAAGGAAGATTTTTTACAGTTCCAGGTTTTTTTTTCAAATTCCTCATCTCTTGGTCTTAAATTATTCCGAGAATTTCATGACCCTCTTGCCACATTTCCCTCCAGCGCAGAGTGCTTATTCATGAGCCACCCACCCCTCTCATCCTTAAACTGGTGCCGTCCCAGTTCAAGCGGGCGGCTCGGGAAGCGGGGTCTGGTGCCCTTCAAGCGTCGTTTAGGGTCAGGTCTCCACTCTTTCCTCTCATTTTGTCCTATCCGTTTCGGTCATGCCCATTCGTGGTGATTTAAGCCGAGAATACTTGATTTTTTTAACAGACTTGATTTTCCCCTTTTTTTTCTCCCATACTCCTGCAAGATATTGGGAATAGGCCTTTGCCAGGTTTGCATTGTCCCTTCGCATTCTTTTTTAAATGCCATGCCCCTTCTACAGTTTTCTTTTTTTCCCCTGTCAGCCATGAAGTTTTCGCAGGCCGGCTCACGCCCCCCCCCCCGCTTGGCGTTTCCCGCATATAGTAGGTTTGTCCAATTTTTCCTTTTTTACAGTTTTGAACCCCCTCTATTTGACCCTTTTCCGCTTCCCCCCCTCTCCCCCCCAGAGCCCCTATTTTCTAAGATCTTTTTTTCTTTTTGATTTTGGCAAGGTAGTGTTTCCCTATACCTTTTTCATTTTCTTGTTCTCCCTTCTTTTTTTTTCCTGAAAGTTTCCTTACCTTTCCCTCCTTTTTCTTCCCAGGCCTTTTTTTTGACCGTTGGTTTGATTCTCGTCCACCAATTGGTTCTCCTTCTTTCGTTTCTCTGCGTTTGGTGATGTGGTCCCCTTCAGCGGTGAATGGATTAGTTTTATTTCTCCTGAGCGAGCGGCCAGCGTTTTTTTAAGAGTTTTTTCATGAAATCCCTCGCCATTTCAAGCCTTCACCTGGCAGATTGTTTTTTGGAAATTTTTTGGGAGGTTGGGCGAGGCTTTTCTCCCCTTCCCCCCCTTCCCCACGCCCTTACTCCAGGAACCTCGGTCTTACGGGAGCTTTCATTCCCCCCCCTGCGGAACTTAGAACGGTTTTCCCCCCTCCACTTTTGCTTGTCCTTCCCATGTCTCCTAATAGTTATTTTTCCCCCCTGTTACTCCTAAGGAGATTTCTCCCCGTAGTCCTGTACTTTTTTAATCGTACCAAACTTAACCTTTCCCCCCTCTCGGGCTTTATTTTATACCTTGATAATTATTGAGGGTACTCTTTTTGTTTCTTCCCAGAAACTCACGGTAGCCCCCCCCCCTATCCTTAAACCTTTGTTCCTTGGAGACCCCAGTTTTTCAGCTTCCGATGACCCACATCCATCCTGCATGCACTGAAGTTGTCCAATACGGTTAACCTTTAACATTTTTTCAAGAGGACGTTTTTTTTCTAGCCCGCTTTCCCTTTCTTCCTGGAAGCCGCGCTCGGACTCCCCCCCACCCCTCTGTCGACCTATTGCACCCCCCCGAAGAGTAGGCCTTTCTTGGATTTCTTCCCCCCCCAATCCTTTTTTCTTACCCCAACTTTGGTCCATGGCCCGTTAGTCTTTTGGAAGCCTCCTGGCCCTCGCCGCAGTCCCCTAGTGGATTCTTCCAGCCCGATCAACCTTTTTTTTTTTGCCATCCTTCCCCCTTCTGTTCCCCCCTAAGAATATACCTCCTGGAGTTAAAAGCCATCCTTTATTTTGTCTTTTCTGGATGTGAAGAGGGTATTTTCTCTCGCCTGGGATTTCCCTTTTTTCCCGCGGTCTTTTTTTTCCCCTCCGCCAAAGTTGAGCTCTCCCCTCTCCTCCTTTCGTTCTTAGAAGAGGCACGGCCCGTTCAACCCCTCGGACCTGCCCCATCCCTCACAGACGTCCTTTATTCCAAGTCTCGTATTTTCCCCCAAAGACAGGTCCAACTTTCTCCCCGCTCCAGAGTATTGCAGCGCCAGACTCTAGAATCCTATTTTTTGGACCCGCTACACCCCAAGATCACACTTCTCTTCTTTTGAGAGAGTAAGCCCCCACAGTGCTCCGTTCTTCCTTCCCAAAAGGCCCCCACAGCACAAGCGCCCGATCATACATGCCGCTCCGCACAAGCCCTTCCAGATCTGACCCCTTTTTTTCTTTTTTTGTTAATGGTTCGCCGTCCACCATGCAGTTGTGCCCGGAACTTTACTATGGAAGGGACGATTAGGTTCCAGATTACAATAACCCCTTCCCCCGGTCGGTTTTTTCTTTCCTTCCATAGTTCATTCCGCTTTAGTCAATTTTTCTTCCTGTGCGTTGATTTCATTCCCGCGCTGCTAGAGGTTCTCCTTTTTTTACCGAGAGCTTGCCCTTTTTTCTTCCTAATTTTTTTGAGAAGCTCCCCCCCTCCCTTTTTTCTCATTTATGTCTCCTTTTCATAGAGCGTGCAGGAGGGTTTGATTTTCTTTCTATGCCCCTAGTGTCGCGAAACCGCCCGATTCCTACCCCAAAGATTCTTGGTGTTTTTTTCCCTGATCGGCTTGAATCGTCCCCTTCCCCCCCCTCCTTTTCCGTGGCCCCACCGCAGAGAATTCCCCCCCCCCAACTCTACATCTACTTTTCCATGCGGCTTGCGTTCTTTGTACTTCATTGGCAGTTTGGGGGTTTTTCCCTGGGACAGTTTTTTTTTCTCCTTTAGTCGAGGTTCGGCTTTTTTCCAACGCCTTCCCCGGTTCAGCAGGTTGCCCCAAAAATTATAGTTCTTTGGAATTTTTCCTTAGGAGTATTGAGGTGGCTTTTTTGCGAGCCTTTTCACGTTGAGAAGGTGTTTCCCATTTTTGTGGGGTCTCGAAGGTAGCCATTTTCAAGCATTTCTTTATTTTCCTCTAGTCCTATTTTTCGTGTCCTGTGTCTGTTGTTTTTTCTTTCTGAGTTTTTCTTTAAGGTCGTCTTCGAATACTTTTTTTTTTTCCTTTAACCCTCGCGAATAAAGTCTTTTTCCCCGGATATCACACCCCTACCCTCTGAATGGGCCTTGATGGCTTCCCCGAGCCCCCGCTTTCTTTGCCCTTCTTGCCTTTCTTTCTTCACCCTTTCCTGCTGTCTTTTGATCGCCGTTGTTCTTCTACGACCAGCCGGCAGTCTTTTCCATTAATGTTCCGAGAATTTTAAGATAAAGTTTTTTTTGTCACGTGCTGTTTTCTGAACTTGGAAGCATCGCTCCGAGTTTCTCGATTGTTGCAAGATCGTAGAACATATTTTTTTCGGGCTTTCGCCGGTCCGTTGCTCCGCGAGATTTTTTTTTACAAACCCCACACTTCCCCTCATGGCGATTTTCCTGGGCATGCTTGGCCCCTTTCCTGAAGGGGAATGTCCAGCTGACCAAGTGGTGGATTCTTCTTTTTTGCAGGTGGTCTCTGTGATTTTTTTTCGCCTACCCGGCTCGTTTGTTCTACGCACTGCCAATTCCCCCCTCCGTGAAAATCGGAGTTTCTTTTATTTAGTTTGGCCGATTTCCTATAGCCCTTCCCCCCTCCGGTTTTTATGAGTGTTTTTTGGGCTATGTAATTGACGTCATTTTTCCTCACTAAAATTGGATTTTTTGTAACACTGTTTTTTCCCAGTTACTAGCGGGTTTTGGAACGAACCCTCCCCCCAACTTCCTTTTTTTTTCTTTGGGGTCGGGAAGGAGAGCTAGGCCCATGCCCACCCCAGATCCCGGCCCCCACCTGTATGTCATTTGCCGTTTTGTCCTCCCTTCCTTTTTTCTGCCATCTGTGCTTTTCTTTGATTGTTCGCCTCGATTGAGTTTTCCCCCTAACTCATTCCTTTGACCTGTGAACCCCCATAACTTCCGATGCGCCTTTTACTCCTCTCCAGCCTATTTGGTCGCCTCCCTAAACGGTTGGCCCCCAGACTTCCTTTTTTTCCCCAGAGGCCTGTGAAGGCGTTCAGGTTTTTCCGTGTCATGATAACAGATGCCACCCTTTCCCCGCGAAACTACCGTGACTCCTCCGCCCCACCGGCCCCCAGTTGCCCGCTTGAGAGCGCTGAAGTCCGACGTTCCCTTTTCTCCCCCCCCAGACGACATGACGCTAGTTCTATCGATCCTACAGTGGTGTGTGCGTTTTTTACTCACGCTGGGTCCTTCTTTCTGCCCCCACATTTGCTCTCCACTTTCCCATTTGGCGCCCGCCCCCCTGAACATTTACTGCCAATTTTCCGCAGGTTTTTCCCCTATCAAGCCCCCCACACCCCCCCCCCCCCCCCCCCCCCCCCCCCCCCCCCCCCCCCCCCCCCCCCCCCCCCCCCCCCCCCCCCCCCCCCCCCCCCCCCCCCCCCCCCCCCCCCCCCCCCCCCCCCCCCCCCCCCCCCCCCCCCCCCCCCCCCCCCCCCCCCCCGTGCCTTTATGGGTCGCATTTCGGCAACCGAATTCAAGTGGATTGTTTTATTTCCTCCAGGCTTTTCTCTCCCCTGTTTTGAATGCTCTTCCCCCCGGCCCTCCCATGAAGTCGAGCCGAAGTGCTCCGCTACGACGCTCAATCCCCTATTAAGTTCACTCCCCCCCCCAAGTTTGGTCAGGCTTTTCGCTTTCTTTTTTTTTTTATATCCCCCTCCCTTCTTCATCCCCATTAGCGTGTCGGTTCAAGATTCCTCCTCAGAATTCTCCCTTGGACAGTTTTTTTCGAAGTTTAATAAAGATTCTTATAGATTACTTTTCCCCTATCCAGTCCTCCTCTACAGTCCGGTGTTGCTTCTATGGCTTAGGTGTTGCTTGACGACCACCTAAGCTACAGGTTTTTTCACTCCATTTCACGGATGTAGCTCCCTCCCCCATATGTCGAACTTTTCCCCCACACCTTTTATGTTCTGCTCTAAACCCCTTTAAAAAGGTCTGAGATTTACAGCTCCCGTTGTCCCCTCTTTCTGCTCAAACCGTTTGGAATGAGAAGTTCATTTTTCCAGCTGTTCCCCCCCTTCCCCCCCGCAACATCGCTTTCGTAACCCTTTCTAGATAGGGGATATTTATCCCTTTTGATGCATCCCCCCTTCGATATGTAATCCGGCATTTATCGCCGACGATGTACGTCGGACTTCTCTATCTCTTGACAATAGCTTTTTGACTAAGCCTTCCATGTTTTTTTTTAGAGGGGGGCCGTGCGCTTCTGCTCATCTGGTATCGTCGCGACCCATGATCGGACCTTTTTTTGGAATGGTCCACAATTCCTTCTTGTTCTTATAACTTTTTGTTAGGAACTCGTTGCCCCGCCTTGGCGAGGATATCCTACGGCCCCCCCACTTTTTTCTTTCTTTAATCGGTTCCCCTTTTCCCCCCTTTGAGCGTTTTCTCCCCCCCTACTCCTTTTTCTTTTTTTTCGTAGCCTTGTTTTCTCTGCCTGACTCCCGGCGCACCCCTCTGTCCAACGTTGCGACAGCCTATACTTTCGCGGTTGATTACTGTCTCACCCCAATTTTGTCCCGTGCCCCTCCCCTTTTTAATTCCCTTTCATACCGGCATTCGGGAGCCCCTCTGGCATCTCATTTTCACTCTCGTCCTCTCTGGTTGTTGGTTGATCTGACCTTCCCTCATTGTCAGGCTTCGTGCAAGTCCATCGAGACTTACTCGCCTCTTCTCGGTGGGGCGTATCCACCTTGTCCTTGCAGTTACGTTAGCCTGACTTTCTCATTTTTACTCCGGAGGACCTTTTCTCCTTTCTGTCCGGTTTAGCCGTTTTTGCGCCACTTGCGTCCATACTCGCGCCGCTCCCCTTCGTATGGTAATACTTTCTCCTGGAATTGATACTTTCTTCCCGCCCCTCTTTTATACCGCTACATTTTTGCTCCCGGTCCAGAATGTCTGCTCCCCCCGCCGGCGTTGTTTCCGTGCAGGTCGCCCTGAGCTTCTCCCCCCCCCCCCCCCCCCTCTCATTTTTTCCTGCAAACTTCCTCGCTTATGGAGCTGCCGAGCCGGTTCTTCTCCAGTGATTTGAGTTAGCCTTTTCTGATTTCAAGCACTCCTTTCCGGTTTTTTTCCCCCTTTCCTCTCCCATTCCCCTTCGCTATAAGGAGATTTTTTCCTCCCTCTTCGCGGTCGTTCGCCTGAGTTTTTTTTTCCACTCTTCTAGCTGATCCCTTTTTCCCTTTTCTACTTAATTTTTTCTCTTCCCCCTTCTCTTGGTTCAGAGGTTGTTGTGGTTTCTTTTCTTCCTCGGGAGTTACCTCGTACCCCTTCTGGCCCCTTCTCCTCCCCCTTGTTGCCCCACTTTCCCTCTTACAGTTGTTTAGTGGAGCTCCCCTCCCCTCCCTGTTTTGCCTTTCTACATTCTCTTTTTCTTCGCTAATGACTCCTTTTCCCCCCTCCGTTCTGCCTCTTTCAGTTTAACACCTCCATCCCTTTAGGCAGCAACGCAGTTTTCCCCCCTTCAGTTCCTTTGGTTGCTTTTTCCTCCGCGGGGGACTGTTGAAGAGTCTTTTTTTTTTGAAACGGCCCCACATCCCTCAGAGGGCTTCATCTTTTAAGAGAACAGATTTTCAACCGGGTCGGCTTTCGTTTTTTTTTTGGATATTCCGTTTTTTTCGTCCTTCCCTGGCGAGACTTGTTCTTTTTTTACGTCAAGCGTTCGTTCGTTTTGAGTCCTATTTCACAGCCTGGTCTTTTTCTTTCAAGTGAATTTATCCCTCTTCCCCTTTTTAGTGAATTGAAAAGCGTCTTGGGTCCCTGCCTTTAGAGGGATATCCGTCACAGAAAGCCCTCCACCTGAGTCTTTTTTGGCGCCCTCTATTTACCCTTTGATGACCTTCGCTTCACGATTGAATTTTTTTTTGAAATGTCCCCTTTCCTTTTATTTTTCCCTTTTAACGAGAATAACGCTTTTTTTTCCTTCACTGATTTTAAAGAAGACATACCTATTATTGAAGTTGGTTCCACCCGTCTTCATAATCCACCCCCCCCCGCTTGGGTTCCCCTCCCCTCCATATCTTCGGCGTCCAAGGCTCGGTCCCTTCCTTTTTGTCTCCCTTCCCTCTCGTGCTTTCGTTAGCTACCCCCCCAATTTGACGTAGGTTCTCCTGAGTCTTGCTTTTGCCTTTCCGGGGTTCGTTTTTGGCCCTCTTTTTTTTCCTCTTTTATAACCGAGAAGGAAAAGAACTTTTCAGCATTCCTACCCCCCCTCTCTTGTGTTTTTTCGTATGCCTCGAGTTGAAATTTTGTTTCTCAAAAAGTCTTCTGTCTCTCTTTTAGGAATTGTTTTGTTGTCGTCCAGCGTGAATGTCTTAGGCTCTTAGTTTTTTAGTGAGACTTGCCAGCCATTCCCTCTTAAACCTGCTTTTTTCCCTTTCCTATCATTTTGCGTCCAAATGAATGCTTGTTTTGTACCTGTCGTAACTTGGGGCCGATCCTTCCATTCCAACTCGATCCCCCCCCCCCTGATGCCTCCCTCCCCCCCAATTCACTTGGAACAAGTGCCCAGTTTTTCCCTTCCCCCGGTTTCGGCAATTCCATGCCTTCTCGACTTTTTTTCCTCCCTCCCCAACATTTTTTGACTAATTGTCCTTAATTTTTACTTTTTCCTGTTCGGACTCCCCCTCATTATCATGATTTTCCACTCCGGTCAGGGTCATTCGGCCCACCCCTCCCCCGAGTCTATTTCCTTTCTTTTAGAGTCTATTTTTGAAATTTTAAGTCTTTCCCTTTACCCCTGCGTTCATTTGGTCGCCCCCCCCTTCCCCCAAGCGCCTGCAACTCAACGGGCCCTTTTTTCCCCTTGATTGGATCCCCCATGGTTCCTCCCTCCACCACCCCAAGAGACCTCCCTTTCTTTTCCTTTGACAGGTTCCCCCCTTTTCCAGGAGTTTTTTGTTTATCCTCTTTCCCTTGCGCGCATTATTTAAGTAATCTTTTCTCCCTTCCTCCCCTCCCACCACACCCCTAGTTCGTGCCACACGAAGCATCCTCTGAGGCGATGTCCGCCCACACTCCTTCGACCCATAATTTCCCATTCATTTTTCCTTCGCCCTGTTCAGCTTCTTTTTGTTTTTTTTTCCCAACCTGCCGCGTTTTCGAGTCCTGCCGGAGATTACAGCCCAAGCGAAACTTTGCATCCCCTCCCTCCCGTGGACGGGTTTTTTCATAAGGATAGGTTCGCGTTGTTGGCCAAAAGCCCTCCCTGGACCCTCTTTGGAGTGCAAGGTTAATTTCTCGCGGTGAGTTTTTTCTCCCCTTCTTCCTAGTGTCGGCATTTGATCTCCCCCCCCTCGGCCCGCCCCTTTCGACGGACACCCCTACCCGTGAGCGGATCCAACCTAAGCCTGCCCCCCCCCATCCCACACGACTGATGCTTTTTTTTCCTTTTTTTCTATTCCCCACCCTCCCCCCCCTTCACTCCCCGGAGGCTCACAGTTCAGTATGAGCAATCCACCCTCTCCTTTTCTACCCCTTTTCTTCCCCCCTGAAAACTGCGAGCTTAATACTTCCCGAACCTTCCTCCCTTTTCCCCGTGCAAACCCCTCCCTGCCAATTAATATCGTATATTAACACTGCGTCTTCCCACCCTCCTCTTCGCCCCTCCCTTTTTCTATTCTTGTAGAGTGTAAGTGTCAATGGATCGTTTGTCGAATGTGTCTTGGGACCACCGTTCAAACTTCTTCTTCCTTTTCCTCGACTATACAACACCGAAATCGTTGATGATTTAATCTTTCCCCTCTTTCGCGCCCCTCTTTTGTGCCGACCAGTAACCTCCTGTGTTGTTTTAGCTGATCTTCTTTCCCCCTTTTTTAGCAGGATGCCTTTAACGTCTTCTTCCTCTGTATACTCCCCACCCGTTTTTTCTTTTGAGATACCTTGTCCTTCTCCCCCTTCCTTTGATCGTCGCCGCATCCTCCGATTTTTTTCCTATTAACTCAAACTGAGGCTGCACCCCCCCTCTTTTTTTCTCCCAGCCTTTCCCCTTTTCTCCCCCCTAACGGGATAGGTCATTCCCCCCCCTCCTTCGACTCGTCTTCCCTTCCTTTTTTCAGGTGTTTTACCAAAGCTTTAAGGTGTAGCAAATTATTAGTTCCCTCTTCCTTTGCTTCCTATGCGGTTTGTTTTTGTTCATGAACTGGCTGCTTTTTCTGGCGGTCTTTTAGCGGGATCCCCTCGATCAAAGTTTTCCGACTTAAACCCTATTACCGTTTTTTTTCACCTTTTTCCTCCCCCTCAGGTCTTTCCTCTGTTTCCCCCTAGCGGTGCTTTCTTTTCTTCCTTCTTTCCCGTTTTCGGTGGCTTTCCTTTATTTTTGGAATACCCCCATCCATAATTTCCTTTTTTTTTCTGTTCCTTTTCGTCAGACGCTTGCGGCCAGCCTTCTTTTTCTTCTTTGTCTTGACCTTTTCTTTCTGCATGGAGGCTCCTTTGGATTTTTCAAATACCGATTTTTATCAGTTATCCTTCCTCCCCCTCATTCCCTCCCCCTCCTTCGTTCAGTTTTCAATCGAACCTCTTTGATGTTTCCTGATTTTCTCTTTTTCTGTCAATTTTGCGATTGTCTTTTATTTTACCCCTGAGATGTAACTCTTCTTCTTTTCCATACTTTCTCTCCCTCCCCTTTGTGACCAATGTTCCTGTGCAACTTTGTGTTCTGCCTGAGTTTTTGACTAAACCCCCCCCGAATAGATGCTGTAGCTGGCTTGCCCTCCCTTTTACAGGGTTTTGCGCTTGATTAATCTCAGATTAACGTGTAGCCACGAAGGAGCGAACTTTGAAAGTTGGTCGAAACCCCGCTGTCCGGCATAGGTCAATTTTCAAGGTTCAGGTTCCCTTTTAATTTTTTTTCTTGCCGAAGTTCCTGGGACTTCTCATTGAACCCCTTTTCCAAAATCCCTTGTCGTTCTTAGACCCTTTTCGTGATTCGGCAAACTCGCTAGTTATTGTCCTCCTTCATGCACTCCCCCTCAGCGAACCATTTAACTCTCTGACTCTTCTTGAAGTGTCTTCCCCTGATAATGTCTTATCTTTATTCCCTCCCTGTTTCCCCTTACCCTTTTCATCCTATCGTCACTGCCTCCCCTGGGAGTTGACCCCGTGAAAGGAACTGGGTGACTTTCTTCCTGCACAGTCCCCCTCACACCCCAGGTTTTCTCTTTCTTTGGCCCTTAGAGTCCCCCGTTGATGTTCTCAGCTCTTCCACATGCCCCTCACCCGGGCGTGTCCCCCCCATTCACCATCCCGATGATATGGTAGGCTTTCTGAAAACCTTTCTTATGTTTGATTTCTGCTCCTCCCCTCTTTCGCCAATACCTCCTACCCAAAATTGGTCTGTACCCAAATCACCCCCTTCCCCCTGAGGCCGCACTTTTTGAATGTCCTTTTCTTTTCCCCCATGGCAATTCTCCCCGCCCCCCACCTCTCCTCCCACTCGGTTCCTTAGGCCCCGGTTTTCTTCTGCTTAGGCCCTTCTACATGGCTTCTCTACACCCCCCCCATGGTCCGTTGTCACCCCTCTCTTTTTCTCGCCACTTTTTCGGTCTCCCGTTTTTTCGAGTCGTTTTTTCGCCTCCACCTCGACTTTTCTTTCCACGTCATCGTAATACATTTTTCTGACTCTCTATAGCCAAGTACGCCCCCCTTTGTTTTTTTGAGAGCGCTGGCTCCCCCCCCCGTAACGCGCTTTTGCTGATGGCCACCCCACACGAGGTTCGACAGTTCACTTTTCTAGTGGAGCCCCCGTCCCCCCCCCTACCATCTAACCCCTTTCTCCACCGGCCCCCGTGAACCCTCCTTCTCTCCCTTCTAATAACCTTTTTCCCTTCGTCTCTTGTTCGTCCCAGTAGTCCCCTTTTTTCTCCTGATGCATTGCTCCCCAGTCCTCCCCCCTTAAGCCCCTGTTCTGCACCCCTTTTTTCAATGATCTCCGCCTGTTAAGTTCCAACCAGCCGAGATCCATTCCCTTGTTTTAAGGTTCCCCGAAATCAGGACCATTGATCTTTCAGCAGGGACATGTACCACCCCTTTCGTAAGAACTACCTTCCCCCCCTATTTGAATGCTTTTTTTCTTCCTCCACGATTCCTTCTTTTCCCTTTGGAAGGTGCCCCTCCACTTTCCTCTAGCCCTAACTCAACCCAGCGAGGTCTCAGTGACTCGCCCTTTCCCAAACTGAACCCGGTCCCTCCCCTGATGCCTGTTCGAGGGTCGTAGGAGGAGTCTCCCTGGGGACGCAACGCCCTGTTACAGCCAGTGATGTGTTTAAGTCAGGGCCCTTCATGTCATGCAGACCCGAATCTTATTTTTGGAATTTTAACCATATTGTCTATGATCCCCACGGTCCCCCATTCGTTCTTTTAATATATTGGTAACCTCTCCTAGTCCTAAACACATCCTTTCCCCTATTATGTTGTATCAAGCTCCCTTTTTGCTTGCCTTATTGGGCCCGTGAACTAGCCTTTTTCGACTTTGAACTCAGTGCCGCCCCCGTCATTACTTCAGACCCCCTCCCTTTCGTTTATACCTCTTCACCGCTTGCTTTCGTCGACCCATTTTCCTCTACACGATGTACCGCATTGTAATCCCCCGATATCTTACCCCCTTTTACCGCGTATCAGATCTGGATTGCGGCTTTTGTATCCGTGTCCCAATGTTGCTTCCTCTCCGGTTTTTTTTCCAGATTGGCCCGAGCACGTGCCTCTCCTCGTACGGCGGATGTCCCAGCCCTCTCTCCCCTCTGACTTCATTCTTTCTTCGCCCATGTCCCGTCTTTTCTCCCCAG
>Ga0179593_1401914_pt1 | contig 12540 bp, 17 predicted proteins | sample CZODoug2_1_08_16_FD_185931 | JGI IMG/M metagenome (GOLD analysis project Ga0179593, IMG submission 185931) | Vadose zone soil fungal communities from Angelo Coast Range Reserve, California, USA - CZODoug2_1_08_16fungal (PacBio error correction) | ecosystem: Environmental > Terrestrial > Soil >... | reverse complement strand
TGTGACCCCTTCTTTTTGGTGCGTTTCCCCCTTGTTATCCCCAATACCCCGATCCCCTTCTAAATGAGTTTTGGTCACCCTTTCTAGGACTGATAGAAGCCGATGCTTCTTTTTCCCCGCCGCGCAATCCAGCTCAGCTCCATCCCCCCAGACAGCCTTTCCTTCCCTTCATTCCTGCCAACCTCATTTTCCTTCGACTCCCGGTAAGTCAATAAAACATACGTAACCCCCCTCCCCCCCCCTAGCCTCTCTCCCTCCCGCGTTCCCGTTTTATTTTTTGACACTGGTACCCCAGTCCAATTTATCTCCTGTTCCAGTCATCCCTATTCTCCCCCCCCGGAAATGCCACCTGGGTCCCGTCCATACCTTCCCCCATAAATTTTTCTTTCCTCACCGCATTAAGTTTTGACACTGGCAGAGTAAATAACGTTGCCCCCGCCTTCCCCCTTCAACTTAACCTTTTTTTTTTTTTTTTCTTGGAAATTTTATCTCAACTCGTAAGCGTTCTTGTTTTTTCTTTATTTAGACTTCGATCTTTTCACCCAAAGCCGGCCCTTAATGGGTCACTTCTTTTGGCTTATTCCCACTCCTCGTCTGAATTGGCGCATACCCACAATACCTGAGAGTCTCACGTCTTTGACTGTCCTTCTCAGAGTTTTTTTTTACGTCCCTGTAAAAGGACACCACCTTCCTTTTTATTTCCACCGTGTGGCACTCCCCCAGTCCTTTGAGAATACCTATCTGCACTAGTACCACCATGCCCTGTCTCTGCGCCGTCCTCCCTGCCTTGCATGGCCCTACTCTTTCCCGTCTGCCACCATCCTTACTTCCTCCTCGCGGTTTTTCTCATTGTCTTGCTTTCCTCTTTCAAAAAACTGAATATTTTCTTGGTTATTTCATTATTCGCCTTCAGCAATTTCTTCGGGGTTTCCTTTCCCTCCATTACCTTTTGCCCTGCCTTGCACTTGACCCACCTTGTCGTTTCTTCATGGATGGACTACATTTGATCTCAGTCTTATTCTTTTTGGTTTATCTTGCCCTCGTCCCCCCCGGCCCCCCACCCCACAACTTATTGCTGTTCTTCTCCAGCAGGAACAGCTGTTGAGAGGTCAGATTTAGACTTTTGTGAAACTATTTTTGTAGTCAAACAGCATGCATCATTACCTGCGCCCCCAGCCCCCCCCTCGCTGCGTTCTGATTCGGCCCTTCAATGTGGTCCCGAAGACGGTCTTTCCCTAAAGCCTAATTTTCTTCATTACATCTCATACTATGAACCCAAGTCATCAGTGTATAGCTATAGGTTTTTCGGTTGTAATTTATGCTTCCAATTGTTTTCTTACTTTTTTTATAATGTCGGAAATGTTCTGGTCATGGGACTTCCTGAATTCCTGCTTTTTCTATCCCACCTGTCCCCCCGGGATTGCCTGAGTCAAAAATTAATATTGTCCCCAAACGCTTCCACTACTAACGTTTTCTCGCGATTTTTGATGCCCCCAATCACAGGCGACATCCAACACATTTCCCATCTGCTGGTCTCTCTCCTCCACCAGCTCCTTTCCATTTCCCTTTTTTTCTAATTTCCCTCCCCTCTCCCAATAAACATTAAGTTCCCTCCCCCTTATACCAGAGTTCCCGTTATGTTTCCCTTCTCCCAATTGCAGTATTTCAAAGTGCTTGTTTCCCCTTTTTCCTTCCGTTGGATCACCCCCCAATTTTTAGCGTTCTGGTTTTCTTTCAAGTTTTTTTTAAAGCGGGGTTTTGGGGTTAGTTTTTCTTTTATGCGGGCATTCCACTTGTCCAGTCTTGCTTGTGATGGGTTTCCCCCCAAGACCCGTTGAAGTAGAGCCTTCCCCTAAAAGGTTCCACCTTTTCCCCGTCCCACCCCCCCTTGAGGTTGAGTCCATTGGATCAGCCCCCTGCATCTTCCCCCCACTGGATTTTCTTCCTCTCCTTCCCCCCAAGTAAAGCCCGCTATGCTTTTTCCCACCGGACCATTTCTCCCGCGTGAGTCCCTTCTTGCCCAACAGAACTTTTCTTCCATTCGTGGTCACCCGGGTCCCTAACACCTCCGGCTTTATTAGACACCTCTGCCCTTCATTCTAGACGAAGCCTCCCCGTTCCTGAGTGGATGTAGCCAAGCGGCGTCCCGAAGTGTGGTTACTCTTCCTACTCTCGAGTGCCTTTTTTATACGATCTTCTCGTTTGACCCCTTCTTTCCAACCCCACATTGATCCCTTCCATCTGTTCCTTCGGACCTTCCCCTGCAGCTTAGTTCTCTTCACTCACCATAAGAGGATGGACTACGTGTTCCTTTCTTTTTTGTTCCCTGTCTCCTTTTGCATACAGAAATCCCAGGAAAGTCACGATCTTTTTAACTCCCAGTCGTGTTATCAGATGAATGTTTGGTGAAACCACGATTTTTTAACCCCCTAATGATGTAGATTTTTCAGTAAGTCAACCCAAAGTCTGCCTTCCCCATTTCCTTTTTTTTTCTTCAGAGTTTCATTTTCTTTTCAATGGGCGAATATCTTCCTTTGAGTATCACCTCTCTTTTTTCCCCCCCCTTATATGATAACAAACTCTTTGGGAATATTAGTACTTATTGTTTTCTTCTTGAACAGAGTTTACCCAAGACGCCGTCTTCTAGGATGTTAGGCCCCCGTGACCCTTTTGTTAAACCCTGCGTGTGTTGAGTCTCCCTTCCTACTTTTTTGGCACCTTCCCGTTTTAAAATATTTCCCGGTCATCTTTTTTTTGACCCCCTAAAGCATCACCCCTATCCGTCTTCACTATCTTGAAGATGTTCGTCTATGTGTCTCTCCAAACGTCCATTTCCTTACTTTCTATTCCCACCCCCTTTTTGAACATTTTTTTACCCTTCCTTATCTTCCTGCTCCTTTTGAACCTATATCTTCGCGTTTTCGGACTTTGGGGTTCCCCCGTTTCCTGATCTTTCTGTTGCGGTCAAGCTCCCCAGATAATCAGTGACGTCATGAGAAAAGCACACAGAGTCTGGACGAAGACATGGCTGCCCCTGAGACTGTTGAACTTGGGGGAAATGTCTTCATGCCCTCCACCTGTGGTTCCTTCACCTGCAGCGTTTTATTCCCAGGCTGAATCAAGTTTCTCGTTTGACGGGTGAACGTTTCGGATTTACTAGCTGGACAATGATTCCCTCCAAAGGCCCTTCTCTAGTCACACTGTATCCCGCTCACTCTCCCCCACCCCTGGGGTCACTTTGGAGTCTTCCCCACCTGACGGTTTCCTCAACTTTGTTTGATTCCTGCGCCTCTGCCACTTTCCTTTCACTTGCCCGAGTCTGAGCAAATTCTGGGCACACAGTATTTTCCACAGCATGTTCTTCTGAGTTCCCTTAGAATTTTTGTTTCTCCTATGATATATCGTCCTTGCCGGATGTGCACGTCTTTCTTTTTTTCTTGCGATATTCCCGCTTCAAGGTTTTTATTTCGCTGCTTTCCCAAACCATGACGGGCTTTTTTCCCTGTTCCGCCTTTTCCTTTGGTGTCAACACTTCCGCCTGCTTTTGCTAGCAACATACGATTTCCCTTCTGTCACATTCACCCCCATTACTAGTGGATATTTTCTTCCTCAAACGTATTTCCTCCTGCCCCCTTCGTCCTCTTCCTGACTTTCCCCCTTGTTTTTTTTCCCATCGATCTGGTCGCTTCCCTTTCCCCTTCGGAAGTCTGTAAATGACATCTTTTTCCCACACTGGCGGGCTAAGCACCCTCTCTGTCTTGTTTTTTCCCGGGAGGTTCGCCTTAAGTTTCCCTCTCTTTCCCCTATATTCCCACCTTTACCTCATTCAAGGATTCTCCTATTACTAAAGAGGATCAGAAGTCCCCCCCAATCCCGTGACGTTGACCCTTCAAGATACCCCCCCCCTTTTCTTCATCTTCGCTGCCTCCATTCCCCTGAACTTACAAGTTTTCTTGCACGTTCAGGTCCCTGTACTATGGTTTGAAGTACTTCTGACTCTCTTCCTAAAAACTCCCCAAATTCTTTGTGTTTTGAACTTGTACCCCCGTTTTTGCCCCAAAATCCGCCCTCGACTCTTTTTTTGTCCTACCTCCATTTTCCCTTTCGTCCCGTTATTCCCATTGTCACCATCTGACGGCCTAATTTGAGATCCCTGTAGTGTTTTAGGGGAATAACTGAAGTTTAAGTTTTAGGTTGAGCCATGCCCCACATGATATCCACGACACCTGTTTAATTGTTTTTTTCCTTTACGTTTTGTTTTAATTTCCCTCATTTAATACTTCTCCTTAATATCCTTTCTTGTGGTATGCGCCCCCCATCTTTTTCTGGTGTTATAACCTGACGAAATTTTTCAACGAAAATACCCCTTTCCTTGTGGCATCCTCCCCCTTCCCGTCCCAAGCATTAGTAATTTCGAGTTATTCTCACTCCCTTCCCACAAAGGTTTATACCCCCTTTTTTTAACGGTTTCCGGGACCTTTTCTTTTTTGGACCATCTTTTCCCCCCAAGATTACTGCGGTGGAGATCTTGTATGTTCCTTTCTTTTGTTTATTCACTGGATTCATTTTCCCTTCTTTTGGGCCTCATCTGGGTCCGTCTCTCTTCATTTTTTCTCCCCTGTCCTCCACTCCCTTTCCGCTGCGGTTTTTCCCCCCTTCGTGCGCTCGTTTTTGTTGATCCTTTCTTGTTGATTTTTCCACAAGCCCTTTTCGTCGTCAGTAATATTGAAGGTGAGTTACGTTCCTTTCTCTTTTATTTAATGTTGTTCATGATGTTGTCTTTTTCAACCCTCGCTGTTATTTTCCCCCTCTCTCCTTTCATTTCCCTTTTTCTTCATCAAAATAATTTCTGTTTTGTGATTGAAATTTGGACAAAACCCCCCCTCCCTTCCCCTTCAAAATCCCCGTTTGTTGTTTTTGTGAGCGTCTTTTGATTATTTGGTGTCGTTGAAATCCCCATTCCCCCCCCCTAACCCTCCCTCGTTTTGAACTTTCACCCTCCTTCTCTATATCGTCAGCCGCGTTTAGGAGGTTTGAAACGACGCGCCCCAGAACAGCTCCCGAAATAATCCCTCCAAAAGCTCCCTTTCCATCATTTTCATCGAATTTACCGGCTTTTTCCTGACCCCCCCAGCCGGCTACCCCTCCCCAAAGTTCAGTTCTTTTTCCCGCGCAGGCTTTATCGGACCCTTATTCTTCCTTTCCCCAATTCCTTCCTGTCATTTTTCCCCTAGTATTAACCCTAACCTTTTACCCTGGGAGCTTTCTGGACCAATACATCCCCACCATCTCTCGCCCCCTTCAAGTCTTGATACATCTGAGCTGCCCCTCCCCCTGGTCCCGTCCATTAACTTCCAAAATCCCTCCTCCCCGTGGTGGTTGCGTTCCTTCCTTTCCTTCCGAATCTGTCTTGACTGTGTCTTTATTTTGCCGCACCCAACACAGTGTTTTGTGGTTTTGTATGCTGTACATTTGTCAGGTTTTTCCCCCAAAGCCCTAAGAGGACTGGCTTAATAAAACCAAGGTCCCTTAGTTATTTTTCTAGCGATTTGCGATCGCCGAGGAGTCGACAACTTTTAAAATTGACACACACATTACACCCCCCCCCCCCTCCCCCCCCCCCCCCCCCCCCCCCCCCCCCCCCCCCCCCCCCCCCCCCCCCCCCCCCCCCCCCCCCCCCCCCCCCCCCCCCCCCCCCCCCCCCCCCCCCCCCCCCCCCCCCCCCCCCCCCCCCCCCCCCCCCCCCCCCCCCCCCCCCCCCCCCCCCCCCCCCCCCCCCCCCCCCGGTTGTCTGATTTTTTCGGTTTCCCTTCCTACCGATTTCTTCCTAACAGACTCCCTGATCTTTAAAAAAATTCTCCATGACTCCCTGCTTGCATCGGCATTTTCTAACTAGACGCAGTTCGGCCAGCAATTAGTACAGACTCTTTCTTTGGAGCTTTGATTTTGGTATGCTATGTCCAGATTGCACACACCCAATGCATCTTTTTTGGAGGTATGAGCGTCTTTTTCTTTTCCATTCCCCTCTGCAGGGGTTTTCTTCGTATCTCCGTGATCCCCCCTGAATTTCCCCCCCCACTTTATCGATTTTTTAAGGGATGTAACCTTCACTTGATGACTTCCCTTGTGGTGATTTTCATGTCGAACTGCAGGATTTAGTGTGCTTTTTTTCTTCTCTTCCTGTCCAGTAATCGTCTCGGTCTCTCTGAGTCTTTTCCCCCCACCTTTCTGTTTTCTCCAGCCTGAAAGACGGATTCTGTCAGAAAACAAACCTCGAGCTTTTCTTGCTAGCCCGTCTTTTTTTGACCTTATCCCTTCGTCTTTGACAAAGAAGGCTCCTTTCTGGTTCCATTAATCCCAACTCGCCGAGAGAGGACCCCACCCACCCCCTTTTCATAAGTTTCTATACGCGGTTCTTTTGGTGGCTTGACTGTCTTGTTCGTCCTTTACTGTCCCCTCTTGCAACTTTTGACTTTGAATGTCCTCCGTGAAGTTTTCGATTTTCTCCCGGGCGGTCGGCCCTTTCATTAATTCGGGCGTTCCAAAACGTGCTTCAAAATATGTACGCGTCTGGGTTTATCCTCTCCCCTCCCCATGTTGATACTTTTCACCCTTCTCAGTTTTCTGACTGTCCTCTTTCCTTTTCGCCGCGCTCCATCATATTCCTTCCCCAACATTTGGCGCCCATCCTGCACAGTCCTTTCTTTTCCCTTCTATTGCCTTTCCCCCCTTGCGTATGAAACCCTTCTGTCCCCTCCTCTCTGGGAACCCCCCCCTTTTTATCCAGCGCTCTTTTGTTTTGCTGCCTGGACCTCGGGGGTGGGTGTTCCTGTTTTCTTGAGGTCCCCCTTTTTACGTTATTTTTTTCCATGTCTTAGTAGAATGGAAAGTTCAGCTATTCGCCTCGCCCGGTTCACAAATCCCCTTCACTACCAACCCTCGGTTCGTCCTTGTGTTCCCTACTCCTGGAGATTCCCCCCCCTTGCTGTGAATATGCTTTTCCCCTTTCCACAGAGCTTTGTTCCGGCCCCCCCCCCACGGGCTTCTCCTGCGACTTGCGAGTGTCTCGCTTCCCCCCCCCCGACCCTTTCCCCTGTCTTGTCCCCCCCCCCCTTTTTCCCCTCGTCTTTCTTTCTCGAAAAATTTTTCTGTACGTATTCCCCGCCTTCATGTGCCGCTGGATGTCATCGACCCTTGTTACCTTCCCCTGCTTCCCCCTGATTGGATACAAACTTCCGAGTCTTATTCATCGTTCTTTTCCCCGAGGTTCCACTTGTCCCCAAACCACAGTTTACCTCCTTTCATATTTTACGTTTTTTACGTTTCCCCCGCATCGTATGTCCTTTTTCCTTCTACCCATTGAAAGTGGACGACCATCCTACTGAAATTGACCTTCCTCATCCTTCCCTCTTGGGGTTCTTTTCTTTTTGTGCGTCCCTTTTTTCCCCCTTTTCTACCATCACCCCCAATAAGGACACGTTGACCGATGCGGTCCCCTTTTTTGTTTCAGGGGTTTTTTTTTTTTAGGGTTTGGCAACAACCCCCTTTTGAGACCCTTCTGTCTTTCTTGCTCCCCCCCGTTTTCCGGAATGCCCAAATCGTCCTTTCTCTTTACATCCTAAGTGGTTGTCGAAGCTTGAGGCCATTTGACAGGTGCGAACTTATCATGAGTTTTCTCCCCCCCCATCCTTTTTTCCCCCCCACACACTTCTCTTTATAAACCCTTTTTTCTGTACGTCTATTTCAGTTCATTATGAGTTTCTGTACGGAAAAAGCGAAAGGTCCGCCCACAAGACCCGCAGGACTAGTCTCAATGAATTCAGTCGTGATTTGCAATGCCTATTTGCTCAGTCCTCCTATGCTTTTCTGTCCCACGGCCCCTATTTCCCGTTTCCCGAGGCCCAGATGTGTTTGAACTCTGAGTTCACCACCCATCATCCCTCTGTCAGAAGTGTCATATTAGTTGTAGCTCACCACCTTATCCCCTTACTGACCCGCAGGTTTCCTGACCATCCAGATTGGCCAAGGTTCTCACTTTTCCCTGATCCTCCGATTGTTCTGTGCACGAACCTGACCCCTGCCGCTTGTTGTTCCGGCTTGCGGCGTGAAACGTCAGTTTATAAGTCTTTCGTGGGATTTTCTACACTTTTGCCCCGTAGCATTAGCACGCCCTTGCATTCCCCACGTTCTAGTTGACAGTTGTCTGAAGCAATTTACGAGATGCTACCTGTTGGCCCGCCCTGGGGGTAAAGTTCTCCTGCGTGGAGTACCTTGAATCCACCCCAGAGGGGGAGTTGGGAATCTTTGGGTCACCCTTGGGTCCGCTTCTTTTAAAAGGTCTTTCTGACTCCATTTCCCCCCCGTTTTGAACCTATCTGGACTTTTGTTTCTTTCTTTTTGAACGAATACCCCACCACAATGCGTGGAACATTTTTTGCCCGACTCAAAAACTGGTCCGATCGTGCTTTCTATTGTGACATCCCCGAAGATTGCCCCCCATACTTTTTCCTCTTGGTTGTGTGACGAGTTCCCAGATGTACTTCACATGTTCTCACGCTGGGATTCAGGATGTTCGTGTCACTTCAGAATTGGCCAGTCCCCTTGAGATATCTATCGCGATCGTCTTTTTTCCGCTCTTTTTTTTCCGTGATACTCCATTGCTAGGAAATGTGCCTGGTCATCTGTCCCCCCCCCTCGCGTCCCAGAGTGAGTTTGCAAGGTTTTCAAGGGTGAAGTTTTGGTCCACCTTGTCAGACCTTGTTCTGATTAGACCATTACGATGCGGATTTCCGTCCAGCGCACAAAGGGATCGTTTCCATTAGGATATTTGCCCACCACCCTCGCTGGAACTTCACCTCGCGTATATTTCGCCAACAGGAGGGACATGTTCACGCCGATATGCCTCTTTCTTCAATGCTTTCCCGCGCCTAATCTGTCCCCATACGAGATTACAAGATTTCTCGCACCAACCCCACATGCCTCTTGCGTTTTTTTTCTACTCTTTCTCCCGTCAGGAAGGGCTTTATTCTTTTTTTCACAGATTCACCACCCCAAGGACGATTTCCTCTCTCCTATCCATTTTACTGTAGTGCGAGAAAGTCCTCCCCTCCCTTTCCTCTTTCGCCATTTTCCCCATTCCCCCCCCGAGTACATTTTTCGAGTTCCCCTCCAGGCCGAAAGAGGCATTTCCAATTCAAAGTTCTCCGGTAAGGGGTTTTTTACGTCCTAACCCCGCTGCCATTTTCCGTCTCGCTATTCAATCCCCCCCTACCCAATTTTGTTGCACTTTTCCCCCCTCTTTTCAGACCCCCCCCCCACACCGTCTAAGAGTGTCTTCCTAAGTATTGGAAGAATCCGAGGATGACATCCCTTAGGAGCTTTGCTTGCTTTAAATGAATTTTTTTCGGTGTAGACCTTGCGATAGGCTTATAACCTTTAATATTAAAATTTTCCCCTTCAAAGCCCCCTGTAAGTTTTTTTTTTTGCCGTGAAAGTGTTGTCTGCCCATTTCGCTTCCAGTTCCTTTTTTCCCCTCGTAGTTTCTTAATTAGAATCCTTTTGTTACCTTCATCTCTTGTGAAGTCCCCTGACCTCGTTTCACCATTCCCTTCCATATTTTCCTTTTGGGGTTTTGAAAATTTAACCTTGACCCTTTTCAGCTTTAATGCTCAAGATTCCCCTCCCTCACACCCAACACCTTATTACATTTTCCTCTTTTTCTGTTTCCCTTGACCCTTCCCCTTTGGGATGTTAAGGACCTGTACACACCTTCAAGCGGTAGTTGACTGTCATCGTCTATGTCTTTGTCTACTTTTTTTTTTCCACGTGGAGCCCATGTCATTTTATGTTTTCCACCTTTGATCTTCCCCTTCTATGTTCCTTTTCTTGACCCAGTTTCCTCCATCCCCTTCTAGCGCCCCCGGTTTAAACGAGGTAGCTATTGTGTGTGGTGATTTTACCGCTTTGATTAAGCCTTGGAAGTCCTATTCTTTCGGATTGATGGGGTCATTAAATTTTTTTTACCTGGACGTCGCATGCTGTGAAGCTTGATTTCATTGGAGCGTTCTTTTAACGCCTTTCCGCGGTCTCCTCTATCGCCCTTGATCTGATATGTCAACAATTATAGTCTTGGGGTATTGCAACTTGGTCCACTACACCAAGGGATAATCCCCTTCTTCATCCTCGTTTTTTGTTTGCGCGGATTTATCCCTTCCTTTGTGTGTAGTTCAACCTTTTTGGAACGCAAACCCAGCCCCTTTCCAATGAGTTTTTAACTAAGGCAGAGCTATATTCTTCCTCCCTGCCTCTTAGGTGGTGACCCTACAAGTCACGAGTCCCCACTCAAGATAACAGAACCTCGTCCTCCCTTTTCATCAGTCCTGTCACCTATTATAGTCCTCAGGCTTACGTCTCCTCCCTCAAACCTATGCGCCTCTTTTTCCCCCTCAGCAGGCATTGGTGGCCTTGGTAACCCCAGACAATTCCCCCGGAATCACGATCGTCCCAGAACATTTTTTTGTACCCAGATCTCTGCCCCCGCCATAAGGATTTCCATACTGTCCGCTTCCCCCCCCCTGTGTCCGTCATTCCCTTCCAATCGACTAAGCGTTTTGTCTTTCTTTTTCAAACCCCAGACTGTATTAGCATGTAGTCGTCTTTCTTTGAAGATTGCCCCCCCCCCCCGGACCTGTGTATTTGTTTTTTCCACTTTCGTTTAAGGTTCCTTCCACCGGACTCTTTCATTGTATACACACCCGTCCCGTGATACGTTGTCCTCTCGTTAGCTTTTATCGCATTCTGCACCTGCTCCGGCCACAAAAATTAACTGTTTCTTTTTTCCTCTGTTTCACATGAATCAGTCCTTTGAGCACATCGGAAAGCTCTTTTTTTTTTTTTTTTTTCCAAACCTCATTTCTTCAGACGGCGGTTCCCCCGAATGGCCTGCCTACTGGACATTTTTTTTCCCTTCAGAGAACCCTTTTACAGACGTCTTTGGGCTTGACGAATGCCCGATTTCCCCCCACAATTCTCATATTTTTTTTTGTCTTTCTTAGAGCCTCTTTTTTTCCCCTGTAAATTCTGCAGCGGGGATTGACTCTCCCCCCCCTTTTGCCTGAATGTCATTTCTCCCGCGTTTCGCATGGTTTTTCCATCTCTCCCAGTTGTCTCTTTTGCTTTCTTGACTGGTCCGCCCTTTCGTGCAAGATTTCTTTGCCCTTCCTTTCTTCCTCCTGTACGTAACGTAGAGTCGTCCCCTTTCTGGAAAAGTTGGTACTCTGTAGAAGATCCTTCAGTCCTACTTTTACTCCCGTAGAAAAACCCCTCGATCCCTGTTTATGCTCTCGCCCCGTGTTGTCCCCTAGATAGGGCCACGACTTTTTTGCCTTTGACTTTTATTGTCCATCTCACATATTTTGCCCCAATGCCTTTCAGTGTAGATATCCGTTTCTGTGGTCAGGTGAGTTGCATGACCTTTTTTCTCCGGAGTAGTTTCAATGTGGATGGGAACTTTTTCCAAGTGGTTGTTCAATGTCGGTCCTTCTTTGCCACACTTTCCTTCTTTCACCCCGCTCAACTCATATGGTCAGCGCTGTTTTCGTAATTTTTGAATACCCCCCTTTTGCTCTTCTAGTATCCGTCCCCTGACATCCTTTCCAGTACTCTTCCCGTCCTTTTTTACTTTCCCGTCCACATGACAGTGGCGAACATCCACCCCCTTCTACCAGCCCCCTTTCGCTGTTTCCGTCCTTCTTAACCTTCCCCAGTATGTCACAGTTTGTTCATATAGTGGAGTTTTTTATCACAATTTTCAAGCGAGTCCGGTGTTTCTTTTTCGCCATGGCCCGCGTGGGTTGGGGCCTCTGTGAACCCACGTTTACGCTAGGAGGCAGTGGATCAGGTTTATTCTTTTCTATACCCTTACTCCGACCAAGGTTCCCCTTTCCCCTTTTTCCCACACTAAAACTTTTTGATTCCCCCCCTTTTGGATCACTTTCCCCTTCCGCTTTACCCAAGGTTCATGATGATCATCTGCTGCACCACTTTCAACAGCTTCTCTTATGAACCATTTTCATGTGAGTGTTTTTCGGGCCCAAACCTCCCCTTCTGTCCTTTTCACCCTTCCTCACACGCTCGGATAGTTTCTTCGAAACACCTCGGGCCTGGAAGATCGCGTTTTTACAGCTGATCTATGTAGGTCCTTTCGGCCAGTCCTTTACCTTTTTTTGTATCATTAAGACCTCTCCTCTTTCTCAGAGAGGCCCTTTGGGGCTTCTTCGGCCAAACACCCGATGATTACTGGAATGATTTTCTTTTGTAACCCCAACGCAGAGGGTGTCCCCATCTTTTCCTCCCGCTTTGACAATCCCTCCCTACTGTCCTCCTTCTTCCTCTCCCGGCGTCTTTTGCGTCCGGTAGTCCGTTTATCCCCCTATTCCCCATAATGGAAAGTGGATGTGCTCATCCTCGTCGTTATCCTACTTAACCACCGTCGTGACTTTTTTTCAAACACTCCGTCCTTCCTCCTTTTCAGCCTTCCCC
>Ga0179593_1387097_pt1 | contig 12540 bp, 15 predicted proteins | sample CZODoug2_1_08_16_FD_185931 | JGI IMG/M metagenome (GOLD analysis project Ga0179593, IMG submission 185931) | Vadose zone soil fungal communities from Angelo Coast Range Reserve, California, USA - CZODoug2_1_08_16fungal (PacBio error correction) | ecosystem: Environmental > Terrestrial > Soil >... | reverse complement strand
TTCCAGTTATTTGTTTTGACCTCAACGACGAACCCGTTTTAGGATGTTTATGTTCGGTGTGTTCCTACCCCCTTTGCGCTTCCACCTTTCGAGTGTTGGATGTGATCTCTTTATCACCACAACCCTCCCCTTTGGCAACGCAGACGGGGTTGGTAGTTGGGTTTGCGAGCATGAGCTGTTTACTCCCCTTTTCAGACGTTCCACCCCCCTTCAGCCCCCACCGATCCACCGTCTCCGTTGAGTGGTCTCGGTGGCATTTTTTTTGACGTGTTCACCCAACCTTTTCCCGCGAGTTCTTATCACGCGAGTTTCTCGTCCCGAGCTTCTTTCGACTTCTGAGCTCTCCCCACTCGTTCCCATTTACCTGCCTCGTTATTTCTGCAAGCTCTCCTTCCCACGGCGGCACTCTCTTTTGAGCTTGCGATTATTCACAACCTACAATGAGCATCCGGCAGTACTTTTTCACTTGGTCTTTGCATATTAGGTTCCTTCCTTATCGATGCGACATTCAGGTTGGCACACAGGCGTCTTACGCTGAGCGGACTACGGGCCTTTTTGGGCAACCATTACTTCAGCCCATAACCCTACCTGCTTAATGTATACTCTTTTAGAGTTGAGTTTGCCTTTTGGTGTTCCTGAGCTGATTTTTCTGCCTGAGGGCAAGTCTTTTCGAAATTTTGACGAACCGTCCCTCACCACTCGATAGTCCTGTTGATTACACTCTTATATGATTAGTCTCACGTCGCCAGGTCGCCAAGTCACCCCTGTTTTGCCCCCACCTTTGTTTCCTCTATTGGATGATGGCGATCGTGTTCACATGGTCAACAATACGTTTTCAGATCGTCAGGCCGTCTTTCTACCCTTTTTTTTACTTGCACTTCTTTGATTTGGTGTCATTCCTGCGCCCCCCCTCCATAGAGCTGCCGAGGTTTTTTTGGTGTGACTTCTTCGCGCCACCCCCCGCAGTTAGGGGTCCCGCCTGGCTTTTTTTTACTCTTTTAGCTCTTACAGTCTTGCCGTTTCGAGTCACTTTGTTTCCCTCGGTTTTCTTCCCTTTGTTCCTCGACTCATCAAGGTCTCCGCATGTCTTTTCCATTCATAGTCTTCGGTTGCCACTAGAGTTGCCCATAGTTCCCTTTGCGGTCTGACATGGAACTCTCAACGGGTTTGCTTAGGTGTTGCCTTATAACCCCCCCCCGTCATTTAAACCTGTTGGGACTTTGAAGTTAAGGCTTCTGAATCCCAACCATTTCCTCGGCATTCCAAGCTGCGGCCACCACAAAAAGGGGGGGTGGAAGTTTTCCACCCTTGCGTTTTTTTTTCGATTACCTGTTCCCCCCTCTGACTTAGGTTGACTCCTCCTTCTTTTCAATATATGTGCGTGCGCGTGGCACTTTGTTCCCCATTTGAGCTCGGCCCCTTCCCTCCCGTAACACTGTTTTTGTGAGCTAGCATCCGATACGCTGCACGTGTTTCCGCGGTGTCCCCTCTTGTACGTCCCGTGCAGCAGCCTTTCCTCTTTAGTGCTCCACGATGCACGGACACCGATTTTGTCTTTTTGTTGCTTGTTCCTTGGTTTTGGCCTCTTGTCCTCATCAGAGTATATGGTCAGCGCAACCAAACACTTTGGTTTTCCCCCTTGACAGTGGCCTTGTATTTCCGGGACGTCGTAGTATGAAACCTCTTACCCCTTTCCACGTTTATCAAGTGTTCGCTTCCCCTTACCCTGTCGGTTACCCGACGTCCGTGTGCGAAGGTATTACTTTGTTTTTGCCCACGAGTACCCTACGATGTATGGCTTCCCCCAATCGGTGTGGAGTCTATCCGTTTTCCACGTTGTGATGACAACTCCACAATTCCCTTCATCCGCCCTTGACGGTTGTCCTATCCGACGCTTAGACATTACGTTCTGAGAATACCGTTCCCGCGTGTCCAGAACGCTCTATTTTCTCGCTGGAACTTTTGATTTCTGGACAGAGCGTGCCGCCCCCTCTGAGCATTTTTGTACGATCTCTATCTTTTCCGTTTTTTGTTGAGAGTTTTATCCAACTGGTTTTTCCCCCCTGAAGTCCTTTCCGTTTGGCTTTCTGTCTTCGGAATTTTTCTGTGGCCAGCGATGTATTTTTTTCTTGCAAGTGACTTTTGCCACCGTTGGTCCTTCAGTTTAGCTGATGTCAGTCCTTCCGTTTTTGTCACAGCATGTCCCACCGCGATCCTCCTGGTTAAGTCTGTGATAGGTTTGTAGTTCGCCATGGGTTTCCGTGTCCACAGCTGGGTTCTGTCTTGTGGGAAATCCCCCCCCTTCCTTCCTTTTTTCCATCGCGTCCAACGGCACCCTTCGGTCACCTGTTCAGTTGTTTCATCCCCTATCGGTTCACGAGTTGACTAGAATGTCTTTCTCCTCTGACTGCCTAATACCAGGCTATCCTTCTGCGACGATGGTTTCCTTTTTCCTATTGCTTCTGCGGTTTATGCTTCCAAGGCCCCGCAACGAACCCCACCCCTTTTCCCCCCCTGGTTTCCTTCATCTATCATCGCGGCGCGAGAGGCTGCTGCGTTGATCATTGACGCTCTCGGTAGCCGCCTCTTTGCGTTCCAACGTGCATTGCTGTAGTCCGTTTTCCTTAACATCAGCCGTCGTTGTGCCGAGCGTTTTTTGTCCTTGGGAGTACTGTCCTCCCGCAGACGCAGGCTAGTGCATTTTTTTTTTATGAAGCCCTGGCAGGTTAGCTTGGCCATTTTGTCTTCTCGCGGCCCCCCCGCGTACTTTTCTCTTGGTGTTCTCTTGGCTCACACTTTTTGTACCCTTTTCCCTGACTTACAGTATTTTTATTTTGAGGTCCTCTTTCCACCCCCCCATTGATGTAGTTTTTTGTGTCTTCCGGACCTTGAACCGTACTCCCGCGTTCGATTTTGGCTGTCTTATGTAAGCACTCGATGCCACTTTTGTTCACTTCTGTGCCCCCTTCTGGACTATTTGTCCAAGAAGCCTTCGTCTTTCTGGTCCCCTTTTATTCACTTCAGTTTTTCCCCCCGCTGCATTTCTTACTTTTTACTTTTTGGCAGCCGAATCTCTTTTCTATCTGAAGAATTATGATTTTCGACCAGTGCCCCCCCAAGTGCCCCCAAATGTGGTGTTTGCTTCAACTACCCTCGTCAGACTTGGTTCTGGATAGAGGGATCCTGTGCACTTTTTTATCAGCCAGATCTTTTTCAATTCTTCCAGTAGTTATTTTATTCTGAATTTTAAGATCCTTGGGCCGGACTCTGTTTCAACAGTCGACGATCGCCCCATGGCGCGTCGCTCTTTTTTTCCTGTGATTTCGCCACTTCCTCTCCCCTTAAGTTCCATCGAAGACTTTTTTTACCCTTACCAATTCCTTTTCAGTGCAAGTTTTTTTCCTTACGGCCTTGGGTCCGTGCGACGATCTGCTAACATTCTGAGCTTCAGTTTTCGTTAAGTTTTGTGACTTTTTCATGCGCGGTTATTTTGTCCTCTGTTGACCCTTTTCCGCTAACCATTCTTCAGACAGAACGTCCTGAACCCTTCTCCTTTGCGTTCCTGAATTCCCCGTTTTAAACCCTTTGTTCCTTTTTTGGTTTTCATGGTCCATTTTTCACCCTCTGTTCTCCCCACCTCTAAGGCTCTTTTTTTTTTCCGAATTAGTGGGTGATGTAATTCGTATGCCTCTGTTTTTTTCCAATGGTTTCAGTTTCAGTTCAGCGGCAACTGACACAGCGTTTTTCCCCTCTCCTTTGATCCCTGATCGGATTTTTCTCATTTGTAATCACCCCCCCTGACCACCGGCACACTACTTGTCCGTTGGGTTTCCTTTCTTGTTTACGGCTTCTGTCCATGTTGCCAGCTTCGCTTCTGGCTCAGGAAAAATACCCTGCGTTTAAGTCTTTTATAGTTGTCCCCAAAGCGTCAGTTGGTTTTTGTTTCGACCTTCTCCCGATATATCACCCGCCCGGACTAGTCTTTTTTACGGCTGATGGGTATTTCCATTGCCCGGAGAGTTACTTTTTCTCACCTTCTTTATCTTCTCCACTCCTCCAGGTTTTTTTCTCTTTTTCCTTCGAAAGAGGTGGCGGCTCAGCCGACTTTACCCCTTGTCTTATTTTGTCCAATTTCAGTCCCCATCTTTTTTTTCATGGACCCCCCTCGGAGGTCACCTCGAGAGTCTTCTTTTTAGGATTCTTTTGTCCAGACACACCCTTGGTCCTGTTGCCTTTGTTGGGACCCCTTCGATTCGTTTGGTTACCTGCGCGTTATTGACTGTCTTTCCCTTCATTCAATGATTCAACAAGGCAATCTCAACCCCACCGATCCCCTCTGGGAGTTTTTTTCCTTTTAATTTTTTCGGTTCATCTTTTTTTACGTTTCTGTCCGACTCGAGAGTTTCTCGATTTTAGTTCCCCAGCTTGAGATCCCTCTTTCCTTTTTTCCCATTCAAATCGGCCCACCTTTTCCTACATCACCTCTTTCCCGGAAAACACTGATTCACCGACGTGTGTTAGTCTTTGCCCGAGGTTGTCACCCCCTTTACAATCAGCTGACCTTCCTGCTCGCCGGTTTTTTGTTTTTGTTCTACGCTCGTCTCCCTTTATGTTTATTTTTTTTTTTATGCCTCTGTTAATATTTTTTTTGTTCTCACCTTCCTCCCCCCAATGAACGATGCTTTTCCCTTCTTTGGCGCAGGGCTGCGGGTGGGGTCCTGCTAGCTTCTTTTCCTAAGGTGGCAGATAGTTGCACTTGGCCCTCCAGGAAAGCCTCTTTCAACCCTCTTGCAATCCTTCTCACTGTGACGTACCACTGATGCTATTCCGTCCGTTTTGCACGTTTTCCCCCTCCCCATCAAGTTTTTAACCGTTTTTCCCCCTTCGTCCAGATTGTGCGGGCGACAGTCGTTTTGACCTGGTTCACCACCAAGTAGGTCAGATCCCCCTTACCCCCCCCTTTTCTTTTCATTTGACTAATCGGCGCCGGGTCTCGATGCGTTTCTACAACTTCTCCCTCACTACAGTTTGCGTTTTCGACTTGGGTGACCCATGACCCAGCGCCCCCGACACCATGTGCTTTTTCTTGACCCTGACACCTTTTGACCCGTTTAGTTTCTTTCTTTTTATCTCGCTTTTTCTGCGTTCGTCCGAGGCCCTGCGGGTTCTGTTTAAGTTTTCCTCGACAACATCCAGGATCTCGGGATTTCCTGTTTCCTGGGACACACTCTGAGTTGCAACTAGCTCTTTTTTTTTCTCCCATCCATCTCCTCAACGCGTTTTTTTGGTTTTCGTCATCGAACCACACCCCCTCCGGAATGTTTTTTAGCGACGGCTTTTTTTTTAAATCGTTCACCTGCGGAGTCCCAGAGTTTGCTCCCTGCACATGGAGCCCACAGGTCGGCGGTGCTTTCCCCCCTTCCAAGCCCCTTTAGTTGCGTCCCCTCTTCCCTCCGGCGATTTATTTCCTTTTTCTTCGACCCCGCCATTCCCTTCGTGCCCCCCAACCGACCCTCAAAGTTTCTTTGTACGGTAGCACATCGCTACCAAGCTAGTGTCTACGCCTTTTTTTTCGTTGCCTCCGATTCGTCCGCAGCTTCCGTCTCGATTCGCGTGAACTGCAAGGTCACATTGATTTTTTTTCGTTGGGTGTATGGCTTGAACTTCTCCGCAGAAATTTGCACCACGGTCCCGCGCAAACGTTCCACCTTGGTCCGCTTTTTCTCTTCTTTTCCCCATCGCGCCTGTCGTCAGAGTTCTTCCTTCTTTAAAAGCTTGCCCTAGAAGTGTCTTTCCGGACGACCTTAATTGGCCTCCTTTTTGCCCCTTTTTTTTAGGTCTTTCGTTTCTTCACGCTTTCTACCCTTCGCTGTTTCCCGGGGATGCCCCATACCTGTAGTGTTGCTTCCGATCGCGCCCCCTTCCCCCTTTTGGCTCCACCCTATATCAATTCCTTTTTCTTCGCTTGGCCGTTCCTCTTAGTTTTTTGAAGAAAGCGACGTCCTGAATCGCCGCCCATGACCCTGTACATAGCTGTCACTGGCGGACCCCTAACTCTCAGCTCTCCACTATCCTTCCCCCCCACCTCTCTGTCTCCTCCCCCCCTTTCTTCCATCCCCCCCCGACCCTTTCCCCCTCCCCTCTACCCCCTTCCCCACTAACCCCCCTCCCACCCCCTACGTTTATCTGCTCATCCGTCCCACCTTCCTTCTCAGTTGCATTCCTATTTTATAACCTAATGCTTACCTCTCCCACCCTCCTTCCAACCAATACCCTTCCCTGCCCCCCCACACTTTCCCTCCTTTGCCCCAAATCCATGACCTCCCCCTCGCTCCAGTCTTTCCCCCCCGGTACCCTCAACACCCTCCCCCCTACGTCGTTTTTTGACTGCCAGAGCTTCCCCTCCGGGATCGGGAGCCCTGTTTTCATGATCTTCTGTTTTTGTCTACTGATTTCTTCAACGTTTTCCCATGCTACGATCCTGTCTTTCACGCTTGTGCCTGCGTTCTGCTGGCGATTGGCCAAGCACCTTGCTGGCAAAGTGGTGCTGACTTTTTCTTTTTTATACAGTTGCGAAAAACCGCTGTCCTCCACGCTCTCCCCCAATCTACTGTTAGGGGTGTTGCTCCTTGTGGTCTCGCCATTCCCGCTCCTAACTTCGTTTTTTCCTGCACCGGTCACTTTTTTTTCTGTTAGCAATTTTAAGGCACAGACTTGAACTTTTTCTTTTCCCTGCCCTACGGTCACCTGCTTAGTTGATTCAACTTAGCTTTTTGCCTTTTGAAGACGAAGCGTTCTCCCTCCCTATGAAGTTTTCATTTCCCAAACTTCTCTCTGACGCTTTTGGGGACTTTTTTTGACCTATGCTTTAACCTTGCGTCATAATTTCGAAACTTGCCCTTCCTGAAAACCCTTAGCACCGACAGAGTTTTTCGGATTCCCTCTCTTGATAGTCGTGTCTGGCGGACGGCAAGCCTTATTGGTAGGCGCGCCCAGGGTCCCTTTAACGTGCATGCGTGGTGGTATGTTGCTCAAATAAACTTTAAGCCTTCTTTTTAGCGCGACCGTCCGGGTGATCATGTCACCCTCTAATTACCAGCTAGTTTACTTTGACCTGGTATTAGCGTCAGGACTTATGGAAGTGCCCTGCTCGGACGCGTCCTTCGGCTTGTGTCGATTGGATTCCTCCCAGCTGTAAACAATGTCTGATTCATAGTAGGCTTATGCCTTTCCAACCTTGAATGTCTTTGTGTTTTCTAATTTTGCCAATTCCCCGAACAGCCAGTTCATCTCTTTTCCAGCCGATCTTTGTCTCGTGGCCAATCAAGTGTGCCGTCCCAGTCTTTTTAAGCAGCTCATAGAGTCGCCGGGGTTATCTTCGATTACCTGTCTAAACCGTAGTGAGCTGGCTCACGGGTCCTCCTTTCGAGATTTGACGCCGAGATTTTTCACTTCCCCGTTGAAGCCCCTAAACTGCTGGTGTTGATAGTCTTACAATTTCAAAAGTAGCTACTCCCACTCTCTTTTTCGTTAGCTTCCTTTTTTTTTCTTGGGGCGCTTCCCCCGCCCCTCGATCCAGGGTGCACGTGAACTTCTCTCACGTCTTGCAGCGTTTGCAGGGAATCCCACTGAAAGTTCTATTTTAAACCCTGTTCCCCTATCCTCGCGCCTGGCTTTTTCCGTTATTCCCCACCACTTTAATGTTCTGCGACCGTTTCGACAGACAGTACGCGCCTATAGAAGACTATCACAGTTCCCCCTGAATCGCAGTCTTGGGGTTTGAAATTTCCTTTTTCTGGGACCCCCCGTGTTACACTTTTGAAAAATTACCACCGAGTCAGGCCGCAGCCCGTGATGAAGCACCCCTTTTTCTTCCCTCGCGTCCTTTTTTTCTTTTCGGGCGCAGGTGGACGGAGCCCCGTTCCTCCTTTCCCCCTTCCGTTCTTTGGCCCCCCAGACCCAATACATTTGCTTTTTTGAGTCTAAATATCAAACGCAAAATTTCTAGCTCCTTATTTCCATTGTGTAAAGTTGGTGAGCCAACTAGACCGTACCCCAAACCCCTCGTTCCGCACTTTTTAAGTGAATGATTTTGGTGATTAGTCTACCTAGTTTTAGTGTCTGAACTTATTTCGATTTGCGTTGGCGACCCTTCCGCGATTCCTCTTCTCTTTCATGTTATCATCGGCTTGTAAGCTATGGTAACTTCCACCCATGTCCCGAGACCAGTAACGAGACGGTGTTGTTGTGTTTTCTTTTCCTGCGTTTGACCCATCCGTTCCTTATTGCGTTTACTCCCAAACTACCGCGAGGTCCCCCATTCCCTCTCCCTTGTTTTTGGTGCGGCGCTCCATCCCGATTTCGCATAACCTCCCACCTTTGCTGTGCTCCCCGAGTTCCTTTTTCACTTGGTGTAAGCCAGGCCATTGCCACTGGTGTCAAATATAGACTGCCACCACTGCTACTCTTCCTACTTCTTGTTTCTCTGATGAGTAGATTTGTTGCGGATTCTCATTTCTTCCACCGTTTGTTTGTTGGTACCGTACCCCTCTTTCGTGTATTTCACGTCCCTAGAGCTTTGTCTTGAGAACCCCGTCTTTTTTACCCTCCCCCACCCATGCGCTTGAGCTGGTGGGACCTTTTTCCGAGTTTATTTGTATTCGCGGCCCTTTTTCCTCCGAGGCAAACTTGATTCACTACATCCCGAACCTTCCCTCCCCAACACAGATCCCCCTTGTCGTGTTTTTTTTTTTTGGTGTTTAATGTTTTGGCCGGACCGCCGATTTCGACACTTGCTGAGAGGATCTTCCTATCCGCTGTCAGTAGCTGAGACGCCCTCTCCCCAGATTAAACACTTCTCCTGTTACCCACAGTCACTATTTCCTTGTATTTAGCCTTTTGTGCAGTGGACTTGTCCCCCCCTTTCCAGGCCTGCACTTGCAGCCTAGTGCTTAGAAGGGGTTCGTTCATGGTCTCCTCCCCTTTGCGGCGCCCTTAGTCAGTAGATGTACTTTGAAGGAAGGTTGTCCCACATACGTTCCCGCCATCCCAAACTGACGCGCATGTCTTTCGAAGTTTTCGGCCGGTCCTTTTGCTGACTGAAAGCTTCGATTTTATTTCTGGAAATCTAGTTCCCCACTTCCTTTCCCCCAAGCTCTTTTTCAAACCTTCCCCATGCGCTTTTTTTCCTTAATACAACGTACTATGCTTCGTCATGTACTGTTTTGCCACGTGGTCGCCCGTCCCCAGGCGACCCGTTGGCACGAGACGCGACAGGCTTGCCTCGTTTCCTCCCTGTTTCCCCCAATATTTCGAGGATACCCTGACAGCGCTGCCAGTCTTCCCTTGCATACTTTCCCCGGTTCTGCTGGTCGTGTGATCGCCAATTCAACGATTTAATCCCTACCTCCTGCAGTTGTTGGTTGACCTTTTTTTGACATTGACTCTCCCTCGCAATTTAGTGGAAACTTGTGCAACTCGAGTGACCTCAACTTTCTTCCGTCGAAGGCTTCTGCAGTAATTTCCTCCCCAATTCTACTTGCAGGGCATCCTACTTTTCACTGCGCCCTTCATGTAGATTTCAACCGTTGTCGTTCTTTCCCCACTAGCTGTTTACTATGCCTTATGTTTGTCCTTTTAAATTTAATCGAACGGTGTTCGTTTTCACGTTGTCCCCCCCGAACCACCCCCCTCAGGTCCCAATTGTTTTTCCTCCTGCCGCCCGTCATCTACGATCAGTCAAATCATTGTTCAACCCTTGTGGCAGCCATTTCCCACGATCCCACCGGTCTCCGTAGCGAGACTTCCCCCTTCCGATAACTTAGGCGTCCCATCCGCCCGTTTAAGAATTCCCCTCTCAGCTGCTGTGGAAGTTCGCCCCAGACCTCGTCCTTCAACCCCTCCTACATTGTGGGTTCGTGTAGCACATCTCCACTCTGCACGTGTTCGAACGTTTTCGCGTCCTAATTGAGGCGTATCCCATATCAGGTCCAGATGCGCGCTACCCGAATGAAGGAACGCTTTCTGAAGGTTTGGTGCCTTGCCTTTCTCAGATCCGCAATTCCTATCCTCGGTCAGCCCACCTTCCCCCCTCTTTCTCCGTTCAGTATTCTTTTCTTCTCTTTGCCCGGTCGCAAAGGACCTTCTTCGCGGGCACCGACGGTAGGCCGGACCCTGAGTACTTCAGGGGCCGGTGTTCCTTGTTAATTTCGCCATGTGCCGTCATTTCCAAAGCCGACACCGCCGCCTGGGTGGTTGGGGGGTTGGGTTTGCAATCCCTCCGTTCTTTTTAATCGCTAGTCTCGGCCCACCCTTTTTAGCCACTCCGAACCATATGATCAGTTCCGGTTGCCGTGCAGTTTTTATTTATGTCTAAATAACGCGCCGTCCTGCTCAGAGGACAGCACTTCAGTCTTCCTTTTTAAAACCTGCCACTGAGGTTCCTTTCTGTCCAAGTCACGGGATCGAGTGGTGGCCCTTTTCTCTCTCTTTCCGTTGTTTTTTGATTCTTTCCCCTTTTCCCCCCCATGGCTAACTCTAACGGTCGGGTCGGGCAGCTCCTCCGTGTGGGTGTGTTGAAACGGCCCTTCCCCTTCTGGTTCCCCTGCTTCGTAGTGACTTTTTTTTATCTCAGTTGTCCCCCCTTTTCCCTAAGGTACGTTAGCCCGTTTATCAAGTGGTAGGTCCGTATCGCCCCCCCCCCCCTACCTTCTTTTGTTCATGCATGGGAAATTGTGAGTATGCTGTTTTCAGCCATTGCACAGACTTGCGACTGAGTTTCCCCTCCCCTTCCTTCCCCTGCGGGTCCACAAATTACTCCCCTTTCCCGCGGGCCGTAAGATCCGACTTTCCGGGTCCCGACGACTAGCTCGTCTGCGGCGTGACGTTTACGTTTGCGCCGGATATGCTCTCCTTCTGCTTATCTTCCCTAACCGCACGTCCCAACCCTTTCCGACGACTGGTTTTTCCCTTGCCTGTTTTTCCTCTTTGCGATAGATTCGGGTTTGTTTGCTTCGGAAAGACGTATTTTCCTCTGGTTCTTCTCTCACAGGGTAGGACACTTGGCCTCGTTTGGTATCCTCTGCCTTCACACATCCCCGGTTTACGTTTTCTTGTGAGACCCAGCCGTCGAGAGTGTCCTGTGCGAACCCTTTTCCAAGCTCAATTCTTTCCTCTAGTGCATTCTGCCCTTTGTTTAGTTAACTCTCGGCAGTGTGTCAACTGCCGTTATTCTTCTTTGCCTGACTTTTAATTTTGTGTAGCCTGTCTGAAGCCCCAGGGTTTTGCTTGATTTTACGCTCGTCTTGACCGTCGGGGGCAGTGCCCTGCTCCCCCTTCCGTCCGGGGTGTTGTCCCCTGTAATTACTTCCTATAAAGCCGCGTTTAGAGTTTCCAGGCAATCCCCGCAATCTCTGCATATTGGTCAACCTCTGTGCCCTCTAAGTTTTCAGACAGATCCATAGTGACTATTTTCGATACTTTCACCGTTCCTCCACACCCGCAGTGCCTTTGCCGCGACTCCGGTCAGAAGATATTAGTCTGAATCGAGTTTGCACGCCTCCAGTTGCAGTTTTCCAAAGAACTTTTTTTAGACTTTAGCTTTTTTTTCCCCAAATTCACCCCTCCCTTGGCCTAAAATTTGACTTCTTTTCATGAATGTTTCTTGTCAGATTCCTGGTGCACTTCCGGCCTCATTACGCCAGCGCTTTCCGGGAATCCCTCTGCAATTATTGTTTCCCCATGTCCGGACCTCTACCATCCCTCCTGGTCTTGTCGCCCAAACTTTTAGTTTGAAGTGTTCCATTTGACGTCGAGCACGAATTTTTTTCCTTCCACAGAATCGCATTTCTGATTTGTCCGATTGTTCCGTTCAAGGGAGACTATTTTATTCATCAATTCCCCCTCTCTCTCTAAGTCAGTCTACAGCCTCCTACCTCTCATGTGTAAGGTACTTTGTTTCTTCCTTCACTTCTTACGTCGTCGTCCTAATTCAGCCAAGCGACTCCCTCCTGCCCCGAACCACTGCCTTGCGAGATGGCTTAACCGATCCAACCCCCCTGCGAAGCCTACTGGAGGCAGGCTCATTTTTTAAGGGCCCAAACTAGTGATAACCCCCGATCTTCCCCCCGCCTTTTTCCTGACGTTCTTTTTGTATGTATAGTACGAGTCGCTGTGCTGGCCACAGCGTGAGGGTGTTCCCGCTGAATCCTGAGACGATCCTTTTTCCGCGGTCCTGTCATCACATCCGCTATTGTTTCACCCCCTCACCCCAAACCTTCCCCCATCACTCCTAGTACGGTTATCTTGTTTTTCATTGCATTTTTGATTCTGACTCAATGTTTGTCCCTCCCGATGCTTTCATGAGAACAGGTACTCCAACCGCCGATCGTTTCCCCGTGCCTCTCATTTGTGGTTCTGGATGCGTCATCCTATTTATCCCACGCTCTCCGTACTTTGGACCGCCCTTTTCAATAGTCCCCCCTTCCCTCTGTTAAGAAGCCCAGTCAGATGAAAATCTCTTAGCTACCCCATCTTGCCACC
>Ga0179593_1349109_pt1 | contig 12540 bp, 12 predicted proteins | sample CZODoug2_1_08_16_FD_185931 | JGI IMG/M metagenome (GOLD analysis project Ga0179593, IMG submission 185931) | Vadose zone soil fungal communities from Angelo Coast Range Reserve, California, USA - CZODoug2_1_08_16fungal (PacBio error correction) | ecosystem: Environmental > Terrestrial > Soil >... | reverse complement strand
TTCCCACCCACACACGCCGACCTTGATTGGGTGTTTTTTTGATTTACCTTTGCCCTGCGATTTTCTTCGGCTTATTGACGTTTGGTGCCGTCCGCCCCAAGTGAAGGTTTCTTTCCCCCCCCATGGTACCGACCCTTCCACGATACGATCAGAGCGGTCGCAAGGCCTTTTCTATTGTAACCCCTTCCCCCGTTTCAGCCAGGACCAATACCGCAGTGCCCGTCTTCTTTCACGTTTTGAATCACAGGTGGGAATAGTGCCTCTCGGAGAGCTGTCAGTCATGATAATGTCGTTTTCCTGTGGCAACTTTGTTTGCCGCCCGACCCTTTCCTTTATAAGGATTTTTCTCCAATGGGTCATACTTTTTCGTTCGATTTTCCGGTTCAAGGGCTGATTATTTGTTTTTTTCTGGGGGACTCGTGTCCTCCTGCAGCCGCCATTTTTTTTACCCTTCTTCCCTTTCACGCTTGTAAACGCTAGATCCTTTGCGGAAAGGAGGTGTTGATTTGAGAGATCGCCCGGATTCCCTTTACCCCCTCTCGTGTTATATCAGGTTCAAGGCCCCTTTTTACGGCGTTTGTCGGCCCCCCTTCTTTAAGGCCCTTGGGTCAGAGCTTGTGACCCTAACTCGCCTTAAGGCTCCCCCGCGCTTACGGGCCTTTTTCAGGATTTTTTTCCTTTGCGCGGGCTTCTCTATCTGATGGCTGTCCCCCAACGAGACAAATTTCCCCGGATCCGACGCGCCGTTGTTCGAACCTTGCTGCGTTTCTCCGGCACGGGCGCCCCCCTTCGATTTGCAGCGTTGTTGTTAGCCTTTTTTGCTTTGGTCGTCATCAAAGCCCCCCAAAATTCCCTTGGCCTGCATGGTCAATCTGTTCGCTTGATAGTCCTGCATTTTCGGTTCGTGGAAGATTTTTCCCTGTATCTCGGGGATATATAGCTGTTTCTTTGCGAAATCTGCAAAAAAATACGCTTATGCCCCCCCCCAATACGCTCGCCAAGGTCTCCCGTTCGGCATGTTTTTCACTCCCAATTCCCCTTACTTCCCTCCCGGCCCGGGCTCTGTGAACATTTTTTTGACAGGACCGTTCGTCCCTCTTTTTGCCTTCCCCTAAACCCTCCGTAGAGCCGGCCACTTTTAGTTCAACATCGCATCTGGAAAATAACACATCCTCCCCCCTCGCGTAAGATCTTGACTGGAGTCTTCGTGTGAATGATATACGACACGTTTTTCCGCGCTTTCGACAACCCCCCAACCCCACCAAAAAACCCAACCTTATGGTCTCTATCTCGTTTCCGCATCCTTTGGTTTTCTCATAGCCATCGCCATTGGGTACCTTCTTTTTTTCTCGACGGCAATTTTTTTTTTTTTGCGCCATTTCAAGTCGGACCGGGCTCCCTTTTCTTCCCTGACGAGGGTGAGGTGTATGTGGCAGGGCTTTACTTCTTGGTTTTGTTGACGCCGGTTCTTTTTTTTTCCTCTGCGTCTGTTCCCCCACCGCATTTTCTTTTCTGGCGCGCCCGTTCAAATGCTTTTCTGGCTTTGCCCCATTGATTTTTCAGGCCTGGCTTTTGTATTTTTCAGATTGGGATCCCTCTACTTTGAACCAGATATCTATCCCCGGTTTTCCCTCCCGGCGCTTACCGCATCCCCTTGGAGCCCGAGATAGCTGACGAAATCCTGGCACCTTTTTTTTTCCCCAGCCCGCATGTTCACTTTTTTTCTCCTCCTTTCAACGCCGGTGAACCCCCGATGCTCTCTACCCATGTGCTTGTCGCCCCCCCTGGAAGTGCGAACACCCACCTTCGATTTCGGGCCGACAACGGCGGGTCTATCTTTCCCCCCCTTCGGGGTTTTGATCGCGCTCAGATTCGTATTCGTTCTCCCCCATCCCCCTTTCCCCCCCTCTGATACTCCGCAATATAGGTTTTTTGCCCATTGCCGGCGGTATCTGCCCATGGCGCTTCAGCCCTTTCTCCTCCCATGCAGCCATCCCCAACTCCAATTTTTTTTTCCCTTTTTCTCTACCCCGGTGGTGCACCGGTCTTGGCGAGTTCGCGCGGTTTTCCCTAAAACCCTCCCCCTTTCCCGCATTTATCCAATCGTCCTTTTCTTCATGGCGAAAGGTGTCGTTCTCAGGAGATTTGTGGGACACGGGACTCATTCCCCCCAGCAATTATCCTGTCTACCCCCCCGGCGAGTCCCCGTACATGGGACCCCTTTTTGTTTTTTTATCGGGCCGTAATTTCGGCTAGTCCCCCAAAGTTTTCCTTTCTTTCCCACGTTTTGATTCCTCATTAAGAAAGCTCTCTCTAGTTTGAATTGACTCTTCCCACTGTGTTCCAGTACCCACGCTAGCGCCCCTCCTTGCTTTTGTGAGTTGTTATAGCGCTTTTTTTTTTTCCCGGGCGGCGCGCTGATTTCATCGTATTTTTTCTTCCGGCACGAGCGCTGCTGCATGCCTCCCCCCGTTGCGGCCGACGACGCTTTTCTCCCTCCTTCCGTTAAGGCCTTGCCCTCGCTCATTCCCCTCTTTTTTTTCGGTGGGTAGAGAGATCTTTATTCCTTTTGCGTTTGGATCATTGTCTTTTTTCACTTCGCGTCGTCCTAGGCCTGGTGTTGCTTTTTTCAACGTGCGAGGCTAACTTTCCAAGGAGTCGTCCCGCGCTTCTGGTTTCTCCTGCCAAGAGACACCACATTCCCAATTTTCCTTTTGCTCCTCTCTCCTTCACGTTCCCTCCCTTTTTCCCTGGCATGTCGGCATTTTCCCCTTTCTTAAGGGCATACGGCATTTCTGTTCGCAGAGCGTGTGTCCCTCTCAATTATTTTTTTTTCTTCAGGCAGCGTACTTTTATCGCTCGTGCCTTTTCTGGCTTGAGCGCGCCGCCCGGTTCATTTTTTGGCCGGCGTTTGTTCTTTCTCGGCTTTTGGTGTGTTTTTTTTTCCTGATCCCCTGATTCGAGCCGTCGTGTCGCTTTTTTTTTTTTTTGCTGGTTGGCGCTGTTCGGGTTTTCGACCTGGCCTGAAACGCGTATTCCTTTCGACCCGACTGTGGGGTTTCCCTCTCATTTCCCCCCCCGAACCTACCCTTGATTCTTTTTTGGCCCTATGTTCGGCCGTATCCCCTATTACAGGTCGTCCCGTCTCCCCAGACTCAGTTGAGTCTCCTTTTTTTAAGGCCTCTCATGACTGGAGGTTCGCGGGTTATGCCCTTCCCCCCCCTTTCCTTGCGACCCGGCACTAACGTGATGATGATCGTGGCTATTGCCTCTAAACTCGACACTCCCCCCCACGCTTTTTTGATTTTCCCCTTTTTTCGTCCGTCAATTTTGAGCCCCCGGCTTATTGTTTTTCTCGCGGCCGTTTTTTTGCCTGGACTGGTTGCCGCGTGGGCTTCTAAAGCGGCTTTCTTTCGTGTATCCCACCGTGCACTCTTAGCGGCTCTCTGAACGCCTTTTTTTTCACCCATCGCTCGTCTGCCTTCCCTTTTGGGGCTGAAGATCTTTGCCAACAAATACTTTTTTTAGTGTTACTCGTAGCTTGACCCGGTGTCGACAAGATTTTTTTTTTCTAGTTCCCCCTTAAAACCTTTGCAACCAGTCCGGAAGAGCTCCCCCTTCCTCGATAAACCAGCTAAAAGCTGTTAGTTAGAACAAACATGTCTGTCTAAACCAATCCCGCTTCCCCTGATCCTTTTTGGGTTAGTGTCCTTTAGTGTTTCCTTTTCCGCATGATCCTCATTCGGGATCTGGTGTCGTCTTCGAACGCAGGGAAGACCTCCTGCATTCAGGAAGTTCCCTTAGAAACATTTTGACCCTCACGAGAGGACACATTTTTTTTTTTTTCCTGAACGACCTTCCATGTCCCTTCGGTGACACTTTCCCCGAGGCTCCCTCGTCTCGAAATGAGACTTTCCCCCCTGACGAGTCGTTGGCTAGTTTCCTTTTCAGTTTCAAAAACTTCCTCCCTTCACGCGCCATCGAGCACCTTTTATGAGCCGGCGACTTTTGGTTTTCCTTTTGAAACCAAGCAGAAACAGTTTCCCCACTTCACAGCTTTCGCACGTGCTCTTTTTCTTTCTCTGCGCTTTTTCGCGCGACCTCTTCCCCTCGATAGTACAGCGCGTTCTTTCCTGGGCCCGAAGCCAAAGATCTTGAGAACTTTCTCCTTCAGGCGACGACCCTTTATGCATGACCATTCTTTTCTTTTCCCCCCCCGATGACCAGTGATTTCGGCAAGTTCCATTTTTGAGAATAATCAACTTTCAGTCCCACGTGTGTGGTTTCTTCCCTGGCGTCGCCCCTCCTCAATCCCTTCTTTTTTGAGAGCTCCTTCCCTCGTTTACTCCTCCAGAACTTTCCTTCCTGATCCGCGCCGTCCTTCTTGAAGGCTGACCGCCCCCCCTAGATACAACCCTCTCCTTAAACTCCCAAAGACCTTTTTCCGCCCCAACGCAACCGACCCTCCTAAACATTTTTGAGGTTTTCTTTTTCGTCTCTTTTTTTCCCCAGACGTCCCCCCCTTTTCCCAGCGGGTAGTAGGCTCCGTTTTTTTTTTTTCGTGGCTTTTCGCGCCCATTTTCCGGCCAACCTGTTCCCCTCCCTTGACGATCAGCGCGCCGCACCAACCCTGGTTTGGCTCCAACGCCCCGCTTTTTCGCCTTTCACTCCGATTGATCGGTCTTTTTTTCATAAAGGATCAATTTTTTGGCCGCTGCTCCCTTTCTTTTTTTTCTCGATAGATTTTCATCCCCGTTTTGAAAGAGGGCACTTTGTTATTTTTTTTTTACTCGTAGATAAGGATCTTCCTTTCCCCGCTATAGGGTTTTTCGCTTTTTTTTAACGTTTTTCCCCCCCTTTGGACATCCGTGTTGGACTGAGCGTTTTTTTCCCCCCCAACAGCCGAGCGGCCCCTTATTTGCGGAGCTTGGTTTCCCTCGCCTTGTCGGGCTTGACCGGAGTTGTGGTTCTTTTCTCATGCGCGAACGCCGCGAGCCGGTGAACCTTTTTTCTTCGGGCCCCTGACAAATTGTCGTCCTGCTTGCCCAAACCTTTGCTTTTAAGAGGGGCTCTTTCTGAAAAATCCAACCATTCCCAAGGCGTCCGGGCGAACCCCTGACTTTCCTTTTCGGGTATATCGGATTTTCTTTTGTGTCCCCCCATTAATTACACTTTTTTTATGGGTCCCTCGTTGATCAACCCCTCCCTTTTCCATGGGCGGATCTCGCTTGTCGATGCACCTTGAATTTTGTTTTTCGTACGGCATGGCGCAAGCTTGTTCCTGCGCCACGCCCCTGGTCTTTCTTTTTTTAGTATCATCACGAAAATATGATTTTTCTCGCCAGCCAAGGCAATGCTTCGCGCTCCGCTTGTTATCAAGGGGATGCGCGAGCGGGCTTGCCCGGTGATTGTGGACCTTTTCCTCCCTTTCGTCGAGTTGCGAGAAAATTCTGCCAACAAACCGCAATTTCTGAACATACGAGACCCAGCCCTTCCGACATGGGCATGTTTTCCCCCATTTTTCCCCTCCCTTTAATGATAGAGGCTGCAAATTTTTTTTCGAACGATGGTTGGTGAAGCCTTGCCGTTCTCCACTCTCCTCTCACCAAGCCGTCCCCGAAGTTTAGATTTTTTTTGTTTTTTGCCTCACTGTCACATCAGGAAACTCGCGTCCTTTTTTTGAAATGGCGGCCCTTTCCCATTTTTTCTCTCTCCCTCCACCCGGCGTGCGCGTCTGGAGGACTGTCTGCTTATATCTTCTACTTTGTTGTTGTCTCGATCTGAACAGAATTTCCCCCTGCCTTCACTCCCCGTGGCGGATAGGTTCTCGGGCGCCCTTTCAGATCGTGTCGCTTTTCCAGGTTTAAGGGCTGTACTTGGTTCCCTTGTTCGGGTTTGCCCCTTTTTTTTTCGGGAAGGCGATACGTATTTTTCCTGTGGGTTATGTTACCGCCACCAGCCGTTCTGCGCCGTGGCTCCTTTCCGAAAAAGTTTTCTTTTTGCCTGGCCGACGTTTGTCCGAGGATCCGGTATGTTTGAACTTCTTTTGGTTCTCCTATCGCTCTCCCCACATGCTATCGATCATTTCGATACCTGCCTGGCCAGCATCTCTTTCCCCTTGCTTGACATGCTGCAGTATATCCCTTCGCCCCCCTCCCTCTGGCCTTTCTTTTTAAATGCCTTTCCCCCCCTGGGGGCTGTGCAATATTTGCGTTTTCCCCTGCCCCGCCGGACGAACACCCGCGCGATGCTTGGCCCCTGCCCTTCCCCCTGCAACAAAATTTTTTCGAATCTTGTTTTCTCGAACGGAGGCTTCATCTCCTTGTTCTCGGGTTGATCCGCGCGCCATCAGCTCTTGGCCTTCGCAGGCCCCCTTCTTTAAATGCAATAAGCGCGTTTTTTCCCCTTTTGCCGGTGGATTTGTTCGCTGGAAGGACTCCTTTTGAACCCCCACGACAATTTGTCGTCCCTGTCCGACTTTGGGTTTTGGAACTTCCCAGTTGGCCTCGGTACGCAGGCATCCCCCCTTCCCCCCCCTCCGAGTCTCTCATCGTCGTTAAAGCGATTTTCCCTTTCATGGCAAATTTCTGTGCGCGTTGACACCTTTTTCAAGTGTAACCAATTCTTTTCCTTTTCCTACCGCGGAAAGCTGAAGCTTTCACTAGATGCCTTCCCATTGCATGATCTATCGCCCCGGCGCGTAATTAATTCACGTCCCAAGGCAGCTTTCCAAAAGACCTTTAGAAGGACGGACCCATCTCCTTAGATTTCGCGCGGGGAAGCATACCCCCGGTTGTGACGGAGAATCTATCAGAGAGTGTTTTTGGAACTGTTGGTGATCCTTGGTGGGAAACAGATCTAAGCGGATTCGTTTTGAAAGTCTGGATAGTGATAGTAATCGTGAATGGTGAACCCCCTTTTAACCCGCGCGCTTTTTTGCTTGGCCCGGAACCAACGTCAATCATTGCGCCGACTTCTTTGGAACGGAAGTTTTATTTGCCTCCAGACCATACGCTCTTTTTCTTTTTTTCTGTTGTCGGTTTTTCGTTGATAGCGCTGATCTTTTTCTGCTAGTTTGACACTTTTTTTCTGTCCTCTGCCACTGCTTCTCGCGAGGATTATCTGGAACGCTTTTTCTTTACCTGTCCCCCCAGGAGGTTCTCTATTCTTCTGATTGAGGGTTTTAAGACCCTCCCACACGCTGCCCCCCCCGGATCGTGTGATAAAACTTATCATTTTCCCCCTTTTCCTTTTTCGGCCTTTTTCTCGCATGTTATTTTCTTCCAGGATTTTCGTGCTATGCTTATCTTTCCAATCTGCTTGGCTTCGTCACCCCCATTTGCTTTTTACTATCTTTCGTGCGAGGCGTGTTCTCCCCCCGGTATTTTCGTCAGCGTTTTCCCCCCTTTTCGTGTCCGATCGGGCACGGCTGGTGTTTTTTTTTCCCGACGCTTCGAGCCCGTCGTAGTTTTTGACCGGTTTTTGCTCGGCACTTGCGCTTCGTTGATGTCGCCCTCTTTTGAAACGCGCAATGCCCGCGCCCCTAAGGTGCGGGCTCGGATCATTTTTCCCCTCTTGATGCATGCCCCGCGGTGCCGTCTTTCTTCGTTCGTATTCCTCCTTTTGGTCCTCCATGACGGAACCCCCTTCCTCTCTCGGCACTTCGGTCCTTTATACTCCTTTTAGCTGGGTAGGAGTTATGCTTTCGCTGTTGACACGCAAGCAACCTTAAAGTCATTTATTTCGGAAGAATATTGGCCAATCGTCACTCCCCCCCCTTACCCCCACACGCTTACTAGAGGCCTTGTTCTTTTACATTTTGTTAGCTTACTTTTATCGTTTCTGCTGGAGTCTCTGGGTGACCGAGGGTTTTAGTTTTTTTTTATTTAGCCGTTCCGCCCGGTTATTGTCCACCCCTTTCCCCCTCCGACGCGAGAAATCTCCGGACTTTTCACCCCATCTCGCTCTTTTCCTCCTTTGTTGAGATCATCTGGAACATTTTTCCCTTCTCTCCGACTTTTCCTTGTCACGGTACCTCCCCCCTTGGCCGTGACCGGCGCCGCTTTCATTTGCAAGTCAGGACGAGAGCCAGCCGGCCCCCCCTCCAAAGCTACCCCTTTTCCGCGGACAACTTTCCCTCTTTCCCTTTCGGCTTCATCGAGAAGCGGGGGCTTCCCCTCTTTTTAGTGTACGATGTCAATATTCGTCATATCCTTCTGCGGTTTTAAATGGTTTGCTTGGCGTCAGTTACGTTTTCCCCCCCGCCTGCCATCAGTAATTAAGGATTCCCATTTTCCCCGAACGAGAGGACACGCTTTGTTTCCGACCTAACCTTTATCATCGAGACGGTGTCGACTCTTCCCACGTCCCGGCCTGCGCCCTCCTAAATGAAGCTTCGACTTCAAATTGCCTCCGAGTTTTTGTCATTCAGGCCCGCGAGGTTCGGAAATACCCTCTAAATTATGCCGAGAACCCCTGTGCGACTTGACGACCAAGACGAGTCTTTTCTCTTTTTTTTTAGACAAACCCGTCCAAATCCCCCTTTTCCTTCCCCTCTTGTTTGAACCAAGACAGCGCCGGCCACGCTTTTTAGACCGGGCAGCGCCGCTGAAGACGATGTTCCCCCGCCTAAGTTCCCCCCCTTCCACAGCACATGGTGACCCTCCTCCACCAGATTGAGTGCGTCTCATCTTTTCACGAAATACTGTGTTTTCCAATTTTCCCTTAAGAGTCCCCCCACTCCTTTCTTCATGCCCAGTGAACCTCCTTTCCCATTGATTTTATCATCAGACATCCCCAGTAACTGTTTGGGAGGGTATCGTGGTTGTCTAACACCACAGCGATGAGCGTTTGACGCTTCCTTGATGCAGGTTACCATCTTCCTCATTCCGTTCCAGCTTAGCCTCTTCCTTCTTAACCCCCCCTCCGTTTCCCGACGGCCTTTTCTGCGCCGGAAGATCACCTATCTTCCCGTAAACTCAACGATTCCCTGCGCCTCCTGCCCCCCCGAGAACAAGACATTGAGGGCTCCTTCTGGACCGGGTGCGCAGGGTCGTTTTCCTTTTTCGTATTCCGATTCTGGCGGTTTTTTTGGTCCGTGTCCTGCGACGCTTGGGGCGCAAATTTCGAAATCGAGGAGAGCCTCTCCCGAGCAACTCCCCCTACGTACGCACCTCAAGGTCTCCCCCCTACAAAGCGGCATTACCAATCCTTAGCATCCTTTCGGTATACGACTACCTGATGCATCCTCTCTAGAGAGCTGTCATAATTCCTTTTTGAAAGAGTTGGCCTTTTTTTTTGTCTCTCCTTCCCTGCTGCTATAAGGATCATCACTTTTCCCCAATGCTTTTAAGATGCTTGCCGTCAAGGGTGATTCCTTTTCATCCCTTTGGGGGGACTTAGCCCGTGTTTCCCAACCCCCTTCTCCTCTTCCCCTTGCGACATGGCAATTGCGGAAGCGTGTACTTTTTTTCGCCCTGGTAGCGGAGGGTTTGTCATCCTGCGCGAATTCGTGTCATGTGTGGTTTGGACCCCCCCCCCGAGACGTTTAATTTAAAGGCCCATGCTTGATTTCTGTCGCACACGCAAAAGGCTTTCCCGTATTGGTGCCCCCCCCCCCACAACTCCGGCCAAGGTGTTTCTCCCCCCTCTTTCTATTGGCGGGCGGCTGTTTGCGCGGACTGCCCTCCTACCCTTTTGGTGGGTCTCCCCCGAAGTTCCAAAATTTCCTGGCTCCTCTCCCTCCTTTTTCGATGCCCTGCGCTTTTTTTTTAGAGTCACCGTTGTGCGCCCCCCTTGGTCGAGCGCACGTTTTTTTCTCCTTTCGGGCGTCATCACGCACCTCTCAGGCGGCGAATTGGCTCCAAATGGCGTTCGCGCTTCTCCAGATGCTGCCCCTGTTTTTTTGGTCAACCGCGCTTTGGCAGGTTTTCTTTTCCCGGGGATAGATAGCTGGTTCGCGTTCACGCAACAAAAATCATTCTGAAACAAACCTCCCTCCGCTGCCACGTCCCCTTCCCTCTCCCATGGTTCAAAATCATCCACCTCCCCATTTTTTGAGGCTGCACGGTCGGCTCCTCTGAGGTTTTCGGAACAGCCGCAGTTCGGCCCCATCCCCTTTCTCCATCTTTCCGACCCCGTCGCTTCCTCCAGGCAGGCACCTCACCCCCCTTCAGGAACCCCCCTTTATCCTCCTGCGTCTCCTTTACCGCGCGCCCAAGGTTTCTTTTCCCTCTTTATACGCCCCTTCGTGTGTCGCGCTGGCACTGTGGCCCTCTCTTCTTTTCCTCCTCCTCCGTTTGTTTTTCTCTCTAGCCCCTTTTTTTTCCGTCAGGTGCTCCCCCACCACGCTTGATTCGCATCTTTCCCCGGCAGTGATCCTTTTCTCAAGCTCGGACGCTTCGACTTGTTATTTGCCTAGTCCGTTTCGTGTCCTGACGCCTTTCCCGCCGGCTTGGTTTCTTTCCAGGGATAACGGAGGTTTTCTGTTAGACCCGTTTTCCACAGCCCCCCTTTTATTCGAGCGCCATTTACTTCTATTGTGCCATGGCCCGGACGTCTTTTTTTTAGTTGGCCGCTCTCCCGGTCTTTTTATGCGCTTTTTGAAGTTTTATTTCGCGCCCTCCCTCGAACAAGATTTCCTCGCGATCCCTTATTTGGCAGGCCGAGCGTTACCGCTCCCATCAGCCTTGCAACTTGAAAATCCTTTTCTTGCTGGCGCCACAGGGAAGGCCCCTGTGACATCGTTGATTCCCTCATGCCCCCTCCGAGAGAACACAGCGGTTCTCCTCCCCCCCCCCCCGATTTGGCGCCATGACGTGGCTTCAAGATTTGCAGTTTCGGGCATCCCAAAGGCGTTTCTGCCTGTCCCCGGTTATCCGCGGCGCAGCCCCCCAATATATTAGGCGAACTTCGGAAACCCCTCCCAGCTCCCTTTTTTCTCCACGCCTTCTGCCTTTTTCTAGAAGTGCCCAGCCCTCTTTTTTTTTCGATCCAGCGCCTAAAGACCAGTTGTCAGGGATGTCCTCTCTCCCCGAAGACGTTTGTTGACCCCCCCTTCTGGGCGTCTCCTCATGTACTGATACAACCACACCCTTCAGCCCTCACCGTTCCCCCGGCGGCAATTTCCATCGCCGGTTGTCCTTCGCTTTCTCTCCCTGGAACCCCTTCCCCCTGATTTCCCCCCGTCCTTGCGGCAAGCGACGTTGATCCCGGAGACAAAATCTTTTGAGTACCTTTCCCGGCGGTCAAAAACCCTTCCTCGTCACCCGCATGCATTGTTACTGGACAGTCTCTCGCTTTTATCTGCAAAAATTTGCTTCCCTTACCACCTTTTCAGATCCGCCGTATTGCCCCATGGCTGGTGACTTTTGCCAATATTTCAGCCCGGGCTGCGGGCCCCCGTTTTTTTTTTTCTCCTTTTTCGTAACGTGGGAATGGCCGGTCCCCCCTTGCAACTCGCGCTTCCGGAACCCCCTTTTTCACTCTTTGGACTCCCTCCCTTCACCAAGGTTTATTCCGGGCACCCGCCAATCGCTATATTTTCCCCCCTTCTTCCCTTTTTCCCTTTTTCTTTCTTAGCGATGTATCTTTGCGCTGTCTGTATTTTTTTTACTGGATTGCGTCACCCTCACTTCTGCCTTTCAGGCGCGAGGATTTTTATTAGTTAGGCGGCCCGATACAGGAGCTAGTTATTGCTGGATTCTGGCCCGATTCCTCCCAACCCATTGTTTTTCTTTGAACTTCCCTCTTATCGAATGATGATAAAATAATCTACTAGAGTTTCACTGGGACTGATTCTGGATTTCTTTTATGGGCATCATAGTGCTTATGCCGTGAATGGCATCTTCTCCTTTTGGATTAGTAACCTTTCCCTTAGATTCGCGTCGTGACCTCTTCGGAAGCGTTACCAGCTCTTCCGGTAGCTTTTTTTTCTAGAGTGGTGCTTTTTAACCTTGATACGTTTTGCTGATGTTGGGCCCCCCCCTCTCGCTTAGAGACCGCCCTGGTTCCTCGCACTCAAGGTTATATGTGGCTATGTTCGGTTCGGTACGAAATCCCAGTTCCAGCCGTACCAATTCATTATTCTCCGAAGGAGTGCGTCCCCCCTTCTTCCCTTCTTCCCCAACTTTTTCTTGAGGAAGGCGTCTGTGCCTTATCGGCTTACCCCAACCCGCTCGCCAACCTCATTTCACCTTTTACGGCGCCCCGCCTGTCCCCTACGCAGTGTCGTTTTCCGACTTATTCATTATGCTTTCCTGTTCTGGGTCCGGCGTGGATAGAGGGTGGAGGCATAGAAAAATTTCCCCGATTTAAATTGACAGGAGCAGGGCCAGAATAAAAACGTCCCTAACATCCCTCAAACCCTTATTTTCAGGCGTCCTTTTCTCTGGTTTCCGTTCAATTTTTCTATCAGGCTTTTCTTATTGTCTTCGGCCGCTTCGTCGCACACTTCCATTGGGGGTTGCTCCTCCGGGTTGCCGTTCGCGCCCGGTTCTTGTCCCGCCCTAGCCGGAATCGAACCCGCCCTTGTGTCCACAT
>Ga0179593_1670970_pt1 | contig 12541 bp, 17 predicted proteins | sample CZODoug2_1_08_16_FD_185931 | JGI IMG/M metagenome (GOLD analysis project Ga0179593, IMG submission 185931) | Vadose zone soil fungal communities from Angelo Coast Range Reserve, California, USA - CZODoug2_1_08_16fungal (PacBio error correction) | ecosystem: Environmental > Terrestrial > Soil >... | reverse complement strand
CCGTTTCTTCAGAAGTCTCTATACGGAAAGTATTGGCAAGAAAGCGACCAAAAAAGAAGTCCCAACCTACCCCCCCCCAACTCTTTTTCCCCTTTTCTCTTGCAGTTCCCCATACGCAGAATTCTTTCTCCACCAGACAGTCCTTCCTTGCGCGGCCGTTTAAGCTATTTATTTCCCAGTCCATTCTGTCCTCTTACTTTCATGCGGTCCTTATAGTCCCCTCCTCACTTTTTCCCCCCTCATTCCCTTCTTACATACTACTAGTGAACCTTAGCAAGGTACTCTACTTTTCATCGGCATCGGAGACATCCTGCCGATCCAACACTTAACTGGGCCTCCAACTTCTTCTTTCTTTTTCTTTGCATATTATCCCTTCCTTCTCTGAACGAAGAACTTGTGGAATTTAGTCTTGTGCGGGTTTTTTTCTTTTGATTTATCGTAAGTCCTTGGCGCGGTGCCTTCCGTTGCGGTTTACCTTCGGGTTTTGATACTGCCCTATCTCCCAATCAGTCTTCAGGTTAATTCATTTTTGAAGTTGTTTTTTCTTTGCCAAGTAAAATCGTCTCCGTTCCTGACAATCTCCCCCTCCTTTCACTCTTCTTTTGTTTTTCTAACCGGTCTTTTTGGAGCGATTAGAAATTTAGCGTCTTACCCAGTATTCCCCTTTCTCTTTCCTTTCATTGTACTCTTTCCCTTTTGTCTCATGGCCTTATATGCTTTTTTTTTTCGAGGTCTACTATTTTCCGGTAATCCGTCGATTACATCTCCATCCTCCCCTCTTCCCCTCTTTCCCTTCCTTCTTTACAGATTCGGAGTTGAAAAGACCCCTGGCTCTCACTTCGTCCGCCCACCCTTTTTCGTCCCCCTCTACCCAGGTAGCCCCCCAAAGTGAAAAGTCCGAGTACCACGGCGAGTATTCTTAACCCCCACTCCTCTTCTTACTCTATTAAGACTCAGGGACTTTCTCCATCCGTGAGACTCTGGGTCATCTAACCTTGCTGAGTCCATTCCCGAAGTAATTTACTTTTTCCTCTACTTACTCCTCCACTCAGATTGATTGGATGGGTGATTTGTTTGTTGCACTAGGTTGGCTTATCTTCTCTCCCTTTCCTTCTTCCACAATTATCTCCACCTTTTTCTTTTTCTGCTGAGATCGGTTCTTTATGGCGGGGACTTCTTTATTGGTCAAATGCTTACGTAACCTCTGTTCCCCTAGGTTGAGTACTTTCCTCCCCCCAGGTTCCTTCGTCCCTTACAATATACATGTATGTGTGGGATTGCTGCGCTCTCTAACTCGCGCTGAACTTCTTTATTCAGACTCTTTTCGAACTCTCCCACCGTCGTCTAGTGAAGGAGCTCCTCCTTGGCCCTTTGCAGACTGGGCTCGCGACGCTATCTCCCCTGATGCCCCTTTATCTCCCCACTGCCGCAGGGACCTTTTTGTTTTTCCCCCGGCTGAACATTGCGACCTCCGGATGTTGCCAGACGACTTTTTTAAATCCTTCTCTTCTTTCCCCCCCCCCCCCCCCCCCTGCCTTTTTTCTTTCCTTCCGGTGGTTTCGTAGGAAAGACTACCGTATTTGGGGCCCCAACCAAAAGATTTTGTCCTTCCCTTTCCCTTTTTTCTTGATCCCTCTGCTGTCGGCGGGAGAAGTGACGAACGTTATTTTTTCCCTTATCTGATTCTTGTCCGACATCTTTTATTTGCACCCTCCTTCTCCCCCCGTTTCCCTTTATAAAATACGGTCCGTTGAACCCGCACTTCTTTTTTAAGGCGGAGATGGCTTGTTACGGTTTGCCGCGGTTTCTTTTTTTTTTCGTTCCTTTTCATTTTTCTTTCTTTTCTCTTTTTTTGTTTAAACTTCGTCCCTCCTGGCTAAAATTCTGGACCACCAGTTTCTTCCTGCCTGCAGGAGGTTTCGTTGACTTTCCCTTTTTCCAAGGAAGGTTCAGAGTGTGCCCGGAGCGAGCTAGCTATGAACACGTGGGATGATTGTAGCCGAGTAATCTTTAATTTAATTGAAACTTTGTGGTTTTTTCCCTCTTTCCTTTTCTCCTTAGCTTCTCTCGGAGCTTTTTTCTCATTGACACCGTTTCTGTTTTACAAACTTGAACGAACGATTAGTCTTCATCCCCGGTGAGAGTTCCACCGCTCGTCGTCGGTGTATTTGAACGCCTCACATTTGCCCTTTCATGCCACCCTCTCCTCGTCTTACTCATTTTTTCCTTTCTCCCCTTTTCCCCCCCCACCCCAACGGTTATCTCTTATAGATTGTAATCAGAACACTCTGACTACTTTTAGTGCCTCTCCGACCCCTTTCCTCTCTTATTCTTTTTCACCTTTCCCCTTTGCGTCCCTTTCTTTTTTCCTTCTTATGTTTTTCTTCTTCGTTTTTTTTTAGAGGAGCAGGGTTAATGCCCACAAAGAGAAAAGTCAATTCTTCCCCCCACCAGCGATGAGTCCTAGGCATCTCCTTTCCGATCTACTTTCTTTCCTTTTCTTACTACCTTCCCTCACTGTGAAGAGTTTCCAATTCTTTTAAGCCGGTGAATTGGATGCGACTTCGGACCATGCCCCCCGCTGCCATGGCTTTTCTACCGTCTGACCCGTTTTTTTTTTTTTCCTTTTTTTCTCTCTTGGCGCGGGAGAATCTTTCTTTTTAACTGGAGAGGACCCGACCATTTTCTTTTTTCTGTTTCGTGTCACATGTGTCGCTCCCTTCAAGAACTGGCCGCTCTTTTTTCAATCCGTGATTTGTTTGTGGTTTAAGTCGCATGGAAATATCCCCTTTTCTACTCTTTCCCGGGCCGTCACAATCAGTTACTTTTTGCCATTCTTGTCCTTTTTTTACTCCTCCCGTTTCTTAGCCTTTAAGCCCTCATGGTAGTCCGTCCAGAGTCTCCCCTTTCTCGATAGAGCTGTTCCGTTTGCTCTTCCTTTCCCTCCCCCTCTTCGTCCATCGCTGACCATTTTTTTTTCCTCGAGAAAGAACCCTACAATTCTGTGCTGGTATTTCCTATCCCCTCGTTGTCGCATATCTGCCGAGCCTTTATTTGGTAATTTTGTTCTCTTATTTCCTTTTTTTCTTGACTTTCCCCTTCTCCGTACATGCTAATTACAACGCATGCCCGTGGACTGTTTTTTTCCCTTCCTTTTTTTCGCTCATTTCGGTTCGTTTCCCAGATTCCCTTAGCCTGTTTGCCGCCATTAACATAGTTTGCCAGCCAGCCGAGAGAAGCAACACTTTCTTTTCTCTTCCCCATCTTCTTTTAAGTTACTAGCAGTTCTTTTCTACGACCCCTGATCCCTCTCCCTTCCCCCCCTTCTTGTTGAGACTTGTTCCTTCTGTTTGACTCTTCAAGAGTACTTCCTTGGTATTTCCCCCTTTCCTCCTTTTTTCTTTCTTTTGTGGTGAGACATTTTTTCTTTTATTTTTTTCCGCAATTTCTTTTTTTCCACGCTCTCCGCTCTGGGAATACCCCTTCCTAAATTCTTCCTGACTAAAGAGAAAGGTTCGGGAAGCTTTTTTTCTCCGGCTCTTTTATACTGCGCTCCGTGAATTCAACCTTTTTCCCCCCTTCCCCGAGACCCCCCATAACCTATGCTCTTTCGGCACCCCCAACCCCCCTGTTCCCTGTTGTTGCTGGCGCGCTCGTCTTTTTCCAATTTTGGGCGCCCCTCCTTACCCCCTCTTGCTGTCTCTGATTTAAGGCTGCTATTTTCAGGCTTTGCTCTTCTTCTGTCCCTTCGTTGCCTTGCGTTTGACTCTTTTCTTTCCAACTGCCTGCCCCTGAGACGACTTTAACTACGCCGGTTTAGTTTTTCCCCGTCCGGATTCCCTTTTCCGGAGTGTTTTTTTTAAGGCAGCTTTTCTGTTTAGATCGTTCTCCACCCCCAACCAAGATGGCCCAGGGGCTCTTTTAGTCTTTCCTCTTTGTCCTCTTTTCTGTCCTCCCACCTAGCTCACGCTTATTGGCGTTCCCGTTCCCTAGCCCTTTCTGGTGATATAAAAAGGACGACCTCTAATCTTTTTCCGTTTGTTTTTCCATGGACGGGACGTAGTCTTTGCATGTCCCTCCTTTTTTCCACTCATTTTTTTTCTCATTCAATAAACCATACCTCTCTTCTGACGTGCCATTTCAAATTCGGGTTGACCTTTCCTGCCTTTTTCGCTCTGTTCCGCGGCCGGTTTTGCCCCGTTTTTCTCCGTTATGGTTCTGTTTTGGGGAGCTTTTTCCTGAGCTTGGGGTTCTCCCCATCTTGCCGAGAAGCTAGAGATTGGGAGAAGCTATTTTTTTAAGGACCCCTCCAGTTCGTTCCCCGTTCCCCCCGCCCCTGTCGTCTCCGAGGCCCCTCTTTTCCCCTTCCTTTCCTTCTTTTCCGGAGCGATCGTTGCGTCCTCGAAGTCTCAGTTCCCAAATTTTTTCTTTATTTCTCCTTAGGAAGTGTCCTGGATGTTCATTCAGGCTCATGGAGAGGTGCGTTACGGATTGAAATTTTCTTTTTCTTTTTGGTCCTTTTCGACGATCGGTGGCCGGTTCCTTCTCTTCTTCCTCCTCCGTGTTTTCTCTTTCACCTCCTCGTCCTTTCTCTTTTTGAACACGCGTTTCAAACTCGCTCGAATAAGACTTGAACCCGGCCCCGTTTTTTCTCCTCATTCCTTTCTTATTGCTACCAATTTGCTCCAACTGTTTTCTCTCCCTTTAACGTCTTTCAAATCACTTAGATGAATTTCCGTACTCCCTTTTTTTTCTTTTTCCTCTCCTTCTTGTTGTTTCATATCGCTTAGTTGTCGTCTCGGTCATCTTCTCTTAGGGCTTCTTCTCAAGTATGGTTCCCCACCCAGAAGATCGCTAGTCACCACAAAAAACAGAATTTTTCGAAAGCTCCGCGCCCTTTTTCTCTTTCCTCTCTTTTTCGTCGTCTTTCCCTTAAAATTTGAATCCACTTTTTTCTTCCTTTTCCGATTTTTTCTAAGATGAGATCTTTCTCATTAGTCTTTAATACTCAATCCTTCTTTCTTCCCCTTTCACGCGAATCCCTTTTGCTTCGTCGTTCCAGAAGGGTCTTGCTTTTTCCTCGGCTGCAATGCCAATCTTGGAGATCCCCCCTCTGTATATTTTCTTTCCCCTCTATTTCCCTCCCCGCGATGAAGCAAAGGGCGCCAGGTTTTTTTCTTTTTTACGACAATTCTGTGGGTCGCTTTAAGTCTGGCTGGCGAGGTGCCCCTTCCCCCCGCCTCTTTTTTTCTCCTGTCCTCTCCCCCTCATGAGGGAGCCGTCAGGGCCGCAATGGCCATTTTGGATGCGCCATGCAGACCCCAATTTTTGTATGTCCAGAATTTTATAAAAGTCCTTATTTCCTTTCTCCTTTTCTTTTTCTCTTTTTCCCCCCCTCGAGTCGCTAGCCGTTCGGATTCGCCCATTTCCTTCTTTTTAGCAAACCCCCAGGTGGCCTCCTGGTGATGCCCAGATCCTCTACTGGCATATGCTCGCCCGGCCCTTTCTCTTCTCAACTTTCTCCCCGTAGGTCAATCTTTCTGATTTTTTAGTTTACATCCCCCCTACATTCTTATGGGTTTTTACATTCCTGTCGTTTCCATTTCCCTCGACTTTCTCCTTGTCCTCGTCCTGCGGCGGTCAGAATCGTCCCCGTTTTTTTTCCCTATCAACATGTCTTCAGACGCAGCCCCAAATTATTTTTTAACCCCCTTTTCTCCCCTTCGTGTCTTCCCTTCAGTACCCTCTTTTTACTCAAGCTATGACCCTCAATCTTCTCATTAGGTTAGAAGATGTTACTCGGTCCCCCTTCTTCCTTTCAAAGTCTTTTTTCCTCCATCGTCATGACCTTCTACTCCCTTTAGGATTCATTGTGATTTCTGTTTGCACTTTTGAGTTTGTACCTCTTTCCTCCTTCGCTGTCTGTCTCCCAATCGTAAATTTCTATTCTCGACGCGCCTTTTCCCCCCCCAATTTACTTTCTAAGGTCCCCTGATTTGATACTTCCTCCTTCTTCTGTCTTTCCCCCCCCCTCCTTATTGACACTGCGCACATTACTCCCCCTCCTCCTGCATACTCCGTCTTTTTCTCATCCACCCCTTATGTATGTCCCCCTCCCGTTGTGTTTCTATTCTGTCGCGCTTCTGGTCCCCTCTAGCTGACCTCTCTTCTCGGTCTCCTCGAATTTTTCGTATATACTTTTGAGGTTCCCCCCGTTGACGGCGGGCTCCTGGTATGGCTGTTTTTTCTTGCGGTTAATCCGTCCTTGAGCTTAAACTCCAGGTTTCATTCTTTCATCTTTCTTTCCCCCCCTCTTCCTCCGTTTTATATTCAGCACCGCTCCATGCGATTTCAGCACTTATTCTAATCGAAAACCAAACTTCTTTTTTCGAAATCAGTCCTCCAGTTTTTTTTCTTCATTCCCCTCTTTTATCGTTCCTTCCCTCACCCTAGGACCGTATCTTTTCTTTTTACTAGTATTCACCCAGCCCTCTGATCTGGACCTCTTTGAAGCCACATGCCCCTTCCTTTCTCCTCCATCCCCCTCCTCTTTCTTGGTATTCGCGGGCCCTGGGAATCTGTGGTAATAGAAGAGTCATGCCCTTTCTTCTCTTGTACTTTCATAAGAATGGGGCCCCCCCCTCTTCTCTCTCTGTCCCCGTTTTCTTTTTTTCCTCTCACGTCAGCTGCGCAGTCTTATTCGTAGGAAACCTTCTTTTGGGGCCTTTTTTTTTCTTTTTTTTTCGTCAGAGTTTTTTTTTTCTTCTTGTTAACCCCCCCTTTCTCTGCTCTGCGCTCATCCGAGAGTTCTCGGCTAAACAATACTCTCTTTTAACCCACTATGGACTCATACTTCCCCTCTTTTGTAGACATTTTCTTCTCCCCCTGCCCGGGTCAGGATGTGTGAAAAGGAGCTAGAAGGTCTACAAAGGAGCACGGGCTCTGATTTTATTCTTTCTTGGAGTCCTCTGGATTTTCCAATAGTCGGTGGGGCTTTTTTCTCCTTGATGCGTTCTTTCGTTTTTGTGAAAAGTTCCGTACGGTGGTTTTCCCACCTTATATCTCTAGATTTCCTCCTCTTCTTGTTTCGAACCCTCCTTCAGGAGGTTGGAACCCCTTTCTCTTTTCCCCTTCCCTTTTCTTTCCCCCACCCTTCTTCATCACCTCTATGATCCGTCTTTTTTTTCCCCAATTAACGTCTAGGTAAGTACCCCCAGTGCCAAACCCCCCTACCGTTGGAAGAATTTCCCCTTTTTTCCCTTTCCTCTTTTCACCCTCTTTCCCCTTCCCTCTCCACCCTCCTTACTACATTTCTTGTCCTACTCTTCCATTTCCCTTGGGTCATTAGTATTGTAGTCCTGGATCTCTTCATAGGGATGGATCTCATCCTTAAAAGCGGTTCCCCCCTTTCTCCTCTTAGTCTCCCGCCCCTCCACCTCCCCCCCCCCCCCCTGCTTTTTTCCATCCTGAGCTCGCAGCTGTAAAGATTACGCAGTTTGTACGTTCCTCCAAAGAAATTCGGTTCTCGGCCATCTTATTCCCTTTCCGTAAAGTAACTCCTTCCTTTGTCTGTCCTCTATTTCTTTGCCCACCTACAACGCAGCATTACCTTAGTCTCGTCGTTCTCCCGACCGGCATGTTTTACGGCAAGTCTTCCCTCTTCCTGTCCATTGGTCCTTCCACACCTTATATTGGGACGCTTCCCGTTATTCTATTTCCCCTTATTACCCCCCCCATTTCTGTAGTCCCTCCCCCCTTTTCGCCCCTTTGGAATCTTCACGCCCGCTCTTGTGGTTGGGGTTTCGCGTGAGGATGGTAGCACCCCTCTTCTACCCTTGCCTCAGTCGTCACAGGTTCGGGTCATTGGTGTTTCGTCCCTCTCCCTCAAGCAACGGACTGCCTCTCCAGTGTTTAGGGGTATCCTCCCCCCAAGTTCCTCCCCATTCTGCCATTCCACGGCTTTTTTGCCTCAATCCAGTTCACTTTCAGAGGTGCGTCATTTATCCCTCTCTTGTCCTATTTCTCCCCATCCCCGCTTCCCTTTCTTTTTTTTTTCGCCCCAGTCCCCCCCCCCCCCTTAGGTCCATGTAATAGGTTCTTGCCTCTTTAGCTATCTTCAGCTCCTGTTGCTCCTTCCCTCAATTTTATGTTTTTTTCCCCCCAATTCGTTATTGACTTCTCTTCCTTCTTCTTTCCCTTCCACAATTATCAGGCCTTTTCGGGAAACTTTAATTGAATCTGACTTTTCCTTCCTCCGTCTCGTCTCCCTCTTCTCGGTCTGAGTCCCCACCCTTCTTTTCTTCCCCCCTCCCTCACCCCCCCGGTCGCGCCCCCCCAAGCGTCCCTCCGGTACGCGTTTATCGTACTTTGAATTTCCTCTTTACCTCTAATTACCCCTTATTTCCACTTTTCCTCCTCTTGTTTTTCTCTCTATTATCTGGGTCAGTATTTCTGATCGGCAATAGTCCTTCCGTCAGTAGCTCACCTTTTCTATTGTTTTGGCTTTGGGCTGGGTCTTCCTTTTCTTGCTTTTCTCCTTTTTTGTTGTGCGCAGCCTGCCCTCTTTCTTCCAAATCTTTTTTTAATTTATTCTGGCCTTTCCCTCTCCGGTTTCGTTTGTCTTCTTCTTTCCTAATTTATGAGGTACTTAGTCCTCCAAACCTCTTAATAATGCGAGACCTACGACCATTTCTGCCTATTCGACGCCGCTGGATCTGGCACACCACCTTTTCCTTTTTGTTTTTGCTGCACGTGAAGTTTGACTTTTGCCCGGCCTTTCCTATGCTATAGTGTTTTTCATGAATTAAACCGTTTCAGCTATATTTAAATCTGCTTGACTTATCCACTGTCTTTCCCCAGTCGCAATTGGAACTTTGCAGACTTTTCTTCCGCGCTCCTCCCCTGCAGCGATGAACCACCCCTTCTCCTTCCCTCAGTTCCTCTGAGTTTTCTTCCGGAGCCGCCACCCGTTTTTCCGTGGTTTGTATTAATTCATGTCTTATTTTTCTCGGCCGCCCCACTTAAATCCAATCTCCCCCCCCCAACCCACTCTGCGTGTTCCCCCAATCTTCTTGCTTCCCTTTTTTGCTGGCCCTTAGCTTACCTAAATCTACTCAACCGTCATCGGCCGCCGCAGTTATAATTGTGATCCCCCCTTTCCATTCTTTTTTTGCCGATCTGCAGGTTCTTTTCCTTTGATTCCCGTCCCTCGACGTCCATTTCCATGGACGCGTTTTGTGAGTTCACGTACGCCTATGTCGAATGCCCCTTCCGTTCATGTTTTTTTTTTCCCAACAAACCGTTTTTTTACACGCTCTTTTCTGAGCCCGGACTGTCTTCCTGTTTTCGCGAGCATGAGCATGCGACTTCGCGGCGAGGAGCTGGAATTAAGTTCGGTCTTTCCTTCTAGGACTCGTTGATTCTTGTACCATCTTTCGGTTTCCCTAAGCGCTGCATCTTCCGAGTCCGAGTTTTCACCTATAAATCTTTTCCCGTATCTTTGAAAGAATGGTTTCACTGAACTGGTTCCCAGGAAGTTAGCCACTTCCGTAAGGTCTTTTTCCATCTCACCGAGTCCCTTAATAAGTTTTTTTTCCCTTTTTTCTCCAAGGAGTCCACTTAGTTGGATTGTGATTGGTCCTTTTTCAATTCTCGATATTATTCGTTATGATTCTGGAATTGTTGGGGGTTGTACTTATGATTGGGCGTCTTCTTTCCCCCTTTGACTCTCCTGCCCCTTTCTTTTCCTTGGGGTTCAAACCCCCGATCCGACGATCGGCTTCCTCTTCTATTCTCGCCTTGTCTGAGAGATCCTCGTATCTTGTGATTTGTGGAACCACGGACCTCGCAACCGCGCCCCCCCCCCCCTCTTCCCCTCCCCCCAATTCTCCCTGAGCCTTTCTTTTTTTCCAACCCACCCCTCTTCTCATCCATTTCCTTCACCGGTCTCGCCAAATCAGCTCCCTCACTGGGAATCTTTGATACTTAGGGAATGATCTATTTCACCTTTCTCCCCCTTTTCCCTTTTCTACTTTACCCATTTTTCTTCACGCCCTATTCTTCCGGTTTTTCTATGATAGTTGTCGCTCCGGCTAGTCGTGAGCAGCGCTTCTCCGGAAAGCGGACCTGGCACCCGACGCTGAACCGCACAAAGTCAACCTTCACCCCCCACCTCACCAGGATTAGCGGAGGCTGCAAATACGAGTTGCTCTTCTTCGAGACCCTTTTCCCCAGACCCTTGAATGCCTGCGCGGCTCTGTTCCGTTTCCCCGCTCCGGTATTTCCCTTCCAGTGAAGATGATGGGTGCGCGTGACAAATGTCAAAACTTCACCCGCATATCGCGTTCGTCGTTTTTTGCGAAGGGCTTTTTCCCCCTCCATTCTCTTTCATCCGATCAAGATCCTCTGTAAAGGACTACAAAATCTTTTATTTCGGCGACCTCCCAACTCTAGTTCTTTGCGTGCCTCTCCCTTTTGTGAAAGCCAACAACGGGTGCGCACTTTTCAATCGGACGCCCCTGGTTTTTTTTTTTTTGTTTCTATATTGATTTAAGTCGTCTGCTGATCAGATCGTCGAGTTTCCCTAATACAACAGACTTTTTCTCCGGCCGAGAAAACCTTCCCTTCCTTGACTCCCGGCTTTTTTTTCGTCCAGTTGGTTCCTAATGGCTCTTGGCTGCATTTCGCCCAACTTTCCGCCACTTTCGTCCTCCAGCATGGTTCATCCCCTCCCCGCAATTCCCTTTCCATAGATCTTGCATGGTCTATTCATTACGAACTGTTCGTCTCCCTTTCTTAGCGCTCCAGACCACATTTTATTACACTTCCTTCTGTATTGTACAGTCTCCAACGGGTCGTCGCATATTCAGGAGTACATGGCTTTTTTCTCCTTCTCTCTAGTTTCACTTTTTCTGATCTTCCCGGATGTCCATCATACTTTACCTCTCCCGCACCATGAGGGCCCATTTTTTAACGGAGAGTGAGAAGAAGAAAATTTCGGAGACTTTCAGATTCCATAGCTTCCTTTCGTCATCGCGCACCTCAGTGAACCATCCCCGCCCAAAACCTTTCGCCAATCCCCCCAAGAGAGAAAAGCTTGAGTAAAAGGTCAGTTTGCATTACCTTTCCCCCAGTACCCTCTTGAAGTTCTTTCTTCGAGCTACTGACCCTTTACATCTCTCTCTTTTCTCATATGTTGTTGTTGAGTCTTTCTTTGTCTCTTGTACCCCTTCCTTAGTAAATTCAAATACCTGGAATGTTCTCACTAGTTCCCGTTTTTTTTCCTTTCCGTTTTCTCTTTCCTTGGCTGGGGCTTCCTTGACTTTTTTCTTGATTGGTTCGCAGTTCGCTCTACGCTCTTTTTATGAGCCCGCGCGGTGACTCTTCCCAATTCGTTTTCCCAAATTTATTTTGCTGCGACTTCCCGCGCCCGGTTTCCAATGGCCCTTCTGGGGCTTTTTTACGGCTATGATGGATACTCCCGCCTCGGGCATCCCTAACGGTTGACACTACTTTTGGACCATTAAGAACGGCTCTGCGCAATATCCCTCTCTCTCGTTTTTGTTCTGGACAAGAACCCTCATCCCTTACTGTCCTAACCCCCCCCTGCGTTTGTTTGGCTCTCGTAAGGAAAATGGCCGACTCTGAACGTCCTACTCGACTCTTCCCTGGTTCGAATTACAGAAAACGGAACTCTTTTCCCTTTTTGAAGTTTGTTTATTCCCCTCTGGATCCGACCAGACGGGTCACGCTTTTTCATACTGGCGGTGTCATTTTTCGCCCGCCTATAGTTCTGACCCCCATTGCGTTGAACCCCCCCACAACTGATTGAAGAAGAGGCTCCGTTTAGGTGCTCTGTCTACAACGCAACGGCAGCTGTTCACCGTCCCCTCGCCCTGCGGCTGTTCGCGAGACGACTTCCTCCAGAGTCTACACCCACCCCACAAAGGGTACCTCCCCCCATTTTGCCCGTTTCTTTTCTCTCCTCCTCATCTTCCTCTTCTTCCCCGCCCTCTGACTAACGAGTTGCCTTGGCGCAGTTCTAAGAGTGTTGGTTTCCACCATTCCCCCAAGGTCGGTTGCCTTTCTCCCATGTGTTCTTGATCATTTCTTCCTCCCTCTTTTTTTCCGCTCGGTATGCGGGGCCGAAGAGGGTCTTGAGTAGGTATACAGCTGGTCGTCTGCAATTCCTAGCCAGGTCCTGTTTTAATGAAATGACCCCCCTCTTTCTTTTCCCCGCTGACCTTCCGCAGTCTTCAATGTCTTTTCCGGGTCGAGGATTGCGCAGCTGCGAATCTTGTCTTGGTGTCCCCTGGCGCTCTGGTGTGAAACCCGGTGTTTGGGGACGTTCATTTGGTCCTTTTTTCTGCTCTTTCTCTTTTTTTTATTCCAAGGGTGTAACACATCTTCCGGAGACGACCTTGCGCGCTCTCCTCGAAGATGCGGCCGACACTAATCCTATTAGAAACGTCCCTGGACGATTCTGACGTTCCCACGAAGAAACTTGTAGCTCACTGACGTTTAGAAAAGGCAGGTCCTGAGG
>Ga0179593_1422917_pt1 | contig 12541 bp, 10 predicted proteins | sample CZODoug2_1_08_16_FD_185931 | JGI IMG/M metagenome (GOLD analysis project Ga0179593, IMG submission 185931) | Vadose zone soil fungal communities from Angelo Coast Range Reserve, California, USA - CZODoug2_1_08_16fungal (PacBio error correction) | ecosystem: Environmental > Terrestrial > Soil >... | reverse complement strand
TATCTTGCCCCCCTGCATTCTCTTTTTTCAGTCGTCCTCACCATCGTCTTGACCACTGTCTACATGAGTACTAGGTCCCTCCCCAGCCTTTGGGGCCAGCTTTTTTACTTGATTTCAGGGTACCGCTAGCTCGTCTTCAGCTTTGAAAATGCCAGACTTTTAACGCGTCTGTTCTCCCCCATTTCATCCCTTCTCTGAAGCCCAATGACCCAGCGTTCTTCCTACTCTCCTCCGGCTTCTTCGCCATATCTAGAATAAGATCCACGCTTTACGGTTGCGGCCCCTTCTGGTTACAACTGGTATACGCGCTTAGGTTTTTTTTCGGTCTTCCGGGCCCAACGCCGTTTTCCCTTTATCCTTGTTTTTCGGCTCGAGCGCTTAGTGTTTCCACGCGTGCCCCCCCTTCGCGCCAGATCCCCGGATTCGATCCCTCTCGCCCCTCCCCGCCCCTCGTAGTCCCTCGTTGATTCACCTTCAAACCCACCCTCTCAAGAAGCCGCAGCCCTCGTGCGTCAGGCCCGTTCCCTATGAAGTCCCCCCTCTGATACACGCGTTCCCCTACCTTGAACTGCTTGGTCTGTTCTTCCCTCCGAACGGCTTGATGTCTTTCCAGTCCCTGCGTTGTTTGACATCACCCGTAACCGTTCCTGACCAACGCCTCACGGAAGAGACAGCCAGTAACCCCTTTCTCTCTTGATGTTAGTCCCCCGAGGGCCCACCCGCAATCTTGTCCTCGTAGTAGGATCGGTCCGTGATCGTAATCTATTTGCAGCGTCGGCCTAAGAACTCCCCCCGTAGGAGGAATATTGGCAGATCGACAGCCTCAGATCAGCTTTCTACCTCCCCTGTTACCCGCGAGACATTTCGCTCTCTTAGGTTTGTGCTGCATGGCAGCTTATGCCTTCCTATAGGTATTCTCCCCCTCCCCTCCGCTTTTACCAATAAAATTTGCGTCATGGGATGGTCTCGACAGCGGTTCCCCTGTGCTGTACTTTCTCCCTCCCTATCCCTCGTTTCTTGATCGAGGCATTACGCGCTTTTTATATAGCAGTGAGCGCTAGAAGTGCCTGGTGTCTGCTTCATACAGAGACCCGCCCGGCAGGAGTCTCTTCCTCTGGAGATTGTTCCCGTACGAAGGTTGTCCATGTGCATAGTCTCCGGAGGGTATCTCGTTTGGAAAGGGGACCTGTGGCTGCGTTGGTGCCTAGGAGTTCTTGGCTCAGGCGCCTGGCCCGCTGATTTTGTACGCCGCCTGATGGCCGCCAACCGGCTCTTGGGCATCCTCCGGCTTTTTTTTAGACTCAGCGCTTATTCCGGTTATGCGCCACTTACACCAAGGGCGTCCACGCCTGCTCCCTCCCCTCCCGTGCCCGACCCCCTTCTCCTCGCTATTTCCTCTGCGTCGGGCCTTGAATTGCTTCCAAGGTATGTAACGCGAGGCGCTGTGGACGCACGAATACTACCTGAGAGTCCCTGTCGTCGACAGACACCTCTCCGTCTTTTGGCCTTGACCAATGAACTTTCGCCGGTGCGAGTCTCTTCGGTGTTGGGAACGTTTCAGATGCAAGCGGCGCTGGTGGAGCGTTGATTTAGAAGAAGATTTCCTTCGGCGCAGCCCCCTTGCTTCTCCTCCATTACTTTCTAGACGTTCTTATCTCCTCAGTTAGTGCGTACGGCCGCGGCAGTATAACCGAAAGCCGACGAGTATATGGTTGGACGATCTCTTGCCCGCAATCTTCCCACTCCTCTCCTGGGCTTTTCTGACGGGACACGGCCCAGCTAAGATGATGGTACGCCAACAGACGTGCTTTGCCGCGCCCGTCTCCTTCCGTTTCGCCCATCCCTGTTTCCCCTGCACGTTCTTGTCTCCCCACTTCCGACGCTGTTGTTCAATTGCCCACCCGAGCGACGCCGCTGATGTTCCGGAGGCCCCCACTTTTGCTTTACGATCCTTCTCGCCAACGCGCTTTTGCGCTGGTCAGGAGTCCCCCTCTTTACTTGTGCAGAGATTTAGAGTTTGGGACTATCACGTTTTTGTTTTTCTTCTCCAAATCCTTTTTTTTCTCGGGTCCTTTGGTCACCCCTTGGATTTGCAAACCAGTCCCCACGCCTAGGCTCTTAGCCCCGTGAGGTTAGCCCAAATTTATATCTTTAATTATTGGTCCCAAATTCCCGCCCCCTGGTTGTTTTCGTGGGGTGGTGTTTCCAGCCTACCGCGCGCGCTGAGGTCATTCACCGCCCGGCACTATTCGCTTCATTGCTTCTTACGCGGCGTTCCCTCCTTTCCTCATTTCCGATTATCGGTCTCCCTGACCAGTTCTTTTTCGGCCCCCCATGCGCCGGCCCCCCCCTGATGCCCGCTTCTTGGAACGCGTAGAACGCCAGATTTTGCAGGCCTGACTACCCCCTCCTGGGGGGCCTGCTTATCGCCATTCCCTTTTGGTCTCTTCTGATTTGCCTTTTTAACTAGCCACTTGCGCTTTAGCGCACAGGCGCGTCTGTCCTTGCCAACATCGTATTTTTCTGCCTCACTACTTCTCGCGACGTACCCCGCCGCGATAACGAGGTGGACAAGCTGACATACGACACCAGTCCCCCTCGACCTTATTGGTTGACCCCATTCTTTACCCCTTTGCATCTCCTGAGACTCCCGTTTTGTTCTCGGCCGTCGTAAGTGAGCAGTTAAACCTTGCCACTCATGCGCGTTGACCGTCACTTTGCCCCTTTTCTCCAAACTTTACAGACCGCAACGGACGATCTATTTCCTTCTTTTCGTTTTGTCGTCGTGTCTCCTACCCGTTTGCCCCTTCATCATCCTCTCGTTGTGCCATCAGTATCATTAGCGAGCTCCTTTTTGTAATAGGTGTCACTCCCGAGCGGCGATGCGCCCTTTTTTCTTCCGCCTTCTCCCCGTTCCTCACCCCCGTCCCATTTAGTTGTGTTTTTGCGCTGCCGCTTCTGATGTGCCGGATGCTACTTGATTGACCTCGGGCCGACCTCATGGCGAACCTGTTCCCTTCCGGCCGTTTCAACCGTTCTCCTCCATCTCCTTTTCGATTGTTCCCTTTTCTCTCCTCCTTGTTCATTTGTTTTGCGATCATGGTTACCGAGACTCTCCTCTCCGGGGAACGCGGATGACGGGGCCTTTTCCCCCCCTCCCACGTCGGTATCCGAGTTTTTCTCCACGTCTTCTTCGAGCGTATGCTTTTTTTTAGCTCGCGCGCCCACCTAATGCCGTTTTCTGGGTCCCCTGACTCTTCCGCAACCGGGCCCCTCCGCCTCTGTTTCTGGACACCTCGGCACTTCTTACTCCTACTCATTTGGCTTCGAGGGCGACCTCTTGGATGGGGTTTGGCAGGGCCCGTGTGGATGCATGTACTCTGCGCACGGGTCGACCTTCCGTCCCCTTCCTCTGTATTCTTCTTCCCTTGCCGGTTCCCTTTGGGCCGACTGACGCGTGGTTGCGCCATGATGTTCCGTTTTTACCGACTTTTCTTCACGCCCTCCTTGCGATAGACCCACACCTGGGTTCGTTTAATTGATTCCCTTCTTGTTGCTGGGGTCACCACGTCATGCGTCTCTGTTTTCCCGGTGGTGTCGTATTGAATGATGGGTCCCTCCCTCTTTTTCTCGAGGGTCATTTTGAAAGTTGCGTACAGCCCTGAGGTTCATGCGTCCGCGCCGGTTTTTTCGAGTCCGCTTCCCGTGTTCGAGTTGTTCGGTTTTTGATTCGATCTGTCATCTGCTAGGATGAGATCATCCAGTCGGTTAGTAGTCCTCCATGCTGGCGTTTTCTACCTCGGTGCCAAAGCCCCCCTTCCCTTTTAGTCCAGCTTTTTTCTGGCCGCGGTGGGCCGAACGGGTTGAGTTCTCCTTTCTAGCTTCCCTTTTCTAATTCTTCCCTCCGCCCCCTTCCTCAGGCGCACTCTTAGCGATGCTCGGCCTTGGACGGCCGCCCTCGGTTTCAGAGCGCGTAACGCTTCTGGTTGAGTTGTTAGTCCAAGCTTCTTTTATACTACGAGCTTTGGGCTGTCCCCCTCGGTCTTGCTGCCTTCGTCTGATGGCTTTTTAACTGTTTTCCACAGCCTACGGGGACTATAGCCAGATACAGGATGTGCGGAGCGTCGCCCCCTGGTTTTTTCTTAGTCCGCAGGCTTGATGGGGCATGCTTTTCCGTCTTATCGCAGTTTCGGAAACCAGCTCCCTGCCCGTTTTCTCTCTGTCCTCTTTAAAGCCTTTGCCCGCCGAACCTCTTTCTGTCGCTTTGGTCCCGTCTTTAACATCTGGGTCTGACTCCGGAAGACCCCCCTCGCCGTAGCGGAACTTTCCTTGTCGGAGTCCGCCGCCTTTTTAGGCGGCGTCCTCGCCCTACGTGCTTGGAACCCTGGGGCTGGTCTACGGCCACGTTTCACCAGGGAGGAGTAGTTGTATTGGACGTTTGGCTCTTTTGGTGCCCTCGTAGCACCCCTGCTACCGGCTGCGTTTAGTTTTTGAAGTCCTTTAACGAGTCCGACCGTTTCCGACGAAATTGGTGCCCCCGATCGGCCCCGTACTTCCTCCCCTTTAATGTTCGTCTTCTCTCTTTTCGCGCCGAGAGTCGGCTCAGCGTTTTCTAAGATAACCACCCCCTGCCCCGTCGCGGGCTACATGCTCATCGCCTCTTTAACAACGTCCACGTAAGGACTCTCCCGGCTCGGCCTTCTAGTTCACGTCCTTAATTGAGGTTTTTCTGTGTATTTCCGCTCATGATCTGATCGCGTTTCTGCCCCTTTCGGCTCAGCCGCCGCTAAGGTGGGAGACTGGCTTCCCGTCCGCGAATATCACGTCTGACGCTTTCGCTTTGTGAGTCTCGGTGATGTCGGTGGCCGCTTTGTCCTATGGAGGCCGACGCTAGAAGGTCTCTGGGCCGCCGCTCCCCTTCCGGCCCTCCCCCCCAAGCGTGCGTCCCAGCAGCGTTCGTTTACGCCGTACGTGGCTGCTGTTCGCAAGTCACCTCCCCTCTTTTTCCCCCAGTTGAAGTCTAAAGCCCGGTTAGCGGCAATGGCCCCCCCTGATCCTCTTCCGTGCCCCGATGCCTTTCCACCCCCCTGGCGGACGTCCATTTCCAGGCTGTTCTGCTCCGATCGAGACCACCTCGCCCTCCAACCTTGAAGCCCGCTCTCACGGCTCCGTTTCACCTCTTACTGCCTCGCCTCCTGAATGTGCTCGCGTGAAGCGATATATCCGGTAGTCCACCGCCGAGACCCTCCTGCTTCACTCCAAAGGGGTGGTTGTCCCCAATTAGCAGAGTGTTTCTTCTATTGCATACCTGATTTCTGGGACATCCGTTTCCCCGCATGCAGCATACCCGGTATTGTTTCACGGTCGCTGGAAAGGGCGTGTAGAATCTTTATATGAGTCTTTTTTTCCCCCCAACCGAGCTGGCCGCCGACGTTTTTTGAAAGTCGTTTCGGGCCGAAGCTCCTTGGAACTCTTTGAGACTGCCGCGGGGCCTCCGTCGCGGAGGAAAGGCCTCTTTCTTTTTTCCCCTCTACCTTCCCCTCCAGCTAGCGTGTGATCGCTTGCCTGCTTGGCCCTTCTTGTTCGGCGACGTGGACGGATGGTCAACACAGCCGGTGGGCGACCTTTCATCCTTTCGTCGCACGACGTTTTATGGGAACCAGTGAGCGCTGGGTCCTTTTCTTCTCGTTGCGTACTGTCACTTAGGTTGCTTGACTGCCTGGTATGGCTGGAGCTCTTGTGGGAGGATCATAAAATTTTGCACCTTGACTTTTTTAGTTTCTGCTTGCTCGAACCCCCTTGTACGGGCGCGAAGGGAGGGCTTTTCATAGGTCCCGGTTCCCAAGAATTGGAGAGCGAGCCGTGATCCCAGGGCTTTCTTTCCCACAGATTTTGTCCGGGCCTGTACCTCCAACCCCTTATGCTTAGTAACGTGGCCAAGCAGTGCGCCTCGATAATTTGTTTTAGTAGGGCGAATGTTTCGTCCGCCCCTCCGGTTCGAGAAGGTATGCTCTCTTTCCTCCTCGGTCAGTTCTTCGCGGTGCCTCTGTCGTTGCTCACATCACCTTGTCCCCCCCCCCCAGCTTTTTCCTTGTCCGGCGGTTTACTGGAATCGCGATGGACGATCTCATCATGCCCTAAGCTCTGTTAGTTTTGGCCGTCCAGGGATTCTTTCCCTATTTCCCTACGTACTGTTAATTATATGGTGGGACGCCCCTGCGTCCTGCTCCTGCGGGAGGCAAGCGATAACCATATCTCGTCCCCCCAATGGTTGTTTTTTTGATCTATATTTTTATATTTTCCTCCCGCAGGAGCGGGCCTCGTTTTCTTCCGCCCCCTTTCCTGTTTAAGTCGTTCTGTACTGGTACTCGGTCCCATCCAGCCCGGCGCCACGAACGGCCGCGTAGTTGATTCGACACGGGGGTCATTGCCATTGTCGGCGCCTTAGTGACCGTGTATCCTCGTCCTCTCCCCGCGAAGAACTGCGACGGCGGCGATCTCTCACTTCTGCTTTGCCACCGCATCTTATTGCCTGATCCTATCATGATCCCTCCTTAGTACTGCTTGGACACGGTCTTTTTTCATGAGGGGGGGTGTCGTTGCCCCGGGACCCCCGTCCGTTTGGCCGTTTACGCCCTTGCGTGCGGATCTCGCTGTTTCTTGGTCCAGCGATGTCTCATCATCCGATCCACGGATTAGAGTCGGAGCCTCCAGCCCGGTCGTTTCTCTGTTGGTAGAGCCGTCCCCCACCTTATTCAAGCATCATTTTCTATTTTTTTGACCACCCCTTTCGTCCGTCGCACTCTAAATTTGATTTTTAACCCTATAATGTGTCCAGCACTTTTTGTCGGTTCTATTGCTGAGGTAGTTTTAAGGGCTTGTGGACGGTAAAAGTCTAATCCTATTCGGGGCCGAATCATTCAGCGCTCCCCTAGCCTGTCGGGTACGTGAGTGCCACCCCTCAATCCCTTGTTGCCGCCGGCGTCTTGTTATCAAGGCAGCTTTTATCAACTGCGTTGAGAATCGGAAAAGCAGACTTTCAACCCTCTGCGGCCAGCGCTTTGGAGATCGCGCCCCCGATCCGCGGGCTTTTCGAATGCCGAATTTACTTTTTTTTCGTTTGCTTTTTCGCGTTTTTCAGCATATCTGTCTCCGCCTCCCCCTCGTCCTCCTTTACTCCCTGGGATCCAGGCAGGATGGTCTCGACCTTTCACTACCGCTGAGGATTAATTCAAATACCTTCTGAAGCAGTTACGAGTATTTCCTTTCTCGGTTGGCTTTCCTTTATTCCTTTCCTTCCTCAAAGTGGGGAGTGGGTTCTCTCTCCCTGAGCAGCTAAGGACGGCTCAGTTACGCCTCTTTTTCCGTCAGCCAGGGGTGGATGCATCTGGGATTTGATCGGATTCGCGGTGTCTGGCGGCCTCCCTTTTGACTGGCATCCTGCCGAGTCGTTCCGCTTGGATAGGGGGCCCCCCCCCAAAAAAGAAGACGTGCTGTACGATCTTGTTTACGTCGTGCGCTTTGTTTTCATCGCCCTGTTGGCTGGCCCTTTAGCCGTCTCGCCGTCGTCTCCCCGCCCCACCTTGATTCCCCGCTGGCGACCTCCCTCACCTCCCCCAATCGTCATCGCTCTTTCCTCTGCGCGGCCCCCTTGCCGGTGATCACCTTACCGAGGAGCATTTGATCTTATCCTCCAGTGGCCTACGCGCTCACGGCCGCTACTATGCACTATCCCACCGTCGCGTTGAGTTTTTGAAACCCGGGATCCGTTTTTTCCCTGCTCTTTCGGGATGGTGTCACGATTCGATGCATCTGTAGCAGCGCGTGGTGCGTTTTAGTCGAGACTTCTTCTCTTTTCTTTGAACGAACAGTGATGATAGCCATGGTTGCTAGTCTTTTTAGATAGAAGAACCGTTCATGCGTCGTTTTCTTTCCCCAGTCCGTTTCAAGCCTCGCAGCCGTAGCTTATGGGTGCTCCATCAAGAGCCTTTCAAAACTCCTCTTTTCCTTTGCCGTCCGTCCCCTAGCCCGGGTTACAAGTCTCGATGCATGGGCTCCAAATCCCGTTGAGGCGCCGCTTCCGGAGCATTTAGTCGTAACAATTAAAGCAAGGAAGAATTTGTCCCCTCCCTTTGTGAGCCCTCCCCTCCAGTCTGTGTTCCCGCGGGCCAGCGACTACGAGATGGCCGGGACCAAGGCTTTTCGAGGATCGATTCCTACCCACGCTGGCGCTGTTTTTCCGCGCCTTTTCCGCTTTCCATCCTTGCCAGAGCGTTTTGACCTTGACTTCAAGACCTGTTTGTGACCGTAACGTAGCGTTTTTGAGAGAGAGTAACACACTTTGATCTTTTGCCCCAACCCCCTGTTCCGTCTCCCCTCTCGCTCCGTAGCTTTCAACAGCCCAAACTCGGCGGATACACGTCCCAGACGTGGTCGTACTTCTACGGCCGCTTCCCCCCCAAGAGCGCGGAAATCGGCTTTCTGCCTCCCCGCATCGCCATTATCGGTCGTAATCCCTGCGGTATTCCGGCGGTCATCGTTCCCCGGACAGTAGCGCTAGGCTATAAGTTGCCCCACCTCGCCCTACCCCTGCTTGTCCTCAGCAGAGGCGTTGTCTTCTTGGAACGCGTACCTACAGCTGGGTTATCAAGAATGTCTGCAGTCAATACCTCTGGCTATCGCGCCTCTCACCACGCTCACCGACCATCTTACACGGTGCCTCTGCGGCCTGGATCTTGGTGAAACCCTCCCGACGCTGGACCTAACCTTTACGTCGTTGAGTACCCGTCCGATAACCGCGGATGGCCCATTGCCTCCGACACCCTCCGTTGCAACCCTGATGCGTGTTTTGACCCAGCGTCAACCACGGGGATTCGTCGCTTACGCCGGTGTGGTCTTCCGCGTCTGCTTTGCTCTTCTCTTTGTAAAACCGGCCCCTCCATCTCTGACAGGTACGTCTCCAATGTTGCAGCAAGGTTTCCTGTAACCAGAGGATCGATGGTACTGTGGTCTGAATGCCCTTTTGCAGTATCTATATGCGTTCCGTTGTTTTCCCCTAGCCCCCGCCAGGCCCTTCCCGTCCTGTTTCTACGTCTACTTTGCAGGTGGTCAGCACGCAGCGTCGTTAGTCCGTTTTGCGTATTATACAGGCTAATGCACCGGATTTGCGTTTCCGCGATATGCGTGCTGTGAAGACGCAGACCTTTGTAGACCTCTGGCGTATTCGGTGACTGAAAATGCCCTAATCCTTTTTAATCAACCCTGCGCAGATATTTTCGATGTCCTTAGAGAGGTATTTGAATCTCTCGTTGTGTTGTTGCTAGAGATCGGTGACACTTAGATTGAGCTTGGGAGAAGGAGGAGGAGGTTCCCGGGTACTCACCGTCTTGACGACCCCTTTTAGTCACGCGGTCTGCCTCTAGTAACGCTCAGCTCACGAGGCCACCCCACCCTTCCTTAATTTTTTTTTAACTTTTTCCGGGTCGGCACCCGTTCCATCGGTACCCCGGGTAAGCGCAGCTGTGTTCTGTACAACACAGAGGGGTTCATTCTCTAGAATATTTTTTCCTATTTGGCACACGTTTGCTTGGAGATCTGGCCCCTGCAAGGATGGCTTCTGATGGAAGACTGGCACTTTTAGGTCTACCCCGACGTCCCGACCTAGCCGCATTAGGAGCTCGCTTTTTGCCTGATTTCCCTTTGGATCCTGCACGCCGGGAACGGTCGCGCCTGCTCCGGTTTTCCCCTTGCCTGCTCGGCAATAAAAAAAGGGATTTTTAATGGACGAAGTCCCTGGTTTTACCGCTGGTGTAACCCACAGGTGTATGGGTTCGATGTTTGGGATTCTTTTCGTTTCCTTTCCTTTACTCCTGGGTCCTTCCCTCTTTCTCTCTGGTTCCGTCGCACTTCCGTAGTGGCGTTCCCTTTCCAATCGAGTTTTCGCCCGCGCGCACAGGTCTATTCCCGAGGACTGGTCCTGATCCTTTTGGTATTTTATCGTGATTCTGCCCCTCGATTTTCCGAGGATGAAGAGAGGGAGGTCGGAAGCAAACTGGCTTTCTCTTATCCCGGTTTACAGACTTACTGCCCGCCTTCTTTATGCCCAGCGTAGTGCCCTCAGTGGGTGGTACCTCCATAGTGGTCTTCTTTAGCTTTGACTGACTCTACCCGTTCCTTCGTCTTCAGGAGTGATGATGACTCAGATGGGAAGCTTCTGGGACTTGCCAGTCAGGTTCCGCGTAGGTTAGAATCGTCGTCGATGTTTCGACCCCCGTCGTCGGGATCGAGTTTTCTTTTCGTACGATTCAGAGATTGCGTCGATTTCTTGTCGTTTTAACTGGGACAACAGCTCTCCCGGGTGGGTGCTCTCCACCCAGAGTCCCCCTGGCTTTGTCCCATGGTCTCTTATCCAAGTAGTGGAGTAAATTTTCATCGCTGGCCTGATGTCCCCCTTCTGCCGCTAGAGCCCGTGCTCCGGAACCCTCTCCCAGTCTGGCGATCCCGATATTCGTACCTTTTTTTGCCCTTCAACTCTCCCTGCGTCCTCTCTTGGGACGATCACCTCATTGGATTTTTTGAGTACAAAGGTTTGTCCTTTTTACCGCGCCGTGATGGTTAAAATTAGTCGGCCTGCTAAGAATCCCGCGGCGCGTCCTGCCGCACGGGGCCCCCCTGGCGGACCAGCCCGAGTGGGCCTTTTTTTTTTCGACACGGCACTGATTTTTTAAGGAGTCCGCGGGTTCTTCGATTCGCCCACCAGCCTATTGAGGCAGGTATTTTCCTTCCTTTCCTCTCCGACCGGTTGACGCATCGAACGGGCCGTCTATCGGCCACCACTACAGCCGTGGAGCATAAGCTGTTCTTTTTTGGACGAGCGCCTGATTGCTTCCGATACTGTTCCCTTCCTGCTTTTTCAGATTGCCTTTGAATCGTTCCCAATTTCCCCCGCAGCGGCCTCTCCCGACCGGCTCGCTTTGCAAGTGTACCCTTCCCTACTTTTTTCGGGCGGTTCTTCCCGAGAATGAGTCGGATCGCCGTTTTCTTCCACAGTAGCGCTAATCTTTCCATCCGTTCATTTGAGCCCTGTGAAAGTATGATCGAAGCACCCTTCTCAGCCTAGCTCTGGGCTCCGCTTTTAGGATGTCTCCCTGCTTACTCGGTTTTTAATTTGGCGAATCACCTTTTAGAACCCCCAGGGTGCGAGGATCTCTTCACAGCCTTACCCGATTGCCAATCTCCGTGCGGCCCCCCCAGCGCGTTACAGCCGTCACTTTGACAGATCGTTCAAAATCTCCTCCTTCAATTCTTTCAGCCAGTATGCCGCCCGGGCCCCCCGCGCTTCTCTCGATCTATGCCTGTCCAACCCGGCTGTCGGCCCGGTTCTCAGCCTCCTTTTCCTTTCGTTCTGGATTTACTGTCTCAGTCTCCCCTCCCGCCCCTTTCCGTAATTGGCGCCTCACGGTCTCTCGCCCCGCGGACTGCCTCTGCTAAGGAATGCTGCTCTTCGGTGACGGGCAATTTTAATCCACTTGTAGTCCCACCCCGAGGGGGGTATGTTACACAAGAACTCCTTCCCCCTCCCCAAGTTTTAGCGCTTTTAGCCGAGCGGGTCGGCTCGAGACCTCGGGACATACTCGCCCCGGCATGCAACTCATACAAAAGGAAATATTAGGGAGTACGTAGCAGTTTGGTGGTTAACGGTAGTGATCCCTCGGATCGGCGTCTGCCCGATCTACAATCTCCTGGCCGCCGGACGTTTTTAAGTTAGTTTCCGTGGTCTATGAGTGATGCCATGCGTATTTCTTACCCAGCGGGCTTCCGACCAGCCTCGGCACTTCCGATTTCGGTGGCCTCGACCGTACATCAAGAAGATTCTTCTCTATTTCGGCGTAGGCCCTCCGGTGATGTTTTAGTGTGGTCACCCCTTGGATGGGCTTTCCCCGCCCCTTTGACAAATGACGAGCAGTGTTGGACGAGTGAGAGATTCAACTTCCAGTTCCTTTTTGCGCATGACGACCCTTTGTTCCCCCCCCGGGATTGCTTGAGCCGGGGTTTTTCCGTTCATCAATCGGATCAGCCGCTTTCTTCACCCCTCGCTCTCATCCGTTACTCGTGCCGCGAATTTAGTGTATCACTCTTTCCCCCTTTTTGATTTCATCCTAGGCAGGCTTTCCCCCAAGTGGCCCGCCTGCCACACGCCGTTTTGTCACCGTTTTTAGTTACCTAATGCCGTTACCGTTGAAAGACTGTTGACGTTTCCTTTCTTACTTCTCGATGGTTCGCTTCGTCCCGATGAGCTTCTTAGCAGCGTCGGCGATCGCCTCAGGTTTCAGGTTCTTTGTTTTTGGACGTTCTCCATCATTCAAACCAAAGTGTAATTCGGCCTGACCCATCGGTCCTCCGGATCCCCCCCCCGTTATCGACATCCTGAACACTCCTCGACGTTCGTTGGCCCGGTTGTCTGGAAATAGTTTCCCAGTACGACGGGCTGATTGTGGGACGACACCCTGCCGGTCCCGTTCCTTGTGAGCGAAATCCCCCC
>Ga0179593_1712103_pt1 | contig 12542 bp, 14 predicted proteins | sample CZODoug2_1_08_16_FD_185931 | JGI IMG/M metagenome (GOLD analysis project Ga0179593, IMG submission 185931) | Vadose zone soil fungal communities from Angelo Coast Range Reserve, California, USA - CZODoug2_1_08_16fungal (PacBio error correction) | ecosystem: Environmental > Terrestrial > Soil >... | reverse complement strand
CTCGATAGCCTTTTTCGGCCTTTTCCTCCCCCCATTCCGTGCCGATCGACCTCCTCTTCCCCTCTTTCGTTCTGATGGGAGAGTAAGTTTCTTTTCTGCAGGATAATGCTTGCCGATTCTTCCCTTTTTGCGATGTGTTTGAGAATTCGCCTTCCCAGGGTTATCATGTTGGATCGATGGTCTCCTTTTTTCCTGTGAAGATGATTCTCTCTTTTTTCCTCATTCAGCGACGCGAGTGTTCCCGCAAAGCCTTTTTTTCCTTCTTCGAAGACGAACGTGTCTTGGCAAGGTTAGACAAGGCCCTTCCCTTCCTTCTGTGGAACCCCCTGCGAGATTTTCGGTTTTTCCAAAGTCTACATTGGAATAACCCCCTATGAAGACCGGCGCGGTCCGCTATCTTCCCCCCACGATCTTATCTTTCACTTCTAGCGAGTCCAATCCGCGTTTGGGGTTTTTCTCATAGCGATGGTTCCTTTTGCAGCGTAACTCGCGAGTCCTCTCCTTTTTTTTCCGACGAATCGAGCACGTATTTTTCTGAGGGGTCTCCCCCCCAACGCGACAGAATAAGCGCCTACCCCCTTTTCCCCCAGTCTTTTTCTGAGCATGAGGTTTTCTCTTTCTCCAGGGTCATGCTGTCTTCCCTGCAGGTTAAGGGACTTAGGAGCCGCGACTACCCCCTGACTCACAACGTGGATTTTTTTTTCTTTTTCGATCTCCCTGCGTTTCTCATTGCGCGAATTGCTTTCTCTGATTGACGTTCTCGTTCCCCTTCCATTATTTGCCAGATGCGCCAGGGACTTTTTTGCTTTTTTTTTCATTCGACTCCGACTTCTCTTCTCCCCTGATAGGCGCTCTCCCACTTGACGCTTTGATTGTTGATGGGTTTTCCCGCGATTCGCCCTTAGCTGCGACTTCTCTTGGCGACCGCATTTCTGCCGCGAACATGGCTGGTTTCCTTTTCCTCCCTTGAAGTTCCTTTTTTTCACGAGACTCCGCGCACCTTCTTTTCTTCCTCCTCGGTGCGACTTCGCTCTTTTTTCCTTCCGAGAGACTCTCTTCTCTGGTCGACTGGTGTTGATTTTCCCTCCCCTTTGGAGTTCGCTTTTTACGCGAGGTCGACGTCTTCTCCTCCACGTCGGCGTGATATTCGCCCTTGCGCCGTCAGTTCAGGCCAATTCGAATTGACGATCATACGTTTACTTCTTTCCAACGCCGCGCACGTCTTGCCTTTTCTCTTCGCGCGCGACGCGTGTTGACCCCTTCCTTCAGCTGATCGACCATTTTTTTCCCCTGTGTTCGATCGAGGAATTCGCCCTTTAACTTTTCTCCATTGGGACGGCCGTTCCCTGTGAGGTCGATTACCTGCCCTCTGTCGGTCAAAATCCTTCCCATGTGCCCGTCCACCCGAAATGCGCCTGTACTCCCCCTCCTCTCGCAACGCGGGTCCTTTCAACGAACTGCGCACTGAGCTGACTTTTGACATCGGTTGAGGTGTTCCTTCTTGAAGTCGAATTTTTTTCGCACAATTGGCGCGTCGTTTCCAGTAACTGTGCGATGTTCCTCCAGGTTACTGGCCATGAATTTCCTCAGGTGCCGGCGACGTCCTTAACTTCTTCCTTCCGCCTAGCTCTCCTCGGTGCCTACTTGACCTTCCTATCCCAATCGTTATTGACGGTGTTCTTTCTCCCCTTTTTTTACGTCGACGGTAATTTCTTCGATCCCGGTCGCCTGTCACCGCGGTCGTTACTTTCTGCGCCGGTAAGATTCCTTCCCTTTAAGGTATTCCAGGTTCCTTCCTCCTTCCTGCCGCCGAGCTGTCCTTCGGTGCCGTCCCCCTCTCGACGATGGCCTCTGAAGCGAACGAACGCTCCACCATCTTTTCTTCCGATTTCGCCTTTGAACCATCTACCCCCCCTTCTCCGTTGGACAACAGCGGTGGTCTCTCGTATTTTTTCCTGCTCGGTAAGGTTACCGGCCTCAGTCCTTGTCCTTCCACGTGCCGATCCCTTTTCGAGCTGCCCTTCGGTTCGAATTCGCGACGCGACGCGGGTTTCTCCTCTTCGAACTTTCCATGAGCTTGATCTTTTTTTTTTTAGCCTCGAGATTTCGCCCTTTACCTCCTACCTTTTTGGCGACGGCGGTCGGCCTTTTTTTCCTCTCCTCCGTTGTTTTTGTGCTCATACTGAAATATTCTGCTTCACGACCGCCGTAGCCCCCCCCCTTCCCTCGAGTAAACGGCGAACTCTTCCTCACTGATGGTCGATCAGCTCCCCCTTGGAAGTACCCGCGTCGCTCTCCCCTCCTTCCGGAACAAGGAAGCCTAGGCGGCCAGGCCCGCCGTCGGCCTTCTTCCCCCTCACAGATAGCGTCACTTCCCCCTCGCAGCGTGCGTCTCCCCACCGCGGTTGCCACGTATCTGGAAAGAAAATCACGTCTCTCACTGGAAGAACCCAGTTCCCTCAACTCGGTTCGTTCGCTCCTCTGCACGTGTCCCAAGGGCCAGCCGGTGAACAGGCCGACTTCTTTCCACCTGGAAAGACCTACGGCCCCCTCTGACGGCGCAGGTGCGAATTTACGACGCGGTTGCCAACGGCTCTCTCTCAGAACCTTCCAGTCGACGTCATTTTCCTTTTCCCCCACCGTCAATATCCTGTTTTTCGCCTAGAGAAGTCAAGAGCTTTTTCACGAGGGAGCTCTAGTCCTTCCCTTCCGATACCTGGTCGACGGACCCCTTTTTGCGTCATTTCATGGCCCTTCTTTTTGAGTAACATCCCTTGCCAATGGTGACCTTTCCCCAGGAAACCCACCGTACGACGTCAAAGGTTCCCTTTCCCCCCCACCATCAACACGATGGTCCCTCGTTCGTCGCCTCGGACTTTTTTTTTTTTTTGGAATGAGGGCAAGCTCCCTTATCCAGGCTTGCTAAAGAGTGTCGTTCCCTCCGACAGCGTCAATTCGATGTTTTGGCCGAAACATCGCCGATGTTACGACTTCCTGTCCAGAAAATCCCTTTCCCCCTCCCGTAAGGTTTCAATCAACTCAAGAAACACTCCCCCACCCTTCTCTTCGATCAATTCGCGCAGAGGTCACCCTCTTTTTCCCGAAGGACGTCAGCGGGACAGGCCCTTTCCTTACTGGAAGGACTGAGGCTCGGTTCCCTCATGCCGGTTCTGACGGGCGCAGGTGCGTCTTACAAAAGCGGTGGCAACCTTCCCCCAAAAAATCACCGTTTTCGGCGAAATCTCGAAACTGACTCCCACCCTCAACCTGGTTTCTACCAGATAAGCTCGTTTCGGCCTTTCCTTTTTCCCGTCGGCACGAAGGCATCCTCGGCGGCCCTTTTTTTTTGAACCTGGAAAGACCTGCTTTTTCATCTTAACCAGCCAGGTTGCGGCCTTTCTCAATTCACGCGGTCGCCACAATTCCTCACATGACCGTCGAAGCGAAGGGTCTACCCCACCATCAACAGATGATCGAAACCTTAAGGTGGAACACGGTCGCGCGCGAATTCTTATTCTGATTAAACTCGGCGGGAATTGCTTTCTCCGCGGGCACCTGGAAGGGGTCCCCCCAATCGCTCGCCGCACCCCTTCTTTTCCTTTGCGACGGCAGTACGCAGGGTCTCTCTCCCTCCAATCAGGTGGAAGCGCAGGGTTGAAGTCGCTTTTCCCCTTTTCCCCTGCGCGGATACCACACAAAAGAACCATTCCCCTTTCCAACTCGCAAAGTTCAGCCGCATGCCTTCTCCCCCACCGTCGGCCGGCTGATTTCGGTCCGGTCTTTGTCTTTCGGTCGTTCCTTTACGCGGTCTTTTACGTTTCTTATTTCCTCGGCGGAAAGCTGCTCGCGAGTTTTCCTCCGCTTGCGCAGTAAACCTCGACCTCGGCGCCTTTTTTCCAAAACAGAACCTTTTTCCTCTTTTTCCCACCGTGCCCAGGATTACATCAGGTTTCTTGCCCTATAACATTCCTGATTCCGAAGAACACGGTCAGCTTTTTTCGCGTCGCGGAAGGATTCACCCCTCCACACAAATTCCTCGATAGCTCACCGAGAGTATCCTCCAACATGAGAACCCTCTTTCTCTCTCGAACAAAGAGTTGCTCCTCTTCATTGCGCTGCAGAATCCCCCGGCGCAACTAACTCGCCCCTTACCTTTTCGGTACGAGGCCTTCCCCAAGTTCTGGAGGAAAAGGACGACGCCCTTGGTTGTTGAGAGAGATAGCTGTTCGGCCTTTTTTGTGACTGCTCGACCTCCCTCTCCTTCTTCGTTTGATGGGCGCGAGTAGTATGTTTGCGCACCTTGGAGCTAGTTGGTATCTTCCCTCCTGCAAATCGTGTGCGCTCTTTAAGTACTCGGTTCTCCTTGTGTTCTCCGATACCGATAATCTCTTTTCTGGAGTATAGAGGATTCATACTTAAAGCAGACCTCCTTTTCTGAAATGTTATTCTCCTCGGCAGGATCAGGATGCTCTGGAAGGTTTCGAAAAGGGCCCTCCCTTAAATACGTGGCCCCTCTCAGTGGTCTTACCCCCAAGCACCGCGAGGTAGAGGTACTGAGCATGCCTCTTGGCAGGGCGTAACCTCTCTTGTGTGGAACTCTCTTTTCCGAGAACGTAAAAGACCTCTTTCTCGTGTGACGCACCTCCCTCCCAGACGGCGACGGGTCTTTTCTTTTGTCCTATCCCTTTGCGAGGTTGGTCTTTAGCCATTCCCTGCTCGGTTTTGTGGTGGTTATCGCTTTTTTCTTTTTTTTTGTCGTATCTTTGAGAGGCCGCTTTCCCCACCGTGATTGAGCTCTATCCCTGCGTATTCCCTTCCGAGCAACTTCAAGCGATTTCTTGCGGCGAGCTGATGACGTCTCTTTGCCCGCTGCCTGCCAGCCTTTTTTCCTATACTTAAGACTTCTTTCGTTTCTTCGTGCTGCGAAGGTCGCCCACTTTGTGTTGGCGAGCGCAGCTCTCCCGGTCAAGTTCTGCTTCCAATTCCTCCTGTTTTCTCCGTCCTCGTGGACCCTCCCGAACCTGCGGCTGTCTTTTTTTTTTCCACGCGGTCGGTCAGTCCTGTTTCCGAGACTCCCTGCCCCTCGCCTGGCCGCCGAGGATGCCTTCGTCTTTTCCCCCCCCTCCAAGGGTAACTTCCGAGGCGCCTTTTATGGTGTGCTTCAGTTCGAGAATTTCGCCTGACGGTGATTTTTTTCGTAGATTCCCCCGCCTTGTACGGTTCTTCTTCGTCAGGTTACCGCCACCTCCCCTGTCCTTAAGGTACCGGCAACGCCTCTCCTTTTTTCCTGTCCTAGGACCGGTGCACTACTTTGACCTCTGGGCGAATGCTTCGACCATTGTGTGACGGGTTCTTTCCTCCTGTACGGGGATTTTCTGTCCCCCCTTCTCCCCATTTTCCTTGCTAGTAACATCGGCGATTGTTTTCCCCCTAATTGAACCGCTGTCCTCCGACACGCTTCGACCTGCGCTTTTTCCCCTACGTTCGCGCGCAACGCGGGTCCTTCGCGAGTTTGCGAACTGAGCTGATTTTCTGGGTTCTTCAGTCCTGCGGTGATTTTTTTCTTGCGAAGGCGGTCCTTCCCTGGGCGAGTTAAGCACGGTTAATTGGACATGACTTCAGGTCCGCAAGGTTCCGGCGCTACATGGTCAGGACTGAGAGAGCCCCCTTTCCCCTCTTATCTTTCAGAGCGTGAATTAAGAGGAGCCCTTACCATCGTTATTGACGGTTTTGGAGGATTTCCCTTGACGTCTTCCTCGACGTTGGCAACCGCGTTCTTCCTTCGAGATTCTTCCGCCGCGCCGTTCAGGATTACCCCTTTTCCCGTAAGGTCTTTCCAAAGGTTCTTCCCTGTCCGCAGAAGCTTTCCCGGAAGACGCGGGTTAACTTTGCTCGCCTCAACCCTCGTTTTTCAACAATCGTCTCCCCTGATTCGAGAATTTCGTCCCTGTGATTTTCTTTCCAGACCGTTGGCAACCGATTGTCCGGCGATATTTAGCAACCTGCTTTCCCGGCCATAGATTGACCGCTATCTCTTCCCGATACACATTCGACGGCTTTCCGCCATTCAGGTTCGATTCGCGCTCCCTCTGTCAACTCGTGCGCACTGAGCTGATCGACCCATCGTGTGATTTTTCTTAAATCGACGGTGATTTTATTGGACCCCTGGGTCTTGCCTCTCTCTTGAGTCTTTTTTTTTTCCCGAGCTCTTATTTTCATTACTCCTCCTTGAGATCGAAATATCGCTTCCCCGGCAATTTTCAAGAAATAACCAATTCCGAGCTGAAGAACACCTCCCCTATTTTCTATTCTCTTCCAAGTTAGTTCGCCTCGTTCATCCCTTCGGAACCGAAGGGCAGCTCCCCCTTCCGGTGTATCGGGCACGTGGAACGTTTTTCAATTCGATGGCCTTTAACCTGACCCGTTCAGTTCGAAATATCGCGCATTTTGCCAACGGCGACACCGTCGATGTCAAAGGACTCCCCACCATCAAACGATGGTGGATCACTGTTTTCGCTCATGAAGTACCCGCCCTTCTGTGAACCGAAGGACAGCTCGTGCTTCCTTTTCAGGAGTCGCAGGAACCTTTCTCCGTCAACCGATGGCAGGTACTTGCCTTGCGCAGTTTTGCAAATATCGCGCAAGTACTTTCCTGCGACCCTCTCGATGCTTCCGTCAAGGGGGGGGTCGGGGAAGGGGGGGGGTTGTTTGGGGGGGGGGGGTCGGGGCGGTTTTGGGGGCGCCCTTCCCCCCAATACGATGGTCGATCAGTGCTCCTCGCTCAGGAAGTCAAGCGTCTTTCACCGAGGGCGCTTCCCCGTAAGGACGTCGACTGTTTCGGAAAGCGTCAATTTTCTTCCGTACCTTGCCGGTCAGGTGAGTACCCTCTTTCTCCGTCTGCCAATGGTGTCCCGTCGACGTCAAAGGTGATCCTCCTCAACCACGATGTCGATCCTCTCCCCCCGTTCGTTTTCCTCGGAAGTTACACGCGTTGCTCTTTCCTCTCGGAGAAAGGGCGCAAGGTTTCGAGATTGACAGACGGCAATTCGCTTTTCTTCCGCAACATCGCGATTTTTCGCCGGCCCTTCTCCATCCCGACCGTGCCAAGAAAATCACTTTTCTCTCGAAAACTCAAGAACACCGTTTTCAGCTTCGATTTTTGCGTCGCGCGCGAAGCGGCACCTCCGTCCGTCTCGTTTGACGGAGACGTGCGAGGCGTTGCCAGGGACCTTCTCTCAATTCGATGGCCGGTAAATGACCCCCTATCGCCGACGTTCTTCCCCGGCGACCTTCACCAACTTCCCCCTCGACGTCAAAGGCGACTTGAACACCATCCCCCCCCTCAGCTCGTTTCCGTGTCGCGCGCGAAGTCGGCACCCTTCCCTCCTCTGCGGCGGAAGTGCGCGAGTCTCGGTTCCTTTCCCGACAGCGTGAACCATCAGGTTCGCGCCTTCCCCCCTTCGACTTGAAGCAGACCCTCCCTGCAAGCGAAGGGCGAAATCCCTCAACAGCATGATCGACCCTCCCCACCCTGCGGAAGTCGGAAGTCGAATTTTCCCCACTCGCGGCAGGCAAAAGTTCCCCCTGGCTGACGAGAAAAAACGTCCCCCCTGACCACTCAAGTCCGCTTCGGCAGTTACGCAGGGAGATCTCACTCGGCTCAACTCCTCCCCCTGTCGCGGCTCTCAAAGCTCGCAATGATCCGTAACCCCCAAGAACCGAGCAGGACTGTCTCCTCCCCCACCTTCGTTTCCCCATGCTTCAGGGACACACTCTTTGTCCGAGTTGGCGGCGGTCCCCTCCGCTCATCACGCGCGTTTTTTCGTCGAAAGAGATAGTGCTGAATTGTCTCGAGTTAACTGCATTTCAGTACCGCGACTTAGGCCAATGCGCTTTGGAACCCTTCCCACCGTGCCCACCCATTGATACTCGGGTAGCTTCTTTCTTTCCTCTAACATCCTGTTTTTTCGAAGAACAGCTCTGCTGTCCGTAGCTTTTATTCGCCTTGGGTGGAAGGATCATCTTTTTCCTCGATCAGCTCCTTCATCAATACCATCGAAGTCCCCCTGCTGAACGGTCCTTACTGTAGCAGTCGCAGCTCTTCCGTGCAGCAGGAGCTTTTTTTCCAAGGGAAAAGGCGCAACCCCTCTCCTCCGTAACACGAAGGCCCGCTGCAAAAAACGTTTCTCCCTGGAGGAAAAAGGCCGCCAGTCTATTCTCTCCTCCTCCGGTGTGTCAGCTGTTCAGGCTCGTGCATGCTCACTCCTGCTCGACCTCTTACGTTCTGATGGCGTAGTTGCGACTTTTTCCTGAGCGTTTCCTCTTTTTTCTGCTGCCGATTCTGCAACTCGTTCCCATTCAGTCCTCGGTTCTCATTTTCTTTCCGATACCGATACTCTCCGGTGAGCTGACCCGAGGACGCGTGGTGCTTTTCCTTTTCCAGCGGAAGCGATCTCCCGGTTCTTCGAAGACGACCTAGTGATAGGGCAAGGTTTCGCCAATCCTGAGATACCCTGATCTGGTGGCAAGCGAGAGTTTCCATTGCCTACCAGCCTTTTCCCTGAGGTTCTGCACGCGCCTGTTCCTTTCTCTCGCAGCTCAGCCTGGAACTTCCAAAAAGACCGCGTTGAATTCGCGGTTGACTCCCCCCTCGACAGATTGTTCAATGTCTTTTTGTCCCCTTGCGGAGGTTGGTCTCTAGCAGTCCTGCTTGTGTATTTTTGTGGTCCCGGGACCTTCTTTGAGAGCCCCCTCGCTTCCCACCGTGCCTGAGCGGAGTCATCTCATGCGTAACCCCCCGCGATGCGCGGACTTGATTCGACGAGTGATGAGTCGTCAGCCCTTCCAGGTGCCCTTTCCCGCCGAGTTTTCCTTCGGCTTGAGACCCTGATCGCGAAGGTCGACGGTCGATTCTGTTGGTGTGGCGATGAGCGCAGCCCCCCTTTCCCGTTCTGCCACTTCGCCTGCGACTCGCTTCCACTTTCGCGATTCTCTTGCCCGCCATGAATCCTTTCCGGTTCCCGAGACTCCGCGCACGTGCCTGGCCGCCGAAGGAGCCTTTTCCGCGCGACACTTGCGAACGAGTTTTGTGTTCTTCAGTTCGAGACTTCTCCTTTTATTAGGTGATTTTTTTCGATTTCGCCGTTTGCCACCGCCCTTTCCACCTGCGCCGTCAGGTTTTTCTTTATCCGTCAGGTCCTTCCCGGTTACCTTAACGCCGAGCCCGTTCTCCTTCGGTGCCGACTTCGAGCTCCTCTCTGCGAATGATCGACTTTTCGTACATTGTGTTCCTTCTTTGAGTTCGAGAATTTCGCCCCCTCTTTCTGGACAAGTCGCCAATTGGTCCTTTCGAAACATCGGCGCATTCCCTGGGAGCGTCAGATTACCGGCCACGACTACGCTGCGGGAAAATCCCCCCTTGACGGCACCTCAGTGCCGACTCGCGTCACTTCCGAGGCGAACGACTGCTTGTTCTTTTCTTCAGCATCGAGGATTTCACTTTGACAGGTCACCATGGCTGGTTCGTAAACATTTTTCCTGTTAGCAACTGAACCGTTAATTTTTTGTCCGTCCTCCCCGGCGACAGTCATTAAACGTCTTCCTCTGTTGCCGATTCCTTCGCGCGACTCGTTCCTCCTTTCCTGAGCTGATCGACATCGTATTGACGGTCTGTATTTCGCCCTTGACGTCGTCCATTTCTTCGAGAGGTCGATCTCCTTTGTGACTTGCCGAGATTTCGACCTTCCATCGAGTGCTTTCCCCCCTTTCCTGCGACGTCCTTAAAGTCGCGGGGGGTTGGGGGGCCAGGCCTGCGTTTCTCTCTTCACGAGCGACGCGGGTACCTTCTTCCCACCGAGTTGATTGGGTGTTCTTAGTTCGAGAATTTCGCCTTGACATCGACCTATTTCCCAGATTCGCCGGTGGCACCTCCGATATTTCGCACCTGCCGGTTTTTCTTGACGCTATCTGTGAGGTCCTTCCATTTCGGGCCTGGCCGCAGATTCCTCGAGTTCCGATGGTAAACTTCCGAGGTCCTTTCTCGACATCCGTGTTGAGGTTCTTTTCACCTCGACGGTGATTTCTTGAAAGCTTGCCGTGGCGACTTCGTCGTGACCTGCGCCCTCATCCTTCCGTTGGTGTTGTGTTCAATATCGCGCATCAAGACCGACGTCGCCAACGGCAATTCCCAGAAAATTCACGTGTCTCCCCCCGAGCTGGAAACTCCCCCCCGATTGGTCGACCCCTTTTGACTCGGAAGTTTACCCCGGCGAGCGACTCCTGCAGATAGGCGTCCCGGCGTACGAAGGTGTCTTCGGACCTCCCCCAGAGGGAACCCCCTTCGATGGACGTAACCTGCCCGCGCAGGTTTTGCGAAATATCGTCAGGGCACCTACCCAAACGGCGATCTGGTCCCCTCCCAAATACAACCTCGATGTCAAGGCGACCCCAATTCTCGACCTTTTTCTCCCCCCCTATTTGTGGATCACTCGGTTCGTTTTTCGCTCGTGAAGTCGGAACGACTTTTTTTTTTTTAAGGAGTCGCAGGAACTGGAAAGACCTTACCTTCAGCGTACTCGATGGCAGGATAATTCTTCTTTTCTAAATTCGCGCAAGTCACGTTTTACCCTCTCGGGAAGAAAATTCTTCATCCTCGAGCTGAAGAACACCAATCCGTGTCGATCAGTCATAGTTCGCCTCGGAAGTCCCTTTTGAGAAGTCGGCACCGAGGGCTTCGGACAGGGCCGCCGTTAAGTCCGTCGCCGGAACCTGTTCTCCTCGTCAATTTCTGGCTTTTCCCAGGTGAGTAACATCGCACCCCCCTTCGCCATGGTACCTGTCCAAGTCACTAACCGTCGACGTCAAATGAAATCCTAGAGATTTTTTCCCACATCACCCCTTTCTTTCTAAGTCAGTTCGTTCCCCCCCGGAAGTTACCCTTTTTTAAGTAGGCACTGAGGGCCCCAGGCGAGGGTCGAAGGTTGAAGGATTTGACCGACAGTCAATGACGATGGCCGCCCCTCCCAGTCCGAAACATCTCCCCCTTCCTTCGCCTTTTTTTTCCCAAGAAAATCACCCCGTCCGCCGTTAAGGTCTCCCCTCAAGAACACCGTCAACACAATTTTCAGCTTCGACTCCGCAGAGGTCACCCGCGTCGCTTTCCTCGAGTCGCCACCCTCTCGGAGGAAAAGGAAAAAACCCCAAAACGCGGCGTTGCCTTCCCTTACGGATAGCGTCAATCGCTTTTCTTACGGGCGGCAGTTTTTTTTATCGCCGACGTTACCAAAGGCGGTGTTGCCCACGGCGACCTCTTTTTTAAAAAAATCAACCTTTTTTTTTTCCCAGGCGAAATTCTCGACTTAGAAACACAATCAAACCACCTGGTCGACCATCTTCGGTAGCCTCGGAAGTCTCCCCACTTTTTTTTTTTTAAGTCGGCCACCGCCCTTTCTTCCCCTTTTCCAGGCGGCAGTGCGCGGCGTCTCGGGAACCTTGTTTTAAAGACATGCAGAACAGCGTGAACTTTCTCTTAACCAAGCCATGTTTTCGCGAAAGTTGAAATGCGGTCGCCCAGCAGAAAACTGACAGTCGAACGCGAAGGGAGCTCGCTGCGCTCGCCAACACCTCTATCGACACGTTGGCGACCCCCCCCTCCTTTCCTGGTGACCACGGTCTTTCCTCAGTCGGAGTAGAAGGATGCAAAACTAGGGGGCAGCCCCCCCTCCCTGGCCAGAGAGGAAAAATTTCCTTCTAACGAGAAAGTCAATTACCTTTCTTCCCTCCCCCCCTTGACCCCCCAGTCAGCGCAATTCTTTTTCGCGGAAGGCAGTTATCACGTTAGATCTCACTCGCTCCCCTTTTGGTGACTCTTTTTCTCTCAAGGTACGACCAACGAATTATCCCGTAACCTGCTCCCACAAACTCTTTCCTGGCTAACGGACAACCTGGCCTGCTTCAGGGACAAAAAGACTGAACCGTCCTCGCTGATTCTGTCGATTGGCGGCGGTCGTCCCCTTTTTCTCTTCTTCGTGCTCGATTCGTCTTCCCCTTAGTTCCCATGTCTGAAGCCCTCTTCCTCGTTACTCTGCCAACGGCAAACTTCTGCTGATGCGCCAGTACCTCGCCTCTTCCTTGGTAGGCCAATGCGTTTTTTTTTTCAACAGAAAAAGCTCTCTGTCTTATTACATCAGGGTCTCTCGGGCTTGGCTGAAACCTTGCCCTAATCCTGACTTTCCCGGGTCGTCTTCGAAGAAACCGTTCCTCTTTTTGGAGCTCCTGGTCGCTGGAAGGATCAACGCAGCACCACGGCCCCTCTCCCTCACCGCGAGTATCAGGTATTTTTTTTCTCCCCCCCATCGGAAGAAAACTTCTCTTCCTTTTCCTGTCGCAGCGCAGCTTTTTCTGCAACGAGTGGCAAATCTTCCCTTTGACAGCATCCCACCCCTTCCTCCCCCTAAAAGGCTCACTACTGCGCCCAGCAGAAGAGGTCGCGCGCAAAAAATCTTCCCTCTTCAGACGCCTTTTCCTTTTCTTAACAAGGTGCC
>Ga0179593_1695181_pt1 | contig 12542 bp, 12 predicted proteins | sample CZODoug2_1_08_16_FD_185931 | JGI IMG/M metagenome (GOLD analysis project Ga0179593, IMG submission 185931) | Vadose zone soil fungal communities from Angelo Coast Range Reserve, California, USA - CZODoug2_1_08_16fungal (PacBio error correction) | ecosystem: Environmental > Terrestrial > Soil >... | reverse complement strand
TTGTACCTCCGTGTCTGTTGATTGCTGAAAATCGAGCGATTGTTTTTTGGTGTGATTCGTGAGGGTTTTACTAGACATGTGCAACGAAAATTCCCATGATGGCGGCCCCCCTGCGTGTCTTTCTGCTGCTCCCTTTCCCCTGTTTTCCGGATAGGATTATTTTCGGTTTTTTCCCGGACAAAAGTGGTGCTTTATTTATCCTTGTCTGTCCCCCCCTGTCTTGTCCTTTTTGAAGCGCCCCAGTTTATAGTGTAGGCGTGTTTCTTATTTTCCTGCGAGTTTCATTCGGCTTGATTACCGTTATTTTTTTTTAATCCACCTAGTTTGGTGTCCTCTATTTTTTCTTTTTTTCCTGGACTAGATTTTTTTCACGTCACACCACAATGTCAAATTGATGGGGCAATTGTGTCTTTTCTTCTCCCCTGGTCCTCTTTGCCTTTTCCTCCTGCTTTCTGATTCTCGTCGAAGAAATTCTCCCGAGGCTCTTCACGCGTTTGGTCCTGCACGACGCCGCCCCTTTGCCGTTTTTTTTTTTTTCTCGATTAAGTTCATTTGAGACTTCTTTTTTGATTTACCTTCCCTATCACCACAGCTTGGTCTCATGACTGATCGATTTGCCAAGTGGTTTTGAGAGTAGATGTGGCGCATTGTGATGAAGCGAGTGATTCGCGATCCCCCCTTCCCCCTGCTTCTGTCCCTTGAGAATTGTGTTAGTAGCAATTTTTACAAGCAGATTCCTTTCCCCCTTCTGTGGCTCCTTTCTCTTGGTTTTTCCCTCCCTTTTGACTTCTCTTCCTTTGACCCCAGCTTTCTTTTTCCCTCCCAAAATCAAGTAGGTGGTTGGGACTTGGGTTTTTAAATCTTTTTTGATCCCTTCCAAACTCTGGCTCAAGTCTTTCTTTGAGCACTGACCACTATCAAGGTCCCCTCCTTTCCTTTTCCTTTACTTTTGTTTGTGTCTTCTCAGGCCTGTTCCTCCTCCTTAATAAGGGCTGGCCTGCCTCCCCAGCCCCTTTAAGGTTGTAAATCACATCACCTGTCCCAGCGCCCCCCCCTTAGTCCTCCCCCTTTACTCTGCACCCCCCTCTTCTTGGGAAAAGTCTCCTGAGAAATTTTTTCTCAGACTTTTCCCCCCCCCCCCCCCCCCCCTGTAAAGCGCAGTCCCACAGGCCGGAACGGCCAAATACTTACGTTTGTTCGTCCCCCCCCTCCCCTCAGACGATTACATCCCCTTTGGAGAACGTCACGGAGTCTGCACCCTCATCCCCATTCCTCTACTCTATACAACCCTTACTCATCTTTGTGCACCCTTTCAGCCCGCCTCTTTTTGCTACGAAGTAATCCTCCGATATCAAAGCTTAGACTTTGAACCTCAAGGAACGAACGGGCTGTGGCGTGTTTTCAAAAGCTCCCTTTTTCCCTCCTCTCCGTCTCGGTTCTGATGCCAAACTCGTACCCTTCTCCCCATTCCCCCCTTTTTCAAGTGGACCCCAATATTTCCCTTTCCTTCCACAAACCAAAATTGGAATTCTATTTTAGCTGTGGTTATTTCAACATACTCTGCTTTCAAAACAAGAGCCCAGAGACATTTAAATCAAATAACGGTAAATCCCCTCTTGAAGAACACCTGCCCACCCAAATTTGACGCAATCCTCCATAAATTTGCCACCCAATATCCCATACCCAGTCCTTTTAGGTTTCGGTCTTAAGGAGGGTCGGGAATAAGAATGACAAGGAACAGCACCCCCCCCCCCCCCCCCCCCCCACCCCCCCCTCACCCCCCCCCCCCCCCCCCCCTCCCCCCCCCCCCCCCCCCCCCCCCCCCCCCCCTCCCCCCCCCCCCCCCCCCCCCCCCCCCCCCTCCCCCCCCCCCCCCACCCCCCCCCCCCCCCCCCCCCCCCCCCCCCCCCCCCCCCCCACCCCCCCCCCCCCCCTTCCCCCCCCCCCCCCCCCCCCCCACCCCCCCCCCCCCCCCCCCCCCCCCCCCCCCCCCCCCCCCCCCCTCCCCCTCCCCCCCCCCCCCCCCCCCCCCCCCCCCCCCCCCCCCCCCCCCCCCCCCCCCCCCCCCCCCCCCCCCCCCCCCCCCCCCCCCCCCCCCCCCCCCCCCCCCCCCCCCCACCCCCCCCCCCCCCCCCCCCCCCCCCCCCCCCCCCCCCCCCCCCCCCCCCCCCCCCCCCCCCCCCCCCCCCCCCCCCCCCCCCCCCCCCCCCCCCCCCCCCACCCCCCCCCCCCCCCCCCACCCCCCCCCCCCCCCTCTACTCCCCATTTTCCAGGACCCCCAGGGAGGGTTGCACTGTCATTTATAGAGACTCCCCCATTCCCAGTTTAATTTTTTTTTTTTTTTTTTTTTTTTTTATGTGGAATTGTCGGGCCACATTTTTCAAACGACTTTAGCAGACGACCACCCCCTTACCCCCTTCTCTTGATATCCATTATAGGTCCCTGTCCACCTCTTTTTTGTGGACTGGGATTAGGCGCCTTTCAATTTCCCTTTTCAAGTCTTTTATCATTTTGATTAAAGAAGATTAGTTTTCCTCCATCCTGCTCCCCTTCAGGATCCTTCGAGGACCAGTTTCTTTTTCTCTTGCGACGTCAGCCCCTCAAAAGAACAACCTTCCTATGTCCACTGTAAAAAGACCCACATAAGGCCCATTTTCCCTCACACCTCCTAACACACTCCCTTTCCCTCTTGTCCCGGAGCTAAAAGAACCCCCCAACCACCCCTCCCGGAACTGCGGAGATGGATTTGAGTGGAAGGCCCAAAGTTTCTCGTTCTAACTTTCCCTCTCTTCCTCTCACCGCGCCAATTTTTCTTCTCCGGGCCAGCCCGCCTTTCTAGAGGGCCAGCCTGACATCTCCCAGCCACCTCCCTCTTTTTTGGCATTCCCACTTACCTCTTGAAATGATCTCAAGCATCACCCCAATTGTCACTGGAAGCAATTGATCAAGCAAGCGCCTCTCTTTTCAACGTTTTTTCCCTCCGCCATTTCCCCCCCTTCCACAAGCAGGTGACTTTTTCTTCTTCCTGAGAGAGCCAAATGCCCATTCCGCTAAAACCACCCCCCCCTCACCAAATTCCTTCCTGAAGAAGGGGGCTTTCCCCTGCTGGTTTCAGGTTATTCCCCTTTTTTTTTATCATCTCCTCTTGTTTCGCGCGTCTGTGACGGGGGTCCTCCCCCCTCCTGTTGTTCAGACCTAATCAGCCCATGTTTTCTAAATTCTCAACTCCTTTGGCGCATTTTTCGTTCATTTTGCACTCTCTCCTTTCCCCCTAGTTGTTTGGGGTTTAGAAGCTTCTCTTTTCACCCTGGAAACCCTTCCCTGTGAAGGTGACTTTCTCCTCCTTAAGTCCCCCCCATGGGGTTTATTCCTCTTTTTACCTACGGGATATGAAAGACCGTTCTTTTTCGTTTTTCCCACCATCTGGCGAGTTCCTAACCCATGGGATGAACCTTTCCTGTTTTGTTTCTACCCACTTTTTTTGGCCGACGGTGCATGGCTGTTGGGTGTTTTGTTGAGGAATGGGAATCATGGGCTTTCTTTTCCTTTACTTCCTGCCCCCCATCCTTCTATCCAGAATGATGTTTGCGGTGTTTCTTTTGCCGGCGTCCGGTGTTCACGCCTGTCCTTTTTCTCTGCTATGCAATTTTCAACCGCTGTATGCAAGCGATAACTTTTATCTGTTCCTTTGGCTCCCTCCTAGCGGTGATTTGCTTTTGGTCGTCTGCGCCCTCTGGGCTGGGTGGCCTTGTCCCTCACTTTTCCCTCGCGTTTTTTTTTCCTCTATCGCGAAGTTCAACTGCTTTTTTGTTTTTTTATCTTTCCGGTTTTCATTCAAATCGCTTTCCTTTTTCCTCTTTTTTCCCCAAGTGCGTTTGACCCTGCCCCCTTTTGTCTTTGTTGTTGCACCGACGGACCTTTTCTGGGTTGGCTTCTTTCCCTTGGGCTTTCGTGAATTTTTTTCCCCCCCGCGTATGTGTTCGATTTTGATCGCCTCTGGGGCTTCTCCGCGGTCCTGTTTTTCTTTTCATTCTTAATCTGGGCGCATGTAAACTACCCTCCCCTTCTTGCAAACCTTCCTATGTTTCCGGTTTCCAGCGTCTCTTGGGTACCCTCTGATTCTCCTTTTTTCTTAAGGAAAACTCTACAGAGGATCTATTTTTTTTTTCTGAGTCGGTTCCATGGTTTCCTTTTTTTTGAGCCCTGTCCAACCCCTTTGTGCCCATGTGGTCCTTTTTGGCTTTTACTGCTGTCTCCCTCTTTTTTCGACAGCGATTCTTCTTCAGAGAGACGCGCCAACCCCTTCCCCCTTTCGGGCTGGGATTGCAGGGTACCTCGATCTTTGGGATATTTGTTTGCTAAGTCTCTCGCTTTTTTTGCTTTGCAGGGATTTGGTGCCTTTTTGCTCGGCTTTTCGGATTTCTTTTTCCTTTCTGGCCCTTCTCCTTTTCTTTTTCCCTTCCCCTGCTTCTTGTTGCCTACCCCTCCCGACTTCCATTCTGGTGCAATGCTGTTCCTTTTCTTTTTCCGGCCCGTGTACTGGTGCCCTGGTTTGACGGGACCTCTCCGCCCATAAATTTTCCGCTCCTCTTGCGATTTCTCTGTTAACGTCCCTCTTGCCTGTATTCTTTGAGTTCTTGCTGGTTATTCTTCGTTACAGGGTCGGGCGTTTGCTTGATCGATTTCATTTGGTGTCCTTGTTCCTTCTAGTAGATTTTACTACTGTCTTTCGGCAGGAGACAGACGCGCCTCTCAAATTGATAGGATGTTTTCTGTTTCATTTTCGAACACCCCGGTCCCAAGTATGTGGCCATTCCTTTCGTTGATTCGGTCCGTCCCTCTTATTTCTGGTTCACGTCCTGCGTTTCAATTTCTTTCTCTTCTCTTCCCTTAAGACAATCCCATGTGGTCAGGGGGGTATTTTTTAAATCATTTGTGGGCTGATTTCCTTCGGAGCAAGGCTTCTCTCATGTTTTATGTGAAAATGAATGCGGGGGTCTTCTCTAGGTTCCTGTCATCTCTCTTCCACTCTTTTTTTTTTTTTTCTTCTTTTTCTTCTTTTACTCTGTACCTGGATCTTTATCCAAGGTTCATCCCGAAACTTCTTCTCGAAAGAGGCCGTTTTCCTCATCCCACGATTTAAAATCCCTGCCACCCCACAAATTAAGGATGCCGGGGGGAATATCTTATAGCGGGGCGTGACGCTTTGGTAGAGGATGTGTAACCTGCATAGATACAAAGACTTGTGCGTCATCTAACCCTTACCCCCCGAGACCGGCTGGCGTTCACGTCCGTACATTTTGGGAATTCCTATTGAACACTTGCTTTTACCTTTCCACGTGACCAACTGTTTGTTTCTTTTTTTTTTTTTTTGGAACTTACCCCATTCCTCGAAGATTACAATTTAGAGGCCAAAACTTTTTCGGGTCCGCCATATAGTGTGCACCTTCACCCCCACTTAATTCCCATCAGTCTCACGGTCAGCCATCGGCAATGGAGCTCCAGAATTCCATGCCCCCCCCTCATCTCACATATTAACTTTTCCCCTTTTTTTTTTCCATCACCTCTGTGAAGGGCGCCCGAACGTCCATTCCTCTCTCCCCGTCTCTGTTCCAGAATTTTTTGTTTCTCCGCTAGTAAACGTCCTTCCCCCGCTACCAGGTTTCCAAAGCCCCTTACCTGCACCTCCTTCGTATACATCTAGGTCCTCAAGACCCTTCCTTCCTGGCCCCTTTGCCTTTTCCCCAATCCTTTTTATAAGCCGTACCCCCAGCGGAGTCCCCACTTCCACTTCCTGGAATCAAATCTCTATACTTGCGAACCCTAGTGTTTCCTGTTCCTTCCCCTCCTTTGTCCGTTTCTTCTTGTGCGTTTCTCCGATCAATCGAATAATTGTCGGAAACCTCTTTGGGTATTGTCTTGCCTTTTGCGCCGCCCCGCCCCTTTTTTGGTTAAATTCGTTTTCCCCTGCATCAATGACCCCCCCATTTAGTCCCTCCTCCACAAACTTTCCTCGGTTCCCGGCAGTTCCCTTTTATTTCCCTCGTGAATTTTTCTGACGACTGTCTGCCCAGTCCTTTTCAAGACCTCGGTATTCCCATTGACCCTTCCCCTTTCTGACGACCGCTCAGCACACCTTTTCAGTGGGACCACGCCGTTTTAGTTTTCCCGCCCTCGAAGTCAGAGAACCCCCCCCCCCAAACGCCAAATACTCTTTCCACGGCTAACCCAATCTTTCCCCACACTTATTCCAGTCAACCTCAAATGCATCCCTAGCCTGTATTCTCAACAAGGCTATAACCCCCAACTTCCCCCCCTTCAGTGTCCGCATTTTTAACTGACGGAACCCCCCCTTCTTTTTGAGTCACTCCCGTCCGCTGAGATCACCCCCCATATTGGGCGTCGTACCCCTTCTTTCTAAAGTACCCCGCACAGCCCCCGCAATGGTTCTTATTGATCTTGCCAAGAGAGAGGCCATCCGCCCTACCCCAAACGCCCTTATTCTTAGGCACACCTCAACTGCTTTTCGAGAATGAAGCGCTGAATCAACACCCCCCCTGATTCACCCCTTTTGCATGCCGCGGGCCTCTCGACGTGTTCCACCAGCAAAGACCTTCACCCCCCAAGTTGCCAACCCTATGTTTCTGAATGTTATTTCATCTCTACAAGTATTTGCCATTCCGGAAAACCCCCCCCTCCCCCCCACATCCCTTAGAGCAAGTGCTTCCTAATTGTGGCCCCGGCGCGGCAGGTTTTTCATGTCGTTTTACCAAGAGTCTCTTGTTAGGCCAGGTGTACTCCTTACGGAAGTCAACTCCACCCCTTTTCCCCCAAATCCGCTTCCTTTGAGTAAACTCCGTGTTCCCCCCCTTTTCCTTTTTCGAGACGAACTCTTCCTCTTCTCCTTATTTTATACTTTTTTTTTTTTGAGAGAGACTCCGCTTTTTTCGACCCCTTCCAGGAGTTTAGACTTTACCTATTCGGTACCCCATGATCTCTTTCACCGCGGTTGGCTTTTTTGTGACCTTACCCCCCTTGCCGTTTGCCGCCAAACACTTTTATCCCGCTTACAAGGACACCCCTTGACAATTTTTTCACCTCCTCCCAGCCTGTCTTTTTGTCCCCGCAACCCCCTTCGCGCTTAGTTTGTTGCCATTTTCGCGTTTGTTGCAGGAATACTGCTCGTTTAATCGCCCTTTTCTCCCCATCACGCTTTTTGTTTTCCCGGGTTTATCTCTGGTTTCGGTGAAACCTCCTTCCTTCTTTCTCTTCATTCCCGCCAGGGCCTTTTTTGGAAGCTTTTCCACTCTACGGTTCCCCCCCTTGATGACTAATCGAGGCGGGCTTTGGGTTTTGAGTGCTACACTCGCCTTGCAGGAGTCTCTGTCGCAAACATCGTGGGGTTTGGAGGGGCTCTTCCGCGAGGTATCCCTCCTTTTGGTTTCTCTCATCATACCCGGGGGGTTTTTATCGCTACCCCTTCTCCTTTGGACGCGTTGACCCCAATTCGTGCGGTGGAACAAGCTTCATGTTTTTTTCTTTTGCCTCCTGCCAAGCATTGACGATGATGGCTTTCGTTTTGGTTGTTAACTGGTTGCACTTTTGCGTGTCAGAGTTTTTTGTTTCACCTCTTCTTTGTTCTTATGATCGTTCCTGACGTTCGTTTGGATGACAGTACGCCGTTTTCTTTTCCTTCTTCCCTGTCTTTTGTCTCTGATTTTACTTTCCGGGACATATGAATACCCGCCAGTTCCCTCTTAACCCAGGGAACGTGGCCAGCCAGTTCTTCTCCATATTCCCAGGCCTCCCCTCACGTTCACCCCCCCCCGGGACCGGCGAGTATTCTCCCTTCCCGCTTCCTACTTGTTGAGAGCCGGATTACATTTTGTCTTTTTTTTGCGGAACCTTTCCGAATTGAACCAAAACTTGGTTCGTGGTTCCCTTTGAGCTTCTTTCCAAGAAGCCCGTATTTTGACAAGTATTCCGAATGAGGGCTAATTGGAGAGAACCGAAAAACGGATAAATGAGTTTCGCACCGGATCCCCATCTATTGGGATGGGGATATTTGTGTTCCCCCATTTTTTTTTGCGGTCCTTCCCTTTTTTTGGTGGTAATGCCCCATTGTTCCCTTTTTACTTATTTAGTTATTTGCCTAGCGTTGAGCTTGGTTATTCCTTGTCGCACGTTTGGTTTTTTTCTAACACTCGACCTGAATGTCCGGGGGCACAATTTGGGCTTTTTTTATTTTTTCATCTCTTCAATGTTTCCCCTTCTTTATGAAGCGGTCTCGCGACTCCCCCCCTCAACTCTCTTCTTACGGAGCGGATTTTCTGGTTCTTTTTCCTCACTCCCGCCGCGCCTGTTTGTCTTTCCTTCTACTTTCCTGCGAGTTTGCATTTTATTCAAGGGTCTTTTTTCCTGCCTGAGATAGTTGTTCGGGTTGGTGACTGGAGTGTAGAGTAGATGAGACCCATATGTCTTTTGAATCCTGGATTTCCTCCCCTCTTTTTTTGAATATCTTATTCCTACCGGGAAATGACTGGTTTTTTCTTTCCCCCCCCACCCGGAGTTTTACAATAGTAGGGTCTGATCTGTGTTTTTTTTATTCCTTACAAGTAAAGTACTCTTGGGTTACTTTTATGCCGTTTCGTTTTTCTTCTTCCGCCTTTCTACGCAAGAAGATTGGTTGGGTTACTTTTGGCCGTGGTGAATCCGGGGGGGCGTTTCGTAGAGGACACCTGATGGCCATGGATCAGGCCTCGAGCCCTTTGGTTTTTTGAGCAACTTGGTTGCGAAGGGGTCTTCCCTAATACTTTTACCTTCAACTTGGCTGAAGATCTTCCCTCATTTTAACACTCAACTATTTTTTGTGAGATCGTCTTGTTCCTGTTATCCTCGATACCTTGGCGTTAAGATCTACCCAGCAAGGCTGGGGAGAAAGTAAAACCCGACCGTTCCAACTGAGACCTTCGCCGCTACCCCCCCTCGCCACTCTACGAGGTTTCACTCACCTCCCGCACAAACCCCTTCCCTCCGAGCTCCCGGATTTTGACCCAACGCCCCTCGTTCCCACTCACACCCGCGCCCCCTCTTCCAATCAAACACCGTGACGGTATATTAGTGAATCTGCCGAGCAAGAGGGTGGCCCTAACTACTTAGGAAAACCAAACATCGCTCCGAAATCACCCGGCAGGAACCGTGACCGACTCGTGTTTTTTACTAGGTTAAGCCTACTAAGCAACAGACTGAACGTCCAACAAATTGTTTCAACATTGTTTTCGTACAAAAACCAATTCTCTCAGATTCCCATACTCTTAGCGGTCACGGAGGCGGCTCCTCAAATTTCCCTTTCCCCTTTCCCCATCCTACTCCCCTTAAACCCCCTTTTCCCTACAATTCTTTTTTTTTTTCAGGGTGGCTTGAATTCTTTTGGAGATCCTTTTGGATAACACTACCTTTTAAATTTTCTCAGATCAGTTTCCCCTTTGCCCCCTTTGTGAAGTGAGTTCACTCCGAGATTCAGTTCTCGGTCAGTCCCCTGGGCGCCCTCCCTCTCGCCTTCCCCACTCCTAGGCACAAATCCCGATTTCCCCCGTTCCAGAACTCCCTTTCCCCCAGAATCCTGATCCTCCGTTGCCCTAGACCAAGAATCTGCATTTACGCGCCGCCTGCACGACTTTCAATCGCTCAGTTAAACTCTTTCTTGCAGGGCACCCCCCAACCTACTCCCCCCTTTATAACTTCTCCACCCCGAACGATCCGAGGTACCCTTCTGCCACTCGTTCTTTTCGTCTCGCTGCTCCTCCCCAGAGCGCATTTCATTTTGGACACCAGAGTGCGTTTGAGCACGCAGAAGCCGCCCCCCCCCCACTTCCCTTTTTCACGTTCCTTCATTACCCCCCCCACAGAAATCACTGATTTTCCCCCTTCCACCAAATTCACGTAGAGTTTTTCCCCTTACATTCCCCTTATCAGTTCCCTTCTTTCGAGCTTCTGGCGACCTGCTTTTTTTTAACCTGGTTCATCTTTCTTTAATTTTGTATTCCCTTTTCCCCTCTTACCTCCCTAACGAAGGCCCTCCACGGTTTCTCAGTTTTTTCTTACCATGCGGCGTCGGCCCAAAGATGATCCAGTTCCCACGACCACCCCCCGCCCCCACCTCCTCTTTTCCATCAATCTTCCCCCCCCCAACTCATACCTTTCCCTAGCCCGCACGGCTACTCTATCCCTTTTCCCCCGTTAGTACAAAACTTAGGATCACAAAAGTCCAACCCCAAACCCCCATCAGATTGTCAGCCATCGATGGGTAACTCCCCTTCCCCCTAAATTCGCTGTTGATTGGAAAACCCTCGGAAGGATTTTTGCGTTCTTCAACCCCCATAGCTTCGTATAATAGTAATATAGCTAGTCCCCACCTGACCACTTGGTCTCCTAATGACCCCATGCGGGCCGCCTCTACAGCCCACCCAATTCCCCCCTCCCTTTTCGGGGCAGGCCCCCCGGCCCCCTGCATGAAAAGTTTATTCTCCTTCCAACCCACCGCGTCCCAGACCCTTCCTCATCCCCCCTAGAGAAGGACATTTCCCCAGAGACCTCCCGGTCCCTACCCCCCAAGGCACCTCTTGTTTGATCTCCTGATTACTTAGAATCAAACGGTCTGCCCTTCCGTTGAACAAAAAATCAAAATACGTATGAAACTTCCAGCGCCTCCCTTTGGATGCCCAACCCCATTTTTTTTCCGGTTAAATTTTCTTTTATACCTCTTAAGTGTTTTTCCAGGGTCGCAGGGTTAGAGGGTAGGTCCCTAGACTGGTGGACCAGAATCTAATCCATTTGTCCCTTCCAAGGATACCAGTTTTTCACACCTGTCCTGCTCCCCTTAGAGATTGATCAGATCACCTCTCTTATTTTTCCTAACGTTTTTTTTTGAGAGATTTTTTTCCCCAGTACTCCCGTGAAAACCCTCGCCAGGAATTTGATCTTTTTTTACTACTCGATAAATGCTATGCCCAACCGCTTTTTTAAGCTTCTTTTCACAGAGGGACGGGCCCTAAACCCTGAGCGGGGTTTTTAAAACTTTTTACCATGGACCCAACCTGTTCCCACCTGTTCTTTTTAAGCCCCCTGTTCCTTTTGGGCCGCCCGTCCTTTTTGGCTTTTTGGGTCGTCGGCAATGAGGTTCCTTTCAGTGAATCGCCAACCGACTAGCCTCCCAGCTTTGCTTGTTTTGGAAATTCTGACCTGACGCTTCCCTCCTGTACTGAATATTCGTCATTACTCATTTCTTCCAGTGTTTGTTTTTTAGAAATTCTATCTCCCCCCTTTCTCTTTTACTTTCCTTACCACTAGTGCGTTTGGATGGGGTAAGTGGACGGCCCACGATATGGGAATGATTCCTCCACCAAATTTATGGGTTAGGCCTATGTAGAGATTTGCGTTCCCCTTCTTTTGCTATAAGTTAGTGGTGTTTCTTAATAGGTTCTTTGTCCCAGAAGTTTGAAAATTCTTCGTGTGGAACCCTGACTTCTTTTTGTTATTTTTCCCGAGACCGGACCGATTGGCGGTATTGGATGGTTTTTCCTGAGTCTTTTATTTTTGTCTTTATTTTTTAAGAGTATTTTCGTTTTTCTGTTTTAGTTTTTTTTTTTCCCCCCCCCTGCGACCCCCTTTCGCTCCTTTCGTTCTTCCTCCCCCCCCCCCCTTTTTCCTGATTCTTTTCCGTCTTCGGGAATACTTACCCTGTCGACACCTCCTTACCATGTCATTCTCTTTCCTCCCTACATCCCTGGGTACCCCCCGGGACTGGAGTTAATTTCCGTTCTTCCTGCGATGTAGGAAGACCTTTTTCTTGGTCAGTCCGTGATACCTTTTCTTATTTTTTGGAGCCTGGCACTTTTTCGCCCTTCCCCCTTCTTGGCCTTTGTTTTTTTCCCTCCCCTATCATATTTCCAGCCCTCCTCCTGAGGCCGATTGATGTTATCTCTCGAAATTACGCACACTCCTTGGGTTAATGGTATTGAATTGGATGTGGACGCTATCTAGATTTTGAGTCCTCTTGTTGGTTGAATAGGAGTTTTACGGCTGATGTCGCTTCTTTTTAATTGCCTGGCTGCTGGTGACAGCATGTTTTTTGTCTGTTCCCGCCCCTCTCGCAATCTAATTTGTTGCTTATTTTTTTATTTATTTTTCGATTTGAGGGTCGTTTCCTTCTTTTAGCGCGAGAGTTGGCTCACTCCCCCGAACCTTTGCTAGCTGTCGCGAGTGTCTTTGTTTGGAAAGCCCTCCCGGCCTTTTTGTTTGCTCCTGTGTCCTTTACAGTTCTAATATTTAGCATTTTGCATTGTTATTTTCTTGTCTCTCCCCCCCACGGGCTGCTTTTTTCCCCCCTGCTGACCCATGTCAATTTAGGGCGGTTTAGTTTAGCGCTGTGTGCGCCTCTTGATGATTGTTCGGAGCCTCGCACGTTCAATCGAGTGGATGACTCGTCTGGCTGGTAGGAGGAAATGCGTTTTTTTTCTTGTCCCCCTCCTGTCTGATACGTG
>Ga0179593_1687895_pt1 | contig 12542 bp, 13 predicted proteins | sample CZODoug2_1_08_16_FD_185931 | JGI IMG/M metagenome (GOLD analysis project Ga0179593, IMG submission 185931) | Vadose zone soil fungal communities from Angelo Coast Range Reserve, California, USA - CZODoug2_1_08_16fungal (PacBio error correction) | ecosystem: Environmental > Terrestrial > Soil >... | reverse complement strand
CCCACAGATCACGCCTCACTTTTTGGCGCTCATTGAGGAAGGACTCTCCCTTCCTTGCCATCTACAGGGGAGAAGGTCTAAAGTTTTTTTGGTTGGCTTCCTGAGTGGGTGATGGAACGACCGCCACTCCCCTTTTTGTCGTATCGTCCCGGGAAACCGGGCTTTTCGCAACGCCTCGAAAAAGGGGCCACGTTTCTCCGTCTTTCCTGGGTGAATAGCTGAGACGTCCGGTGGATGAGAGAGACGGTTTCCCCCTCTGGAAGTCCGTATCCTGTCTTCCCTCGGATTAGAACCCCTCTCTCCGAGGTCCACCGGAAGACTAGATAAGGCTGCGCCTGCGGTGGAGCCGGATGTGGTCCCCCTCCCCTCTTACCACCGTAACAACTTTGCCCCTTTTGGTGCGGGCTTGCCATGAGACTGTTTACCCCAGGTCATTCTCTCTTTTTGCAAGAGTTTGAAGTCCGAGTAGAGTCGCGCTGTAATTTCTTTTTCCTCGCCTTACACCTGCAATTTCTGCAACTTTTTCCGTGTTTTCTGAGGAAGTCAGCGTAAGTAGCCCCCACCTTTACTGGAAACGTTTGAAAGGCCGGAGTGAGGATCCGGTGAATTTCGCTTGCTTTCCATAAGAAATTGAGAACCGACCTTTTTCCACTTTCCTCTTCTCTCCGCCCCCTCTACCGGTCCTGGGCGCGCGTCCTTTTTTCATGAACAGGAAAATTCACCTTCTTCTTGTGAATAGTATTTAGGAAATTGGGACATCGTACTCCTATTAGAAGCACGAAGCAGTCCCCCCACCCCCTTCGCCCTCCCGCCAGCACACACGGCTCAAACCCTTTTTCCCGCCCAAAAAGCCCAAAACCCTCCCTGAAGCCGCGTTATAGAGATAAGCAGAATAAGAAGTTCCGTCATAAGGCTGTCCTTTAATCGCTGACGTGACGATGGATAACCAGTTCCTGGTTCTGTGTGTGTAGGAGAAAGAGTTCATTCACAAGAGCCCGGCCCTTTTTTTATCGTAGGATGGGTTTGATAAGCCCCCCCCCTTCCTTCAGGTAGAGGTTAGGCTTTCTCGGTGTAGTTAGGCTCCTCCCCTCGCTTTTCTCGGAGGAATGCGTAGTAATTATCCCGATTTCTCAGGAAACTACAGTTTTATTACATCCGCTCGCGATCACATTTCCTTCTTTTCTTGCAAAAGCGGAAAAGAGCGGCATTTTTTTCCTGGTTCAAAAAATGAGCAGGGAGCTCCTTCTTCTCTGCTTTTCAAGGATGGGGCGTGTCTCTCCCCTCCCTTTCAGCAGCTCCCCCAACTTTCCCCGGTGGCGATAGGGAGGGACCTTCTTTTCGGGATGTTTGGGGAATGAGAATTGATTTTCCTCGTCCCTGGACGAAAATGCGGAGGCCCCTGGCCTTGCTGGGAGTGGTGTTTCAGGTGTCCCTCCCTTTTTTTCTTCTCAGTGATATATCTCTCTCCTTCCCCTCCCTTGACTTCTGCAGATTGGATTCCTTTGGTTGTCGGTGATGAGGTTCCGTTTTTCCCTTCTAGGAAAGTTCTTTACTCTTTTTGCCTTCCTGGGTAACGAGCATCTTTTCCCCTCCTTTTCCCTCGGACGCCTTCCCTTCTTCCCTCGTCGGTGGAATTAGACTTCTTCCTTTTTTTGTCCCGAGAAGGAGTTTCTTTCCTTTTTTCCTTACCATCCGACTCTGCAGATATTCCCTTTTCCGTCCTTCCTCGGATAGGGCGCTCTCTCTCCTTACGTTTCATAGGGAGGGGAAAGAATAAACTTTTGCATCTCGGTGTCCTTCCGTCCCGTTTAAGAATCCGAGCTTGCGTATCTTTCATCGTTTTTGGGGGATACTTGCCTCTACTGGTCAGGAGACTTTGGTTCAGAAGCAAAGTACAATTCTTGAGCCTACCGGTCCAGCCTGGTTGTTTCCTTTGGCGGGCGAGTGTTACTTTCCGGGAAGCGCTGTCCTCTCCAAGTAAAAGGGAGGACCCCAACGCCCCGTTTTCCTCACTTTTCCCCGGAGGTGTTCCCTCAGGAAGAAGGTCTTTTTTTTTCTTGGCGGAAATAAACCGGGCTTCCCCCACGAGAAGAAACGACGGAATCGACCTTTTTTTCCCCCACCCCGGTAGAGATCCCTTTCTCTCTGCAGATACCTATTCCTTTTTGGCGATAATGATGATATAATACTCCTCATTTACTGCATAGCACCTCTCACGACCTGTTTTTTTCCTCGGGAAGGTCCTCTTTTCGGCGTCTATTTCTTACCCTCACCGAGTCAACATAGTCGAAGAAGAGATGGGCCCCGGCTGGCACTGCTTCCCGCGGTTTTTCCTCATGACCTCCCGCGAGACGTGAAGGAGGTCTGCTTCTTTTGCACTTTTCCTTTCTATAAAAAAAGGACTCCAATTTCCACCTGGCGTCTGCGTTGTTTTCCTTTATGGCGTATTCGCCAATCGTTTTACTTTGTCCCCCCACATCCAGAGAATTCGTCATCTACCCCTTCGGCCGTGCTCGACTGACATAGCCCTGGTCCGCCTCCCCGTCATCCTTTGGCGGGAGAGATAGATGTATCGGTTTTCGTACTTTCTTTTTTTTCTCCTCGGGAAAGTCGCCGTGGCCACCTCTTTTTTTTTTTTAACTCGCGTTGCTTTCGGTGGGATGCGACGCCGTCTTCTTTTTGATCTTCGCATGGAACCAGGTGACGTCCCCTGGACAATGTTCACCCTTTTTACGTTAGTAACAGGGCCATCTCCTTTTCCCTTCTCTTGCCGCCCAAAACGTGTATATTGCTTCCCCTCTCCCTCCTGGGATCGAGGTTGGCTGGGATACCTTTCCCCCGTTCGGTGTGGGCGCCTTCGCAGTGAGCAACATGTGTCTACTTTTCCGAAAACCAAACCACGCGTATTTTCTCCCTTTTCCCTTTTCGGAGGCAAACCGCCGTGGGTCTCTTCCTTGTGTGAGGGTTCCGTTTTTCCATCTTTTCGTCTTTCAACAGGAAGGGAAGTGAAGGTTGCTTTCTTGAGTGTACACTTCATCCCTTTCCGGCGGAATGCCATCCTCTCGTCCCGAACAAAGTGATCCCAGGCATTCTTCTTTTCGCCCAGAATCCATGTGGCCGCCTTTTTTTCCCCTTTCCCTTCCAGATGAACCGGCTCGTTCCTTTTTTTCTTTCTTTCCCCCGCGGAGGGTTGGTTCTCCTTCTTCGCGGGAAGTCTGGTTTCCGTTTCTTCTACTTTTCCTTTTCCTTTTGCCTCGACCGGCTCTGGGCAGGGAAGGGTCTGATATGAGCTGATTCATTTGCTATTTTCTTGCCGAGACGGCGACCAATTTTTTGCCCTTTTCTTTCTGTTTTGAACTCGCCTGTTTTTCACCTCTTCCCCTTCACTCCATCTTATATTTTAATAATAATAAGTTTTGTGTGGGAGCGCTTCTTTCCGGTTCCCTCAAGGTAAACAAACGCGAGTTCCACAATAGCCGATTTTTTTTCCCTCCTTTTCGGCCGTTCGGCACCGAAAAGCGGGTTCCAGGTCCTCCTTTTCTACCTGCCCTGCCATCGCCAGGGAGAGGTTCCTACCTTTTTTGCGAAGCTAGACGACCTGGAAAAAGAAGCGAGAAGAGAGACCAACCCATATCTTTTTTTTTTTTTTGTTTTTTGTGGGTGGTGATAACACCCGATTCTCCCTCCCTTTTCAGCTTTGCCGGTAAGTGCAGCGGCCGCCTTTATTCTTCTCCCCCTCTCGCACGCAGAGGTGGCGTATCACCCTCTTCCTATGACAGAGTATGAATGAAGACGTCTTTCAATCTCTTCTTACCCTTTCCCGAGGAAAGCAAGGACAGAGTCCCGGCCCTGTCTCTACTCTCATTCAAGGACGGACACGTCCACCCACCCTTTTCCTCTCCTCGCCTTTTTGCCCGTTGACCCCGCGATGCAGGTAGCGGCAAGATTGTTTGCGACCCCCCCGTTTTCTTTTTTCCCTTGAGAGGAGGAACAGCCCCCACCTTCCTTTTTTTTTTTTCCCTTATCCCCAGAAAAGAGCCCTGGCCTTCCTTCTCTGCCCCCTAGACGTCCTGTGTGAGGAAGGACATGTCCTCCCTCCTATCCTTTGTAGACTTCCAATTGTTGCCCCTTCTGATTTCCGGAACGGGGTCCCCTTCTCCGTTTAATGCAAGAATGAGGCGCAGCCCCCCTCTCCCACGAGAGTGTAAGAAAGCCTTTACTGTGGTGTGCACGGAGAATGGCCCGTCCTTTTCCCCCAGGCAAGGGCCCATCTTTTTCCTGTAACGAGACATCTAATCTCTCCCATGTTCCGAGTTTATAGAAATTCTGATGTTCTTCTCCCGTTCCAGAAGAGATGACTATTTTCCAAAGAGGCCCTTTTTGTCTCCTACGCCGAACAGGACCACTCTCCCCCCCAGGGTGGAAAAAAAAGGCCCTTTTTTGATAAAGGAAAGTGACATGGTACCTCTCCCCTTCCCTTCACGGATAGAGTGTTCGGTCATTCCCTCATTTCCCTCCCTTCCCCCCGTAGGAGACCAGCTCTTTCTCTCCACATATCCACCTGTGAGGTCCGACAGGAGAACTAGCTTGTTGAAAGGACCGCATCGCCCCCCCCCCCTTTTCCTGGTCGAGGGCGAGCAGTTCCTGGGCTCTCTTTCTCCCAGTCATTATGAAACCCCGACTCTTTTCTCTCTTCTCCCCTGTAGATCTCGAAAAGGGGCCAACGTAGATTTCCGCGTGTGGCCTCTTTTTTTTTATTCGTAAAGAAGGAGGAGGGCCCTCACCCCCCCCCTCCCCCCCATCACAATTATTGCTTTAGTCCGCTTCCCTTTCCCTTCTCGTTGATGTCGAATTGAAGCCCCTCCCCTCGTCCCCCCCTTCTTTTCTTTACGTACCGTCTCTCCCAGAAGGGCGACCAGCAACCCCCCTTGACCGTTCCAGGTTTCCTCCATCGAGACGTGGATTGCTTTCTCGAGAGTGAACTCTCCTCCTTGCCGTTCATGGGAACACTTCTCCCCCCCCCCCCCTTTCATGCCGCACTTGGGATGTTGACTAGGGGGAAGGCCCGTGTATGTCCAGTTCCGTGAGTTTTTTCCCTGCACGATGACGGTCTGCGAGAAATCTTCCCCTCTCGGACGGAAATGCCGTGACGATCTAGTCCTCTGTTCCCTTCTAACGTGGCCCCCCCCCCTCAACCTCCTCTGTTGTCCAAAAACGGCAGACTAGAATGAAACTTCAATGAGTACCTTTCCCTTTTTTCCTCCCCTCGTGTCCGCAAGCTTTTGTCCCATCATTGATATTCCCCTTTTTTATCTCTCGAAGTACCCTGCCCCGCACTCACAGCCGGAAGATTAACGAAATAACACTAAACTTCCTCGACTCTGAAAGGATCCGTTCTTCCCTCTTTCTGCTCTCAGTAGAGCACTTCTTCTCAGTATAGAAGAACTACCTCCCAAGCAGAAGAGGGCCTAACATAGTTCCCCTGACGAGTTTTTTTCCCCCTCTCAGGAACGGGCATCCACCCCCCCCCTTTCCAAGCACGATCTCCCCCAGGTTTTTGTAGTCCTGCTTGAACGGGGATGGACTGTACCTTGTTCACGACCAGCCGTTACATTCTCTTCCTGTCGCGAGACTTTCCTCATTTTTTTTCTCCGCAGGAAGCGGTCCCGGTTCCTTTTCCCACGTACATGTATCGGAAGAAGATGAGTACAGAGATTTCTTCTCAGGGATAAGGACGAAGCCCCTTTTCTTCTTTCTCTTGGAGTTTTAAAGGAAAAATTTACGTCTTTTTCCCCCCCTCTCCCTGAAACGGCGGTTGTTTTTATCAACCCCGAAGCGATTCTCTCCCCGTGCTTCTTGCCTGCCCCCTTTCTTCCCCCCGGTGACCACTGGGAGGATAAAGCTTAAAGGTACCGCTGTCCGGCGGGTGAAACGATCTCCTCCAGCATTCCCTTTGTCGTCGCTCTCGCCGATGCGGACCGTTTCCTTTCGGGGCCTTTTGGTCCCCGGTGTTTAGGGGCTGTTTTTTTTTGCGTGATGATTCCGGGGGGTGTGTTTTTTCTTGGCCGAGCGTAGGGGCCTCCTCCATGCCTCATCCAGATTTCCTTTTCTTTCTTTTCCCGGTCCTTGCCTGTGTCAGTGAAAACTAGCTTTTCGCCTCCCTTGCCGTGTCGAGGGGGAGAGCGGTTTTTCCATTTGTAATTCGGTTATCCCTGGCTTCTTTTCCCCCCTGGGACGTATGACTGGAATCTTTCTCCCTTTTCCTTTTTCTATGTCAAAAGTTGCTATGTTTACCGCTCCTTCCGCTGAGTCTCATCCTTTCCTTCCCAGGACAGGGTTCCCTCTCCTCCCTTTCTAGGCGCCTTATTCTTTTTTCCCCGGCCTCGAGGCCAAGCGGGACTACAGACCTCCCCTCCTCGGGGGGAATCGTTCCTTTTCAGACAGGCGCATTTCCTCCCGCCCCCGGCGCCGGCACGTCCAGTGTTTAAAGGGAGTTCCATTTCTCCTTCCTTTCTGGACCACGAAGGCGTCCCCCTTCTCTACGGGCCGGCTTCTCCCCTTTTTGCGTGGTAACGGAAAGTGGACTTAGCGGCTTTCCCTTTTTCCTGTTTCGTCCAGGCCCAGTGCACCGTCCCGCGCCCTCCTCCTCATTACCGAGCACCTTTTCCCCCTCTCATCCTTTTCGCGTGCGTGAAATCCCCTCCCCCCCCTGGTCCTACCCTTGCCCAAGTGCGTGGAGGGCGGGAGACAGCACCGTTGTGGAAGGTTCCTTTAGACGGAGAAAGGAGGACAACATGGTCTCGTCCGTCCTCCCCCGTCCCTTCCCCACACCGTTAGGCGGATCTTTTCTTTCTTTTTTCACCCCTTTCATTTAAACTTTTCTTCCTCTTTTCTTTCCTCCGAGGCAGAAATGATGAGCATAATAAAGAACCCCTTACTTATCTTCTCTTCCCTGTCAAAGACGTGCTCAAAAAAACTTCCTTTTTTTTTCCCTCCTTTTGGACGCGTGGTGGTCGGGGCGCTCTGGCAACTCCGCCAGATACTTATTATATCTCAGTTCTCTTACCGATGCTAATTTTCGAAGCAACTTGCCGCAGAACTGAATAACCATCGTGCACGCATCCCCCCCCTCCTTTTTCGTCAACCTTCCTCTTCACTTCTTTTTCTCTGGAAAAGTCTCTTTCTCTTCTCTTGAAAGAGGGAAGTAAGATAGTTAGTGGACCGGTTTTCCTTCTATTAGAGGAGATACTCCCATCCCTCCGTTGTGTTGTTTTGTAGTATTCTATTTTCTCTACGGTCGAGGACCTTTCACTGGCCCTCTCCTTCGTAATAGGGAAAGAAGACTTTTCTAGGAGGAACCTCTTCCTTTTCCCTCATCCCCTCCTTTGCTCGCAGCTTTTGCCGTCCCAGAAGGTGGTAGTTGCTTCTCTTTTATGAAGGTATGAGGAAAAGTTTTTTCAGATTCCCCCCCCGGATGGTACGAGAATGATGGAATCTACATCCTGATTTTTCTTCTCCCCCCCCCTCCTGGACGAGCCTCCCACCCCCCCCTCTTTCTTTCCATTACATTTTTTCCCCCTTTCCAGGTCCCCGCGACGGATACGTCAATGGGTAAGGTTTTTGCCGTCCCATTCCGTTTAAGAATAGTAGATGACTTTCCGCAGAAGCAGCAGCACATTTATGAACGGGTTTTCCCTCTCCCCTAGATTACGCAAGAAGGTGTGGGTTAAGGAAGCTAGGCCGACTCTCCCATGTGAAGCAGGTTTCTCCATTTTGCGAAGGTCTACACTTTTTCTCTTGTTGTTTTCCCCCCCCCCCGCCACGCTGGACGGGTGACGCTCCCTTTCTCCCTTTATTAGTGAACGAAAGATAAAAGGGCTTTCTTATCGGGTCACGTGGTTCACCTTCCTCTTGGATAGCCGCCGTTTCTGTTTCACTGCCGTGTCAGTAAGAGCCGGCCCGCCTGCCCTCCCTTTTTCCTTTGACCGGGAAAGAAGAAGGGGAACCCTCGGCTATTTCCGGAAGTCGTGCAGGCTTTTTTGGAAGACTGTCTTTTTGGTCCTGATGGCGAGCTCAGACCCCTTCTTGGGAAGGCGTCTCAGGGTGGGTTCTTTCCTGGCCATGCCTCCTTCTTACAGGCCTTTCCGCTTCCTTTCCATCTTTGCGCCGAGGAGAGGCCTGTCGACCCGTTTTTTTTCACTTCGACGGATACATGACATTTGGAGAGGGACCCCTGTTAATTTCTTGGTTCTTTTTTTTTGCTGAGGAAGTCTCTCCCCGTTTTTTCCCACTACTGGCAAACGTTTTTTTTCCATATCCGTCCTTTTTTCTAGGATTGCCCCCGCATACGGCCAGATGAGGGAAATAAGACAGTCGTAAACTCCCCCTTCACCTTAACGAGAGAGCGCCCCGCTACCCCTTGCTGTTTTTTTTCCCCCTTTTTTCCCCTTACCGGCAAGGAAACTTTTCTTTCCCCTCCTGGATTTGATTTTTACAGAGCCCCCCCTACTCTCTCCCCCACCCCACCCCCGGAAGCAGCAAGACCGACCCCCGGTAAATCCCCCCCCCCCCAGTCCCCCTAAAAAAAGGCCACAAACACTATCCTTTCATCTTCTAGAGATCCTCCCTGCATCTAACATTTTGTCTCCCTTTCGTCCTTTGAAGAGATGGACCGTTCCTCTGTCTCCCTTTCCTATCTGTTTCGGGGAGAAATGAGGCAGAAAGCTATCAACGCCATTTCTCCTTTTTTTGATACGACCCACGCGGTCAGGTCGTCTTCTTCCCCCTCCTCTATTTTTCGTTTAGGATCCTCCCTCGACTGTCCACTGGGAGGTAGTCCTTATCCCTCCTGGTCCCCTTTGCACTAATCTTAGAAGAGAAAGTAAGGGGAATCAATTCCACTGTGTCCTCCCTTATGGTGGAGGCGGCAAAACATGCGCATATCTCTTTTAGTCACTTTGTCGGTAACGGCTTGGTGATTTCCCTTCAAGAAAGAATTCATCCATCTCCCCCCACCGTCCATCGTTGGCGATTAGGGAGGGACCGGAGTGCTTCCCTGGTCCGATCATGGATGAGACCACCGCGTATCTTTCTTTTTTTCCCAGAGGATGTTTTTTGGTTGTCGTTTTTTCTCTCTTTGGTTTCTGCAGTGATATACGGCTCTCTCATCTTCCCCTATATCTCTGTCCGTGGTTTCGGCTTTTCTTCTTCTTTTATCTGTGATCGGACCGTGAAGGGACTTCGACGAGGGCTCTCACCCCTAGTCCTCTGGGAGCAAGATCGTGCGTCAACTCCTTTTTCTTCCTTACAGGGTGGGGACATCGAGGATCTATTTTTTGTTCCCGAGAGAGTTTTTTCCTTTCGAACCTGACAATCCTCGCTTTCTCGTAGACATTTCCTGCCTTTCCTCTTTCTTCCCGCCAGAGAGCTTCTCTTTTTTCACTTTGGGAGGGACACTGCTCCCCCCCCCCCCCCCAAAACCCCCCCCCCAACAACCCCCCCCCAACAAAAAACCTTCTTCAGCTCCAATTTTTTTTTTCCTCCCCTGTCAGAATAGAAGAGTTGAGGAAGGCACGTTTTTTTTTTCGTTTGAGATACGTGGCTTCCCGTGCATTTCTTTCCTCTCTGCTCAGAAGCACTTCCCCACGTCTCTCTCTTTCTTCAATGGAAAGGATCACAGTAGGGTTCTTCTCCCTTTTTCTAAGCTTTTTACTGTCCGGGATCTCTGTCTTTCCCCTTTCTACATCAAAATCGCCGTTTCACCCTCGGCACTCAGAAGAAGGTGATGATTTCGCTGTTATCCATCCTTAGCTTCTCTAATAGAAGAGCCGCCCTATTCCCTTTCTTGTTTCACCCGGTTAGAGTAACGTGTACACTCTCCTCCCTATTTCCTTGTTTTTCCCTGCTGGATTTCCCCTCCGAATACAGGAAAACTTGATCGACCCTTAAGTGTTCTTTTTTGCTTCCGGGAAGGGAAGATGGGCGGCTCCTTGTTTTGACTCCCCAGATGAACATTCGCGCCGCTCCTCGTTCCCGCCGACGGTGGGCCCTCTTTTATCGGAATGACCGTCACCCGAGTGACGTCGGGTCTTCCGGTGTACGGAGTAAATTTCTTCTATCCCAACCGGACGCCCCTTTTTTTCCTGTCCGTTCTGCGTTGGTCCTGTTCGGCTTTCCTTTCTTTCGGTGGACAACATAAGAGGCATCGTTCATCCTCCCCTTCTTTTTCTCTCCTCATGCCACTTGGGCGAGAAAATAGTCATCCTTGGGTAGTCGCCTATGTTTCTGTTTTCCCTGTATGAAATGGCAGGGTTCGCCCCTCTTTCGTCCTTTCCCCCACCGACAACATCTGGTGGGGACACCTCTCTTTTTTTTACTCCGCAGGAGTGATAACTGGTTTCTTTTTCTTGCCCCCGGTGACGTACATCTGCAACTGTCTGGAACCTTTACTGCTTACCAGGGAATTCGCGCGGCTTCCTTCTCCCCCCCCTTTTCCTGTCTCGGTTTCTTTTTCCTGTCCCCCCTGGGTCCCGGTGTTTCTCCCTGTCCCTTTCCCTCGTTAGGTGGTCTGCCTTAGCAGTGATAACCATGTGTTGGCGACCCCCTCTTTGCCCCGACTGATAGAGTCGGGGCCAACCGCTTTTTCTTCCCCCTTTTTTTAGGGATCAGCCTGGGAAGTGCTGATCGTCTCTTTTTCCGGCAGGGTACGATGGCGGGCTGGCCGCTTTTTTCTTTTTCCTGAGGTCGGCGGGAATGAAGACGTCGTCATCCTCACCCTTTCTCCCGGACCAATAGGGCGTGCGCGATAGGCTTCCAGATACAGGAGGCGCTCCTGCCCTGGTTTCTCTTTCAGTAATAGGGGTGCTCACATCTGGATTTTTTTTTTTTCTTTTTCTTTTCCAGTTAGTATAAGACGAAATAATCCTCCGTCCCCCTTCCTTTCTTCCCTTTCAGGGAGGTGAGATGATCATGCTATTGTCCCTTTTTTTTCCTGCGGACCAAGGTCGGCGGTCTGTCCCCCCCTTTTTCTTTTTCACTCCCTGCCCTTTGTCACCGTGCTGGCCCGGACTCCATTCCTTTTCTCTTTTCTTTTTTTTTTTTCTAGAGATGGAGTCGGGGACAGCAAGGGGACCTTGCGTTTCCCACCTCGCCATGTCCAAGCAAGCCGACCTGGTCGCCGTCTCTGTCCCCTCCTCTTTTACCAGCTGCATGATCAGCTTCCCATTCTCTCTTCTCCCTTCTTCTGCTGGCAGAAGGCAAGCAGGATGAGGGCGCCGTTAGACCCCCCCTACTCCCTCTACTGGACGCGAACAAAAAATACGATTTTTCCCCCCTATTGCTTTTCCTTTTCTCGGAGACAGTCCGTGACGCGTTCCTCCCTTTTTTTTCCCCTTTCTCCACTCCGCGATGGCCCTTATCACCTCTTATTGACCTGACGTCTGAATGCCTCCTCACCCTCCTTTCCCCCTCCTTCCATCCAGGCAGAGTACGGAAAGGCGTGACCGACTCAAGCTTTCCTTTTTTCCTCAACAAAATGGTCAGCGACGCCGCTGCCCTTTTTTTCTCCTCTCTTTCGCGGCCGCGTTGTGTTGTCTCCTCTTTTATCACCGGCGAAGGCGCACTCCCCCCTCTTTTTTCCCTTTCTCACCAGACAACGAGAACTGGAACTTTTCTCCTATGTTCTTTCCCCTCACGAAGTTGTGGCTGCGCGGACTTCCTTCTTGCCGTTTACAGGTGCCCAGATTGGCCACTCCTCCCCTATGTTCCCAGTCGAAGATCAGCCCGTTGATGCCACTCCCTACCCACCGGTCCCCCCCCTCCACCGCGAGTGTCAGCCAAGGTGTATTTTCCCAGGCGACTTTTCGTCCTTCTCACAAGGACAGGGCCCAGTCCCCCTCCTCCCTTCTCCATCGATCTCTCGGCCCGGGATGACGCATTTTCCTCCCCTTTTCAGTCCGTATCCCCGGCCGCAGAGAGGCCGATGCTCTTTATTTTCCCCCCTTTCGAAGTGCAGTGGCGAATAAGCCGAAAACCCCTGTCCCCACGCAGGAACGGCCAGGGTGGCCCCCACCTTTTTTCTTTTTTTATTTTAGAAGGAAGGGACCCGGACCCCGCCTTTTTTTTTTTCCCCTTGCTAGATGGCGTCATGGGCTCCCACCCTCCGTGACAACAGTCAGGAGCCCAGTTCTCTGGTTGATTGTTCCCTTTTCTCGCCCAGAGAGAAACTCTCCGCCCCCTTTTCCCTCTCCCCCCACCGCGTCGGAGAGGGAGAGCAGTTCCTTCTCTTTCTTTTTTTTTCTCTCCACCCGGCAATAGACGTCAGCTGTCCCTCTTTTTTTTCTACTCTTCTAACGGCGTGAAACGTAGATGCGTCGGGTCTTTTTTTACTGATGAGAACGCTAGGCTTTTTTTTTGTCCCAGAATCCCCTTTCTGTTTTCTCCCTCCTTACCCGGTTGATGAAAGGGAGCGGTTGATTTCTTACGGCCAGCCGCGAAGCGCGGCAAGGGCACATTCTCCCTCCTTTCGGAAAGCACCCCCCCCC
>Ga0179593_1663181_pt1 | contig 12542 bp, 12 predicted proteins | sample CZODoug2_1_08_16_FD_185931 | JGI IMG/M metagenome (GOLD analysis project Ga0179593, IMG submission 185931) | Vadose zone soil fungal communities from Angelo Coast Range Reserve, California, USA - CZODoug2_1_08_16fungal (PacBio error correction) | ecosystem: Environmental > Terrestrial > Soil >... | reverse complement strand
AGTGCCACAGCATATCCTAAGATTTTTTTGGTTTGGCTTTCTTTGCTTCAAGGTTCTCGTTAGAAGTTCCATTTTTTCCAGTGTTTTTAAATTTTTTGAGTTGTTGCGCTGCCGATTGCCATGTCCTTGCCCTGGTCATCCGGAGGAGAGATTGTGTGGGTGTCCACCATTTTTTCTTTCGAGGTCGACTTTTTATTTTCTCCTCTTTCCTGGTAGATTTCTTCTTTGGTTTTCTGAGCTTTTTCTTCTCTTCGGGAATTTCCGACCCCCCTCCTGGGTGTCCCGGTCTTCTCCTCAAGTATCCCGGAGAGTCGCCTGGAAGCTAGCCCTTCCTTTGTCCTTGGGCCCGACCTTTTTTTGGACTCGGCTCTGTAGTGGCTTTGTTCCTTTTTTTCGTCCCTTCTTGATCCCCTCGATTTTCCTTTTTCAGCTGAAGTCCCGCCGTGGACGGAACCCCCTCCCTCGGTTCTTTGTATCTGCATACAACGATATGAAAGGTTCCGTTTGTTTTCGTCGCACCCCCGGCTTTTTTTTTTTTACTCTTCCAGACATATCTTTTTCAGTGTGCTTTTTGTTTCCCCCTACTTTTGTACATAGCCCGCGAGGTGACGCGTCCCTCGACGCCCCTTCTTTCGGATAGCCGAATTTGTTCCTAGGCCTTTCCACGTCTCCTTGCCCCCCTCGTTTATTTTATGAGAATTGTTCTCCTGGGACGTCCCGTGGGAGATGTTCCCCCCCCCCAGTCTCAGGCAGTGACTGCCCGGCCCGCTTCCTCCCCACTCCCACGGCCGCGAAGAGATGAGCCTAAGGGTCTCTCGAATGCATAGATTACTTATTCAAGGCTTGGCTTCCTAATCGCTTTTCTCTCTGCTGACTTTCTTGGACAGGACCCCCCCCCGCCCGTCGTGGGCCACGATGCTGAACCATTTGGGCAGAAAAACTAGCGTACCGTCTTTTTGTTTTTTTTTCCCCCGTCTCCTAAGTGCGAGAAGAAACTTTCCCGTTTTAATTCGCGTTTTTTTTTCTGGGCTTCCCCTTACTGCGGACCGCAGACCCAGGAGTGTGAGGGGCGTTTTTCAGGGCTTTTCTACCCTCCCTCCCCCTCAAGATTTTCTGGTAGGGTAAGACCTGCTAATAAGTTTCTTTCCCTGCTCGAAGTTTCGGCGCACTGGATGAGTATAGAAGATCCTTCGTTTCCCCCTCCCCACCCTTGCGGCTCCGCCATCTCCTTCTTTCTGTAGGTCATTTCCTTGGACGACATCTTTTTTCCTCCCTGTGCTGGCGAAAGAATGCTTTCTTTAAAACTTCTGCGTGCCGGGTTACTCCCCCCCCTCCCGTTTTCCCCTTCCCTTGGGGCTATCGTCTCCAATTTCCAAAATCTTTTCTTCCCCCGAAGCTCCCAGGAGGGAATCCTTCTCTTCCGAGCTTTTTTTGTTTTATGTGGGTATCAGCTCCATCGTCGTCAGCCTCGTAGAGAAAAGAAGAGAGGAGAGTCGCCTCAACACTGGCGCTTTGTTCCAATTGGACCATGCATCCGGGCGCTCGGACATTGAATTCAGTGAACGCGCTGGGGATTCCATGGAATTTCGCCGTACTTTCTACCCAGCGCCGTATCGTGGCTACAATCACATCGGCTTCCCGTACGAGCGGGGGGTACAAAAATCCCTCCCTTGTAAAGACTCCTTTTTCCGGCTTACGGGGACCAGGTACATCCTCCCCCCGGGTCTTCTTTCCCTTTTCCGAGTTCTACATCTCCGGGCAAAGGTTCAATGCCCATTGCGCATTTCGCGCCGGACACGTTATCTCTCATGGTTGAGACTTTTTGGTTCCTTGTTCCCCTGTTTTTTTCTGGGATGGACCTTTTTTTGTTCCCCCCCCCTTTTTTCCCCTTTCCTCTTTGCCCGACCGGCGAGAGAATCGCCTAGAAGCGGGGTACTTTTTTCGACTTCCGTTTTTCTCTTTTGTGAGTACTGATTCGCCGCCTTTTTCTTGGCCCGATTCAGCGGATGCTTTTCCCTAGTTCTTCAAAGGACATTTCCGTCTTAGACTCCTCTCCTGGTCGGGCGGAATGAATTGGTTAGGAAATCCTAGATCTTACGATCCATGCATTCTTCTCGACCTTTTTTTTGCCTTATGGCCTGAGCCTCCCCCTGCAAAAACCCCCCACCCCCCAAAACCCCCACCCCCCCCCCCCCCCCCCACCCCCCCCCACCCCCACACACAAGCTCGCCGAGCTGATGCCGGGCTTTTTTTTTATTTCTCTTCCTCTTAATCTAATCTCGCGACTTTGAGAACTCTTTTTTTTTCCAGATCTTTCAGGTCTTTCTCGGGCGACCCTGGCGCAGTCCCTCCCCTGCCCGTATTATGATCGGACCCCTTATTCTTTCCGTTTTTCCTTTTGGAGGAGTGCCCCTTCGATTTTTTTTTTTAGGACTCAGGTCTTTTTCGGAGTGTGGAGTAATGAGGTTTCTTCTGACGGTATCTTTTGTTCCCTTCGCGAATGCTTTTTTTAGGGAGTTTTCCCTTCCCTAATCCCTTACAACGTGGACCCCATACTGTCCCAGGTTTTTAATTCGGTCTGCCTTTCCTGCGCAACCCTCCCCCCCCTTTTCTGTCAGCTTGTTAGGGGGGGACCCCGGCGTAGCAATCTGCTCTCTTCCTTCCGCAGAACCTGCATCGCTCCTAGTATGGACGAAACCTGGTTCATCCATTTTCCCGACTTTGGTCACCCTTCCCCGATCAAGATCTTCTTTTCAAGTTAGGGTCAGCGGTCACGCGTCCCTTCAGGGATGCCCTGGAGAGAAAGTATTTGTGTGTGTGGTCTTGGGTTTGGTTTGTATTTGTGTTGTGTTGTGGGTGGTTGATATGTTGTGTTTTTTTGGTTGGGGGTTTTGTTTTTTCTTTTGTGTTTCTTTGTTTTTTGTGTTTTTTGTTTTTTTTTTTGTTTTGTTTTTTTTGTTCTTTTTTTCTTTTGTGGTTTTTTTTTTTTTTTTTTTTTTTTTTTTTTTTTTTTTTTGTTTTGTTTTTTTCTTGTTCCTGTTTTTTGTGCACGCTCTTCGGCCGACTGTCTCCGTTCTTAGAGGGGAGCATGATCCATTTCCCCCTTGTCTGAAGTAGTTCCTTTTCCGCCTGCCCCTTTTTTGAGTATACCCCCCTTTTTTCCCCCAGAAGGATCTTTTTTTTTTTTAGCCCCCCCTTCGCTTTTTGAAAGGCCGGGTACTGGCATCTTCTCGGCGGATAATTGCGTCGTCTTGACCTGTGAGAGGCCCCCAACGCCTGATTATTCCTCAAAACCCTTTTCAACCTTTACATTCGTCCGAGGGCTTCGTTCCAGTTTCTTTCCACAGGGGTCAGGTGGCGCGGCGTAAGGTAATGTCCACCAGTGGCAGTTCATTCCCTTTATTTTTTTGGTACTATCTACTTTTTCCTATTTTCTTTAACTTCCCCCTCCTTTGGTGTTGATGTACACTCTTCCTTCCTGCCGACCCCCCCCCATAGCCCGAAGTGTTCCACCGGACCTCTGGCCCTTCCTTCAATGAGGGCAATCATTTGTGTTCGCAGGCCTTTCTCCCTCTTCGTTTTTTAATATGCAGCATTGCACCAAGGAGGGGTTGGCGATAATTCCCCCGCTAACTGATCACCTCCCCTCTCGAGAGCTCACTCAGACTCCGAGAGGTTACTCCCCCTCCTCCCTTTGTCCCCTGAACCTTTTACGCTCTCGGGATGAACAGTTCAAGGACCTTTTTTCCAGGTCCCCCTTCCCCTCCCTTCAAGAGCATCCCTAATGGAATGGCTGGCAAACACGCACCCACTGTGGGGGGGGGGGGGCTGGGGTTCCCGTTTGCTGTGTCCCCCTTTGCCCATGCGGCCCGGCTACTGTATCTTGTGGTTCCCCCCCTCCCACACCTTTTTCGGTTAATTTTAGTCCCCCTCTCCTCCCCGTTGTTTTTTTCTTTTCCCCTGAGGTCTTCCCCAGATACGGGATCTCGAACTAGTGGTTCCTTTTTTGCGTCCGCCCCGTCCTTTTCCTTGTTCCGCAGTCACCTGCTGACGTTCTCGCTTTTTTTTTTCCCCGGACGTGTTTACCCCCCCTTTCTTGACTGGTATACCTTGCGTCTTTCCTGAGCAGTGGTGTTTTTTGGCACGGAGTAGGCGGTTTCACTTATTCTTAATAGCGATCGCTTTCTTCTCTTTTAATTAGGTTTTTTTACCCTCCTTGGTTGTGGTCAAGCTGATATTACTCGCCGGTGCTACTTATGCGATCTCCTCCTTTCCCCCCCCTCCTCTTCCCGATCGCCGCTGGGAGCCTCACTCGTTATTTTTGTCGTTTTTTTGGAACCGTGGTACCTTCGTTTACCAGCGTTGCGTCCCTCTCTTCCCGCCGGCAGCAGGAAACACGCGCTTTTCCCCCCTGGAGATCTTTGTTTCAACGCCGAAGGACTTTCCGGATCTTCCCTTCCCCCCCCGCGCTCCCCCCTCTTTTCCTCCCCTGGCGTCACGCAGACTTCTCTTCAGTGTTTTTTTTTTCAAACGACGTTCCATCCCGCTTTCTCTTTCCGAGCCGCCTCCCTCCCGTGATATCCGACGACCTCCGCTTGGCCTGACCCTTCTTTCCCCGTCGAATCGCCAATATCCCCTGGCCGGGCATTAGGAATGGAGGCTTCAATTTTTTTTGGCGGAGCTGGCTTCTTGAACCCGTTCTTTCCCACCCACGTCTCACCCTGCCTTTAGGATACATATGCTTGTAGACTCAATTTCCTCTCTCCCCTCGTCCGATCAATACGTTCCATTGACAGTGTTGCGGTTCTCTTTTTCCTGGACGCCCCGTTCTGGCATTCCGAAGAGTTTTCCCTCAAGAAAGAGCTTAATTCGCTTGATAGAATAACCCCTCTTTGTATTTCCTTTTGAACCCCTTTCCATGTCCCTTTTGATGTTTTAGCCCATTGACCCCCTGAGGAGGATTGCATTTGGTTCCTTTCTGAAATGGGATTCTGGTCCCCGACGCAAGCTTCGAAGAATAGCCACTCCCTCTCCTTTTTCAATCTCGCTTTCAGGGAATTTCTGCAGTATCTTACGAACCGTTCTTGGCCCTCCCTTGAATACGAAATAATTAGATTGGGAGGGGTCCTTCCTTCCGGGTTGCGTTCCAAGGGGGGAAGCCCTTCCCGAGTCCTTTCCATCGTTTTTTTCCAAACCGACCGGTTCTGGCATCATAGTTTCCCGATGGCGATGAAATTAAAAAACTTCTCCTTTGGGACGAAAGGCAAACCTTTTTCGATCGCACATCGCTCGATGCCGCCCCGGGAGTTTCATCCCTCCCTCGGTCAGTTTAAAGATTTCAGGAGATTGGTCGCTGATCCTTTTTCCCCCCGGGAAACCACTTCTCTTTTGACCGCCCGCCCTCCTGCTGCTTTTTTCTTTTTCACGGACGAGGGTTTTGGTTATTTGCCCTTCTTGGGCTTCTCATCCAGAATCTCAGGTTTATCCCAGGCGCTTTTCCCCCCTTTCCACGGAAAAGTAGGCAAAGGCAGTCCTCCCCTTTTTCCGACCAGTGGCGCCGTTCCCCCTTCCTTCCCTCCAAAAGGTATTCCTCCTGACGACCCGGACCCTCTTTTTGATTATCTCTATTTTCCACCTTCCAGTCAGAATGAGATAATGCGGTGGAGGTTATGGTGAGGCGGGCATGGCTCTCATTCGTATGGCGGTTCGTCCGTCGCAGACAGAATTATTTCCCTTTTTCTTTTTTGCTGGCCTTTTGGTTTAAGTCACCTTGCTTCTTTTTCCGCGAGCGTAGTTTTTTGGTTTAACTCCTTTTTCTTCGAAAGATAGTAGTCAACCGGTCCTTGCCAGGCTCGGACTTTCTTTTGGGTTAGGGAGGACCATTGTTCCCCTCCTACCTGGTTCCTCTTTCCTGACTCTTACGACCTCCTCTTTGCCCGATGGCGTTGAGTCCCTCTCCCCCAAGGAGAAGCCGCGGCTCCCGCTGATATGCCGTCTTTCCCAGCTGCCGAGTCACTTTTTTCCCTTCTCCATCTTTCAACCCTTCTCTTTCACCCTGGGGTGAAGTAGGGGGGAGACCCTTTTTTTCAGACCTCTTCCATCTTTTCTCTAGAAGGTATGCAGGATGATAAAAATTGCCGTCTTCCTTCCCCCCGCGCCCACTCTCCCCCTTAGGGGGCTCTCTTAGTGGAGGAGTTTTACCTCCCCTTTCCATAGTTCCGATCTTTCCCAGGATTGCGGCGGTCGTGGAAGGAGCTTTCAGTCTTTTTCCCCCCGGGCTAGTTTCGCTGTGCTCTTGCGGAGGGAGGGTGGACCCCTCTCCCCCCCCCTGTCAAAACATACCCCCTAAAAATTTTCGGTGCCCCCCTGTCCAGGAGGCCGACACCCTCCCAGTCGAATTACATTCCCCCAAGCTAGGGGAGAAAGAGTTCTTATCGTAGGACCTGCATTTCTAGTTTGGATGATTAAACGCCTCTTTTAGAATCTTTTTGTTTGACGGCGTCTTGGTCCTTTAAGCATCTTTCCCTCCAGCTAGGCCATTTCCAGCCTGAAACAGTTCCAGCATCAGTTCATTGATCTCCCCCAGATCTGATTCTTTCCTTTCTTCAAGGTTTCAGGTGCAACAGTCCTTCTTTGGGATGTTCACCCCCTCCTCACGCGACCTACCCCTTTCCCTTCCCTTAATTCATTCCAAGAATTTGGCTTTTTTTTTCTCATTGACTTTTGAACCTCCCTTGGTACCCGACCCCCTTTTCGGAGTTCGGCGTATCTCATCCGTGCTTCTTTTACCGAGAATAGGAGAGCGGTTCGCTCTCTCTTTTGCTGACAGCAGCCCCCACTTCTCTGCCGAGCTTCGTAGGGTTCCTTTGGTCGTCCGAATTGGTGTGCTGGATTCCCCTGGAGCTCACTTTCTAGTCTACAAGGAGTCATTCCCCCTGTCTTATCTACCCTCGCGGGTCAGCGGGTTCTCCAGAATCCCTTGGTGAAGAAGCCTCCTCCCACTCGTGGTTTTCGGTTAACTCCCCAGCCCTATCCTTGCCAGTGCCAGGTTTTAAGACCCCTCCCCGGACGGAGGGGGGTGTTTTTTTCTATTTGTTCTCCCGAGGGCCTTGATGGTCTATTTCCCTTCCGCCCTTTCCCCCCCCCCCAAGTTTTGGTCGATAAGTTACCGCCTAAAGATTCTCACTCTTTTTACTCGCTACAAGAATCGAAGACAGGACCAATATCCAGTCCGTCCTCCCTGGTGCCCCCCCTCCAACATAATCTTTCCTATTTGTGTCAAGGACCGCTCCTTGAATTTTCCCCTTCCAAGCTCGCACCCACAATTCCTGCTGACTTTTGCCTGGACTTTCTTATTCAGTAGCCCCCCCCAATTCTTAGCTTATGCTTTTTCCCCCTTCACGTTAATCCTTTTCCCCTAATATCCGTTTGTTGTGGCGAGCAGTGACCAGGCATCGCCTCCCTGTGGCTTGTCCTTTTCCCCGACCTCTCATTTCTCCTTTCGCCTTCATTTCTGCTTTACCGTGTGCGGGCTTAGGGCAGTCGTCCGCAGGAATCCGGGTCCCCTCCCCCCCCCCTCGCCTTCAGAGCTTTTGGGTTGGCACAGGGAGACGTTTGTTACGGTATTTCTCTCCTTTTCTTGAAGAAGTCTCGGCTCTCTTCTTCTTTTTCGAGGTGATCTATTAGCGGGATAGACCCCTCCTTGGGGTGTCATCGAAACTTTTTTCCCCCACTTTCCTCGAGTGTCGCTTCCGTCCTCCTCCTTCCTGCGTCTGGGTTTTTTCCGGTCCCCCCCCCCTTTTCCCTTTTGAATGGGATATGGGGACGCCAGTTAGGACACTCGGATTCACCATGGGTGAGAAGTGGCACTCGCGAACTCGAGCTGGATCTCCTTTTTCGTTCCCAACTTTCGGCCTATGAAAAGTTCCTCTTTTCTCACGGAGAATAGAGCCCCGCGACCCCCTTACGGCTTCTTCCATTTCCCTTCCGAATGGAATAAATTTTCCGCTGACGCCAACCCTCCCTGCGTCTCCCCTTACCTGAAAAGGGACGCGTCGCGGACCTTCGTGTCATCCTCCGACGCGGACAGGTCCTTTTCCGATTGGGCCTCCACCCCTTTGGTCCCCCCCTTTTTGTTTTGAAATGTCCGGACAATGTTTACTTCCGCGCCTTTCTCGACGTCCATCAAGATGCCTTCCCCCCCGCTTCCTCCCCCTTTTGACAAGAAAGAGAAGCTCAAGGTGTCTTCTTTTGACTTTCTTTTCGTTGGGGACAGTTTTGCGGTCTGTGAGATTCTGGACCGGACAGCCGCCTTGCACGATGCTAACTTGTTCCCCCCCCTAATCTCTCTTCGTTTCTGCGCGAGGATCGACCCTGCTGCGCCTCCGCCACTTTTTTCCCCCCCCCTTCTTTCACCTGCAGGGGAATACTTCGAGTTGGTGATATTCTTCCCTCCTGGAATGCGCCCTCTCCCCCGGAGGTTCCTATTTTTCTTTGACCCTTTCTTTTCCCCTCCTCCAACTGCATGTGCGCAGCGTTTAGGCAAACATTTTCCCCTTATACGGACCCTCCTTCTAAACGCGAGCCGTCCTCTTTGTCGTCCGGGACGGACTTCTTTTTTGCAACTCCAGACTTCTCTTCCCCCCTTCCTTGTTTCCTTTGTGCTTATTTTCTTGCTGTGCGTGAAATTGGAGCTTCGTCTTTCGGGTTCTCCCTCTTCCTCGAGCTTAACACGTCTTTCCGTTTCACACAACTTTCCTTTTTGGGGATAATCGTGCCTGGTTGAAATCATCTGGTGGTTTTTTTTTTTTTTTTTTTTTGTGTTTGTTTTGGTTGTTTGCCCCCCCCCCCACCTCCGTGTAAGACTCCCTCTCCTTTTCTGGGCGCGCTTGTTCCTTTCTGTGGTCGTCCAAGTCCCCCCTCCTTCCTCGAAAGGCGAGGTCGTCTTCTCTTGAGGTCACCCCCTTCTATGTCGCACCGCCCCCTCTCTCACGTCCAGGCGGACTGACATTTTCTGGCGGACGCCCTTCCCCTTCCGACAGGAACTTAGCCTTTCCCCCCGGCCCGGATTGCCCACAGCCTTCATTCAGGCCATGTCCTTTCCAGTCCCCTTCCCCCCCCCTGGAACAACGCGCCACTGGCTGCCACGTCGACTTTTACCCTCCTCAACCCATTTTTTTTTTTTTTTGAAAAGGGCCATGAATCACACATGAGAAAGCCAAGACCTTGATCTTCTCCCCCTCCTCCCCTCCGTTTTGTTGTTTTCCTTGCTCGTGGCTACTTTTGCTTACCTGCCCCATTTTTATGTGGTACTTTTCCCCCCCGAAGTCCGGAGAGGACCTGAGGATCGAATTAAGGGCCGTGAGGCGGGCTTTGCCTTCCTTTGGGAAGAGCTGTTCATGATCGTTCCCTCTTTTTCCAGGCCGTCATGGCTTTGCGAATATTTAACACGCATTTCCTTCTCCGGAACTTTCCCGCGCTTTTCCCTTGCGGGAGGGATTATAGCCTGGTTAGCTCATCGGCCATCTCTGCCCGCGTTGCGGCGTCCTCGACCCCCACATGGACTTCCAAAAGGACACACCCTTCCAAGCGTGTGCCGGGATCTTAAACCGAGGTTTTCTTCGTCTCGGCACTCGCTTCGTTCAACTTTATTTACACCCCCCTTGTGGTCTCCCTTTCAAGCGCTGGTAGCTATCTCAGTTTTCTTCCGTGCAGACCTTCCTCATATCCCTCCCCTTCCTTTTTTTTTCCTTCAAGTAGCATCAAACAACACTGGCTCGATCAGCGTTTCTTCGGACAGCCGACTTTAGAATAAACGCCTGTTCCATTGTTTTCCCTTCTCCTCTGGACGCAGTGTCCCTTTTCACTGACCCTATTATCTCTTGCTTGTCTAGGTTCGGTCTTTCCCTTTTTCAAACTCCCACGCGGCCAAATCCTGGCCTCATGCTTGGTTCCCTTTCCGGGCAGGGGCCCACCTCCTTCCCCCTCCGAAGGAACTTTCCCCCCCCTGCTTGGGGCCCATTTCAGCCTCCCTTCTTGTTTCCATTTTCCGCGAAGGACGTCCTCGCTTCTTTTAGTCTTGTATTTTCAACGTTCTTTAAGACGTGGTCTTCCCCCTTTTCCTTCGGTCCCTCAGCCCTTCGACTTTGACGGGAATTTCCCTGAGTACCTGCTCCCAGTTCTCCCCTTTTCGGAGAGGAGTTGCGACTTCCGGGGCGGAATGAAGGATCTTGTCCTCAGTCCTTCCCCTTACCTTTTTTTCCCCTTGCCCCTCACCCTACTAATGCATAGCAGGAGATGGTAGAGGTTGTAGCCTTCCCGTGTTGAAAGGAGATCGGAGTTGCAATACATTCCCATCTTTCCGACGGCCCTCTTTCAGGCCCTCCCTTTCTTTGAAGCCACACTGAGCCTTCCAGTCCGTTTCCGAGGGCTTCGCTTTTTCCATGGCAGGGGTGTTCCTCCCCGGCTGTATCTTCCTAATCTTGCAATCCGAGGCTATAACCCTTCCAATCTTTTTTCATGTAGCCGCGTTAAAACGACTTCTTCATTTCCTGCCCAGCGCGGTCCCCCTCCACCAATAGCTGAGTCCGGCCAGCCTGGTGACCTCCTGTTCCCCTGTTCTCTCTTCCCATTCCATCTTTCTCATGAAATGGCACCTGGCTGGAAACCCCAAGGATGGGTCGATACCGGCCTCATCCCCGCGAGGCTCCCTCTCTTTCTGAAGATTGACCTCCCTCCAAGTTTTCTCCCTTTTCCCCCCCCGTTTCCCCCCAATTTCTTCCATTCTTTCGAACAAGTCCCTTTTTTTTTTTAGGTTCACCATGACTCCGACGCGACCCAAAGTCGCTACAGGCCTGCTTGACCGCGACCTTTTAAAGCTTTGTCGGACCAACACCTTTTTTGCACTCTATACTCCCTTCTTTCCCCTTCCTTTTGGTTTCTCTATATCAATTTTTTCTTATGCATATAGAAGAATGTGGTGGCGTGTGCGTCTTTCCATGTCGCGGTTTTCCGCATCTAAGGTTAGAGCGCCCCGGAGGGTTTCCTCAGCCTTTTCCTCTTTTCATCCCTTTTGAAGTGAGTAGTTTGGAAGGGGTAGTTTTTTTGGGACCCTTTTAGGCTTTTTCTCCGGTATCATCTGCTGCGCTTCTTGCACTGTAAGCGATCTGGAGTGATCCCCTCGGCTTTTACTCTGTGTTCGGTGAAATTCAGTAAACGTCTCTTTGATCGAAGAGATGCTTCTTTCCTTCCCTTTTTCCATTTCTTTCTTCCGAACGGCCCAGGGCTCGGGCTTCCGCTGGTACCCTCCTGATGGGGGACCAGTCACTTTGGCCTATTTCTACTACGTCCCCCCCTTCTGGGATCTTACCATGGGCTTGACTAGTCTCCGTCCTCCGTTCCCCCCCCGCCCCCCCCACAGGAGAGACCCAACTTGATTCGACGTCAATTAAGATTCATTGATTCTTCTTTAACAAACTCCTCTCTCCTGTTCCTAGTACTCTTTCTTTTTGCGTCAAGAGACACGGATTGCGGACCGCCCCTCCCCCTATGGGGCTGCCACTCTCATTATCTCTGCTGGCCTTTTCGGATTTTCCTGTTTGACTTTTGAGGAGGATTTTATTTCTAAGGGATACTTGCCCCCCCAGACTCCCGTTCTACAGTCTTTGCTAAGTAATGCCTCTCTCTATTCTTCTTTCCGGCTTCCTCCTTCTTTTTGATAGGTTTTTTTTCTTAACGGTTCCCTTAATCTTTCCAAGGCTGACCACAGTGAGTGGTCGGCCCCTTCCAATGACTATGTGTTTCGTCCCGATCTTGTGACTAAGCTGGCGCCCCGACGCATCTTTTCCCCCCGTTAATCCCCCTTTTTGTGGAAACATTTGACTTGATCGCTTTTCCCTTTTGTCCTTCGTTCGCATGATGTTACGCTGGTTTAATCGGGTTCCTCCCCCTCGCCCGCCTTCCTCCCTAGGTTCTGGAATTAACCTACTATACAGATCCAAGCGGCACTTGGCTTTAGTTCGGAATTCCCCCCTTACCGCTACTCCCCCCCTTTAGGTCCCATGTCTATTTTTAGAGGACTCCGGCGAAGGGGAGCTTCTCCATGGGTAAGTGCGAAAGTCTTTAGAGCTTTTTCGGTTCTAAAAGTACCGGCCTCCGTGGCACTTTTACTTGTCTATGTCCTACTTGAAGTTGGATCTCGTATCTGTTTGCCGTGCTGGTGATTTTTGTGTCATGTGGGTCTGCTCCCTTCTTTTCACCCGGCGAATTTTCGATGGTAAAGAGACACAACTTGATATTGCTTCCTCCTCCTTACCATGCGCGGTCCCTTCCGAGTGCGACTGTGAAGAATCTAGAGGAACTTTTCCCCGATTTTTTTGTCAACCGCCAGTCGGCTAAATCTCCGCTCCCTGTTCCCCCCCCAATACTGTCGGTAACCTCCTTCCTACCTTCTAATTCCTCCTCATCTCGGCGGGCCGGTAGGGAAGTTCGGTAACCATATTAATTTTTTTTTTTCAAATGAAATTCGCTATTCCAACGAAACG
>Ga0179593_1594790_pt1 | contig 12542 bp, 21 predicted proteins | sample CZODoug2_1_08_16_FD_185931 | JGI IMG/M metagenome (GOLD analysis project Ga0179593, IMG submission 185931) | Vadose zone soil fungal communities from Angelo Coast Range Reserve, California, USA - CZODoug2_1_08_16fungal (PacBio error correction) | ecosystem: Environmental > Terrestrial > Soil >... | reverse complement strand
TTCTTTTTCTTGCCCCCCCCCTGTTTGGTGACATTCCCCCCCTCATTTCTGCAGCCCCTGAAATTTTTTTTGCCTTATGGCCCCACATGATCTTCGGTTTCCAGACGTTATCCTCCGGATACCCCTCCCCTTTTTTTTTCTTGGTCCCCCCCCCCACCCCCCCCTCATCTCGTTCATTTACGTTTTTTTTTTTTTTTGTTAACCCCTTCCCCCAACACGGAGGAACACCCCCCCCCTTCTTTTTGGTCTAATTTTAGATTTTTTTTTTCCTGTTTAAGACCGACTGTTTTTTTTTTTTTTTCGTTGTTTTTTCTTGCCAGTCTTTTTGACCGGACCCCCACCTTTTTTTTTTTTTTTGCCCTAGGGTTTTTTTCTTGAACTGTTACCCCAGCCCCACGCGTTCATCCGTTTACCCGTCCGACCCCCCCTCACTGCTTGCGGGTGTTTTTTTTTCTTTGCGCCACGGTTCGCCTTTTCATGGCCCTTTGTTTTTCTATCGTTGAGAACTTCTAGTTTCCCCGGCAACGGTGTTTACAAGCCCACACTTTGGTGTTTTGCCATCTTTTGTTTGCTTTTCCCTTTGTGTTTTTAAAAGGTCCCGGAATCTGTACCGTTTTGCCGTTTTTCCCCAACACCCCACCTTCATTCTAACCCCCGTTTTTGATTTGACCTGCCCCGGCGGCTTTACAGTCGTTGGCCACCCCTTTTTCTTTTGTGCTTTTTTTTTTTCTCGCCGTTTGGCATTTTTTTCGACCTTTTTTGGTGTGTGATTTCATTTTTGCCCCCACAATGCGGCCCCCCGAACCCTGTTCTTGTGGAGGTAGGATCTCCCCACCTGATTTTTGACACCATTGCTGTTTCTTTTTTTTTCGTGTTTTGTTTTTCTTTTTTTTTTCCCTACCACCCCGTTTTTCTCCCAATACCGCCCTTTTTCTATTTTGGTCATTGATCCTGCATTCCCCCTTTTTCTTTTTTCTGACTTGGACGCATGGTTTGTGTTGCATTAAGTTTTTTCTGTTCCGTTTGAACCCCCCCCGTGTGCCGTTCCCCCCGCCCCCCTTCCCCCCCCCCCCTGCAGATATGCCCCCTATGACTTTTTCCCGGTCGTCTGCCCCCCCACACCTGACGCCCTCCTTTCCAATATTTCTGCACTTTCATACCCCCCCCCCCTTCGTCCCAATGTTTATCAGCGTCGCCCGAGGTGTTTCCATAGATTCCCCCCTTTTTTTTTGTTTTTTTTTTTTTGACCCCAACCCCCACCATTTTACTTCTGTCCGTGTTTTTCTTTTGTTCTTGTTGACTCTTCTTTCAGGACCTATCCCCCCCCGGCTTTTTTTTGTTTGTCCTGTGAGGTGCCCCCCGGCCTTGAATTTCACTCTCCGTTTTGTGTTTTCCCAATTGCTTTTTGCCCCGTCCATTAGTCAGACGGAGACTGTTCCCACCCCATGTCGACAACACACGCTTTTACCTGGCCCCCTTTGCCCCCTTATGATGTCTGGCCAGACTGGAACCTGCTTTTTTTTCTTCCGTTGTCTCTTTGTTTTCATTTTTTTTGGGCGATATCCTTTTTGATTCCCCCCCACCCATTGTTTTACACTTACCCCCTTTTGAGCCATCACATTTGATTGCTTTGTCCGTTACTCTGCCTCTTTTTTTTCTGTTTTTAACCCGAAACCCCCACAGCCATGTTTCCCACCCTGTGCGACTTGCCCTTCTATACTTTTTTTCCCCCCCCCCCCCCCTTGCTGTCGCGGTTTATGCCCCCCCCCCCGTCGTCCCTCCGTCCCCCCCGTTTTGTGTGCCCCCCAGTCATCTCTCCCGCCTTCCCTTGAGTTTTTTTCGGTTTCTTGCTTTTTTTTTCACCGCGCGTTTTTTTTCCGTTTTTTTTGTTTCCCGCTTTCACGCTTCCTTTTTTTTTTTTCCCCACCCCACTCCCCCCAGTTTTCGTTGCAGCCCTTGGGCATTTTTGTCCACCCCACTGCCCCGCCCTTGCCCCCCCCCTCCCCCCCCCAAGCCATTTTCTTTTTTGTTGTCACATTTGCAGTCCTCTTTTTTGTTTGTGATTTTTTTTGTCTGGCTCCGGTTTCCCTGCCTTTTCCGTCTGCCAGGTCATTTTACCGGACCGGTCTTGGGCACAACCGAACTTGTCCCCCCAGATCGTTTTTTTTTCTTTTTAACCCTACATCCGCACCGCACCTCCGGTGTTGCCTGTCGTTTTTTGACACCCAACTTGTTCCTTTTTGGTTCTGGAGACACCCGCCGTCTGGCGCTTTGCCCCCCCCCATCCACCGTTGTATTTTTTAATGATTTTTCTTTTTTTTTCCCGTGATTCCAGACAGCTGTCCCCCCCCCCCCCCCCCCCCCCTGGTCCCGAAGTGCTTTTTTCGACTTGAAATGTAGGTTTTCACCCCCCCACGCCCTTTTTGAGCAGCTCCCACCCTGTCATTGCGGGCCCTTGGTGCCCCCCCCCCCATGTGCCGGTGCCCCCACCCCCTCGACCTTTCGGCACGATCCTCACTCTCGTCTGTTTGCACTCGCTTTTTTTGACCGTTTTTTTTCACTTTTTTTTCAAGTTGTGAAAATCTTTTTCCTGTTTTTTTTTTGGCTCCTTGGTGCTTTAACCCCCCCACAGCCGTTTTCTTCGCTTTTCTGCCGTGTCCAGGTTACTCCCCCCCATCGTTTTTTTTCATGGGTCTTTTTTTCTTTTTTTTGTGCGCACAGTATTTTCCCCACCCAGTTTTTTTTTTAGTTGAACCCACATCACCCCTGTGGCCGGGTATTTTTTGATGATGGTGATGGCCTGTTTTGTTTAATTTTTCGAGGCGTTTCACCCCCCTTGACACCTCCATGCCCCCCGCCCGTTTGGAGTGCTTTTTGGTCTGCTTTGAAGCCCCCTTTGAACTTTCAGTTTTTTCCTTTTTTTGTGATGCCCCACTTTTGAGTGTTCCTTTTTTTCTTTTGTCAAAATTTTACAGTCCCATTTACTTCACCCAGGTGTCCACCCCCCCCCCAACCCCCCACAACCCTTTATTGGTTTTTACCACACTAGTTTTCCCTTGGTTGTCTTTGTTTTTTTTTTTTTTCTTTTTTTGTGACCTCGTCATCGTGTGTGTCACCCCTTGCGCCCCATTTTTTGTTTTTTTTTACCTCGTACTTTTTTTACCTAGTTTTGTGCCCCCCGTTTCCAGTTTCACAAGTTGATTTACGTCTTTGTTCCGTCCCCTCACCCCGTCTTTTTAGTTTCGTTTTTTACCAACTTTGATGGATCTTTTTTTTTTTTTTTTTTTTATGGTGTCCGCTTTCTGCCCGTTTTTGCCCCCTGTTTTTTTTTGCTTGGATGTTGATCGTTTGATTTTTTTTTCGACGATTAGCCCCGAACCCCCCCCATAGCCCTTCTTTTCTTCGTTATCTTTTTTACCAGATTTTTTTTCTTTTTTGGCCTTTTTTTGGAACCCCACATAAGCAGGCGGTTTTTTTTTTGCCACGCACTCCATTCATTTTCCCTAGTCCCTCCGTACCCCCCCCCCTTACCCAAGCCTTTCCCCGTGATCCTTTTTTGGTGATTCTGTTCCCCCCCCCACCCCTTTGTGACCGTTACGGTTTAAAGAACCATTTTTTTTCGCGATGATTCATCCCCCCCTTGACCCCCCCGTACCGCGCCCCCGCCCCCTTACTCTTCTTTCTCCTTCTTTTCCCCTTTTGTTTTTTGTTTGTTTTGAGTGACCTTTGTCCCCCCCCCCACCCTGGCTCCTTCTGTTTGATTCTCTTCGGTTTGCCATTGCCGCCGTGCCGCCCTGCCTTTTTTTTTTTCTTTACCTTCTCACCGGCCGTTTTTTTTTTGAGCCCCCCTATTTGTCTATGTGTCCAGCCCTGTTTCTGGTACCCCCCTACCTGACGGTTTTCGGTGTTTTCCCGTCCCTATCCTTGAGTTCCGGGTGGTGTTGCACCGTCCTTCGGGTTTTCCCTTCTCAGAGTTTTATTCACTAGTCCGGCGCTTTTTTTTTGGGGTTTTTGCCCATTCCCTCCCGTCCCCCCAACTCCCTTTTTTGACCTTTTTTTTTTTGTTCTCGGTTTTTTCTACTCATTTTGATTTTGTCAATCCCCCCCCCTCACCCTTTTTTTTTTTTTTTTTTTACCGATCCCGAGATATTTTTTCGTTCCACCCCCCCCCCGTATTATGTTACCCATGTCATCTACTTTTTTTTTTTTTTGCAGGTTGGCGCACATCTGGGTCCTCTGCCTTTTTATGTTTTACGTGCCAACACGTTTTTGCACTTTTTTTGTCGTCTTCCCCGTTTTTTTTTCCCAGGACTCTTTCTTTCTGTTTGCTTTTTTTCTTTTTTTTTCCCCTCGTCTTTTTTGACGTTGCTTGTCTTGCTTTTTTTGACCCCATTCACGTTTTTTTTGCTTTTTCGTTATTTTGATGGTTTTTTCCCCCCCGTGCCCCGTTCCCATTGTTTGCGCCCCCTTCTTTCCCGGCGCCCCCCCCAACCTTACCTTTTGCCATTTAACGACCCTTCGTTTCCACGCCCCCCCCCCGTCGCCCTTTTTTGTTCCCCCTGCAACCACGCTGTCGGGCCCCTTTGTTTTCTTTTCGTTTCGTTTGGTGCATTTACCAAGTCTTCGACGCCGTGAATCTTCTTTTTTTTTGTTTTTCTCCTTTTTTGCCCATCCTTTTTGCACTATGTTTTTGCTTCCCCGCATCTCAGTTTTGCACCCCGTTCTTTCGCTCCGTTTAGTTTTTTTGAATCCTGGTTCCCCACTCCTTCCTTTTTCGTTGTTTTCCAGTTGGCAGTTTTTTTTGTTTTACACCCCGTTGCCCCCCCCCCCCCCCCCCTAATTCCGTATTTTTTTCAGACGCCGGCCTTAATGTCCTGGCGGTTTTTTTTTCGACTTTTTTTTTTTTCTGTTTTGTCAGTGCGACATTTTTGTCCCCTTATCTTGAGTTTTGCCCCCACGTCGCTAACCGTGTGCTTGTGCCTCAGGTTGTCTGTTCCTTTTTTGTCCATTTTTTTGCACGATTTCCACTTAACTTTTGTTTTGGACGTGTACAATTCTTTTTGTTGTGCTCTTTTTTTGTTTTTCCCTACTGCAGTCCATCGTTTTCTCTTTTCTTTTTTTTTGTGCCCCCGGACCCCCGACCCCCTTGCCGTTGCCACTAAAGACTCATGATTTTTTAGCCCCTCCCATTTGAGCCCATTTAATGTGTTCCCCAGTCCATAGTATTTTTTTTTTGAAGTTCCCCCCCCTTGGATTTCCCCCCTCACTTTTTTGCTTTTTTTCCCCGTTTTTATTTCCCCTTTTGTGCCTGCCCGTTTTTTTGGACGGTGGTGTTCACGATGCCCGGTGTCATGTTTAGTTCCGCCCATGTTGTAGGGCCCCCCGGTGACCCCCCCGAACCCCCCTTTTTTGTGCACCGGCTCCCGCCGTTTGGTTTTTGTGAAGTTGTCCTGAACTTATTTTTTTTCCTTGTTTTGCGCCGTGTTGTCCTTTTACTTGAACCGTTTTTTTTTTTCACGTTTTGTCAGCCGAACCCCCCCCCCGTTTTTTTATCGGTCTTATCTTTGGTCCTGCCCTTTTGGACCCTGTGCTCCCGCACCCTGGACTGTCCTCTTGAGTTTCTGTTGTTTGGAACTTCTGTTGGTGTCCGTCCGTCACATGAAAGCGCCCTCCGGCCCAGGTGCGCGTTTCCCCCCTTTGTGTTTCTCTTTGTCTCGTTTTCTGCTTTCACCTTTATATTCCTGCGGCCGAATGTTGCGGGAACCCTGCAGTTATCTCCCCCTCCTTTCCCCCCTTTGAAAAGTGTTTGATTTACCAGCTCCCGACGTTCGGGTTTTTTCCACCTTTTTTTTTTAGACCCCCCCCTTTTTTTTTTAAATACTTCTCCCCCACATGCCCTTTTTTTTTTGTACTTGCTTTTGTATGTCCACCCCTAGCCTTGTGTCTTCCCCTTAATCCCCCCCCGGCGTCAGGTTTTTGCCCCCCGCCCGGTTTAGCAGACCGGCCACTTGTTGTCTACTTGCCGTTTCCGGCTTCGTGTTTTAATAGTAGCGATTCCGATCCTGTTCTTGCGTTTCGCGGCTTTTTTTTGCGGCCTTTGTTTTTTCCCATCGTTTTTGTTTCCCGTTACCCGTCTGGTCTTTCTTATTTTGACCCCCCCGAACGTCGCTGTCCGCGCCCGTTTTTAGTTTTTTTTTTTTTTTTTCCCGTCTCGCGTTGACAGCTCCGGAGCCCGTTACGTCCCGTCCTTTTTCAGCTGTGTTTGACGGGCACTTTCCCCCTTCCTTCCTTTTTACAAACCGATTTCATTTTCATTCCTTTCCGTCTGATGACGGCCCTTTGCCCTTGTTTTGCTGTTTCCCCCCTTGTTTTCTTCCGCCCGGTATGCCGTTATTATTTGAGATTTTTTTTCGAGTCCTGCTCCGCCGGCTTTTTTCCCGATGACCTGGTACCGCTTTGCGTTTTTCCTGATCCGTTGGCTGTGCCTTCCTTCTGCAACCGCTTGCCCTGGTCTTTTTGACTGTTTTTTCCTAAGTTGTTTTGTTGCCGTCGTTTGATTCACCGTACGCCCCCCAATGGAAATCCCCTTCGGGACCTTTGACGTGCTTTTTTAGGACTGCCTTTTTCCCTGGCATGTGTTAAGTTTTGTTTTCCTCCCCATAGCCGTTATGTGGCACGTTGCTTTAGCGTGTCCAGCACCTTTTTTTCCCCCCCTCCCGTTGTTTTTTTTGTTTCGATTATCGGTGCCTAACCAATTCACCGCCAAATCGCACCCCCCCTCGTCATTTCTTGACCATGCCGGGCCCCCACGTTTAGTTCAACAGTCCGAGCCGAAGGCCCTTGAAGTTTCCCCAAACCCCCCCTTTTTCTTTTTTCTCGCCATTTCTCCTGCAACGTCCCTGCAGGGTGTTTCGCCAAACCTTGAGTGTGTTTTATTTTGCCACTGAGCGGTGCCCTTTGTGTTGCCCCCCCCCCCCCCCCCCAGTCACCTGGTGCCCCGGCAATTTTCGTTTTTTTCCCACGTGTGTTTTTTTTCCCCGTTGCGCACTTTCGTTTTCTGGCCCCGTCGTTTGCTGCATTGTGCATCTCCCGGGCTCTCCCCCTGTTTTTCCCTGTTTTGGCCCCCAGTAGCTTGTCACATTTCTTATTTTTCCCCCAAAACACAGGGTTGGGCGACCCCGGTTTGTTTCCCCCCCCCCCCCCACACCCGGCAGCTTGTTTTTTTTTTCGCGAGTTTCTTATCCCTTGACTTTCCTTTTTTGTGACAGGGTTGTCCGACCCCAAGCCCGCCCCAAGCACGCGGCGCTCTCCATCTTTTTGGTTCTCTTTCACAGCTTTTTTTTTTTTTGCTTTTTGCCGCCGATTGCCCTTGCTGTGTGATTTTCCCCTTTGTTTGTAACCCCACTTTTTCTTAACCCCCGATCCCTAGCGCCTTTGGCACTTGTTCCCCCCCGTCGTTGCCGTCCCCCCCCCACTTCTATTACACACATGATGAACCCTGTCTTTTTTTGACCCCTTTGCGGCCCTGTTGAACCCCGAGTTTTTCTCGCCTTTTTTTGCCTTGCAGTGTTGCGAGAGATAGTGCCCCCCCCAATTGGTTTTTTTAACCCTTCCTTGTTTGCAGCTTTGCTTGGCCTCTGACCTTTTCTTTGACACGGCTGTTTTCTTTTTTTCCCTCACCTTTCCCCCAACCCTCAGATTTCCTCTTTTTGAACCTCCCCGGTGTTTTTGGCGTTTCCCTTTTGAAGAGGGATTGTCGAGTTTTTTTTTTTTTTTTTTTTTAAACCCTCGCCCTGCGTTTTTCTCATTCTTTTTGGTTCCCCCCCTGTGCCAACTTTGTCTTCCGTACTTTTAACCTACTTCCTTTAGTTTTCCCACGCGTGTGTGGTTTTTTTGCCCCCGGGACAGCCTGCCTGGCGCCCTGAGATCTACAGATTACAAAACGCCGTCACTTCCCATGTCGTGCTTCTGTCTTGTTCCACTTCCCCTTTCCCCTGTGCGATTCCCCATTCGAGCGTAAGTTTTGACAGGATTTCATCCCCCAGAATTACGTTGTCGTTTTGTCCCCCTTCTTTGTTCTTGTCCCCCCCAGCCGCAACACAGTTTTTGCCCTAATTTTCCGGCCTTTTTTACCCACGCCCCGTTTTTTTTTTTTTCATGGGATTTGATCTTCTCGCCTTTTTTGGGTGTTGCGGTCTGCGTCCGATGCCATGGTCATACGAACCTATGCTCCCCCACCCCCATCTTTTTTTTGTATTCAGTGCCCTCGCATTTTTCCGCCGCCGCCCCCCTGATTTTGTTTGCCCTACCCAGACCCCCATCGTGACCAAACACTTTTCCTTTTTTTTATCTCTGTTTTTTCACTACCGGAGACTCCTAGACCCCCCGAAAGCCCCCCTTGTGTTTTTTTTGGGACCCTATTTTCTTTGGTTTTGGGTCTGGATCGCCGTTGACCCCCTGCTGCACCCCAGACCCTTGTCCCCCATTCATCTCTGACAAGTTCAACCACTATTTCCGCCCCCCCTGCCACCCCCCTGACCACAAACCCCCTTTTCGGGGGTGCCATTAGTGCCACCATTTCCTTCGGATGACCTTTTGAAGTCTTCCTGCTCCCTGCAGGCCCCCCTCCCCTGCGCCAGTGCCCCACCGACGGCCGCCCGCGACCGCGCTCCAGCCCCGTCGCTTTTTTCGGCCCTGGTTTTTTTTCGGCGTAACGTCCTTCGGCGGCCCCCTCCAGGGCGCGCAAAACCACCCTTCAGTGGGTCTTTTTGCACCTGACCCCGTTCCCCGCTCCCCCGTAGAGGCCCCTGAGACAGTGTGCGCGGGCAGCTTGCTAGTGCGGCCCCCCCCCCCCTTTGACCGACCCGCCGTCCCCCCCCCCCCCAGTGCACGGGTTTTTGCCCCCCCCCCAGGCCCCACCCGGTCAAAGAGCCTTTTTCGTACGGAATCCCCGTTTTTTGCCTTTTTCCCGCTGACTTCCATTGTCCAGGTGTTGAACGGTTTTTTTCGACTTGTCGTTTTTTCGATGTCTTTTTTCCCCCCCCATTTCTCGTTCTGGTTGAATGAGGCAACATTATTTTCCCCTGACGCGTTTGGAGTACTCGAAGCGAGTAGTGTCCCTTTTTTTTGGACGTTCCCCCCCGCCGTGTTTTGCCCTCGCACTTGGTTCCCAGTTTCGTGACTCCCTCCTGGCAGCTTTTTCGCTTTTTTTCCAGCCCCCTTTGACAACACCAGCTTACACGGTTTTTCTCCCATCGTGTCCCCTGATTGTCGTTGCTGGTTACGTCCTGGTCACGTGTTGTCATCCCTTCGTCCATTTTTGACCTTCACCTTCGCCTTTTTTCTGCCGCAATCCCCCCCATTTTTTGGTCCACCCGAGTTTTGTTGATCGCCGTTGCGCGCCGCGCTTTTGTTTTTTTTCTTTTCAGTCCCTTCCCTTTGCCCCGCTCAGTCCCAAGATTGTATTTCAAACCACCACTAGAGTTTCTGCCCTTATTCCCCTTCAGTCCACCTCTGGCAACCCCCTGTGGGCACGGCTTCTCAGTTACCCCCCCCCCCCCGTGACCAGTTGTCTTCCGCGATTCGTTTTCCCCCACCCCCCCCCTAGGCAGTGTCCACCCATCCCCTCAGGCGTCCCCCGAGTCCGGTGCCCCCCCTTATACTCTGTCTGCCCTCTCTCGTTGTGCTTTTTTTTTTTTTTTTCAGATTCTTTGTTCGTCGTGTCATCCTCGTCCCCCATTCTTTGCCCCCCACCGTCAAAAACTCCCCAGTTTCTATTACGACTTGTTTTTTTTTTTCCTGTTTTACGATTTTTGGTCTTAGTGTTTTGAGTTTGTGTTTCTGTTCTTTTTTTAGTTCCCTCCCATGTTCCCTTTCTGCCCCCTAACCAGCTTTCGTTCCCACGGCCTTCTAAGATTTTTTTGTTGGCCAGCCGTTTCTACTTCCCCCCCCCCCCCTTTTGTTCCCTTTTTTTTCCTCTTGGTACCCCTTTCAACCTACTGGTGTTCGACAAAGCTGCCGCCCCGTGTTAATCGTTCTTTTGTTTTTCCCCACGTTTTTTTGTCTGATATCACCAACTACCAAGCTGTTTTTCCCTGCCCCGAGCTCTTTTGCAGAACAGTCCCACCATCTGCCCGCCCTTCCCACCGATCCCCCCACCTATTTGGTCCTTGAGTCCCCTTTTTGCCCTAGCTGTGCTGTCTTTGTTCATTTGCCCCTCAGAATCGAACATATTGAAGAGCTAGTCCGACGTCCTGGTGCTTTTTTTCTTGCGTGTACTGCCCGTATTCGTTCTTTTTTCTTTTTTCGCCCAGCTCATAGCAATTCTTCTGCGCGACGCCCCACCTGTTCCTGATTTTTTTTTTGTTTTTTTTTTTCCCCGTGACCCATCCTTTCACCTGTGGTTGTTGCGAACACCCCAATACCGCTTTTTACATTTGAGGTTTTATTTTTTTTTGAAAGACCGCGTTTTTTCTCCAGATCACGTCTTCGCGGTGGAAAAATTGGCTCCCATACTTTGTTTGGTCCTTTGCGTGGCCCGAACGTTGTTTTTTTCTCCTGTTCCCAGGGCTGTCCCCCAGCAGAGGTTTCCAGTCGTGCGGTATTTTTTATACACCCCTTCGTTTTTTTTTTCCCCTTTTTTTTTTCGCTTTTGCCCCTATGTTTTTGAACTCCTCCTGGGCAACGGTTTTTTTTTTTTTGCCCTTTTTGGTTTGCCCCCCCACAGCGCCCGTTCTGGGGCCCCCACCCCCCCCCCCTTATTTTTTCTGCGTCATCAGTTGTTTTTTCAGTAGGTTCCCCGTGGATGGACCAGCATCTACCCCCGTGTCCCCCCATTTGCATTGACACCCCATTCTTCGGGTGGCAGGCGGACCCCAGGTGATTTTTTTTTTTTCCCCGCCCCAAGCGGCGGCTGCCGCGTGACCTTGAACTTTGACGTTTTTTTTTTTTCCCCCTTTCCTTTTTTTTTTTTGTGCCTCTTTCTAACTTGCCGTTCCCCCCATTATTGCCCACCAGAGCGATGAGCAGGCACTCCGAAGCAGTGTCTCTATTTGACCCCCCCCCACTTTCTTCCTTACCAGAGACTTGTTTGTTTTTTTTTTTTTTTTTTTTGGTCCCTTTTTCGGTGCTACGCGGACTTGCCGGCGTGTTTTTTTTGTCAGTGTTTCTGTTTTTTTTTGCCTCAGTGGACGTTGCACATTGCAGGATTCGTTCTCCAATGTTTCGACCCCAGCGCCGCTCCCCTCGGCGAAGTTGAGACGTTATTCCCGCTTGCCTTTGAAGTTTTTTAGCCCGGTACGCCCTTTGGGCATGCCCTTCCCGCGCACGTCTTTTGGGAGATCCGGTGTGTCCCCCTGTCTGTGGCTGCCCGTTTTTTAAATTTTACTCTCCCCTCGGTTGGCGACCTGCATATTCCGTTTTTTTTTCTCCCTGTTTTTCTTGTGCCTTTGAAGTTTTTTTTTCCCGCCTTTACCACAGGAAACTTCGGCTGACTGCCTTTTGTTGTCCAGGGTGAGATCTTCTGCTTTACGCCTTTCTGAACGTTTTCCAACCCCTCAGCTCCTCCCCCCTCACTCCCTTTCTTATCCCCCCGAAAGTCAACGCGGTTTGCTCCGTCGCTGTTTTTTCGCGGTTGGTGATTCAAGCGGTTCCGTTTTTCCCCTTGTCCGCCATACATCCAACCCTCCCCCCAGTTCGTGCTCCTTTCACCTTCTACATCTCCCCCAGTCTTTTTTTCGTTTTACTGGCCCGCCTCACTTTTTTTTTTTTCTTTCCCCTTTCAGGGTTTATTTCATCATACTTTAATATCGTGCTGCCAGATGTTTTTTTTTTTGTTTTTTTTGTCGGTTCTTTCCTTTTCCTTGAGTGTCTTTTTTTTTTTTTGATATTTTTTACGTGTTGCGTAAGCAGTTACCCCTTGTCGGACGTCGATATACGCCCCTCCGTTTTTCATTTTTTGTGGATTGACCCCTTGCCTCCTTTTGCCGCCGCGGTACCCTACCGTACGGCCGAGAACACCTTCAGCGCTGGTAGCGGGTCTTTCGTCCTGGCTGTCGGACGTCAAGTTTTTATAATCTGCGGCGCCAAGATCAATGTCCCTTGTTTTTTTTTTTTTTTTTTCCCCAGCATTATTGTTGTGTTTTGACGCCCCGAACCGTGGACGACAGATGACCCCCGGTCGACGCTGCGTTTCTTCTTCTGCTCCTTTCCCCTTCCCCCTGTCGTTCCCCTTTTTTTTTTTTGTGGCTCAGTCCCCCCCACGCCTAGACCCCGAGAGATCCGTGCCCTTCCTCCTTTTCGCTCTCGTGCACTTCACTTTCCGTGCCCGGCCGCTGCCTTGTTTGTGTTTTGTCCTTTTTTTTTTTGTTTGACTTTTCGTTTTTGAGTTTTTTTGTGCTCCTTTTTTTGAACACTTTTCTTTGTGACCCCTTCGGAGCCCTCGTTTAGATTGGACCCCCCGACCCCCCCTTTGCGTTTTCCCTGCGAGTGCCCCTGATTTTTTGCGTTGGCGTTGTGTTGCACTTCCCTTGAAGCCCCCCGTT
>Ga0179593_1476976_pt1 | contig 12542 bp, 17 predicted proteins | sample CZODoug2_1_08_16_FD_185931 | JGI IMG/M metagenome (GOLD analysis project Ga0179593, IMG submission 185931) | Vadose zone soil fungal communities from Angelo Coast Range Reserve, California, USA - CZODoug2_1_08_16fungal (PacBio error correction) | ecosystem: Environmental > Terrestrial > Soil >... | reverse complement strand
TTTTTTTTTTTATCCCCTGCCCCAAAATGTGTTACAACATTTGCCATGGAGTGTTACCACCAACAAACGTATTACCCACACCTCACGTTGCAATTGTTTTTCGCCCCGCGAGCAGTTCTGCTTCTTAAACCCCAGGAAACCCCCCAAAAAAGTTCTGTTCCTTTGGCCTTTCTTGATTTTTTTTCCCGATTTCTGGGGGTTCTCATTTGGCAACCACAACCAAAAACAAAACACCCCAAAAACCCCGTCGCCTGCTGAACCCGACCCACCCGTTCCATGTGCTTTTCGGAAACGGCAAAGACCCAGTCTGGTCCTCGTTCGTCTTCTCCGTTTCCCCCTTCCCTCTGGGAGAAGCCCCTTGCCTTCATCCACCCTCTCCCGCTATTCCCACCCTCCCTCCCGCCCCATGTTTATATCCCACAGCCTGCTCGTCGTCCCTCCCCCTCCCCTAATCCCAGTTCATCCAACATCCTTAACCCTACACTGTTTGCATTTCCCCCCCCATTGCCTTCCCCCACCCCCTCCCCCCCTACCCCCCGGACCAACCACGCGACGGACTGCTGATTACCCCGCTTTCCATGCTCGACTTGCGCATTTTTCCTGCCCCAGAGGCTAGAATAGAATTAGTCCTATAGTAAACTACCCGACCAGCTAAGCAAATCAAGTTATTATTTCCTCCTTCATCCCCTGGGGACTTCCTCCCTCCAGTACGGCGCTGCTCCCCCTCCCGATCGCTTTTAGACCGGGATATCCAGCACTCCCCCCCCAACTCACCTGTCCGTCCCGCCCTCCCTGGATTTAATTCTCCCCCTGGGCTTCCCTTGCAAGAACCCCCATCTCATCCCCTTCCCTTTTTTCCCCTCCCCCCCGCGTCGTCTTTGCCTTGCACCTCTTTCGCACGCTCCCATATCCCTGCTGCTAGCCTAGTAGCCTTCTCTCTTCAGTATCTCACCTCGGGCTCCTCTGATCTTGTGTTCTTCCTAGATTTACGCATGTGTCTGTGCCGCATTCAGGACTTCGTCCTTGATGTTTGTTGGACCTTTTGGTTCCACCTTTTCCGCGCTTTTCTTTTTGCTGTGTTCGCCGCTTGCGGTCCTCCCCCCCCCCCGCGGTTTCCTTTTTGACAAACCAAACACCACCCCCACAAAAAAAAAAACCCCTTCCTTCAGCCATTCCGGTTTCCCTTCAGTGGCTCGGGTCTTTTCCGGTGGTTGCCTTTCCCTTTACCTCGGACTGGCTTCCCTCGATATGTTTTTTGATATCTGTTTGATTGTCATCCCCCTCTGCCATGTGGAGCCGTCCCTGGCACATTTTTGATACTGTTCTTGTAGATTTCTAACCCGCACTCCCCAGTTTATCAAACGGCGCCGTGATGACAGGCGTAGTTGCGACGTCGTTTTGTCTTTGACCCATGATTTCTCTCTTGACTAGGGACTGGTGCTTTTTTTTTTTTTTTTCGGGTTTCCTGCTGGAACGGGATTTTTCGAGCCCTCCCCAATCCCTCACCCGTACTTTTTTCCCCTCCCCAGTCCCCCCTTTTTTTCACAATCTGCTCCTGAGCCTTTGAACTGAGGTTTCTCCGCTGGAATACAAAACCAAAGCCCCCCCCCTCAACTTTTATTTTTTTCCAGAAACACGTTGCAAATTTTTCCCCTCTTCTTTTCTGCCGGACTTTTGGTTTCTCTGACTTCCATGGCCTGGCATTTTTGCTGCGACTTGTAGTTAGTACTGTCCATTCCCGGAAAAAACTGTGTTTTTTGTCCGGAACGCCGTCTTCCCTCGGTTGCGGTCCCATGTTTTTTTCAGTGTTTTTTGTTTTTTTTTTTTTTTTCTTTTTCTTTTTTGGACGCGGTTCCCCTTCGGCACCCCCAAGACACACGATCCCCAAAAACCCCGGTTGATATGGTGCTCCATGTTTTTTCGTCTCGCTGGATCTTTTGAGCGTTTTCCTTTTCTGGCCGTGAGGTTGCTTCATTTCTCTTTTTCTCCGGAGGATTTTATGCGCGATTTCGAGGGTGTACTGACCTTTTTTTTTTGACAACAGCAAAGTCTGGCCGGTTTTGTGCGAGGCTTGCCCACTTTGGACTTTTTATTCTCCGAACCGTTTTTTTCTTCCACTTCCTCTCTTCTATTAGAGCGTTTTTCCTTGCGACTCTGAGTTTTTCAAAAGATGGCCGTCGCCTCTTTTTTGTTGAGGGTGTTAAAAAGTTGGGTTTCATGTGGTCCGTGTTTGGGAGTAAGGACTTTTGGTCTTTTCCTGAGTTTTTTTTTAACCTTGATTGTTAATGCATTCGAAGGGGCAACTTCTGCGTGTTTGTTCTTTATTTTGCTGGTTCCTATTTTCGCTCGCCCTCTTCTGGGTTGTCCTGTGGGCTCAGGCCTTCGTTCTTGTTTGACTTTCTCTATCCACGATTACCCTTAGTTTTCCGTTTCCTGTTTTTGGACCTCGGGTTTTGTTTGAACCGAGAAGCCTTTTTGGCATCATTTGAACGCCGCGTATTCATCGAACTATTTTTCCTTTTTGCGTTGCCCCTTCCATGTTTCACCTCATTTTTGATTTTTCCACTTGCCCCAACTGCCTTCGTTCACCCCCTGCGTTTGTTTTAAGTCTGATTTTTTTTCAAATTTGGGTCTGTTCTCCTCTCGGGTCACCTTCTTCCGCGCGATCCACCGGCTTGGCTAGCATTGATTCCTTCTCTCTTTACCCAAGTTCTGCCCCCAGTTCGCTTATCTTTTTTTTTACGGGTTGCCTTTCAGTTATCGTTTCCTAGTTTCCATGATTTTTCTCCTTCTTTTCGGGCTTGCCCCCTCTGCTTGTGGCCCGATTCCCTTGAATCTTTCCTGATCTCCCCTTCCTCCCTGACACTTTGCAGATTATGTCTCCACTCCTTGTTCCTTTCCCCCCGGTGAGGGGAAGTTCCGTCCCGATAGGCGTTTCTCTTGTGAAAACTTGTTTCCTTATTTCCCCCCCTGATCCGAATGCATCGCGGTACTCCTGACGGACCCCCTCGTTTTTTTTCTTCACCATGAGAAGGTTTCCCCGGCTCACACCTACATCGAGGTAATTAGTTGTCCGTTTTAGTTTTCTTAGTCCCCCGCCCGGGTGGGACTGGCCAGTAACAAAAACCGTTTTAGGTTGTTTCGAAGTGATCCTTTTGCAAGTTAGTGAATTCCTGTCTTCCATTTCTTGGGTATCCGTCTATCTTTGCCCCCATGTTTGCACTTCTCTTTTTTTCTGCATTGGCGTCTTTTTAACTGATCGTCCCCCTGATTTCCGGTAATTGTTTTGATGCGGCAAACTCGTTTTTTAAATTGGTCCCTTTTTTTTATTTTTTTTTATGGTGTCGTGGATCGGTTTTCCCAACTCCGTTCGTGTTTCAAAGTCTTGTCGCGTATGCCCGCCCTGGATCATTTCCCGCTGTTCCCCCTATACGTGGCGGTAGTTTATCCCCTGTACTCCCCGTGCGACCAGACGACGTCGATCTCGCCTTTCATAATGAACTTCCGGCTTTTTAGTTTTAAGAGGAAGCGTAACCCTTTGCCCGTTTTTCAACTTTCTCGTTACGTGGCTCATCTTTCCCTCCTCACTTTTTTCCGGTCTCGTGTCTTTAAAGAAGCTTGACTGCTACGTTCTGTTTTCTTCACGTGATTTTTTGCAACTGGTGTTGCCAGCCTGTCCGCTTTCCTCCTCTGGAGATGCCCCTTGAGTGACCATTTGGCGGTGTCTTTCCCCCTGGCGCGTGACTTACTGCACCCCCGGTTTTTTTTTTTTTTGTAGCTGGCTGATAATCCGCTTTCCCTACTTTTTCTTTTTTCCGTCCTCTCCCATGTTAGCCGTTCACCTTTTCAGACTCGTCAGCGGGTAGTTTGACGTCTTATTGCCAGACCACGCGCCTGAGTCGTCCCCCAGACCCCTCCTGCGATAAAGCGAATTGAGGCCATTTAAGTTTTTTGTGGGACCCGCGTTTCGTGAGAGACCCTCTGTGCCAATTTTTTACATAGAGCTCTTTTTTTCCCCCTTCCCGATTCCGTGCAGGGCGTTGTCCAGGCCTCTTTGCCTCCCGTCTTCAACTTGGTTTCTTTTTTTTGTGTCCTCAACTTTGTTTCAGACTGCCCACCCCTTTGTTTCTCCTTTGCCCTGGTTTGCAAATGGCTTTCCCTTTGTCGTTATGGGAGCGGCCGCTATCCCCCCACCTTCCCTAAGCATTGCTGGGTTCTTTCCGGCCTTCAACCAGTTCTCTCTGTTTGCAAACAATACCAAAACCTGTCCGTTGGACGAATCTGCGTTCACGAAAATCGTCTTCGGTTTTTGTTGTTTCCACGTTGCCATTTGAGTCCACCCTCTTGCTTTGTGTCCCCCCTACCTTTCCGATTGGCTTTTGACTTCTGTCGCGCCCACTTTTTTTTTAAATACTTTTCTGATTGTTGATCCTCTTTCATTTGATGTGTGGGTTTCCGCCGGAGGAGGATGACTTTTTTCCTTGTTTTCTGAGCGCACCACGGGTCATCTATTACTGGACACTGACCAGGTGTGCGTTATGATTCCCATTCCCCCCTGCTCGTGCCATTTTTGGCTGTTTGCGATTACGTAGAGGAATTTTCCCTATTGTCGTTTTTCATCGATTCTACGACAACCCCTCTTGCGATTGTACGATCACATTGTTAAGCGACAGGGACTCCCTCTTTACAACCTAACCGTTTTTTTTTTTTTTTTTTTGAGGAATATTTTCCCCTTGGGGAGAGTTGATTTTTTTCCCCCTTTGGTTACTCTCCACGATCCGAAGTATTTTTCTTTTTCTCGCTTTCCCAAAACGGAGTTCCCCTGGGCGCGGCTAGATGAACGGCCCCACAGGCAACCCCAATCCAGTCCTCGTGTATTTTTCCCGTTTGCGACCCTAAGGGTTGTCGTAAGTGCTCATCGGAAAAGGTATGCCGTTGCGCTCCCCATCTGCCTCCCCCCGTCAAACTCTGGCCTCCGGCGACACACCGGTAAAATCACACAAGTTTTGTTTCCATTTTTTTGCCGGCATTTCCCCCCCCTTTTTCAATCATGGTCCCCCCCAGTACGTTTCTAACAGTTTCGTCGCGGGTCGCGCCTTGAGACCCTGTCGCACTTTCCATTCCTTCCAAAACCCAGTCGTTTTGCCCTTTTCCGCTAGGAATTTCGGTTTTCCCCCCCCCCACAGCCGCGATGTAGCCCCGCATATTTTATTTTTTTGATGTCCTGTAAACATTTTGGACTTTTTTTTTTTTTCATGTTTCCTTTTCTTCTTGATCGGCGTTTGCTGAATTTTTACAAGACACCAGTTCGGCCTTTCTTTTTTAATTTATTTCTACATTCTTTTAGCCCATGCTCGCCGACCGCTGTTTTCTTCCTCACTTTGTCATCACAAGGCGAGTTCTTCCATCCCCTTTTCCTGGTCGCCTTGACTTATCTCCAAACCCCCATACAGTTGCAACTTTGTTTCCCTCCCGCTTTTCCCTCCTTTTTCCGTCTCCTGGTATTGGAAACCCCCTATCTTGGTCCCTGAGGTGGGACCAATTCCCCTTTCTCTGTTCTCCGCTTTTTTTTTTTCTTTTTCCCAAACTTTCTAGGCGGCCATGAATGGCCCTTTGATCATCGTATACCTCGCGATTTTTCTGTTGTCTTTGCTTCTGCTGCTTTCTTCCCCAGTGATTTCGTCCTACCCCCCCTCCACGATGGCGGTTTTCCTTTCCGATAAGATTGCCGTTTTCCCCCCCTTCCCTGGTGTCTTGTAGACATTCGAGTAATAGAGGTCCTTTTTTTCCCTGCCTTTTTCCTGGCCTTACTCTCCCCTTCCCACTGTCTCTGTTGATACAGCCTCTCTTTTCCTGAGATTTTTTTCTCCCGTGTTGTGTTCCTCCACTTGGCACACTCCAAGGGCGCTCCCGAAACCCCTTCTCAGGACTTCATGCTATCTTTATGCTTTGCTGACTGGAATCTGGAATCTGCCCCACAAGCCCCCCTTTTTAGGAGTTCACAATTTGGGCTTTCTTTCGGATTTTTATCTCCCGCTTCTCCCAACCGCACAATTGTTCAATTGACGCGTTGGGGAAACCCCCCTTTCTTTGATTCTTCCCCGCCCAGTTGGCCCCCCCATTTTGGTGTCCCGTGAACCGAATTCCCTTCAGGATCACCTGGGGATCACTTTTTTCCTGGCCGTGGAATATGGTACTTCTTTCTTTGACCAGTGGCCCATTTCCTCCTATTGCTCTCCCCCCCACCTCCCCCCCCCGTTTCGGCCGCCTTGAAACCTTTTCTGCCCCCACCTTTGCTAATCATTCAATTGTTGTCTTTCTTTCGCAACTCAATTCAAAAACATCGCCAATTTTCTCCCACCTGTTCCCCACCCCTCCCTGGCCTCCTCCAAATTTAAACGCTGTGAGTCAAACTCTCTTGTTTACTCAAACCCTCCTCCCTGCTGTCGTTAAGGGTCCTCTCCATTTTATTCATATCATTTTATGTGGAGCCCCTTTCCTTTCCTAGTTTTTGGGCTCCGACCTCCCCGGTCTTTACTAGTTCCTTGCGTGGGCGCTTTTTCCCCCGCTCTGTTGAAGGCATTTCCTCTCTTTTCCCGCTCCCCAAATGCAAAGGCGAGCGACCCTTTTGAAGTTATGGTTCCTTGCCGTTTACGGCTCCTTTGTTGCTTGTGCGCCTTCTCTTTCCTTTTTTTTGGCAAAACAGGTCTTCCTCCACTCTTCCTTATTGACCCAAGGTATCGGCCACCCCCTCGCGCGCTGGCTTCCCCTCCCGACCCCCCAGTTTTTTTTTATCCCTTGCTTTTTTTCTTTTTTCTTGCAAGGTGCCCCTCCCTCAGCCCCCCTGGTCCAAGTTCCGCCATTCTTTCTTCGCCCACTCACCCGACCTCCCTCCCCCTTGGGACGTTGCGCGCATTTTTTTTCGTGGGGAGCAACTTCGGCCAACCCTTTTCCGCTGCTCGTAAAGTTGGCAGTTGGACAAAAAGCTCCCCGTCCCCCCTCTCGTTTCGCACATTAGATCCCAGTTCAACCTTTTTTTCGCCTTATTGGTTTTACCTCATTTCCGCCCCTTTTTTTCTCCCACGTCGTTCCGACTTTAATGGGTCTTCCCGTTCATTCACGTAACTCCCGGACGTTGCTTCACGGGCCGGTGCTTCCTTCTGCTCGTAGAGTCTGCTCCCCTTCTCCCCTTTTGCCCTCCCATCAAAGGCCTTCTCCCCTTCGTCTCCACCCGGTGCTCGTAACCGGCACGTTAGTAGTTCATTTTTTTTTCCTTTTCCTCACCCTCTCAATTTGTTCCGTCGTGGACCCAGCACAACTCTTTCCTTAATTAGTTACACCTATTTTGTTTCCTCATGACCTCCGACTCTCCGCTTTCTTTTTCCCCCCCTTCTTCTTTTTTTGATTACAGTCTACTCTTCACCCACGGCCCATTATTTTCGTCGTTGGTCCTTTTCGGCTATAACCTGATTAGCGGCCCCGTGTCATAACCCCCCTATCTGCCCTCCGCCCCCTGGGCCGCGCCCCCTCAACCGCTCTTCCCATTCCCCCCCATTTTAATGTCACCCATTTTTTTTTCTTCTTGGGATTCTTCTGTCCATCTTCCCAGTCAAGTCATTCCCTTCAAATAAAACTATTTCCCTCTTGGTTTCCCCCCCCCCAAGCAGTCTTTTCGGCGGATTAATTTTTTTTAGTTTGCCCTTTTTTTGCTGGTGGAGTATTATTCCTTATCGTTCTCCCAAAGTCCTGCGGAATTGTTTTTCTTTCTTTTTCGCTTGGATTCTTTGCATTTCCCTCCTTGGTCAGAACAATCGGGGTTTTTTGATTTCTTTGTTCTTTACATTTGATAGTTCTCTTTTCTTTCCTGGTCAGATTCTGTCCAACTGTTTGCTTGAACCCTTCCCCCCCTCCCTCCACAATAATAGGGTCCGTCTGAAACAACACGTCCTGGTTTTCTCCTCCCTCATCTCTCCCCCAAGTTATCACCTTCTTGCCCCCGACGTTCTGTTTTCCTGTTGTGGATGAGTTTCTTCACCCGATTCTCTCCCCCCATATGAGCTGACTCTGTCTTGTGCATTAAATTCTCTTTTCTAACTATTCTTTGATTTTGGCTTAATCCCGTTGTTTTTCCTTCCCATATCCATCGATTTGAGCTTTTTTCCCTTTTTTTTGTTACTCTGCTTTTTCCAAAATCGCGTATCAATCCGAGGCTAGATCCTGGACCCAGGAAGGGCCCCCCCACCCAAAATCCCCCCCTTGCGATGGTATTCGATGTCCGCTTCTTTCCGATCTTAGTCCTTTCCCATCTGCTATGTTAGGTTTCCTTTCCGTTTAAATTAGTCGCCCTCTTCATCCTGGTTGCAATAAACAACACCCTTGGCCCGTTTTTTTTCATCTCCCACTTTCCTGGCCCGTTAACTATATACCAGCTCCTTTTTGTTTTTGCTTTTTACCCCAACTTGCTCGGCCGTTCCCGTTGTTGACACCCTCTTTTTCGGCTTCTTTTTGCTATATTTTGGATTTCTTCGTCTTTACCTCCATGCCTATGCTTGACATAGGGCCCAACGACCGGGACGACATGCTGGTTCTCCCCCATTTGTCCTCCCCCTGTCCTTATTTTTTCCCCTCCATTGTTTCCTGCTTTTTTGCTTTTCATTTTTCTTGCCAATCCTTCATCCTTCCTCCTTTGTTGTTTTTGTTTGAGCGGAAGCCCCCCAACGCCAACCCTCGTCGTCAACCCCTGCTTTTAAATCCTTTTGTTCCGATTTTTCACCACCTTTTACCGGTTTTTTCCTATGGTCCCTTGATTTCCTCTGCCCCCACTTTACGAGCAGAATTCGGGGGCAAGCATTCCATGATTGCTTGGGTTGTGGCTGCGAGGGAGTGCACGCCCCCAACCCCCCCCTCAACCTCCAAGAATACACCCACCCCCCAAAACCAACACCCCTCACAACACACTCACCCCCATACTGCTCGGGCCACCTGTCGGTTTCCCAGAAATCGGCAGGTGTGTCAGGCGGCGGAAGTCGATCTAACCAACCACCCCCCCCATCTAACACAAAAACAAAACACAATCCCCCCAACCCCCCCTCCGCCCCAAAACAACCAAACCAACCCACCCCCCAAAATCCCCCAAACCATACTCTTCCCCAACCCCCTACCCCCAACTAAAATCTTCCCGTCATCCCCCCCCACCCTCCCCCCTGCATGCCCTCTGTACCTCAGTTCCTTCTTTTCCTGTCAAGACCCAACCTCCAAATTTCGAGGTGCCCCGCTTGGTTCTCTTTTCTACAATTTTTTTGCCTTTTTCCTCCGCCGGATGTTCCTCCAGAAATCATAGCTCCTTTGTGCCTTTTTATTTCAACGCATTGTAACTTTTTCCGGCAACCGAGGCTGAAATCGACGCCCCCGTCCCTTTTTTTTTTGGTATGCGTTTTTTTTTTCCCCTCAATCTCCCTCGGGTGGCTTTTGTGAGCCTATGATGTTTATTGCTTTCCAAATCTCCTCTTCTCGAGTTTTTTCCTCCGAACCAGCTTCGGTCCATACCCGCCCTTTATGCGGATCCTGTTTTTGCTTTCTCGCGTTCCTTCTTTTTTCGGTTGTTGTTTTCGGTTGCGAAAATACATCCCCTCCCCCCTGAACGGCTCACCCGGATGCTTGCCTTACGTCGCCGCCATGGGCCCCGTTTTTCTTAGCGTTTTTTTTAAAGGATTGGTGTTCCCCCCCTATTTCTTTTTCTCACCTTTGGCTTGTTTTTCCCGTTTTTTTCTTTCTTCGATTTTGTTGATGGTTATTGATGCTTGTGGTATCCCACTCCCATGCAACTTGCTTTCACCAGCCTCGGACAAAGCCGCTCCGACGACCTTTTTTCCACCGTTAAGAGACCACGGCTTTTCTCCCCTCCGGATTTTTTTTTTTTAGATTCCTTATCTTTTCCCTTTTTATCCAACCTGACTTCCTTTTCTTGTTCCCACACAAAGAACCGCAGACACTTCCGTTCGTTGGACGCTATCGGCTTATTCGTCGCCCATTTGCCGGGCCCCTTTCTGGGGCCTCTGATCCCCTTCGCCGGCTTTTAAAAATGGTCTGTTTGATTTCCGAGCTTGTACCATCTTTTTGTAGGGCACCATGTTTTTTTGTCTCTTCTTTATTCTTCCTTTTCTTTTGGCCTTTTGCCCCTGCCTCATCGACCACAGAAAAACCCCAATTGGCTGTTTCTCCGTTCTTCCGATCCCCCCGAACCCATGGCCCATTTTTTGGAATGTAGTTCGAGGAGTTGTTTTTTTGGCTCTTTTCTTTCGTCATCTTTCTCCGTATTTGTGAGTTTTCTTTCTTGGATTGCGGTTCGGTCTTAAGGTTGTTTTACGTTCTTCTCCCCCCCCATTTCCTCCGTTCCATGGTTCCCCCTTCTTCTGCCCCTTTATGTGCTTTTCTTTTTTTGAAATCACAAGATACATTGAAGCGTTTTTAATTACTTCGCTTTTCCTTTACCCTTCTCGGCCTCCCTGGAATTGTGGGTCCCCTAGGGAACCGTCACAGCGGCTTTTGTTTGCTTTTTTTTCTTTGCAAAACCCTTTTTTTTGTGAGCCCTTTTCTTAGAGGGGTCATTCACATGCCTTCGTTTCCGGGGTTTGAAACGTGACGGGTGTCGTTGACGCGCCTTGGGTGTAGTTTCCCTCCTCGGACCATTTTTTTTCCCCCTCAAACTCCCTGGTTTCCTGGTTCATTCTTTTTTTGGCTTTTTTTTCTAGCTTGAGTGCCCAGGGTGGCCGTCCTTTTATTTTTCCCTTTTGTGGACTTTCTTTATGACGTTAGCCGTACCTTTCCAAGACCTTTGCCCGTTTTGTTTTTGACCCTTCCCCCCGTTTCTGGTACTTGATCCTTCAGCCCAATAGACTTCGTCGCGGGTACCCAATCCGCACCCTCTTGGGGTCGCATGTAACAGGAGAAATCTATACCCCCCCCCCCCCCCCCTGACAGCCGGTTTCTTGGTGGTGTACCAGTGCTGAATCGCAGCGTTGACATAAAATCTACAGATTTTTTTTTTCTGGACCGGAACTCCTAGTCCCACGCGACCTCCCCCTCTCTCCCCCCTCCCCTGTGTGTGAGAGAGAACCTGAATTTTTCTCGGTGTAGTGACTTTTTTTCACGTGTCTCACAATTTTGTACGTTGACAACGCTTAAAGGCTTCTAAATTTTGCAAGCAGGTTTTTTCTCCCTCCGTGGTACTGCAACTTCTCTGCTTCCCCTGTTGGAGACAACCTTCTTTTTGTTTTTACCCTCAACCTCCCACGTCCCTCCCTAAACTATGACTAAGCAGTGACCCCTTTTTTCCCTCAACTTTGATAAGTGCACTTTTCGTTCGCCTCGAGAGTTTTAGACCCGTATTTTTTTATTAGCGGTCCTCTGGCGGCTTGGTTGCCCCAACTTTGAGGCGTTCCTTGGCCCTCCATTTTCGAAGTTGATGGGATGTACGCGGTTTACTTTGCGTGAACTTTCAGCTTCATTGGTGGCTTACATCCTTGCAGGGCCGTCCCCCACCCCTTTAACCCCGCTCCCGACCCCTTCTTGGTTGTTTCGCCTTTTTTGTCCTTGTCCTCCGTTCTAACCCTATTGATTCTCAACATTATTCCCCCCCCCGTTGGTCTCGTCCTGCCATAACCAGGACCCGTCGTGTGGCCCCCCCCCCTAAGCGAATGGGGGTTACAGGATTCCCCCCCCACACCCTTCCCTACACCTCTTGGATCCTGATCATGCCTGTACCGATCTTTTTATGTTTAGGTCCCTTTCTTGGTGCTAAATTCCCCTCCCCCGATGATTCATGAGGTCTTGTCGGTTCTTCAGCAGAGAGTGTGCTTCAATGGTCACCTTTTTGGGCAGGACTTTCTTCCGCGTAGATGTGAGTGTCCAAACGGGTTTTTCAACCACGTTTTTCGAATTTGGTCTTTTGTCGTGGGGGCCCTTTGGTGCACTGTGCGTGGAAGGCTTGCCCCACCCAACTTTCTCGGAAAGACCTGCCGCCACCCCCGGTTGTCGACCGACTCAGCGTCCCTAGAGTGTAAAGAGCGTTTCCCCCCTGGTTACTTAGCAGCGGCGTGTCTCTGAACCCAAGCGGTTTCTCCACCGTCTGTCGGCCAGCTGTTTTTTTCTCGCCATTTTTTTTTCTTTTTCGTATCGACTTGTCGTTGCAGCGCACATTTCTTTTGACGTCTTCAACGCTGAGGATGGATTCTTTTTTCTCTCGTCATCCTTGTCCTGTTCCTGGTCAGCCCCTCTTGTTTTTCCGCTTATGGCCCTTTTTTCAGTACTTGAATTTTTCGGGAGGTTTATCGTGAGTGAACCATTGATTCATCCACCCCAGCCTCCACTCCCTCCCCCGACAATCGATCTGACGTGGTCCCATGATAGTTTCACAGTTAAACCATTTCCCCTGCCTTACAAACCAACACCTACACAGATTCCAGTCCTGGGAATGTTGTTTTCTGGGCTGTCGCAACTTTATTTTTTTTTTGCCCCAACACCCGACCTCCCCCCTACCCACC
>Ga0179593_1423941_pt1 | contig 12542 bp, 12 predicted proteins | sample CZODoug2_1_08_16_FD_185931 | JGI IMG/M metagenome (GOLD analysis project Ga0179593, IMG submission 185931) | Vadose zone soil fungal communities from Angelo Coast Range Reserve, California, USA - CZODoug2_1_08_16fungal (PacBio error correction) | ecosystem: Environmental > Terrestrial > Soil >... | reverse complement strand
CCCCATTCCCACAGGCTTGAGGGACCCCTCTTCACCCTTCACGCGACTTGGCCCCCCCCATGGCTTGTACCAAGGTTATCTTGACTGCAAGTCGTTTTTCGTGGTTCACCCCAATTTTTTGCCTAATATCCGCCCATGTGCTCGGTCACGAAAACCTCCACCAATCCGAGTAGATGGTCATGGAAGCGGGAGGTGCCCCCCCCCATTGATTTTTGTATTTTTGGTTGCCACCTTTCTTAAACTTTGCAAGATCCCTTCGCTCTTTTTTCCTTCTGGGCATTCCCGGGCTTAGTTCCGGCGCGCTAAAGCGGACTTCCTCATGTCTCGGATGAGGTATCTGTCCTTTGTTTGTACCCAACTTTCAAGCCCCCCCTGCGAAGAATAGATGATCCCTTTCTAGAAGGCCCTGTTTCTTCCCCAGGTTGTTTTATTTGGTCTTTCTTTTTTCCCTTTTTTTTTTAACTGCTGACACTAACCCGCTGCGGCATGTTTAACGTGCCCGATCTTCTTAACTCTTGCCTAAATATCCGAAGTCGTTTTCTCCTTAAATCTTTTGACCGGCTTGTTCTGATGGTTTGCCTTTTTGTCTCCTTGTTGTGTCCCAGGCTGTTTTTGGGTGCGGTATTGCCCTATAATATCCTCCTTCTTTTTCCTCTTTCTCGGAATATGCCACTTGACCCCTCGTCAGTTGGTAGCGTTATTTCATTCGGGATCATTTAGCTCGATCGGCGCATGGCTTTGTTAACCAGTCGAATCTCCGGGGGAGAGAAGAGGACTATTACTGGTAGTTTTTTTTGGTACCCGCGGTTCCCTCTCCTTTTGGTCCCCGAGATGCCGACTGGTTGTTCCTCATTCATTTACTTTCGTAGTATTGAAATTCCGCTTGCTTACCGCTGCCTTACTGAGAAAACTTCGGAAACGTTTCCCCCTTTCTCGGACGTAACCTTCTTCTCGTCAAAGGCGGGTCGAGACTATGTCTTCGACCGGTTACAGGCCCAATTTTTTGATTGCCCCCACTTTTCCCCCACAAAAAACACCCCCCCCCCCAAACCCCCCCACCCCCCCACCCCCCCCACCCCCCCCCCCACACACCCCCACCCCCCCCCACCCCACACCACCTCCCTAACCCACACCCCCCCCCCCCCCCCCCCCCACCCCCCCCCCACCAACAAACCCCCCCCTCCTTCCCTCACCCCCCCACCTTTTGTCACACCCCCCCCCCCCCCCCCCCCCCCCCCCCCCCCCCCCCCCATGTAAACAAATTCCCTCTTGTGCCATTACGAGAACACTGTCGACTGAGATTTCTGATTGCCCGAAGGTCTCTTTGTTTCGCTATTTCACTATCATGACCCTCGTTTAATTGCTCTCCCTCCTTTTGACCGCGCGACCCACCGCCCCAGGTTTTTCGCTTCTGGACACTTCCCACCCCCTGGTAGGCCTGTGCTTTTTTAGGCTTTGAAGACCTGACCCGCTGTTTGAATCGTCCCTCGATGTCTTGGACAATGTCGTTCTTCGGTGTTCGAATCCCCCATGCCTCAAAGAGTCAAGACTGGCCAGCCTCCCCCCTGAGTGAACCTCTTCTTTATCCCTTAACCTGGACTTTCGTTATCCTGCCTTCCCATGAAAGAATCGACACCTATTGGATTTCACCAATTTTTTTCGTTCTTGGATCTTTTTTCCTCCCTTTTATTCTCTGTTGATGTTGTTCTTTCCGGGGGCAGTAAGCCATTCGACGGGCTATGTAGTTCCATTTTGCTTCCCCATGGGCTGAACAAGGAATAGTTCACGACTCCCCCAGTCTCCCTTTTTTTCCGTTCGGCTGGTTCCCCATTTGGCTTTTGGCTACCAAGCCCTTGGGATCCTTGTTTTGCTACTTTCGTACCTTGATGTTCGGCCGCAGCGAAAACCATGGCGCCTATATCGTCTGATGCTGCATTGGCCGCATTTGGGCGTGAACCCCCACGGTCTTGTTGTCCCATTCAACTATTCCGATCTTGCCCCACTCAGCGCTGGATTACGCTTATGCTTTTTTTGTCCTGCATGGGCCCATTTTCTAAAAAACCCTTCCCCATAGACATGACTCCTTTACGTTGTGGCACAGTGAAATCTCCATTCCGACACCACCAGACTATAATCTCGAGGTAAAAAGGAAAACACCTTATCCAGCTTTGGACCCCCTTTAGGATAAAGGAGGATTTGAACCTCTTCCCCCTCTCGAAGTTTTTTTGGTTCCCGCTCTTCTTCCCCCCCCCTTCTACAGATACTTGGTTATTTCCTGCGACTAGATGTGCCCCATTGACATGCATTTTTGCAACCTTTATGGTCCCCCCCGGTTCCCTGAGACTCGCGCCCTAATACCCTCCCCGTTTTCCTGATGGGGTTTGGATATCGCCCAAAACTTTTTCCCTTCCCGTGTTTTCCCCATCGATGCGCCGGCACTCCCCAGCTTGTCTCTTTAATTTTTCCACTCCTGCACCGCAGTTCTTTACCACCTCTTCCAGATGGGGCCACTATCTCCTCCAAGGATAGTTTTTCATGCTCCCTCCGCTGGGCTATTTGTTGTCTCCTGTTAGATTTTAGTTTCTTGACACGCCGCGCTGCAGGTCGGTTGGGCTAAAACATGAAAATTGAGGCCCAGTCACCCTTTTCCCCCTCTTTCTTTTTTTGTACGCGAATTTTGTTACTGCGTTTTGTGTTGCGGTCCGTGGTCCTGCTCCATGGTTCGATAATTTTCCCTTATTGTGGCCGCCCGACCCTTCCCTTTTTTCGCGCCCCCCACCCGTATTCAAAGTATCGTTTTTTGTTCTCCCAATTGATACCACCATAGTCCTTGCCTATGGGCGTCTTTTTGCTCGTGTCTGCCGCCTTTGTTGATCTTTCATCTCCTAGGCGCTCACGGTTCTTGCCTGACCCCCAGCAGCCACAACCCGCGCCAAGAGTACCCACTCCCGTTCAGTTTACGATCCATCTTCAGATTCATCATTGTTCATTGAAATTTCCTCCCCTACCTTGGGCATTGTTTTCTTTCTCTTTGAAGTGGTTTTTTTCCCCTTTCTTTCCGGCTCTGCCTGAAGAGTGTTTTTTTCGTTTTGCTTCTTTTCCGATGTCCTTGAGCCCCAAAGATTGCAGTATCACTGCCGAGGGGACATTTACAGGCGTTCGTGCTAGCATACTTGCCCGCACCTCGAACCCTCCTTCTTTTTTGCGTTGGTTGGTCGTTAAATCTCACTCGTGTCGGGTTGTGCGCTTTTCGTTTCGCGGTATATTTCGCCCCGGTGCGCTTGGCCTTGAAAATTTCTCTCCCCGCCGCAACACCAAACATTTTCCATCCCCGATGCGGTACAATCCGAAAATCCATTCGAGGTTTTCGTACACTCAAGAGTGGGCTGTCGTGACCTTTTCTTCCCCCTTAGGTCTCACCCTTTCTTCAGTCAAAGGGGATTTCCGCGAGTTCGTTTCGGTCCTCAAAAGGTTTCATTTTCCCCCTTCCCAACCCCTTTTCACCGACCGGCTTTTCCTCTCCCCTGCTTGCTAAACCGCTCTTCTTTGCTACAACTTTCCCTTCTCTCGGGTGCCGGACACGTTTTCGGCCAGCGGGGAAAACAGACCGCCCCCTTTCTTTCTTTCGGTAGCCTTTGCCCGTTCTCCCGGGAAATAATTACCCAGCCATGCGCCGCAGCCCCTGTCTAATTCCTTTCCCCCGCTGATCCGCCTCCTTATATATTTCCCCCCTTCCTCTTCAACGAGTTGAGCTTGATTCTGAGCCCATTGGCCATCCTCCTCCTGCCGCTTTGAACCCGCTGCCCAGTTTTTTTGCGCCCTCAGATTTTGGTTGCCCTCTTTTTTCGAAAGCGGAATTTCCTCGCTTTTCGCCCCTGCTCTCCCTATCGATGCAATCCTCAAGGTGTAGTTGTTTTCTTTCATAATTTTAGCCAGATCCCCTCTCCCACAGGGGCGCTTTTTTTTTCCCCCAACTCAGATCCCTTCCCATTGCTCAGGATGTTTCGACCAGCTGTACCCCTCCTCCGCGCCCCCCCCTTCTGCTCGTTCCTCCGCCTAAAACGTCCTTCCCCTGTGGCAAAAGCCCGCTTTTCCCTTTTTTGCGGTGCCACCTCTGCAAGCGCCGAAGCTTCACGGTCCCATTCCAGCTAAGGTCTTTATGCTGCATCTTTTATCGCAACTCACGAAAAAAGTAGTCCATCTATGCCAGTTTCTCAATTTCCCTTTTTTTGCACCTCTTTCTTTTACTTTGGAAGATCCCCATCCTGTGCGTTGACATCCCTCTGATTTTCCTCCCTCCTCCCGTTTGTGGCCTGACTTCCCCATACCTGCTTTTGGGCTGTTCCACCCCTAACCCAGACGCGATTGAAACAACACAATTGGTTTCATTTCTTCATGCCTCTCTTTGTTTCTAGTTTTCGTTGGACAGTTAGAACCCGGTGCTCCCCCTTTGTAATTCCAAACAGTACGGAACGTCGGCGGAAATTTTTGTATGCGCGGAGTAATTGGCTTGGATTTAGTGGCCCCGCCTTGGAACCTATCTTTTCGTTATATTTCCTTGTCCTTTCCTTCAGGGATAGTTTCCGTGTTGTTTTGGGTTTTGGGCTGGGTGGGGGGGCCCGCGTTCTCGTAATCCCCTCTTATAGAGTTTGTTTACCCCACGGTGGCTACCAATCATGCCCAGAAATGGAAAAACGTATCCTCCTATCCCTGTTTCATGCACCCGGTCTCTGTGCTTTCCGGCTATGCGCTTCCCCAATCGGCCCCCCCATAATCCGTGGTCCTCTTACATTACTATGCTCTCTCCACCTCCTTGGACGACATTCCTCCAAATTATTTCAGACATGACCCTGGATTTGAACCCCAACCCTTTGTGTCTTTAGTCGCCCGTCAGTGTCTCGTTTTGGAGATTTTAGCTGTGTTTTCCGCCCCGTTCCTATCACTCTAGGCCTTTTTTCTGGAACCTGCTTGTTCATTTTTTTAAGTCTAGGTGCTTTCCCTTTCTTCGCTTGCGTAGAATTTGCCTTGGTAAATTATTACAGGATAGTGAGTCTTCTTTCTTCCCCCGCGCCATCAGTTTTGATTCGGGGTTTTGCCCGCTTTTCAGAGTTTCAGAACACGCACTGCCCGTTTTTTTTCAGCAATTTATTCCTATTGCATGCCGCTCGGAACTCCTCGGTTTCTCCACAGGGAGGAGGCGGGCATTTGAGTAAAGGTTATGCCGGGAACGCATGGATTATTTCAAGTTATTTGGAGAAAGGGTTTCGTGGAGAGAAGCCTTTCCCTCTAAGATCACCATTCGTTTCAATTGTTTTTGCCAGTCGAGTTGGTTCACCACTATTATCTTATTGTCTGCAGCATCGGTTTTTCCCCGTTTTTTTTTTAGGATTAGTCTTCTTTCGTTCTAACCTCCGGTTTTTAATTTGCCCTCTAGACTAATGGAACTACCCGAGACGCGTATTTAGACCCAATCCCCGGGACACAACCCCTAGTCAGTTATTTCTTCTAAGCGTTCTTGATTAGTAAAGTTATGAAAGTTCCCGACTTTTTTAACTTTTAATCTCAAGGAGTATATGACCCCCCCTTGTAGTTCTCTTTGGCCATGGTACTCTCACTGCCCGCCCGCGATTAATTTCGCGTCACAGTTTTAGCATGTGAACGACAAACCCAGCGGAATACATTCCCCTGACTGTACTTCTCTCAAGCCATGCCAAAGATTTCCTTTCATCGTCAACGTTTTTTTTTTTCCCCCCCTAACTGACTCTTTGTTTCGGGTCTTTTGCTCGCGCTGATTGGCCATTGATTGGACGGTAGGGAGAGACGTGAGAATGCGAAATTCCCGTGCTTAAACCTGGACCAGATCCCTACGTAACGATCCCAACCTAGTCGCTCGTCTCCTTGCTCAACCCTGTGATAACCACGTTTGTTCAAGCTAATTGGGTGACGCTTGTGTGATCCCAATATTTAAAGTGTAGCTAGTTTACTGTACACCTCCCAAGGTCGAGGCCTACTGTATATTGAATTCCCCCTTTCACACTTACGTTAAATAGCCACAGTACCAAACATTTTTTTCGAGGAGTTTTCCCCCTTTCCCCCAAGAGGATTCCTGCGCTGTTTTTCTGGAGCATCCAGCATTTTCTTTTGATGAAAACCCCAAGTGAACCCCTCGGTCAGTTCGGACGTTTGTCTGACCCGAACCCCCAGCCGCCCTTGGCGACCCCCCGCCCTATTCCGTTGATCTCCCTTCACAAACCCTACTTCGGGACTTTTTCTCCTCCGGGTCCCCCCCCTTCTTGCCCCCCCTTGGTCTTATGTGATGGCATCGTTTGATGTGCTTGTTGTTCCAGACTATTATGTCTTAACTTGGTTGATTGCCTTCGCCCTCCCCCCTATGTGAAAGGCCCCCGCTGGGCAAAAGTAGAGCCCCCCCCTCCCGGTCCCCTCTCTCCTCCCTTTCTTCTCTAAGTTTGTTGTGTTGTATCCGACCTTTTTTCCGTGAGTTTTCTATCGCCCCCCACCCCATACTTTGTGCCGTTTCATAGATGATCGGCAATCCATTTTCTCTCGTCGAAGCCCTCGCCTTCTGTATCCCGTATGATTTCCCCCTCCGGACTCGATGTTTGTCAAAGAGTATATTGCCGGTTTCAGGGGTTTTCCTATTTCCCGATCATTTTTCCTTCTGGATTTTGTGTCGCCCTTTCCTCCACGGCATCTGGGGTCTTTCGTTTTTTCCTTTTTGGTTCTCCTTTTTCGCCCGGTTAAGGACTCGTTAATCCGCTTTTCTGGCACGTGCCTTCTAACCGTGGTTGGGTTCTTTTTTCTGAAGTTGGTTTCAGTGGCTCCCATTTCGCTCCCAGTGTTCTGAGTTCCATTGACGTTTTCGTCTTCATCATAACCCATCCAGTGTCGAAGAGTTTCGCCCCCACCCGTTCCCGAAAAGGCTTTTGATTTACGTTGCTTTTCCAAAATGTTCCGCGAGCCTTAGGTTTTTTTTCTTCATTCGTGAGTACGGGAATAACGTGGGAATTCCGAGTTGACTCATAGGCCGCGCGTGTTGAAGTGAGGGAAACCGACAGACAAATCAACAGCCGCCCCTCATCTCAGAGACCCAGCCACGACCGGGCGCATTCATATTCATTGACCTTGGATCCTCTTTACTTTTATTTGCAATCTAAGCAGTAGATTTTTTACGCGGGTCTCATGAATGGCTGGTTCCTTCCCGGCCTTTTCCGTTGTACCTCGTGTGCCCCTATTTCTCAGTCGTCTGTGCCGATAAGTCAAATGTCTGAAAGACCCCCAAAATTTTCCAAGGGCCTGTCTGGATTCGGTAAAGTTTTTCAACAGCTCTTGTGTGCTTCAGGACCGTCAAGTTCAGTATAATTTTTACCCCTCTCCTTGAGTTTACTCCCCCTAAAAAAACTCTTCTTCGGTGGGTTAGGAATTGTCCTGTTGAGTCTTCATGGCACATCTCGTCCGGGTCCCCCCAGCTTTAACCTTTTTTAATCTGCCCCCCCTCCGTCCAACCCCCCCCAAACCCCTTCATCCGGATGCCGGTCCGACCTATAAATTAGATGTTCCTAGTATGGCCCAAATTTTTTTACCCCCTATGGCCGCCTTAAAGGCAGGTTGAACCCTCCACCTCTAGAACCTTTCTCTCCTAAATGGGGTGTTCCAGCCCCCCCGTCGGTGGTTGTCCAGGAACGCCCTGCTTCTGACGCATTCCGTGGAGTTCCCATATCACCCCCCTTCTGACTTAGCCCACTCCTGCACCCCACCCTGATTTTTTTGGTGTTGCCCCGCGTTCGTCCGCGCGTCTTTTTCAGAGGCACCTCTTAAGGGTCGGCCGTTTCGGACCGAGGACATTTACTGCCCTCATCCCCAAGCCCAAGGCGCCGCAAGCGAACCCTTTACCGTTGTTAAGAGCTGCTCCGACTGATCCCCCCACTTTTTCCCCCTTCTTCCTGACCTCTGCTTTCGGATTGCCTTTTGCAATCCGCACCATAATCTAAAGATTGCTGCACCACCCTGCGCCCGGGCTCGTGGCGCCAAGGAACCCGCGATGTGGAAAAACCCTGTTTTTGGTTTCCCCAGGACTGCTTCTCTTCCAGCGCCTCTTCTTTTTCTCTTTCCCCCTTCCCTTTTTCAGGCGTTCATTTGCGCCCGCAGGTGAGTCCTATTTTGCCTTCCATTAAAGCGCCCCCGCCGGTTTCCCTACACGGTCTCCCTTTCCTCTCCGCTAAATTACCATTGTGCCGTGATTTTGAGGAATCCTTTGTACAGATCATAACACTCTATGATCGTGAACACTAGACCTGTTCATTCCCTTCCCTTGGCATTTCCCCCCCCTCGCTCCAAAGCGGGCTTTTTTTCGAGTTTCCCACTCTCCCAAGAGGTACGACTAGATAACCGGTCTCATTTCTTATTTTTTTCTGAACTGCTTTCATTTTTTTGAACACTGTAAAACGACCCACGACTTCACTCTCGTTACTCTTTCTTCTTTTGTTCCCATCTCTTGCTTGAGTGTGCGCGTACGCAATCCTGATGGTGATCTCTCTCCTTTTCCTAATACTTTGTTGTTGATCTATTCACCCCCCCCCTGTTTCTTTCCCCTTAACCCCCCTCCCTCCTATGACAACCCGTTAACTATCGTAAAGTTTCCAGCTTTAACGGCCGATCGTTTTACGCCTGCGCGGTAATCAAACACGACCCTTTTCGCGGGTCGTGTCATTTTCTCTGCTTTTTAGCCCTCGTAACCCCCCTCCTCCCCCCGTTGGCATTCTTGGCGTCTTTTCTTCCTACGGTGGGTTTTTTTTTTAGTTCGGCAGACCGGATAATCCTACTGTTTTTAGGTGATCCCCCTCTTTCAAACCCCTCCCTCATCCTTCGATTTTTTTTCTTGTCTTTTCTCCGGACCCCTGTTTAAGATTTTTCAACCCCTGCTTTGCTCTGGTTTTCGTTGAGGATCTTCCAACTGAGTCAACAACCTCGGCGTGAACCTTTCGCTACTTATCCTCTCCTCTTCTCTCCCCCCCCTGTGCGAAAATTAGGTATCCTTGCCGCCATTACAAGGGATTTACACACCTCTCCGTGTGTTTTGTTTCTGATGGCGCGCCCTCTCCTGGCTTGGGTTTTTGAGCAGGTCTTGGGGGCTTTATTTCCCTCCCCTCTCCCCCTCCCATATATTTCGGTTCAGGCCTGGACAACTGAAGAGTCAGGTTGGATTTTATCCCCCGGCGGATCAAATTACCGAATTTTCCTGTGTTTTACGAACACTTTGATGACTTCCCCTTCCCCCCACCATATTGTGTTTCGCTCGACGCTCGGTGCAGTTTCGTTTTTCTGGACAGGGTTGGTCGTCTTTGCAAAGGGCTTTCTTGTCCAAATCCTTGATGAACCCGCGTATGAGGTTTAGACCCTTTTTCTCAGAATCCCCCCCCCCTTCGTTTTATCACATTGACTTTTCTCGTCTCTTTTTCTTCCTGTTACCCTCCTTCTTATCCCCATATGAGTCTCGTACGAGACTTCATCCCTGCTGACCCTATCAGGGGTCTGGACATTTTGTTTTTATTCTTCTTCTGTGGCATTAAATCCTTTTCCCCCCCCTCCTTTTTGTTCTCCGCTTTACCTCTATGATACTGGACGCCCCTCCCACGAGCCTTCTTTTGATTTCGATTCAGTTCCGCGCTTAGTAGAAGATTGCATTCTTGCTTGAAGCACTTTCCAAATTCCTCCCTTCATTCTTCTTCTTCCCCCTTTTTTTTTCTCATTGACTCGCAATTGCCAACACGTTCGGGACTGTGACCGTAGAGACGAATCGTCATCTGCTACCCATGCCCTTCGGACTCAGAAACTACCTCCTCCGCCCCTTTTCTTCCTTTTTTTTGAAGATGGTGTGTTGGTTGCTTTGCTTTTTCGGTTTTTTTTTTTTGATGTTGGTCGAGGGATGGATCATTTAATCCCTCCTATCTCTCTCTGAACTTCTTTTTCTTTCCCCCCCACGTGTCTGACACGTCATCAGTTAACGAATCCTCCCCAAGCGCCCATCGTCCCGGTATCACTTTTTCCCCCCCCCCTCCCCCTGAAGCCGTACTACGTTCCCTCTTCGAAAAGTACCGACTAAACCCTTCCCTTTCCTGTATATCTCACATGTCTTTGGCCCCCGGAACTAAAAGGACCCCTCCCCCCCTTCACCCCCAGGAGCCTGAAACCTCCTCGCTGAGATTTCCCTCTTTTTCTTTCTTCCTCCCCGCCTTATTAACCCCATCAACAAGGCCAACGACCGCAACGTTCCGTTGTTGCCCTCCCCCAGAAACGACATTTCCCTCCACACGAGTCATCCTCTCCCCCCGTTATCTCATTCCTGCCCACCTCTTTTCCTTTCTCTTTGTGGCCACAATCCCATGTTTGCCTGCCCGCGATCGTCGCGTGATTTTTCAAACCCTTTCTATGGACCTTCCCGAAAGTCCGATTCTCCCGCGCGAAGTTTTTACCACCACTGGTGCCCCTGCTCCCCTTCCCCCCTTATTTTTCGTCTAACTAACGTCACTTATTCTTCTCTTTTCCTCCAAGTTTTTTTTTTTTTGAGATACTTGGGATTGGGCTCTCGCACCATCAATTTTTTTCATTTTTTTTTTTCCCTTCTCTTTCTCCATCTCTCTTTTCTCAGGAAAATACTCGAACCTCCACATCGGCGTATTTTTATCTCTCCTAAATGGACTGGTTTCCCTACTCAAAAGCATGTTAATGATTTACCTCCTCTCTTGATATTTTTTTTCCCCTGGGAGTTCGTTCTGCACACGCCCTTTGTCTTTTCGGAGGGTTTCTGTTTGATGGTACCAAACTGGAAAATTCCCTGGAGAGACATGTTACCTCGCTCATAAAGCGAAGGGGGAACCAAAGTTTGTTCTTCCCCCCTAGTTTTTCTTTCAGTTTCTTTTCCTTTTTTCGCCCCCTGCTAAATTAGACGTTGACTTTTTTCGTGCCGCCTCATCACTGTTCGCAACCCTTTTGTTCTTGTCTGCCCACTTTGTCTTCCCCCTTTTTCATCTCGCCGATGGGAGCTTTGTTTCGGACCCCCGATGACTTTTCAGCCATTGGGAAGCACGCCTCTGGCCTTCTGCCCTACGTGAAAACTCAATGGCCCTCCATCGAAGCACAGCAAAGAACCTTTCCTCCAGAATTCCCCCTCTTTCCTCTCCTTTTCCTTATTTCCCTTTTTTTCCTCATTTTCCCTAATCCCGGCGTTCTTTATGCCGCGCTTTTTTTTTACGTGGCTCTTTCCCCCCTTATTTTCTTGACTGATTGCGTCTTTTAAACTTGTCTTTTTATGCTTGCGCTTCTTCCTTTCCCCTTCTTCTGTGTCCCCTTTCCGCCTCTTCCCCCCTCCATATAAGAAGCGCCTTCTTTGTCATGGTAGCCCCCCTTCTGGTTACGTCCCGTTTTTTCCTTCTGAGGTTGGGTATTCTCTCCCTTTCCATGACCCCGTTCCAATTATTTACCCTTGTCCCGCTGCCCCTCTCCTCCCCCCCCACTTTTTTCCTCAAGGATTGACAACGTTTAAATCCCAAGAGTTTTTTTGTTTTTTTTTTGGTGTTATATCACCCCTTCTTCGCGTGGCATCAGCATTTAACCTTCGCTCCCCCCTTTCTTCCCCTCCCCCCCTTATCTCCTTTTTCCCTGTGGTTCCTATAAGCGAGTTGTAACGGGTCTTCCGCCCCTTTGCAATCAGCGTGATTTTTTCCCTCTCGCCCTTAGTGAACGCTTAACAACCTTTTTAACTCGCGGTTTCTTTTTCCCCCGATCTCCTCCCTGCACACCGAAGATTTACCCCTTGCCGGGTAGGTTTGCGTTTTTTCTTTCCCCCCTTGAATGTAAGGTACAACCAATGATCCGTAGAATGCGCCCTTACATGCCCCCCCGCCTCGTTTTTTTCCTTGTGTAACCTTCTTCTATCCTCTCTGGCTTATTCTCTGAGCATTTGCACCTCCCCGCCATCCTTGCACCCTGAGGAAACGCCCCGGGTGCGCTCCGCACCTATTAACAACCTGTTTAATTCTTTCCCCCTTCTAGTCTTCTCTTCCCTAGTGGCGCGCTCCCGTAATATTAATCGAAAGGCCATTATCTTTTTTTTTTTGCTGACGCAGTTTTTTTTGTTTTGTTTAGTCTCTCCTGAAGACCTTCACTCTGGTTTTTTTTCCTACAAAGTCTCCTTCTGACCTCTAAGACTTCCATTGCTTCATTTGCTTTGAGCCCTCTCTGAAGGCCACGTCGTACCTCATCCCCCTTTTCTGGCTTATCCGTATAGACGCCGTTATACAGTTGAATCGGACCCTCGGATCTCTCACCAGACGCCCATGTTTTTGTCCGTTCCCCCGCCTTAAAGGTCTTTACTGCCCTGTCAACCGGCGAGTGGTTATGGCCGCCCCAGCCGGTTCGCCCCCCCTTTCCCCCCCTAACCCTCAAGAGAGGTTAGCGCAGCCTTACTAGTTTTTTGCCCCCACTCTTTCCGAGGAGGTAGTAGCTCCGCACTCCTTTTTTTTGTC
>Ga0179593_1354544_pt1 | contig 12542 bp, 17 predicted proteins | sample CZODoug2_1_08_16_FD_185931 | JGI IMG/M metagenome (GOLD analysis project Ga0179593, IMG submission 185931) | Vadose zone soil fungal communities from Angelo Coast Range Reserve, California, USA - CZODoug2_1_08_16fungal (PacBio error correction) | ecosystem: Environmental > Terrestrial > Soil >... | reverse complement strand
TGTCTCATTTGGCTCATAACCTTCCCCACTCCCCCCTCCCCCCTGGATGTAGTCTTGTTTTTTTTTTTTTTACAGGGCTTTGTCTCATATTGAACCGCCCGCCCGTTGGGGTTTTGAACCGGCCTTCTTCCTTTTTATCCTTTGTCGGCAATAGCAGATTTTCTTTTCTCAAGTCTCACTTTATGTTTAAATTCAACGCTTCTGCTCAAATTTTCAAAGCGGAACCTCTTCTTGAGGTGTTTTACGCACAGTTTTTCTTTGGGCCCCCTTCTCCCCTTTTGGACAGATGGCGTCTCCCCGTCTTCTGGGTCGGGCCCCCCATTTAGTCCCTGAAAAAGTTTGGGCCGTCTTTCTTTCGAGCAAACAACTTTGGCGTTCTTGGAATAATACCGGCTTACCCCCCCTGTTTGTTTGATCACATGTTTTACCTTTCGTCCCACTTGTGCCCTTTTACGCTCATCATTGAAGGTCAGGTACCTCCTTATGTTCAAAAATTTTTATTAATGCACCACACCCCAACGCCCCCTTCACCGGTTGCCCCGGCTACGTAGTTTTGGAAATCTCCGACTTTTTTGTTTTCTTTGATGGCCCCTTTCCATTCTCCCCGTTACCATCGTAAGCGCCGGTTTTAGTTATGGTTAATCGTTATTTTTTCGACCAATTTCGATTCCCACAAGTTGACGTCTACCAAGCAAAGATAATTATTTTTATCTTCCTTTATTGGTTTTGATTTTTTTCATACCCCCCTCGTTGCATTCTCCCTGGCTCTTCTGGTTTGTCCAGCTTAAAGCGAACATTTCGTTTTTTTCGAGTTTTTTTTCATTTTTAGAGCACTTGTAGCAGGTTTCCTGGTTGCTTTAACTTACTTCGTGTTTTCAACTTTGTTTTGGAGTCCTCTGTTTTGCCTCTTGTTGTCGGTTTGTGCACAAACTTTTTGAACGGCCTACTCTTTCCCCTCTTCTTTGTTTTTTCCCCTTAATGGATCCAATAGAGTCTCCAAGCCGGGAGCGCACATCTAGCCACTGGTTATTCCCCCCCTGGGGTGTCCCTGGTTTCTCTCCCCCCCACGTCCCCAGTTTAAACCCTTCAAACTATTGGTGAACCATTGTTCTTCCCCTTCGCCTCGTTTACGTTTTTTTTTTTTTTTCTTGTCTTTTCCCCCTCCCACCCGGGTTTTTCCTTTTGAGCCCATTTACTTTATTGTTGGGCCTATTTTGTTTGATTCTGTTTTTTGAAAAAATTTTTTTCATTTTGTTTTCTTTTTCGACCACCTTTGTTAAGTTTTATACATGTTGCTGTGATCGTTTTTTTTTTCTGCCTAAACCCACTAAAGACGGTGACCATTCATTTGCCCCCGGGGTCGCATTCCGACCCCACCTTTCACGTGACCGGAGGCAGTTTTCCCCCCCTTCCCCACATTCCCATTTTTCAAATTGTTTATGGGTTTTCACCGATCACCCCCATTACCTTTAACCCCCCCTATTGTAGGAATATACTGTCAATCCCTTCCTTTTTGGTTTGATTGCTTTGACCTCCGCGTTTTTTCTTCCCGTTTTAACCATTTGCTGTGGACCCCACATTCCCGGAGTGATACTTTGCTGTTTGCTACTTTGTTTTCATGTTTAAGCGGCACCCATTCTCCTCCCCTAGTTTTTTACCCTTCAGGACTTCCACTTCCTCACAACCCCCTTTGCCGTTTAGTGCAGGACAGACTAAACCTTTTGATATTAGCCTTCGTAGCTTTTTATTTCAATTCGAGTTCTTTTCTTTTTTTCCGCACATAGAACACAGTATTTTGAACAGTCCATCCCCCAACCACCCCCCCCCCTGAGGGTAGGACCCCCTACTCAACAACCGGTCTACCCCCCATTGAAGCAATTCCAGTCTTCCCCACTTTTACCAACTTTTGATAAAGGTTGTCCATGCATTGCTTTGTTTCCACATGATTGTTGATATTTCTTTATGATGCTGACTTCTTTGCCAATCCCTCTTTGTTTCCCCTCTTTGCATCGGGGTTTTTCACCCGCTGTCAATGTCACACGTCCAGTTTTTTGATTCCCCCTGGTGCGGGAATTGCCCAAGATGTCTTTTCAATCCCTTTTCGGTCCCCTCTCAGATTTTTTTATAACGCTTTCGTTTTGTCTGAGTGCTATTCGGTCTTAACCTCCGTACAAAAGCAAACCCTTGTCTTCCCCCTCCCCTGCGATAAATCCTCCCCATTTCCTTCTTCGTATCAACCCATTTCGTCTTTTTTGTTTGCTTTGAGTACTTATTCCAATTTTATTTGTGCCTAATTTTTGATGGCTCACCTTTTCCCCCCGCCTTGTCTTAGATCATTGAATGCCCCGATGCCCCTGACTCACCCTTTTTGATTTAACGTAATAAAAAGGGATTCGGCTTTGTTTTCCTATTTTTTTTCTTTTTTTCACTGCCCTTGCGGCGGGTTGCCCGCCCTTCATTTGTAAAAATTTTTTTTTCATTCCGGGTTGCCTTTCATATTCCCTTCCTCCTGACACACCCCTGTTCCTTTTCCTTTGAAAATCCTTCCGATCCCACCCGACCAAAAGCTTCAAGTGCCCGTGATCCTCGGCAGCATTTCTCCCAACCACCCTATTGTGGACCCTTCGATTTTCTTGACCATGTTACACGTCTTGATCGCCACTCTTATGTTTTCCTTTTTTTCTTTGAGAAAGTCGTTTGGACCTTCACTTTTTTTCCCCGTCCTCCGTCTAGTACAGAAGTTTGTGTTTTCACTCTACTTGAATTTGAGTTGACTTGGACAGTTCCTCCGCATTCTCTTGCACGGACTTCTTTTCGATCTTTCTTTGGATCCATTTGAGTAAGGATGTTTGTTCCTTGGCAGACCTTTCCAAAACGGAAGACCCAAGTACCTCCTACCATATCCCCTTAACCTCCTCCTTATCTATGGTAAGCCCACCGAATAAGTTTGTGTAAGTTTTCTACGAGATCGGGCTTCCCACATGAGTCTTGGTTCAGACGGTTTTAATTGTTTTCTTTTTTCCGCAGGTTTTCCCCCCCAAGGTTATCGTACTCAGTTTGACTTCTGATGCATTCTTCTAAATTCCACAACTCCCCCTACCCCGCGAGTTCGGTCCTTTGGGCCGTTCGGGCCGGTTACTGTTCAAATGATTCCGTCGGTGTTTTTCGCGGAACTCCACCAGTTAGCCTTCATTCAGGTGTTCCCTCGGCACCCGTCTGGCCTTTTTTTTCCTGCCCTTTTTCGCACTACGATACCCTCCCGTGAGCTTGTCGATGTTTAAAACAGAGCAAGGGAACTGGCACGTTATACATCGTCATTTCCCACCCTTTTTTTTGTTCTAATTGCGAGTTTTTTTTTACCCGTTTTTTTAGTGTTTTAGTTTTTTGACTAGTTCCTTGGGTTGTTCCGTCCTGCTTGTGCTTCTGAAACTCTTCCTTTTTCAAACTAATATTCCATTTTTCCCCTTTTGCCGGCTTGACCCCCCCTTCCGCCCAGTCTCCGACACCCAATCAACAACCACATCTCCGACAAGCACACTTCCCTGTTGGGGATTTTGACGTTTGCAACCTCAGCGTTTCCGTGCTCCCTGTTTTTTTTTTGCAACGGTAGAGTTCTTCTAGTCTTTGTTATTAAGCAATGAGGGAGGCACCTATTGCTTTCTAAACGAGAATCCCCCCTCCAACACCCCCACCCCGTCTTTGTCTGAACCGTTTGGTTGTATAAGAATCGTTTCCCTTCCTGTTACCACTATCCCCTTTTCCTCAAGTTATTCTCCAGGGTTTCTTTTTCACGTCTTGTTTGTCCCGGTTGTTGATAGCACTACCCAGCTCCCTCCTCCCCCCGGTTCCTTTTTTTAACCGACCCCAAACCCTCTGATCGGCGTCCAAGCCTTACTCGTTTCACGTCTTGTACTTCCTCCCCAATGGGATCCCCCCCCCCGTCCGTCCACTTGCTCTGCTTTGTTTGTTCACCCAAGAAACCCCTTTTTTTTTTTTCTGGTATGACGGACGCGCCACCACCTTGCTTCAGTTTTCCCTGGTCGCAGCTGTTTTGTACAGGATGCGCCAGCAAGAGTGATTTGTGGGCCCCAAATGTGCGCATTTGCAGTATCGTTCGACTTTTTGATTGGTAGTTGTAGCCCCAATTTGGGTTTTTGCCCCTCAATCTAATTTCCACCCCTTTCCTTAGGGGTGGAGCCGGGTCTTTTTCAGGAGGCCTTCCCCCCCACGGATGTGGTCCGGTCTGTTTTCTCACCCACTGATACTTCCGATCTAGCAACGTGTCCCTTCCAAATCTCGCAGCCCCTCCCAAGCCGCTCTGGGTTTTTTTCCTACTGTCCCTTTTTCTTTACACCCCAAGAAGGTGTTTTTTCTGGAGCATAGTGATTTTTTGCCCCTTTCCCCACCAATGCGTACTTTTGTGAAGTCTTTTTTACCCTACACACCCCTTTTTGCCTGGCAGACCCTCGCCTGCCTTTTGTTTTGATGTGCCCAATTTCTCCTTGTAACCGGTTTCGTTTACGCGTTTGCCTCCACGACCAAGTAGTGAGTTTGCTTGCTCTCCCCTTCCTGCCTCCTCGGTTTCTTTTTTTGAGGAGGTTCTTCTTATACACCCTGTCCCCACCCTGGTAAGGTGTTAATGTTCCCTTCCTGCAGCTTCCCCTTGACCTCGTCGTGGATCTTCCCGCAACTGATTTCGTCTCTTTATTTGGGTGCTTTCCCTCCCGTTCATGTCCCCGCCCCAGGTCCAATTAATTTTGTTTTACCTAGGACTTTTTTCCCCCACTTGTCACCCCTTTTTGTTCCCCCCAATAAATCAAATGGTTTTAACCACCCGTTTTTGGGGGAAGTTTTCACCCGCCCCTGAGAGTTTGTTCCCTTATCCTCCCCTTACCTGCTGATTGAGTTGCAACCACTTCCCAAACATCTTTTTTCTTTTTCACCCCAACTTTTATTCCTTTTTCTTGGTGGCGGACACTCCCCTTCCTTTCATGGTAAACCCCTGTTGTTTGTCCTTGCGTTGATAGTTTATATGTGCCCTCTTGTTTTTCCTGCACATTGCGGCTGTTTGTCACACCCAACCTTGCTAGGCGCGTACTTTTTTGCTTGGGCTTTCCCCCCCCCCACACCCTTCCCCCCCCAACCCCCGAGTTTCGTTCCTCGCAGGCCCAACCTTTTCCCCCCCAAATTACTCCTTTCATTGCCCTACAACTTTGTTTCCCCTTTTAGTGTTTTTCCTAAACGGCTCCAAAAACGTTTTAACAAAACAGTCTTTTCAGAGTTTCAACCCCCCCACAACTGGTTGACGGGGTTCCTTTCTTTTTCACGCCTTGGGTTCATTCCTTTTCCCCCCCCCCTGAGAACCGTAAACAGCCCCCCACCCCACTCTCATTTATTCTTTGTTTGAGACTGGGATGGTTTGTCCCCTCCGAGCTCCCTGACTTTTTTATCCCCCTGCCAACTAGCGAAACTAAAGCCACCATTGCCGTATTCCCCATCCCGGTATGATTCCTTTTTAGTTTTGAACCCTCACCTTCTTTCGGTTCCCCTTTTTTCTTTCATTCTCGCGCGTTGTCGTTGATTGTTTGCGTTTTTTCCAGCCATTGAACATCTTGTCACCGAACGTTTCCCCTTGTGGACCCCGAGTCCCCGTTTTTTTCCCGACCTTCCTTTTGTTTCTTCAACTTGATATGGGGAGCTGTCATCCGTGTCACGGACTCCGGACCCAGCCCTTTTTTTTTGGGTCCAAATCATTCATCTTCGGCACCTGTTTTTTTTCTTTATATTTTTTCCCAGACCTTTCTGCTTCCTTCCAGCGATTTCAAGTCTTTGGTCCTCCCCCCCGTTCGTTGGACCCCCCCCAAATACGCTGTCCGCATTTTGCCTTCCCTCAGCGTCAGGTCCATCAGGACTTGTGACGTTTTTCTCCACCCGACACACCGCTTTTGTGTCCGACACCTGTTATTGACGATGGTTGCGTCCTTTTGAGTTCTTTTATTTCCAGATTCACTTTGGTCAGGTCTACACCTTTCCGTTGGTGCTCCTTCCCCCCAGGTTCTTTTTTTTTTTTTGATTTTTGTTTTTACATGACCCTTTTCCTAGCAGGACGAGTTTGCATCACTAATTTACCCCCCCTCCTATTTTGTTTTTTTTTTTAGAGGTAGTATTTGTTTTTTTTATTCCTGATCTAACTTCTTTTTCACATTAACCCCCCTTCCCCACCCCCATGGAGTTCCTTTCCTCTCAGATTTAAGTTGTTTGCATTTCATGGGACCACTGATTGACCCCACCCCTTTTCACCCTTTGTTTCGTACATATTACCGGGATCAGGATTTTGCTTGGTTGTCGTTTTTGTGTTTTTTTCACCGTCCCGGTTTTTCTTTTTGTTTTTGAAGAGGTTTCCCTTTTTTTGCTGAACTTCCCCTTCCCTGGTTGTCCTTTCACCCTTTGTTTTTGCCCAAAATTTGTCTTAACACAGATTGACCCCTCGGTGCGGGTTGTCCTCCCTTTTTCTCCCAGGAATTTGAACCCAGTCTTCTTGCGTGTTCTCGGGTTACCTTGTGACCCAAGAGACCCTTCCCCCCCGGCACTTGTTTTTTTTTTAAGGTTGTAGTTTTTCGATCCCCCAAGACCTTGCTTTGTTCTCCGTTCCCTACAGTCATACTTGTTTTTTTCTCCCCCTTTAGTCTTTGATCCCCTGCACTATTTTCCCTTTAATTTCCGCGGACGTCGACTTTGCCTGTCGTCCCCATTTATTCCATGTCTTGCTAACTGCAAACCACAGCCTGCCCTGACCCCCTTTGTTTGACGTTAGCATACTTGTCCGAGTTTAGTATGGCGGACAACTTTTTTTGAGTTCCCCACCCCAAATAGCAGCGATTGTTTCTTTGTATGGACCTTTTTGTCCTCATGCCTTTTTTTCTTACACCAGTCCGACTTTTCCCCAGTGCCACCGTATCTTCTTTCTTCTTTTTCTTTATCCGTTTGGTATCCCCATGCCTAATCTGCTTCATTCTACCCCGTGTTTTTTTGTTCCATTGTGTGTCCTGCTACTTCTGCCGGTTGTGTCTTCTTTTCATCTTTTTTCTCGAATTTTGTCATTTCCCCCTAGGGTTTATTACCGGTTCTTCGCGGGTTTCTCCCACATTTTCCCCTTGCGTTCCCTTTCTTTTGCGCTCGGTTTCCCTTGTGTTGTTTGTTGAACCTGCGTTCCTCGGGCGGCACTCTTTTGTTTTCCCCCCTTCTCCCCTGTATGAAAGCTAGTTCGACCCAATTAGGAACTGCTCAATCCAATCTATGAACGGTTTTCACTTTTTCCGTTCTCGCGCACCCCCTTTCTCACCGTTTTTCACCCTATTCTTTGATTTGGTAGCACGTCATTCCCCTTCATTTCTTTCCTTTTTGCTTGAATCAGAAGATCATCGGCTCCTTTGTTGAACACCCCCCCTTTTCCCCCACCAACCACGGTTCATCATTCCCCCTGTGGATTCTGGTTCGGTTCCCCCCCTTTTTCCCCTTTCCATCGTTCTCGTTTTTCCCCCTCTAACGTTTCGGATCTTCTGTTCCAAAGGTTGCATCAATCAGCGCTCTCCATTCAGGGGTCCTCTCAAGCCAACCCCCCGGTTGGATTTTTTCTCCCCTTGCCGGATTGGGTCCTTTACCCCCCTGAGCATTTTTTCCACCGGTGTTTCTTTTATGGTTTTAACCCCACCTTCTCTTCCCCCCTCCTCCCAACTGTCCCCCATCTAGCCCCCTCCTTATTTGTAGACTATCCCGTTTGTGTGTCACTAATATTTTGTGATTTGTTTTTCCCTTTCATGGTTTTTTTTTCCCCAGGTACTCAAATCTTGCTTTTTAACCATTTTCCCCCCGGGCCGGCTATTTTTTGCGACGTTCCCTTTTTTTTCAATCGGACCCCTCCCCCGCACATTCTTTTTCCCTCCCTCCCTCAAGATTCTTTTTCCCCCAACCATTGTTGGGTCCTTTGGTCCGCATGTCCGCGCCCCTTTTCTTTAATGCCTTGTGAGATTTTTTTCCATCTTTTTGCGTACTTTTTGCCACCAAGGAACAAGATTTTTTTTTTACTGCCTATCCCCTAAACAGAAACAATGCCGTGCATTCCCCCCCCCTACTCCCCCCCTTTGCTAACATTTCCTTTTTCCCTTTCAGAAACCCGCACCCTTCAGCCTCACCTTTGCTGGGCTAGGGTGATGGAAATTGATTTGTTCCCACCCTGCCGGCTTGCGATACTGACCGTGATCAGTTTGATGGGGAAACATTTTTTGTTCATGTGCACCCCTTGGGGCACCCACGAGTTATTTGTCCCTATTTGGATTCCCCCTTCCCAGGATAATTGCCCCACTTTTGCTTCTTTTCAAGCTGCTTTGCATTTCTTTGGTTTTTTACAGTATTTTTATTTTTCTTCCTGTGTGCCTCTAGTTTATATATGGTGGGAGAACCCCCTTCCTATACCCCCCGACACAACTTGACCGAAATTTGCTTAAACAGAGGGGTCACAAATAACGTTCGGCTTTGGAGGGGTTCCCAACCAACCATGCATCTTCTTTTTGTCTTTGGTTTTCCGTTTTTAGATCCCCATCCTTTTTTTTGCCTTTTCGATGAGGGCACATTCTTTAAACCCCCCCCCACTGACGTATTAGAGACATCCCAGTTTCCTTGTTTATCCCAATTGATCATTCTGCTGGTGTTTGTCACGTACACTCCCCAACAATTTTTTTGGTTTTTTTTTTCTTGATTTGGGTCTTTTCTTTAATTTTTTCGTGACTTCCCTTTCTTCGTTTTTCTCCTAATTTCATTTCATATTTTTCAGGTTTGCCGCCTCTTTCGGTCAGCCCTGACCCCCAACAATTGACTTTTTTGTTTCCAACGCCTTCCTTTTCGTCCAAGCTCCCCCCCCCTCCCTTTTGCATCCGTCGAAACCACCCTCGTTGGATCTGTTTCCAGGTTCAATAAGACTGTGTTTTTGATCTCCATCTTAAGGTCTTTTATCTTTTCTCCCTTCCGGAAGGTGCAAATAGTGTTGATTTTTCCCCGTTAGTTTACGGAGATGTGTTTTCGGGGTGCCGCTGAACCCCTGACTCTTTTCTGTGCCTTTACAGTGTTCCGAATTGAAAGTTTCTCGGTCCCCGGCCCTTTTTCGCTTTTTTCTTGTCTTGGGTTTTATTCCAGTCATGGCCACTTTCTTGTTCGTTTTTTAAACTTTGTCACCAAAGGTCCGAAACTTACACTTTTTTTTTGAACATTTCGTCATTTCTCCCGTCTCTTCTCTTTTCCTAGAAGACTCTTTTTTCTGTTGTTGATTGAGTCTTTATTTAAAGTTTTGCCCATTTTTTTTCTCGGTTACGTTAGGGGTTGGTTTAACCACTGGTATTTTTATGGATGTTTCCCCCAAGGGCATGGCCTTTCCTTTGCATGATTGATCCAAACTCTCGACGAGCTGCCTTGTCCCTTGCCGTTTTTCGGGAACTACCCCCACGCCCCGCCTTGCCGTAGTGCCTTTTTCCACACTGCAAACGCCGGACTTACGTCACTCGGCCCCCCCTCGTTTTTTTCCGTTTGGTTTGGCTAACCGACACACCCTCGGAACTTTGCTATCCACCCACCGCGCTCTTGGCCAAGAAAAAGCCCATTGTTCCCTGAGGGGTTGTTCTTTGACCCCCACCCCAGATTGGTTTTTATCGGACGGCTTTTTGATTTTATTTTATAGTTGCTTTTCCCCCCGTTTTATATGGTTTTGCACTTTTGTTCTGGGTTGCCCGGCTCCATTTTCTTCCCCCCCCTTCATCTTGAAAGTTCCACCCAGCCTTTCGGCAAAACCGTCAGGCCACTTTCGTCACACCTCAGACCAAATTAACCAAACAACCCCACAATTTTCGGCAAAGCCCGGCATAATTTTTTTTTGTTGGCCCCACACTTGCACTTTTAGTTTTTCTAACTTTGTTCCTTTTTAGGTTTCTATGACTGGTCATCCATTCGTTGGTGACGGGCCCCGCCCCCATCGCAGGGGTCGGCCCCGCATTTTTACCCCCTTGAAACAGTCACCCACCCCCAGTGCCGAGCAACTTGTTTGTTGATTTTGGTAAGACCAGGCTGTCAATGTTTTCTTATTTTTTCACCCAGACGTTATCTGGCCGAGAGGTGATGATCACCTGCTGGGGTGTTCTGTTTCTCCGTATTTGTTTTGACCCGCCCTCCGACTGCCGGTTTCAACTCAGCAATACCCCATTTGTTTGCCCGTTTTTTTACATTGAGAAACCCCAAAAACTCGTTTTGATTGGCCCCCACTTTCCCTGCTTAAAATGCTTTTCTTTTTCCCTCTTGTTTTTCCTTGGTCCCCTCCCTTCCAACTTGGGTTATAAACCCACCTCCTTTTTTTCCCCATGCCCTGGGTTTTACCCCCCGACTGAGGACCCCCATTTGGCCAACCCCTGGATTTCCTTTTGCCTGAAACACTGCTTCCCCCCTCTTGTTTCTCCGTGCGACGCCAGCTGTTTTTCCCCAACACGGGTCCTTGCCAGTCCTCTTTTGATGCGTTTCCCCAGGTGATCGTTTGAGCCCTGTTTTGGTCGGCTTATAGGAGCCTGCGCTTTGCCCATTTTTAGTGTGTGGCTGGAGAGTTGTGGTTTGGGAGTATTCATATGTTTACTCTGGTCCCGATTTTGTCTTCCTTACAGTGTCTTCGACCCCTCGTTCTTTCTTCAACTCGCCTCTGTGTGATTTCCCTGTGCAATCTTCCCCGGCAAAAAGGGTTTGTTGGCGCGTCTCCCAGTTATGCTGCCGCTCCAAAGCGCGTTTTCTTGCTGGTACGTTTTCCAGGTTTTTTCACCCGCTCGCCCAAAAAGTTGGATGCAACGTTCCTTGGTTTACACTTGAGTTCTCTGTACCCGGAGACCACAGAAAATTGACCAAGGACCCTCTGCTTTTTTTGCTCAATCCAACCATGTATGGAGTTGCCAGGCTCTTCGAACGTTTGTTTTCCCATTTTTTTACGGAATGGTTTGAGAGCTGGTTTGTCCCCAGTATACCAACCAGACTCCACCCACAATTTTTGACACGTGGTTTGTATGTCTTAAGGGTCCCCCCACTCCCTTCTTTTTTACCTCCTCAGTCCTGGGGGATCGTCCGGCACCTTTGGTAGCATTCTTGTCGGGCTTTTTTTTCCTGACCTTTTTGTGCCATGGTCGTCCGGGTTTCACCTTCATCATTTCCCCGATGAAACTAGTGTAATTCTTCCCATAAGTGTAGCAAACCCCCTGTAATTGGTTTCTTGCCCCCCAACCCCCCATGTTTTTTTTTTTTGTGAACTTTTTAAATTCGGCGGTATTTCGTTACAGAGCCACCGAAACTGGGCCTGTTGATTTTGAGTTTCCAAACTTCCTACCCAAGATTTACCCTTTCTGAAGGCTCTTGGTTTTCAGCCCACTTTTCCTCCTTTGTTTCAGCCACCCGGTCTATTTTTGGAGTGTTCCTTGGCATTCGTCCTTGCCGTTCTTATTTGATCCTTCGCTTACACACCCAAAAAACAGAATAGCGTCCCGATTTTTTTTTTGCTTGTCCCAACCACCCCCACTTTTGGCCCCACCCGCTTGCCAACCCATCGTTTTTTTTCTATCAAAGTGTGTGAAAACATTTCTACTCCCCAGCCCCTTTTTCAAACCTTTTCCCCTTCTTGCTCTACCCCCCCCATTTACCAATCTGCCCAAACGACATAACGCTTCACAGGATGACCCACACCAAGGTATCCCGTATTTTCTTCGTTTTTCTTCCCCCCCTCCTTGGGTTTTTTTTCCACTTCCCCCCAACACTCGGTGACTCCCGAATTTGAGTTTCCTGGATATTTCTTTGAGCGTTTGTTTCAGCCTCCTCCTGATCCATTTACAGACTGTTTTTGTCGCGAATTTTGGGTCGTGTTGATCATTTCGTATCATCAAATTCAGTTTCCTTCCCCCTTGGAATTCCGCCCTTTGCTCTTTGGATTACCTCTTTTTTTTTTTTCGGTTTAAAACCCCTTGACAGGCCCGGAATGGTTAGGTTCCTTTCGTGTCCTTTCCTGGTCAAAAGTGGATTTATCATTGGTTATCAACCCCTAATATTGTTAGACTTTCTTCCCCTTTCAACTCCTGAATTTACCTTTTTTCCCCCCCACTTTGGAGTTTAATTCAGTTCTTAGTCGGACCGTTTTGTTATTGTTCATGACCGCACACTCACCCCCTTTAATTTTCCTTCTGGGTACCTGACCCCCCTGTCTTTTCAACCTAACTTTCCGTCGCTGTTCCGCCCCCTTTTGCGCCACTTAAGCGTTAAGGTGCCTAAGGAGTCTCCATTCTCCCATTACCCAAATTGTGCGATGAGCCCCCAACTAGTCCCTTTCAACTTCATGGATGCACCGTTCTTTGCGTGTTTTCATCTTACCGGAATATACAAATCCTTTCCCCCTGAGCCGCCTTTTCTTTCAGGTTTTGCGTTTTTGTTTGCCCTTTTTCCAACTTTTTTTCTTTTTCATTAGGTGTTTTTTCCCCCTC
>Ga0179593_1338600_pt1 | contig 12542 bp, 11 predicted proteins | sample CZODoug2_1_08_16_FD_185931 | JGI IMG/M metagenome (GOLD analysis project Ga0179593, IMG submission 185931) | Vadose zone soil fungal communities from Angelo Coast Range Reserve, California, USA - CZODoug2_1_08_16fungal (PacBio error correction) | ecosystem: Environmental > Terrestrial > Soil >... | reverse complement strand
AATTCCGGGGACTTTTTGCTTTTAGAGGGGACGCGCGGGCGAGACGATGCACGGCTCTTCTCGGGGATTGCAGTTTCTGTTTTTCCCGACGATAAGGGTTTTTTTTTCCTTTGCTTAGGGAGGGGAGGCGTCCGAGGTCAGGCCCATTTTCCTTTTTGCTCGGCACCCATAAGTAAGACCTCTTCCCCCCCCTCTTTGGGTGGTGGCCCGGGGAGTGATGGCGGCTGTTTGTCTGACTTTGGTTGCCGGCCGTGTTTCTTTCCGTTGTGTCATCTTTTTCTTATGTCAGACCCCCCTTTGTGAATCTTATATCTCGGCGGAGCATTGACCCCCCTTCCCCCAAATGTGCCTTTCCCTCCTCTGAGTCAAAGCCCGAAAAGTCCGACGTCTCCTTCCGTGTTCCGACATTGACCCCAAACGGGCGAGGCTCCTCGTCCCTTGCCTTTTCCGGTTTTTAGGTTAGGTCGTCCCCTCCGATGTTACGGGGAAATAAGGCCCGCTGCCTCTCTCACGATGATTCCGTTTTACCAAACAAGAATGACCCTTGACCTATAACGGGTAAGGTTAGCGTGGTTCTGCTCCCCCTTGACCCGCCCCTTTCATCAGTACTTTAATTTCCCCCTCCCACAAAAGGCGATTTCCTTTAAATGACCTCCATTTTCCCACGAGCAAGGAGTGAACGAGGCAGCAGAGATCAATGTAATCGACGCCACCATTCTCCGTTCGAGCAATGTATGACAGTTCCATCCCAAAAACTACTCTCCATCCTTCCTACGCTTTGATGAGACCATCCCCGGCGCACGGACCCATAGCCCCTTTTTTCCTGGGCCGACGTGGGATTTCCCCTTCCTCCACGCGACCCAATTTGGGAAGGTCTTATTTTTCGAGCGGCGCTGTTCCTTCTTTGATTCTTTGGCAGATGGGGCGCTCTTCCACCACGAGAAGATCCCTTATTCCCATTGCTAGTACAAGCATTGCGCTCCTTTCTTGTATGCTGCTGATTGAGCCTGATAATGTGGCCGGCAGAACCTTTCCCTACGCGCAGCTAAAGAGGTCTAATTGAGGCTTCTGCCCCTCCTTCCTTTCCGTTGAACTTCCATCTCTTCATTCCATGATACCGCCACTGGCGGCCACGCCCCCAGAGGCCGGAACTGGACCGTGTATACCCTCCTGTCCCCAGACGGGTAGCAGACCGAATGATGTTTCGAGAAGCAAGACCCCCTCTTAAGGATCTGATGAGTACGTTCCCTTTGTCCCTCTACCCCCTATTCTTTTAGTTTTTCTCTTTTTTCTTCCCCTCCGTTTTCCGGAGTCGGCCTTGACCTCGCGGCGGACAACCGTAGGGCTAGGAAATGCGTGGTCCCTTCCAGAGAGTTGGTCCGTCGACCCGTTCCCTTCTTACTTCGCAAATATGCCTTCCTATCCCTCAACGGCTTGACGTTTTTTTCTCCTCCTCCGCCGCTCCCCCCCACTCCCCCTTCTACGCCAAACCGTATTTCTCCCTTTCGCTCGCCTTTTTTTTATCTACCAGCCGTTCCTCTTTTATGAGGAAACGCGTACTTCTCGAAAGGTCGATATCTTTTCCCAGCGTAGTCATTCCCAATTAAGGGAAGGAGCGGCGTCAATGATCCATTACTTTTTCCTTTGTTGGATGAACCTGCCGCCACTTGACCCTTCCGAACTAGAGAACCCACTTCCATTTTGAGAAATCAAGGTTTGTTATTCCACCCCAAGATCCTCCTTCTTGCTTGGTCGGGCGCCGGAGCCTCCACTCGCCTATTTGGTCCCTTCCCAGGTTTGATGGTCTGGACCATGATGTGCTCTGGGCTCTCCCCCTGGAGACTGTGGTTTTTTATGTCCTTCGGGCCATTCTTCATTTTTCCTCAGCTCCCTTAGATGGAAAATGTAGGCGTTTGCAGGTTACACCAGAGTTCTTCTGTCCTGATTTCGTCCGATTTCCCCTTCTTCTCTTTCCCTTCTCAAGTCCCTTCCCTAAGATTGACTTTTCGAGCCCGGCGGTCCGTCGGTACCTTCAGGTTCCCCTCCTCCTCCTCTTTTCCCGACACCTTCTTTTTTTCTCCCTGGTGGGTGCGGGCGGAATAGTCGCGTAAGACCTTCCTCTGTTCTAGATGATTTTTCCTTCGAGCCCTCGAGGGCCGGTTTCTTTTTTTTCTACCTTCTCTTTCTCCGAGTCCGATACCTTTTGATCAGGGTTACAGCGGTCTTCACTTTTTCCCCCCTCTATCCTTCCTCTTTTAGGCGCAGGTCTTTCCAGGAGGGTGACCATTTCTGGCCATTGATACTGTTTATCTTTTCATTCTTTTGCCTATTTATAGAGGAATTGATGAGGGCCCTCTTTTTTGGGCCGCGAAGAAATCTCTCTCCTCCTTCTCTTTCTATATCTTTTTCCCTCCCTTCCCTTCGTTTTTTGTTTCTGAGGATAATGATTGCTGAGCCCGATTTATCCGCGTCCCCGACTTGACCAAGCAACACTCCACTTCTCCCCCTGAAACTCCAATCTTTTAATGACTAGTAACGGTACTTTTCTTTAACAAAGGGGTTTCTTACTTTTACCCACCTCCCTTCTTCCCGCTGGCTCATCGGCGCCTTTTCCCCCCATGGCAGAGCACCCTCCTAACTCTGAATAAAAGTTTTTGCGCATCTACTGATCGCCACCACCCTAACCCGTCCTGGGCGAAATCCACAACATATCCCTGAGGAGGTATTGAAGGCACTCCAGGCTCTATTCCGCACGCCCCCCCCTCCATTTGCAGGGCCGTGACCCTTCCCTTGTATCGAACCCTCGCGGCGGTACTTGACGGGACAGCCCTATTTTTTCAGCCGTTGGGTCCCTTTCATTTCCTGTAGCGAAGTTAGACGTTCTTTCCGCCGATGGTAAATCGATTCTTGACCGAGGACGGCCAATATTTCTTTTGGAACATTCCGTAGATTCCTCTCCCTGAAGGGCGCCCTGTCCGCCATTTCGCTCATTGTTCTTTCAAGAGGAAATAAGGAGCCCCCCCCCTTATGGCCACAGGGCTCCAATCTGCTTCTCGCGCCGCTGACAATGTCCCCCCTTCCCCCCTTCTACCCCTGGGCGCGACCTCCGCTTGAGGTGGGTCCGTCGCACTTCCCCGATCAAGCTCCCTGTTTGCTGCTTGGTTTTGTTAGAAGACAAAACTTTTTATGATAACTCTGGCAATTTGGTGGCGCGCAGTTTTCTGGCAGGTCCTTGTCTTTTCGACGGCCTTGTAATCACCCCTGAAAGCCTCCCCCTAATGATAGTTTTCTCCCCTGCAAGGGGAGCACGGGGTGACTCCCCCCTCTTCCCTTTCTATAGACTTTCAGCTCGTGCAAGGTTACTTCCTTTCTTCTTTGAATTCTTTGCTCCATTATGCTAAGAGCCAAGCTCCCCGATGTTGCTTGTCTTCCTTTTGATAGGGAGTCTCGCCCTCTTCTACGGGCCCACCCACCCTTCAAAAGCCGTCAGGTTTTGGGGACAGTCCTTTCTTCTATATCCGACTTTCCCTTTCTGAGAGGTTTTCCCCCTGGAACAAACTCGCTTTACCCTTTTTCCACCCAGTTTATCCTTCTTTTTGTTGAAGCCGCGATCGGCACTCCTCCACGGTAACGAAAGGCGGGAGAATGGGCCTTCTGTTGACTCCTTTCCCAAACTGTCTTCGGTATCATTAATATCCGTCTTCTTTCTCTTATTATTTTTTTTCACCAGAGTCGTTAGCTCCCCCGTCTTGTTTGACTTTTCAGGAGCTGCCCTGTTCCCCCCCGTCAGGACTATTTGATTTCGTTTAAGAAAGTGGAGGTGTATTCAGTCTTTCCATCCATTGCTTTCTTTCCAACTGGCCCCGGTATCGTGGGGTGATGGGAAGAAGCCGCACATTATTCTAGATTCTCGTTTGCCTCTGGTGTTGGCCACATTATGGCCCCATTGCTCTGTACCACTCAGAGCTCGTGAGCGCATTCTGTGGAATGTGAGGCAGATCCCCTTTTTTGGGATGGTTCACCTTTCCTTCCTTTTCCTTCTTCCGACCCCACTCTAAACCGCCGGCAACCGCGTCTCTTTCTCCCTCCTCAGACCCTTACCCACTTGCCTCTTTTTCTTTCGACGATCGCGAAGAAATTTTGCCTCATTTTGTATGCGATCTATCTTCCCCTTGCCTACTCTTTTCCTTGATGAGTCTAATCGGCAGTCCGTCCCTGATGCTCGTAGTTTTGGTCTTGTCTATCTTTCGGTACACATTGCGCTCGCTTCTGGTGGCGGGGAGTCCCGTTTTTTTTTGATCGCTTGCTCTTATTCCACTATAGGTTTCTTCTATTAATTTAAAGAGAGTTGGTTTACCTCTTTGTGTGGGAGGAGTAGTCCTGATCCCTCCCTTTTGAGACGTTTCCGTGCCCCCTGAACTCTCCCTGGGATGAAACTTTGATCAGTGGCTATGGGGTCAGCGGTTGTATCAAAGGAAGTTTTGCCCCCCTTAGATTTCCTTCCTCCCTCTTTTCAACGAGTAAGTCTGAGGTCCCGAAACACCTCACCTTTCCTTTGAGAGGATCCCCTTCCTTTGTGTTGTTTGTTTTTTCCTTGTAGTGTAGTAAACCCTCTGATAGAAGGCCTTTTTTTCCTTTTTTCTTGTCCTTTCCTTCCAGGTGATTCTTTCTGTTGTCATTTCCCTGAAGAAGGCGCTAAGCCGATTTCCCGCTGTCTTGACAACTTTCCCCCTTTTCCCCCTTTTCCCGAACCGTCAGGAAACCGTCATCACTACACGGGCATCACGCAGGACCCCTCAAGAGGTACGCTCTTTTCTTTTTTTGATCTCTTTCACGGAAAAGGGGACTGACAGATCTGAAGCCCTTCCCTCAACTTTTGAATCACCGCTTTGATCAGAGCCCGCAACGCGACCTTTTTTCGAGACCCTGTTCCTCATATTTCTCTCAGGAGTAAAACGAGCTTCCCCCTGTACGAATGAGGTTTCAGCATCTCCTTTTTTTTCCTCCTTCGTTGTTTTTGTTGACTCTAGCTTTTCCTGCTTTACGGGGGAGCGCGGGGAAGACGGCGATTCTTCCCGCGGCGTCCCCATTTAGAGTTTCTTCCTTTTGTCGCGGGGTGTCTCCCTTTTCTAGGGATTCCGGTGGCGGCGGGCTGGAGCCTCGTTCTGCCCCCTTGAGGACGTTAACTTTTTTCTCCTCAGTCCCTGAGCTGCCAACTGGCGTGGGTCCTGGGCGTTCTTAAGGTCTCCTGTGTGATTTTTTTTCCTCCTTTTTTTAGCCTCCCTTTGATTTGCCGACCAGTGGCATCGGCGAGCTCCTTCTTCTGGCATGACCACCCTCTCTCCATTTCATGACGGGCGCAAGGGAGGAACATTACTCCCTCCTGAGCCTCCTTTTTCCTCCCGTAATTTAAACCCGTCCTTTTTGCAGGAAAGAAGCCGTTTTTCTTCCTTCCCCCCTCCTTGACTCTGGTCCACGGTTTCACGACTGGACGCCTCTCCCAGTTTGTGAGTTTCTCTTTTACAAACCTCAAATCCCTTCTTTTTCTCCAGTTTCATACAGGATAGAGCCCCCCCCCCCCCCCCCCCCCTTCATTCCTTCTCGGCAGGCTCTCCCTTTCATCTTTTACCCACACCAGGTCGTTTAAACCTCCGGGAAAGGAATCTACCTTCCTTTTTCTTTCTGAACCAGTCAGAGCTTTCTTCCCCCCTCCCCCCCATAGAGGCGAATGTTATGCACCGATACCAGCGCCCCACTTAATGCTCCCCCTGTTTCCAGAGGCATGGAGGAGCCGCATCCAGGCCCTTCGGAAGCACCGTCCCAAAACCCCTCTTCGGCCTTGCACTCTGCGGCCCTGCGCCTTGGGTCTCTCTCTCTCTCCAGGACAAAAGCCGCCTTTGTTCGCTTCTTCTTTTGGCGAGCCCTCGGTTTGCCCTCTTTTTCTTACTTTTAAGCGGCGACTGCGATGACCGGTAAACCCTTTTCGGATTTCCCTCCACTTGCCTGCTCCCCAAGTGAGAGAGTCCTTTGGAGGGATACGAATGCATCCCTCCTGTGGCCTTTAAGAAAAGTTTCACTCTCTCCCCCGAGAAGGAGACTTGTGGCTGTCTGCAATCAGTCCTTCCCGTACATCCGTGTGCCCTTCCACCAATACTGGAGTTTATCCCCAATGAATAAGCCCTCTCTTCACACTACCAAGACCTGACGGCACTGGACTATCCCGTACTTCGTCCAACCCCTTGTGCAAGAACGACTAGATCCGTCCGCCCGATCAGGAATTTGATGAGCCCGGTAGACTGGTTTTTCCCTTATGACCAGAAGATGTCTGTCGTAGCGTTCCCCTCAGACGGTCCCGTTACTGGCTTTCCTTTCCTTGACCATAGCGGGGGGTGCCCCCGTCGTGGATTAGTCCTTTTTCCCCCCGTCTAAATACAGCGTTTTGTCCCCTGTCTGATTTTTCAACGTCGTTCTTCTTCGTCTGCTGCCCTCCTGAAAAGGCGTTCGTTTTTTTCTGCCGTCAGCCGCGCGATGCCCATCTGACCCCCCTCTCACGCCCCCAACTTTTTTTTCTATGAAGTCATATTGCGCAACCCGTCACCTATTCTCCTTCGATGGCCGGTCTGAGACGATCTCTCTTTAATAAGAGTTGCTTCAAAGCTCCCTTTCCCGGTCCCCCCTGCCGGTCCCCTACTTTCATGTGGCCTGGTGGGATGACCGCCGTCTTTAACCACCGGAACATGACGCTCGCGCCCACTCCAGTCTTTGCCCTCCCCCGTGTGTCGGATAAACAACCCTCCCTTGTAAACAGCTTCCTTGATATTTTTTTTCCTAATCCACCCTCACTCTCCTCTGGTTCTCCCAGGCACGATGGTGGGACATTGGCGGATGGCCGAATCCAAGATTTGCGAATGTTTCTGTCTTTTAGTCCGGCTGCCATTCTTCAGAAATGAGGCGGCCCTCTAAAATTCGATGGAAACCATGTAAGTAGTGCAGTTTCACCCCCCTCCTTTCCTGTTTTCCCTGTCCTGGGTATACAGTTTAACATGTTCGTCGAACTCTATCTTTCTCTAATCTTTCCTTTTTTCCCCAGTCCGTGTCGGACCGGCCGCCTCCGTTTCTTTTTTTTATAAATCTCTGCTCCTTTTCCTTATTTCGCGGCGGGCAACACCTTCTTCCTACCCCTCGGGATATTCTTTCCGTGGATTAGCCCCATTTGCCTTTTTTTTTTCGTCTACGTCTCTGACTGAGGAACGCTCTTCCCCCGGGGTATCTCATTCTAGCGGCGTTCGAGGACCGAGTGTTCCCTAATATCGTTGGAAATCCGCTGAGGGACCGGAGTTCCAGCTTTTTAAATCCCCTTTCCTTGAATTGACCGTATGGATATGTCAAGATTTGTCGATTGACTCCCTTCCTTTTGGGCTATAGTTATTTTCCGAGACATAGGTGGAGAAGAAGAAGTCTCTCTTTTGATCCCTACGAAGTTGTTGTTGTGAGTCTATCTTCTCTTCTCCACAACCTCTTTCATCCTTTCCCCCTCCGTTAATCAGACATACAATGCCGATCGATCACCCACTCTGGCCCGAGAATCTTTCCTACCCCGGGATGAATTTCACCCCAGTCCCCCCTTTGACTCCCCCCTGAGAGGCGATGTCCCCGCTTCTTTTTGCCAAGTTTTCTCTCCAAGACGCTACTATTCATCCCCGGTTCCTTTTCCTCTTTCCCCCTCCGTTCGACACCCAAAGAACCGGCGCGGCGAGATCACCTCCTTTTCTCGTTAGGAGGGTATTTTTTCATGCCCTTCATGAAAGCCCTCCACCAGCATTGCAGTGGATCCTCTTTCTCGTCAACATTCCTTCCCCTTTGTCCTGACGGTAAGGACCGCATGTAATATTCCTTGACGGTAGCCGTTCCTCCTGCCTCTGTGGAACATTACCGCGACGCTTCCGTCCCCTCCGCAGGTCTTATTGCCGCCGCGGCTGGTTTCCAGCGTGAATGTTTTTTTCCCCCCTTTTTTTCAAGCCCCTGAATTTCATCTTGCCCGCCTTGCAAATTTCTCTCCAAAAATATGGCCAAAGGGCTCACTTCTTCCGCCGCCATGTCATCTCTCCTTGCTGACCCCCATTCAGATGGCGCTGGAGTGGCCGGCGTTCACACCCGATCAAGGTACACGGGTCCTTTCTGATGGGTGGTGGATAAGTCCCCCCCCCCCTTTTTCTGGATAAATCTGGACCTCTTTTTTTCTTAGTTATTCTTTTTTTCATTTTTTTTCGTCAAGAAGGAGGGTATCTAGCGGGCAGCGACTGAGACTTCGAGCCCCTGTTGCCCCGGTCCTCCTGTCCTCAGATATCGGAAACTTTCGCTCGATGCCCGGTTCCTAGTACGTGCCTTTTTTTTTTTGACGGGGAGATGCTCCAATATACGTCCATTCTCCCGAGCAAAGCCCCTTGGAGGGAAGAGGTTGCATATTGGTGCATCGCTCGGCGTGGAAGTCCCCCCCCCCACGGCCCAGCTTTTTCGAGGAGGCCGCAGATTGTAGAGATCCCCGTTTTTGGTGAGCTTTTTCTAGGACCCCTCATCTTATTCCTGTGCTACCACCCCTTTCCTATAAAGACCCCCTTGTGTCAGCTTCGGTCACCGGATTGGACCCAGAACGCGTCAGGGCTGTCCCTCTCTCCTCGGAAGGATGGGTCACGATTTCCCCTCGTTGTTCTCATTCAGACCCTTCTAGGGGAGTGATGCTTAAAGAGCCTTTTTTTTTTGGCACAGTCTGTTTTGACCCCGAGACATTCCAAGTGAGTCCCACCTGCAATATGGTGGCAGGTGGCCTCCAGTGGCTTGTTAGTCCCATTTTGATTTCCCCTAAAGGTATTGGATGTGGCCCCTCGGTCCTGCGGGTGGTTTTTTAGAAGGAAGACGGATCTCTTCAGAGATAGGCCCTTTGGCGGCCAATTATGGCCATGCTCGTTCCTTCCCCTTTCCCTGATCGTTTTTGATCTCTCTTTAATTTAGGCAGGTAAATTCTCACGGCGAGGAGTGTACTTTTTCCCTGCCTTCGGTTCCGACTAAGTTCACAACTGCCGGCCCCCTGGCGGCGCCTTTCCCCCCCCTCATCCAGGCCCAATTGGGGGCTGTGTCTTTCTTTCGATCGCGACCCTTTGAGCCGCATGATTCTCTCTCTATTTTGCTTTGTCTAAGGACTAGTTGGCTGTCTTTTTAAATAAGGAAGCGTCAGTCATGATGGTGGCGCCCCCGTGAGTTTTTGTCCTCTCTTGAGGTATTCCTTTACATTAAGCGCTCGCGATGTGGCTTCTTGAGGTCTCCTGCTCTGACATTCTCTGATATTCATTAAGGAGATGGTTTACCCTTCTTCATGGTGTGGGAGGTCAGCCTGATCCTCCCTTCTTGCGCTGGATCAGAATTGCGAACGATATCCGGGGATTTGACCCGTGAGTTTCCTTAATTGTCATTTGGTATCAAACTCAGATCCCGGGAGAGAGGCGTCCTTCCCCCTGCCCGTCGTTTCCTTAGGTGCCGCCAACTTCTGCTCCCGGCGTACCCCTCCTTTTTGTTTTTAATGTCTTTCCAAGGATGCTCGCCGGACGTTGGATTTTTTCGATCTGGCCCGTCAATTTCGTTCCCCCTTTTTTCTTTCCCGAAGAAGCGGAGAATAGTAATCAGATCAAGGGGTTTCCTCCTGTGCTCGACACCTCCTTCCTCCCCTCGGAACACCGTTTCATCACCCGGGCGCATCACGCCCCCGCGTTTAACCCCCGATAGTCGCCTTCTTCTTGTTTACGATAGGAAAGTCCATTTTCTGACCTCGGCCCTCCCCTCCTCGCCACCGTTTTTCCTCCCCCTCTTTTCTTCCCCTCTCGTCACCCCGCCGATCCCTCCACGCTGCGACGGTCCGCATGCGTCCTTTAGAGAGCGTTTTGACCCCCGTTCTGTGTTTCAGTCCTCTTCCTCTTTTACACTTGTTTTTTTTTTTCGTCTATATTTGCTGAAACTCGGCGTTCTTTTGCGTCTCTGGCCGCAGCTTCCTGATTCCTCTTTTTACAGGATTCGTCGGTCTCTGGAGAGCGGTTCCCCTGTACGCGATCAGAGTTTTTTCCGGTGGCTCGGATGGGCTGCTCCTCTGTGGAAAATGAGTTTCCCCCTTTTAAGAGAGTCCCCAGTAATCCCTCCTCTTTTCCAATCGTTTGCGTGGTTTTTCCCTTTTTTTTTCTTTTGTGGTGTCTGAGTGGATTACGGTGCTGAAGTGTAGGATCTTTGTCTCCCGTCTTGCATAACAACCCCCCCCTTTTCATCGTCCCTAGCTGACGGGATTGCGGTTATTGACAACCCCCTTCCCCCCCCCCCCTGTGCATGAGGCCAGAATGTAGCCCCACAATCTTTTTTTTAGAGCACCGCTTTGCCCGCACCTCCCAATGGGGTTTTGGGGGCATAGGGCGCCTTCCTGAAGGCCTGTGTCTTTTTTCTTCCCCTCTCCAGGTAAATAAGTACGTGTCCGTACGCCTACCTTTTTTGAGATGTTTGATAACAACAGTTCCCCCCTTTTTCCTCACGGAGTAATAAAAGGATAGTTTCACTGTAATTATGAGCCCGGCTGCCTCTCATATCCTGGTCCGCCCCCCCCCCCCCGGTATTTTTAAAAAAGATAAGGTAAAGTGTCTCAGGACCGAGCCCCGTTATGTGATAGTTTTTCCGCGTGCCCCGCCCAGAACATATGAGAGATTTTCTTCAGATAAAGCAGCAATCTAAACTTCCGCGCATCATAAGTTTGACTTTTCTTCTCCCCCTTCTCGCCCATCGGGCGGAGCCCGGGACAATAGATAGGCAGCAGCAAGTTCTTGCGCCGTGGGCTGTTCGCCATCTGACCCCAAGAGCAAGGTGGGCGTTCTTCAGTTTGCTGTGGGAGAGCGGCTTGGGTGTGGTTCCTTTGAATCTTGCCGACTGCGGAACCGTGTCACCCCCTTTGCCCTTAATTTTGGATTTTAATCCGCCAGCCGCCCTTCGCTCAAGAGAGAGAAGTTTCCCTTCTTCTTACGCTCATGCCAGCGGGCGGCCGCCAGCGGCAAGAGCTCTCCCTCGATTTCCTTTCGCTTCTTCTCAATCAGTTTTTTTTCTCGCCCCAAGTGGCACATACATCCCTGTTCAGTGAGTCCCATGTACACTCCTGGATTCCCGCCAGACCGAGTCTCCTGGACCCCGTGTTCGATCGCCCTTTGCGTTTTCCAACATATTTCTCCTCCGACTCTTTCTATCCTCCAAGCACCTCCGCTCCCTTTCCGAGACCGGTAGCCCCTGGGGAAATTCGACACAGCCTTCATTCGTCCGTCCGCCAGATTAGTTACGGCTTAGTCCCCCCCTTTTGCAAAGAGCGTCTGGACACGCGTTGATCTCCCCGGTTGTCCCACGAGAAACCTCTCGTTTTCCTTAGAAACCTGTCTTGCACTTTTTCCCGTTTTCCTCTCGACCATCTGCTGCCTTTCGCCATTTACGATTGTCCTTTTTTGGGGTTGGGCCGTCGACGACGATTTCCCCACCCCACAAGATTTTCCCTCTGGTGGTTGCGAGGGGAGATGACCCCCTTTCGCCTTCATCCCCGTCAAAAATCCTTCGAATTTTCTCTTGAAGGTCACTGCGCTTTCACAGGTCATACCCTGGTACGGCCCACCTCAAAATTTCCTTTTGAGGAGAGGACGTTCCCGATCCTTTCGCGGCCGCTTCGGGTTTGGGATGTGAAGCGTCTTTCTCCAAACTTGACTCTATCTCAACACTCTTGAGCCTCAAAGGTTCGGACCCCCCAAGCAGAACGCCCGTTCCTTGATCGGGTTTTTTTCTCTTCCTACAAATCAATAGAAAGCTTTCTTTTTTCGACCCGGTCTATGGTCTGTGACATTCCGCGTCTTTTTCTAGGATTAACACGAGTGGCGCTGTACCCTACCTTTTTGCTAGCATTTTCCCTGTCACTCGACATTTCGACTTCGGTTCGGCAGAGCCCAGTTCCTTTGGACCCCTGTATTAGTGGCCGTTTTCCAAAAAGACAGGTATTGCCTGTTCCTTCGGGACGCGGTCGAGTCAATCGGCGAGGACCTGACACTAGTTCAAGATGAAGATGAATTGCTTTGCCCTTCCCCGGTCCAGGGTCAGGTCCCGCCGCAGAAGATTTTTCTAAATAGATGGCCGGGAACGAAATGGATGGTGGGAGTTGGGAATTCTCCGTGCTTGAGGCCCCACCCTCTTTTTCTGAATCTCTTGGCTCTTCGCCCGAGTCTGTTTTTTTTGTTTTTTTGTCGCTAAACGATGTTGGAGTCCCAGTCCCGGGGATGACCTTTTTAGAGGCGTTGGAGTACCTGTGGCCCTCTCTCTTTGCCTTCGTTTTTTCGCAGGCGTCCCGCAGACCTGTTTCATCCCCTTTTGGTACAGTTTTCTTCCTGTCCCTGCTGGAAGATCTGCCATATTTTGCCATTGGGCGATCTGTTTTCATTGATGATTTGACAGTCGGCCGTCGGGCCGCTTTGAGACCCAGGGTCCTCATC
>Ga0179593_1468785_pt1 | contig 12543 bp, 13 predicted proteins | sample CZODoug2_1_08_16_FD_185931 | JGI IMG/M metagenome (GOLD analysis project Ga0179593, IMG submission 185931) | Vadose zone soil fungal communities from Angelo Coast Range Reserve, California, USA - CZODoug2_1_08_16fungal (PacBio error correction) | ecosystem: Environmental > Terrestrial > Soil >... | reverse complement strand
AGTGCTGTTAGAGCCTCTCCCTGAGTGTGCTTGTTTTCCTCGTAGCCTTTAGGGCCTGGCGGGGTTTTTGTCTTAAAAGTTCTCTTCCTTCTTCCTGTCGCGCCCCAGGCGGCCCCTTCCCCCTTTCTTGATGATTGCGGAAATAATCGCCATTTAGGATGATGGTTTCAAATGGTGTTTTTTCCTCGTCCCTCTTCCCTGTATGTCGGCTGCGGTCCATGATTGCGCGCTTCGTCTTTTAACCCTTTTTTCAAGTCACAGTTCGGTCGGGCAGTCGCAAGCTCCGGCAGATTCCCCGAGGCAAACCAAGAAGTCCCCCCCTTCCTGGGACCTTTTATCGTAATATCGGCATATGCTATTGTTACTGCTTTTCTAGGTTCTTTTTTCTTCTGTTTTCTTTTTCTCATTGTAATATATTGGCGGATCGGGCTCATTATAGACCCTTTTTCCATGTCTTTCCCATGATTTTTGTTTTTTTGAATGGTCTATCTTTGTCTTCTCGCTGCACATGGCGACCTGACCCTTTTTAAGTTGGATATATAGGGTTCCCCGATCCGAGTTCTTTGCCAATTGGCCGCAAACACCCTGGGTTTTCAGAGTTTTTTTTAGACCCCCGGCGTTGTAGCATTTTAGACTTTACTCCAATCTGCCACGCGGACTTTCCGCGACGTTTCGGTTCGCTTTGGTAGCAAAATTTTTAATTTGTTTTCCCCTCTCAAAAAACGTCACCCCCACCGCGGCTCTCGTTCTGGTCATTAACCCCTTTCTTGTTTGATTTATAACTATGTTTGCCTTGAATTCCCTTTCCCCCGGGATTCCCCCCAAACCCAATGTCTGGACACTTGCCAAGAGCCAACCATCGGTTATTTCGACAATAAATTTTTTTCCTGAAGCGCTTAGGATTTTTAGCGTCCCCCCTCTGTAGGTCTCGTCCTCCCGGTTTAGCCATGGAAAACGCTTTCCTCTCTTTCTTAGCAGACTTTTTTGCCTCATAGGCCCTTTTATCTATATTTTCCTCTCCCCGTGTGGTGTTTGCTCCATCTAAAATTATAGATCGCCCTAGCTATGGTCCCATTCCGTCGCCCCAATGCCATAATGGTCCACGATCTATCATCGCTTGTCGGGCTCCCAGGAAACTAAAGCACTTTCCCCTTTACCCGTTCGTCTGTCATGACTGTTGGTTTGGGTTCATGCCACCACTTCTTTTACGTCCCTTCTCAAAGTAGGCCCACAATATTGCCCTTTTCCTCCCCATTCATGATCCTGAAAGTAGTAAGGAGGTTGTTCTCTTTGTCAGGTCCTCTGCTTTCCAACCCCCAACTTAAAGGTTCCTGGTAAGTTAATTATCTTTAACCCCCTTCCGGCGACTCCTCGCGTCCAGAACTGTTGAAGGAGTAACGCGGTGGGCTCTTGAAACGGTTATGCCTTACCTATTCTTTAGAGATTGCGTTGCTGCCCCTTTCTGCCCATAACTTCTGACCTTTCTTTCTCTGAAAACACGTCTTCCCCCGAGAAGGCCAGGGGGTCTTCACCCACCCCGCTCCCTCACAGCATGTAGTTCTGACATACAAGAAAGGAAAGCCGATGAGCCCGCTAGGAACTCTGCCCCGAATACAACCCCAAACCCCGCGCCCACAGCTCCCAGGCTTAACGAACCCCCACCCTTCTATGGCAGATATGAGTTCCCGATTCCATGTGAATTTTTCCGGAAGTTTGTTTCTCTTCCTATTTATTTTGCGCTCCACCGGTCCGTTTCCTAAGACCCCCTCACATTTCCTAATTCTCCCTTTTTCAAGACCACCTCCCTTTAGCAGCCTCTCCCCTGGCTCCTGGCGAGGCTCGATGCCACACTCCCCCCCTTGTTGACCCCAGACATCGATTTCCTCCCGACCTGAGGCGGTGACGCATTGACAGATCTGACGGTGTTAACCGGTCGTCTCCGCGAACCAACAACCCCCCTGGGCACTCAGTTCCCGTACGCCCCGTCCAACTTAACCTTCGAGGGAGCCCTGACCCTCCCCAAACGGACGCCTCCTCCCATCTCCTATTTAGAGATGAATCTTGCTATAACCCTCCGTTATACTGTCAACGTCCCTCTTTCAGGCTCGGACCCTGCATGCAATCCTCCTATTATTTTGAAGTCATACTTCTTTTTTTTTTTGTGTTGTTTGTGTTTGTTTGGCTGGACGACCCCTCCTTAGTGTCGTTCCACTCCGAGGATAAAATCCTTTCCTTCTTTTAGTCTCCCGTCTCCCGACTGAAGTCTAAAGGCCATCACGTGTTTAGCGATGCCGTTGCGGTAGCTATTCGAAACTTTTAGTTGCTCCTTCCAATGGAGGTTACTAGATTCTTCTTTGTGGCTTGACTCCTACTCACCAGGGAGATCATTTTCATCAACCATGATTGTCTTTCTTTTTTTCCCACGCTACCTCAGTCGCCGTTCCTCAGTCATGTTCCAAAGACCTATGCTACCCACTACAATCGTCGTGAAGAAGTTTGCACTGGATCTTCAAGCGAGAAGCTTCAAAATCATATCATTATTTGTCTATCTTGGCAGGTGATCGTCCCTGGTTCAAGTTTTCCTTCTCAAATCATTTTCCCCAACCTACGAAGTTCGCCTTCCCGGCTCGGTCACGGTGGGTGTAACCAGGGGTCTTTTCCCCCAGACCGAACGTCCAGGGAGTTGGAAGGTGCAGGCTTCCTTCTAACCGGGCTGTCCCCCTGAGGTTCCCCCGGGTAACTACCCCTCTTAATAAATTTCTACCCTTCCCTACCTGCCAAGGCCCTCCAAGCAGATCCTCAGAAGTCCTTCCTTTTAGTCTACGAGACTTTATTCTCACTCTCTCCAGACTGCGATTCCACGTCTTCGGATCAAGGCTTTCTTCACATTTCCGGGCAGCCTCCCTTCTTTCCAGCAAAAACCACAACAACTGCGAGTGCCAATTCCAGTTTGCTGTCATTCCCTCGGCAGGTCTCGGCTCAAATCTTGTTACGATGTGAAATCTCTCTCTTTTTCCTCCTTGTGTTGAGAGCTCCACCTCGAAACCGTAGTTTATCGAGGACACGTCCTTTTTCTTCCCTTCCTCCCAACCGGGCATATGCAGCAGGGACGTCGGCAACCTGCTGCTTTTGCGCACCCTGCTCCTTTCTCCCTCAGACTCCTCCAAGGATTTCTCCTGCGATCACATTCCGGTAGGCAGTAAATGCCACGTGTCTTGACTCGACTCGTCTGTCTTTCACTTCCTTTCGTAGTCCATGGTTCGTCACCAAGAATTGGTTCAACCTTCTTTTCTGCTCTTCCTGCTTCAGTCCTTCCATTTTTCAGTAATCATGCCGTTCCGGGAAGGTTAACCCAAGTGGTTAACCAAGTTCTCCCCAGTCCGCCGGTATAGGGTTTCTTTTCCATTCTTTGAGATTACCTCCTCCAGGGCCCACTGGACTCCCCACCGTAGACCTCCTTAGTATTATAGCTTGTGTCCTCGACTTACAGAGAAGAGATTCAACCCAAGTGTCCCTTAGTCACCGCGTGTTTGTGAGACATGCGTTTCGTTTACCGTCGAGAATATTCCCTTCTCCCATCCGACCATAGTTTTCATAGCTTCCTTTTTTCAATGTTGATAGAGTCCGCCCACTTCCGAAGCCTCTTCCCCTCCCGGAGCATATCACCCGTCAGCGGCCTTTTTCCATGTCCTTCAAAGGTAATCCTGAGAAACACCGTGATGGAATCTTTCCCTTCCTTTAGGATTCTTCTCCCCAAATCCTCCCCTGGATTTAGTTTTTTTGCAATTGCCCCTGAAGGTTATATGTCTTATTAAAAGGGACGTCGTGCAAATCCACAATCACGTTGATGAAGCTCAACGAGTCGTGATCCGGCTGTATTCTATCTATCACGCTTAAGGATTACGTGCTTCGGCTGAGTAAGTCTCGATGGTAGGTTCGAGCTCGCGCTGTGGACGAGTGTCCATGGCGACGTGCGTTTGGTCCCTTTTTACTGGTTGATCGATTCGAACGGTTCTTCTCCCTCTTTCCTTTACATGTGCAATCTTCTGCCTGGATTCTTTACGTAAGAGATGATGGTGACAATGTTTGATTGGTCATTCTGCCAAGGATTCAACATGTCTATAGTAGGGCCAGATGGTAGACAATTATGCCCCTTACTCTTTGAAGCAGTTTCGCCCCATCCCCCTCCCCAGTTCCCGGGTAATTCCTCAGAATGATCCTGTACGAGGGACCAAACTCCGGAACTTCCAATTTTAACGAAACTCGCATACCCAATTTTTTTCTTCAGCTCTTTTCTTTATCCCCAGTTTTGGATGGGCCGCTATTGACTTGCCTATTCTCCTCTCTACGGTCCCGGTCTTTATGTCTCCCAAATGTTTTTGGCAGGAGAGAGCTTGGGTCTCTGCACTTCCAATGTCGAAAGGCACATACTTTTTCCTATACGCCTTTTCGCATTCCGGCTTGCCATCCCCTTGAGCACCCCCCTGCATAGTCAGAGTTTGATACAGGTGAAGGCAATCCCCCTAGTCCGTTCCCCTGAAGAGTGAGTTTTTCCTTAAGCCGTATCCCTTCTCGTTACTTTATTTTACTATTTCTTTGACCCAATTTTGCGTTTTGCAGCATTTGTGCGTGTCCAACGCAAACACCCTCTTTCATCTTGGTATGTCCTATTCCTGATGGTGTCCCGATTGAGCCTATGGTAGGTCCTGCATTTCCTGTCCAAGTTTTTAACCCAAAAATTGTAGGAACCTACGACACCAATAGGTTCCCTTCCTCCCGAACACATTGTCGGCTTCATCTGTGAGGCGTGTCGACGCTTGACCCTTTTTCTCTTTTACAATAGAGCAGGTGCCGCCACTTTCGCGGAACCCCATATTCTCTGTTGCCGACTCCCCCCCTTATCTCTTCTCTTTTCTTCCCCCACCTCCTTTTTTTTTTTCTCTAGTATCTTGAGCTGCACGCGATTTCCTAGTTTGAGAAATTGGTTCGCACTGCAGCTCCCGATGCGAGGTTACCCCTCAGTTCCTTCCGACCCTGCCCCCACTGATGCCCCCGAATAACCAGTATTTTTTCTTGGATTAACAAGAGGGTTGCTATTGGTTTTCCCCCTTTTTGAAGAACCCGGTTTTTATTGCCTTCATGGACACATATGCTGCTCTCCACATAAGGTGGGATCTTTTCAAGAGCCCGTCGGTTTTCTTTTGTTCGCTCTTCACCCCCATGCTGCCCGTACCTTCCCGAACGGGGAAGTAAGCTAAAATCCTCCGGCGTCCCCCCCCCCCAGACTAAGAGCCTTCCTTGCCCCCCCCCCCCTACGGCTCCAGGCTGCCGATGCTCAAGTTATTCATTACCAACCGGGTCTATCGATTTGATTGGTGTTCTCTCCCTGCCTTTTCTTTCCCTCAGATTCTCCCACTGTCCCTTAGCTCTTACCACAACGTAGTTTTCCATTGACTTTGCGTCCCCTTTCCCCCCCCCCCCACAACAGGCGCGCCCTTTTCCCACAAAACGCATTCGACACTTTAAAACCGGGACGTAGAATCTGGCTTTCGATCGATCCCAGAAGGATGTCCAATGACCCCCCCCTAAGAACAAAAGAAACGCTCAAGTAAGCCCATAGGCCCCGCTTTTACAGACTTCTTCCTCGTTATTCGCATTTTTTGCAGGATTTTCCTCGGGAAGTCTGCGCTATTTGGAAAGGACCCCGTGTCTTCCGCCAACCGGCCCTTAAACAGCGTCCTCGCTCATCACAAAGTGGCGCCCGCGCCCTCACGAGCCCTTTTTTCTCTTGGATCGATGCAACCCTTTCCCAAAGAAATCGCTTTGACCCTCTTTCTTATTGCGCCCCTTCCTCCGTTGGCCTGGGTCCTCAACCCTTTGTCACCGCGCCGGAAGCTGCCCACGTCCATGGTGCCCTCCGTAGCCCCACCGCAAAATTGCCGGCCCATTTTTTCGCGCGTCCTTACCTCAACACTACGCCGTCTAGGTATCGCTGTGAATACGAGATGCACGGAATGCCCGATGAACCACCTGCCAGGAGCGCACCTGGCTCAGTTTTTCCCTTGCTTTGCCTCCCGTTCCCTTCCTTGTGATACATCACACCTTCTTTTTGTTTCACTCCGTCGAGATCCATTGCTTATTGTTTAGTATAAACGCCATCTTCCCGTTCCCCTAACGTTTTCGCAGGATTTGTCCTTGCTAGCCCGCTTCTCTTCGCCCACCTTCCTCTGGATAGGATCTGGATTGTCTCGCGCCTCCTTGAGGCACCTTCGTCAGCTTTCTTAAGAAAATTGGCTCTTTTCTATTATTTTCGCGACTTTGGTTCCGCCGAATGTTCAAATACCCAATGATAAAAGACCCGCGGGCGTGTCCGAACGGGATTCCAATTCTCCGCTCAGTTCGGCCCACCCCTTTTTTCTCCTTCTCCTTCCTTTTTTGATACCTCCGGCATTCACGGTTCGGACTTTTCAAGTTTCCCCCATGAGTCATTCTCACCCAAGGTAAACGCCTCCAGTTTTTTTTCCTGCGTCACTGTAGGACCTTTTTAAAACCCACTCGGGGTTCACCTTACCCCCAAGTCACCTGGCGTCGCCCACCCTGGTTAACTGCTTCGTACACCTTTCTCGGGTAAATTGTCGGTCCCGTTTACCACAGCTTTCACTTCCCTTTCCGACTTCATGTAACCCCCTTCCCCAAGTATTCAGCGACGTTACCTCTTCCTACCTTGATTCCATGACTTCTTAGCAGGAGGCTCCCCCTCCCTGGGACTGCACTTTTTCTTCTAACCAGAGAGCGTTCCTTCCCAAAACTTCTTGGTTGCGCTGTAAAACCTCGCTGGAAAAATGCAATTTCGTAATTTTCCGCCCAGGATTGCCGGTTCCACCCCCCCTCTCAATTTAGATTGGTGAAGGATTTTCTCTCTTTTTCCTCCTAAGAAGGTGTGTTTTCGACTTCCCTCCTTAACATAGAAAACCTTGGTCTTAGTCTTCCCTTCCTCAAAATGGACCCCTGTTTCTTTGCTCGGGGAAGCCCCCTTTTTTTTGACTTTTTTGAGCACGCTCGCCTTTTCTCTAATTCGTACCAGTTGGAGATAGTAAATCTCACGGTAGGCCGAAATGCACGCTCTGGATTCCTGCTCTTTTTTTCCTTTTCTTAAATATTCCCCTTCCTGTTTCGTTACCCCCCTCTTGTCAACCCGGGGGAGGCCCTGTTCCGTGGCCCCCTTCCCATTTGGATTTGAAGTTGGGACGGTGAACCGACGTGGTTCACCCCCCCCATTTCCGACCGCCAGGTTTTCCTTTTTTTTTCCACCTTTAGAAGAACAGGACCTCCTGGAAAATGTACCTATAACCGGTTCTCTTGCGACACACGCCTTCATCTTCTGTTGGACGAACTCGCCTTCTTCCTGCCAGTGCCCCCGTTCTCTTTTCCCGCTGCGTTTTGAGCATAGGCCCTTTTTCCCCCCTTCGTGAAATTTCTCTAGAGCTAAATTGCTAAATTCAGCCCGCAATCAGTTTCTCCTGAGGTTTCTCTAGCTCCACCCCTGAGAGATCAGTATCTTGACCGCAGCTCTTTTTTTCCTTCGATACGAAGTCCCCCTTCCCCCTTCCTGCGAACACTTCTGGCTTTAGGCCAAGGTAACGGGCGCCGTGATCCTAAAACCGCACTGGATAGATCCAGAACCTGAGGGATTCACTCCTTTCTGTTGCCAACCGCCCCGCCCTCTTCTTGGCACCTATCCCTCGCCTACCGTTGTCTGGCCTAGAGGACCTCTATTCAGCGCTAATTCTTTCTTCTTCCTTTAGTTTAATTTTCCCCTCTGCCGATGGCCCGGTTTTCGGTAGTACTCGTCCTCCTTGAGTCCCCTGTCGGGGTGCTGGAAATGCTCCCGACGGCGGCGCGCCCCGGTTCGTTTTAAGCAATCTCGTTGCAGGACGTCCCACTCGCATTCTTAGTCCCTTGGGTGGTTAGTTTTTTGTGTCCCTGGCCTCCTCATCTCCTTTTTCTTGTCGCGTGCGAAATGATGTTAGCGCTCTGTCCCCGTTGGAAATCCTTTTTTAGCCATGCTGTACTTTAATCCACCTCCTCCCCTTGATCTGCCGATGAACCACCCTTCAGCAAAAAATTCACGATCCCCCGTAATTTAATATCCGATTTTTTCGCTTTTCTCTTTGAGCTTTTTTTTTTTTTGGCGTCCTCCCTTCTTTGCATTTGGACGATTCGTTTTTCATCGCGCGTCCCTTTATCTGTAGAATAAATTCTGTCCAGTTTGTCTATTTCCCTACCATGGCCACCCCGGAATGACCTTGTTCCTCTACGCCTGTCTACAGAGTGAGACTCCCCCCCATGGAAGAAACAACCTGTTACGCTTCTAAAGGTTGAATTCCCCTCAAGGTTAGACGTCCTTCCTTTACGCCTTCGTAGTCGCCTTTTTTGAGGCTTGTCCTCCCGAGAAAAATTCTGTTTCTGCTTGTCTACCTTTCCCCAGGCAATTTCCCCCCCCGCCGGCTCGGGGCATATACCAAACTACTGCTTAGAAGAATAGTTGCTCCCTTGTAAATTCCCTTCTCTAGTCTTGACCCCCCTCTCCTGCATCGATGCCCCACATGTCTTCTCTCGAGAACTTTTTTCTCGGACTGTTATTCCATGTAGAAGATGACCACGCTGATTGCTCGAAAGCCTTTCTCCATTTGTTGAGGAACCTCTTCTTGATCTCTGCTGCTCTCAGATTTTATCTCTTTTCTTTAATCCTAATCCAGTTTTTTTTTCGTTATGAGTCAAGATTTCCACGATACGAGCACTCTCGCCCGGTTGCCCCTCCCCCCTCCAGACACCTTTGGATAAGGGGCAACATCGAGTGTCATTTTCTCCGGCCCCACGAGATGACTCCTCCCTTTCTAGTCACTTCCCCCCCTTTTTTTTTTGGCTCGGTTTCCTTTTAAGAAAATGGTTTTTTTTCAACTCGGCCGTCATGTTTTCCAGGTCAGGCCGTACCACTCTCGCTATACCCCAAAATAATGTTTACTCTCCCTCTTTCATAAATGGGAGTTGTGTACTTGTTATTCGGCCTATTGACCAATGATGACGCCTTTTCGAAGGTCCCCCGATACCCTTCCGTAATGGCTCACCGCTCCGCGAAGGAATATTTTTTGTCCGAGTGTCTCCCCGCCCTTTCCCTGCCCCCCCCTTCCACCGCGGAATCCTTAGCCGGAAGATGTCTTTGGTTTTTCTTCATTCAAACGCAATTCTCCCAGGAGAGTGAACACCGTTCGATGACGATTTCCTCCAGCTTCCTTCCAAACTCTCTCCCCCCTTTTTCCACTCCTACGAGCACCCTATTTACCGTTCCCCTTCGCGCCTGAAGATGTCTCCATCAGAGGATACTTCTTCCCCCAACCGTGACTCCCCATCACCAGTCCTCTCGTCAGATGTTCGCGATTCGATGATAAATTGCTTTTGGCCGTTGCTTTTTTGGGCAGGAAAGTAGGTTCTCTTCGGCCCGGAAGTGCCTCAACAGTCATACACCTCCTTCTTCCTAACAGGAATTGAGCCTCTCCTCCTAATATCTTTGTTTTCCCTTTCCTTCTTCTTTTCCCTAAACACCTCATCCAGCGACGTTTTGAGCATTTCTCTCAGTGCCTCCCGGAAGCATCTTGCCTCTAAAAGGGTCCTCTTTCATACCGTCCGAGTCCTGTCAACCGACCCTTCTAACGCACCCCGAAAACCACTTCCCTGAGCTCTAGACCCCATCCCTAAAGGGGACAGCACCCCCTAGAACTCCGTTAAGCGTTCTCGATCTGTTCCCGGCTCCCCCCTTTTTTTTCCTATGTCCCGGGATAGGCCGATTTCCCCTCATCTTTGCTATTCTGCCCCCTGCTTTGAAGATACAATGATTCTTTTCACCTGGATACATGGATTGTCCGGCTTCTTTCATAATCTCCCCAAGTTTTCTAGATTCGTCTGTCCCTTTAGCGATTTCTGAACTTTCGACTGAGAGAGGTCAGTCGTTTTTGCTTCGTGGCGCGAGATCCCCCTTCTGAAGATTATGAAGACCTTATTTCTGTTTATGGCTTTCCCATCTATAGAATTTTTGGCCCCAAGACTCCTTGGTTTTTCCCAACGTGGCAATGTTTCTACCCTTCCGCTCCGACGGCCAACCCCTCCTACTATAATTGGAGTTGTGTTTCGCCATCGGGGATTTAGGTGTTTACCGGCGTACTTTCATCTCCCCCCATTTTCAACCCCTTTCTCCGAGGACCCTTTGAGGTCCTTCCTGAGTTCCCTTCTGGCACCCTCCGAACGGGAAGCCGTGCCACGTTCCTTTCATGCTCCCCCCGTAAGGTGAACCCAAGGTTCTGTGTTAAACCCTCTTTACCCAATCAACTGAAGACCAGGACAATTCAGAGCCAGTCCGCCCCTTCCCGTATTTCTCCAACCTACGAGAGAATGTGATTCGCCGACTTTTTTCTCAAAGTATTCTTGATCCCCCCCGAGAGCCTCTAAACCATGTTCCCTCCCCCTTTTGTCCCCGAAGTACCCGGTCAGTTCGAATTCCTGTTAAGGGAAGAATTTCTTCACCTAGGTCCCTCTTGTGACCTTGGACTCTCTCTTTTCCATAATAATGACAGTTGTGTTTGTTTCTTTGCTACCCCCATTTCCCTCAACCTTTTTTCTATCTCTGAACGGCCTTCGTATAGAAAAACTGGATGATCTATTCAGCGGTTTCTCTTTTTTGACCCCCCAGCCTTTGCGACTTTCAATATTTTCAAGTAAAATCTTTTCTTTCTTTCACTAACCGTTTCCCCCGACCGCACGTTGTTATTTTGAGTCTTTCTGCTTGTATGATTTAGTCCATTACCCATAATTCCCAATGAAAGGGGGAGTTTTTAGGTTGACCTCCTTTCCGACCTTCCCAATCTACTTCCTTCCTGGAGAAGGTGCCCCGTAACCCGTGGCTTCACCAGCCCGTGCAAAGGTAGAAGGTTTGTTTTTTACCTGATTGAATGAAACTTGTCTTGCGTTTACCTTTGACAAAACCACCCCCCCCCCCCCCTGGGCATCGGAGAACCATTTCTCTCGCAAGGAATGAGTTCTCGGTGAGCGGACAGTTGCAGTTCGTCCCTTACTTTTTCTTTTTTAGCATAGGGCTGTGTAAAGCTCCCCCGTCGTCTAGAGATTGAAATGAGTCCCCAGAATTCCTGAATAGTATTTCTAGATAATAATCGCTCTCCACCGAGATCACTCAATTCGCTCCCCCTTAAGGCCTTCTTTTTTCTGCATATAGCCTCGCATTCATATTCTCCCCCCCTGATGGACCCGTTGAGCCTTTGTCTTCTAGTTTTTTTTTTTACCCATCGCACAAGTCCTTTTTTTCGTCTGATTAAACCGGCAAATACTTTACTTCTTAGTACGTAATGTCCGTACGGCGGCATATCAGCTCGGACATACCCCTTTTTTCTTGCTGTTTCTGCCCATGTCTTGGCTCTTTGCTATTTCAGAGATACGGATTTATTGTTTTTTCTCTGAGTAAGGTATTCTGTAATTAGAGATCTCGCTTTCCTTTTTTGAAGGTAGTCCCCTGTAGAATTGTAAAATGGATTAGGTTTATAGAGGACCCCCTTCTCCCGCGTGAAAAGCAATCTGCCCTGGATCATTTATCTGGCCCATCTTTTCCCTACCTTCTGTAACTTTTCTTTGGTACCCAGACCCAGGATTTTATCCCCCTGTCTTTATCTTCGATTTCTAATTTTTGGCGAGTCCGCGGAAATACTTTTTTCTTCAATCCACCGGAGGTCCGTGTCCCCATCAAGCATCCCCCGGTCATCAAAGAAAACCCTGGTCACACTTCACATGTGATATACTCCCGTATTTCCCTTTTCCTTATTGTGAAGATTTTGAGCTCTTTTCTTTTTTTTTGGAGGCATCCTTTGATTCCCCCTCTTCAGATGGGCTAATCTCTCCGGTACTGTATTATTTTTCTCTGAAACCTGAGTCAGGTTTCGAGTTCTCATATTGACTCTGTAAAGGCTACCCCTTCCGGAATTGTTCCCTCATCCCTCTGTCTTTTCTTCCCCCCCCCCAATACCCACACGCAACCCACTTCCATTCTCCCCTCTTGAAGGAACTCCCCAGGCTTGGTTTCAGGAGCCTTTCCTACTTCGGGATTGACTTTACGTCTGATTTCGGTGTGTTGCGTCCTTCAGGGATTAGCTACCCGCCAACAATTTCCTTTTTGCCAGCAGGGGTTGTCAAGCCGCCTCCGGGCAAAACCCCTAAACCCCTCCCTTTATTGAGCATGTTGGCATATTCAACCTTCTTGGTGTTTTTTCAGATCAATCCGGGTTCCTGCCTTAGCACGGCGATTGTTGAAAAATTGATTCCTGTCCCCCCATAACCAACAAAAGAGGTCATCGCCCTGACCCACCTTAGCTGCGATGTGTCTCAGTGTACTACTGCTTGTCACCACTTAGCTTCCCTAGACTCTGTTTTAGCCATTTCTTGGCCTTGAGTACCCCAACCCCCCTAGTTATTGCAGAGATTTAG
>Ga0179593_1380711_pt1 | contig 12543 bp, 11 predicted proteins | sample CZODoug2_1_08_16_FD_185931 | JGI IMG/M metagenome (GOLD analysis project Ga0179593, IMG submission 185931) | Vadose zone soil fungal communities from Angelo Coast Range Reserve, California, USA - CZODoug2_1_08_16fungal (PacBio error correction) | ecosystem: Environmental > Terrestrial > Soil >... | reverse complement strand
TCAAGAGCGTCTGAAGATTCAAACTCCTCCCTTTTCTCGGTGCTTCTTTTTGTGGGAAGCCCGCTTTTATTCTTCCTTGGCCGGTTTCCGAGCAGCGTCCTTGTTTTCCATCCTTTCCTCCACCAATCGGAATACTTCTCTTGACCCCCCCCTCTCTGCTTGAACTCCGTTAGAGTGTTTTTCCCATTTTCCCTTAACTTTTTCTCCCCTTGGTTCTCGCCCACCTTTATACTCCCCCTTCCTGTGGTGTTAGGAAAGTTTGTGCCTTGCTCTCTACCCTCTTACAGGTTGAATACTTTGCCGCTTATGGCCTATTCCACACACTTTATGAAACGCGATCTGCGGAGTCCGCCCTTCCCCGTCCTTTCCGTCGCAGGACTCGTTTTCCCATGTCGGCACTTTCACTGTAGACAACCCTGTTGATTATAGACGAGCGGGACCAGTCCCCCGCCGTGACGGTTCGAACCGCCCACCGGACTTGTGTCTTTCCTGTGATTTGCCATTTCGCCCCTGTCCTGTTCTAAATTTCTTTGTCAAGATCAAATGAATGGCTATTGACTTTGCACATGCGTCTTGACCTTCGCCCCAGTTTTTTGCCCATCCATGTTCCTCTTTCCGATCGCATTCGCGCTGGTGGAAAGCATTTACGGATAGTCGCTCGCGTACACTCCCCACGAAGTGCGGTAGCTTGTTGACCACCCGCGCTTCAAGACCGTTTCTTACGTTCAGTTCCTGGCCTGCCCCACTTCTCTTTCGGGTCGCTGAGGGTGTCCATATGGGGGGGGAGACACTCATGGCGCCCACACCTGCAAATGATTCCTCTGAGCTCGAATTCGCCCTTGACTCTCGTCCGTGGTGTCCTTTCCATGGCACACGTTAATTCCGCCTGTTAGTATCCAATTTCACTGTGCCGGCGGCGTGCTGACTTTATGTTGTTGTTACCCGCCATGATGCCAGATGTCTTTCTGGGCTGCTTGTTTTGTTCAGGTTGTATTTTTCTTCGCATCCCCCCTGTATAGACTTGCCCCCAACAATAGTGCTCGCCCGCACGACATGCCCAGTATTAGCGCAGAAACATTTTCCCTGCCTCATCAACCACTTATGAGTACACTTTTCCTTCCTGGGGGTGTCATTTTGCATTTTAGACGCGATCGCAAGCCTCCGGCCCTTTGCAAAGTAACGACTGCCAACCCTCAAAATATTCGACCCCATATTGTTACTAAACTTGCGCCCGTTTTCCCAACCTCGAACAAGTTCTAAGTTGTGAACTCTCACTTTACCTTTGACCTTTGCTAGTTATTGCTCTAGAGAACCACCGGTGCCTGTGAAACCTGGTAGCACGAATTTATCTTATTTACACTTCTTTTGCGTCCAGGATCGTGCTTAGACCGCGCCCTTGCAGCCGTATGTTACTTTCTCGTGGCGTCTGTTTCCTCCAACTAGATCGCCCTCAATTTTTGCTCCTTAGTGCGCCTTCGTCAATGTGTCCCATAGTCTTCCCCTTGCCCCCCCTTTAGATCAGCCTGTGTGTTTCTGGACCCCTTTTCCCGGCTTTGTTGCCACTTTGATCGATTTGTTCTATCTACCCCAGCTCGTAGATTTGGTGAAGCCGCGTTACCGATTTGTGTGTTCCCCCACACCGCTCTCCTCCTTCACACCGACAGGGCGACTGACGTCGGTTCTTTGGGGAAAACGGGGACGTCGACTCCGAGCGAGAATGAGAATCCGCCGCGACCTCGTTTCCACCACCACTCGATAGGAAAGAGGTGTATGAAAGAGAGTAGAGTACTGTGTTTCCCATGGACAAGTTCTCTCCACGGAATACTGGAACTTGCCTTCCCACGTATTTTATTCCCTCCGCGTCCTTGTGGGCTGCTCCGCTTGTGTTGAAATCCGAGCGGCAGTCACTCCGCCATGATCCCCTTGCACGGCATTCTTACATGTCCACTGAAACTGGTGTGCAATCTGGTGTCCCCTGACTATTTGCGTTGGAACCATCTTTTTTTTTTTTTCCATTTGCTTACGGACCATTTAGAGCTCCCCGCCCCCTGCCAGTTCTTCCAGTCCCCCGCTTTTTTCCGGGTGAGGCGCGGCCGTACTCACTTGTTCGATTGATTTTCACGGACTGGACTGGGCTCCCGCATTTGTTGGTCCTTGCAGGGGACGGGTTCCCCTTTTTCCTGCCAGTATTCCTGGCGTTTTACGCTAGCGCTTCACTTATTTCTCCCCGGTGCCTTCCATGTTTTTATTTTGCTTTTCTCCTGGATATCCCTTGTACAGGCTGGTCAGAGAATTGTCTTCTGTGCACTATTGTGTCACACGCTTTAGTTCGTGATTCCCAACCTGCGCGCCCTGTTCCACTTAATGATCCTGGATTCTCCTCTCGGATTCTTTTCATGGTTCGTCCGTTTTTTTCCCCGCCCTTTTTTTTCATCCGGTTCACACGCTTACGCGCTGCGGTCTGGTATTCTGGCAAGTCCCAACCACATTATTTTACGCCAACGCGTTCAAGGTCGCCTTTCTTTGTATGCGCCAACCGCTATCAGAGTTTATGGGTGTCCGTCGTGACAGAGGATTCTCTGCATCCTCATGTTGCAAGAGCCCTCTTGTTCAGTTCCCCCGGTGCATTAGATCCTTCGAGCCCTGCCCTTGTGTGTCCCTGGGTTTGTGTCTAGGTGCGATCAGTGTCAACGACCTATATAATCTGACATGCACATTGAATGAACACTTTTTCATGATGCAGCCATCCCTTTTGGCACCTTGTCGCCTCTTTTTCCATTGAACAGCGGTTTGTTTTGCCCTTCCGCATTCTCCCCCCCACTACCGGGTGACGCGCCTTTCCTCGCTATGTTGACGTCTAAGCACGCGTTGGCACCGTTTTTTTCTTGACGATTTCAGCGACGACACATGCTGCTTCGTTATGTCTTGTTCCGCTTTGAGTTTGCTCACTTAGCTACCTGCCTTGAATTTTTTTCTCTGCAACCGGCCACGTCGTCATGAACCCTCTAAGGTACTTTCTATGACGCGCCTCGACCGGGAAATTTAGCGCCCCTCCCTCCCGGTTTATTTTGAGATCTCTTTGCCCCTCTCCCCGTTGTGTGGTCGATTTTCCTGCAGCCAAAGTAAGCTCGGCAACCTTCCTCTGTTCAGAGTACTATGCGTAAATTTGTTCCTTAACTTAGGGCGTGGACGAGCAGTGTAACTTTACTCGTACACTAGATCACTGTTCCCATGGGCATACCCCAGGCTGTCTGACCATCTAGTGCTTGTATGGGAGGTCTCTCCCAGCATTAATTTCCGAGTGAACACCGGTTACCTTTACACCGTGGCGTCTGGGCAACGGCGCTTATCCTATCTTTTTTGCAGCCATTGGCGGGGTTCCGGTTAGTGCTCTGCCCAAGCTGTCCCTTTCCATGCAGAGGTATTCTAAAAGCACATACGCCATTATAGCCCATCTGCACTCCCTGTTTCTGCTTGTTGTCGATAATGGTCGGCGGCCTGCCTTTGCCGCTGTGTCCCTTCGTTGTTTTCGGCGAGCCTATTTCTGTCCACTGTCTTACTCCTCCAGCTGGACGAGCAGGTCCGACGATTCTTCATCTTCTGAGCTGGGGGGGTCCTGCGATGTGCTTTGCGCCCGGCCCTCCCTTCCGCGAAGCACAGCTCTATTAGATCGGATCAACTCGCGTCCTATGTTCTCGCTGTGTACACTTTAGTGTCCCCAAACAACACCTATTTGATCGTCTGCCGTAGGTGTGACTCAAGCTGCGTGCCCTGCTTTTTTCCATGACACCGTGATAGGGGTGCGCATCGAGTGGCCTTTTTCGTTATCCCGGCTTTTTCTCCCTCCCCCCCCATTCGGAATCGTGTATCTGACGGTGGTCCACCCTCTTTTGCAGATCTTCGTGACTGTTGTGATGTTTCTTTAAACTCGTGCGGTGTGAAGTACCTTTTTATATATATCATATCCACTCCCCCACAGACTTCCTTGGTGGTTGGTTCAAAAGTCAGTCCTCGCACCCTGACCCTGACGTAAATCCATGGAATTGGCCTCTTCCCGTTGGTGAACGCTCCAAGTCGCATTCGAGTCCGGCACCCGTAGTTACACACTTCTCGGCCTCATTTTGGCTGTCCTGTTCCCCAACCCCTCCGCGCCGCCATTTTATCTTTCCCAGGCTCCCGACGCAGCGAAACTTCCCTTGTTGCTAAGGAGTTCTGCCCAGAGTTTTAGTTTTCATTGCCCCCTTAACAAAAAAGGCACCCTCGCGTCTACTCTGGTCGAACAGGTGGGCGCGATTTGCGCCCCTTTCTGAAGCTGCAGCATTCTGCTTACTGCCAGTCGTTTCTATAGTGCAATTCTCCCATCGATGCATTTGGATGCACAAGTGGGCGGTCTTCTCCCCCCCAGGGTGGAAGAAGACTTCAGTTCTTCCCCCCCCCCCCCCCCCCCCCCCCCCCCCACAGGTATGCCTTTGCGTTTCATGTCCACCATTCTCAGGATGTCGTTTCTTGCCGGGCCACTCCTCGGGGTTTTTAGTCCTCCGGATCAGGCTCCTCTCTTTTGCGGCCGAGCGCCACCTGGTAAGGAGTCCCCGTGCCGCCCGACTTTGACATGTCTTGATTACAGGAGGGAGAGTTTTTGTAGGCGCCCTTTTCCCTCGCGTTTTATCTTGCCCCACCCCCCCTAGAGCGTTCCCAAGCCACGCTTTTTCGGCTTTGCCGCAACCTTTCTAAACCCCAACTGCGTCTGATACCTCACCCTTTCCCGTTTCCTTTGCTGACAATTTTTCTTTGTCGTGAGCTGTACCATCCTTCCTCCCCTCTTCCCCCTTCTTTCGCCTGATTCTGACCACCAAATCGTACCTGGCTACATAGTTCTGTTCGTACAATCGCTCCCGTAACGCGATGGTCACACACAATGCCGATCATAGTTATCCTCGCTGGCCCCTCCCCGTGATACGTTGAAAGCTGATTGCCAATTTTACTTTCTTGTGTCCACCTCGGAAGATTACCCGTACCGTCCGATTGTTGGTTTTTGGTCAGCCACTCCCCATCTGTCTAAGATCTTCTTTTTTTGATGCGTCCCGTTTGCTTAGCGTTTTGGGACTTTTTCAACCTAGTCTCTAACTTGCGGCTGATCGCGTTAGCGGCCATCCCCCCCGGCCCTCCCATGTAGCATTTCCCTTCCTTTTCACTGCCCAGTATGCCAGTTGGCGTGGGGGCCTCGTGCCTTTTGGTCTTCTGCATGTGAGGGACTGTATCTGTGCTTGCCTGTCGGTCCCCCCCGTTCCTTTTTTGTCTTGGTTCCCTTTTTGTTGCATGCGCAGCTCTGGTATGCGATCGGCCCACCCCACCGCCCCTAACTGGTGTCCCCACAGCCAATGTACGACATCTGGTTCGGCGTTGGTTGATAGGCAGCTCATATCCGTGACGAGTCTCTGATTCGTTTAAGACTACGTGTACACCCCAATACGTCCCCGAAAATCTTCCCCCGTCAATTGCGAACACTTTCAAGTGTCTTCCTTCACACTTTAATACTGCTTTTTCCCTTGATTTCCTCCGGCCCCCGGTCTGTTGTGAGAGCATTGCTTGTGTTAATCAACGCTCCCCGAATGACGTCGTTGGCTCGTTGCATCCCCTCTGCTTTTCATTCCAGCCGGCGCCAACGTGCTCCTCCTTCCCTAACTGGGCAACATCTCAGTTGCTGAGGTCTCTCTGCGCTTTGCCACCTTCCTGAGAGTGTAGTTACCCCGAGTTTTTGCATTGCTTAGCCCCTGTTCCCTTGAGCATTTGCCGTTGAATTCCTTCTCCCCGCCCATTTCACCCTCATCTACCCCTATCACACACGTTGGTCTCAACCTTTGAGGTCTGCTCTATCTGCTAATGTCGTTAACCAGCGCGTGGTGGATTGGGGTCGTTTTTGTCACGAGATTGCGACCTTTTGGCATTCCTCATATTGGCACTCACGCGCAATTGACGGATCTAGCGCGCACCCCCCGGACATTCGTGTGAAGCAAACTGTTCCCGGCGCGGGATATTTTCTGACCCCCAAGCGTTCGCTTCGTGTTTTTTGGGTGTAAACAAAATTTTTTTCTAAGAAATAACCCTCTTCGCGCTCCCGTTTGCTGGGGGTGTCATTCGACGGCATGTGCCCTAAATTGGCCTTCCCCAGACCCCATCTTCCGAACATGTCGCCTGTTGCTGGAAGAGCCCAGGAAATCGTCTAGACGCGGCTGTTAGTAACCGAGCATCGGTTTACCCACCGTTCCCTCCCTTGGCATAACCTTCCCCCTGGTAAGACTTCGTGACCTTCTTATTCCCGCCTATGTTTCACCCCCCGTATTCTTTTTCCACAACTCCCCTTTTTATCATCCGTCCCCACTTATCCACACCGTCCCTTGCGTTTCCAATCCTCCCGATCTGGACAAACCCTAAACTGGAGCCATAAGCATTCACGCCCCAGCAGTTCGTGGTTACTGTGTCTTCAGTTTGACGGCAGAGACTCCTTCGACCGTGCTTTGGGCCCTTCCACCGCGTGAACTTATGGGAGGCCAGCTCACGACACGAAAGGAACGGGCGTCGGCACCTTCTTTCGGTACTCCCCCCCGTAGTAGGTTTTCCTGGAACGGCTAAGAGGGCGTGCTTTTCGACCCCTCTTTCAGGCACAATTCGCCCGACAGGGATCGTACGTCTGAGTACGGTGTCGGCATGATCCTCACGACCGGGGCCGCATATTAATGATCCGATCAGACCATCTCGCCAGATCCCGTGGGGCCGAACGCTGAGGGGTTCCTGATCTGTACCTGAGGGGTTTTTGCTCCGAGAGGAATAGTGTCTATTTTCGAGTTTACGTCACTCTTACGAGAATAGCTCTCTCTACTCTGCGGTTTTTGACAGATCAAATGTTCCCCACCTATGTAGTGCCGCTCGTTTTCTAATTCTCTGTCTTCCCTTTTTTGTGTTGACTTTGAGCAATGCACAAGTGCGCGATCCGTGTCTTTTCTTGTTCGACCCTCAGAGAACTTTATGCCTTCTTTTGTGCCCCCGCTCTGAAACGAGAACTTTGGTTTGCGCCCATCCTCTATCCCAAAATTGTTCCCCACGCTATGTCTCACCCGCCTTGTCTCTCAAAACGCCCACGCTTTTGTCTCCTATCCTTACTGGCAGCACGATTGTTGGTTTTTGTGCAGTGCCCTGAAGCTGGCGATTTTAGGTACTTTTAGTTCGTGGTCCAGCCTCCTATTTGAAGTCGCGTAAGCTTCCTCCCCTTTTCTCCGTCTTTGTTAAATTACCGAGTGCACGCAACGGACGTGAACTGGACGTTGATCTTTACGGCACTTTCCAACTTTTGTACATGAAGTTCGAACGGAGTTCCTTCGGTTGTTGTTGGCCTCGTCGCTGACTTCGACGAGTATGAAGTACTGCTTTGCCCGCCCCCGCGCTTATTTTTCTAATTGTGTTCCGCCCTAACCCCCCACTGACCCTTGGACGGAGTCTGGGACCGGGAGCTGCTTATAAAAATTAGCGATAGCCAGAGTGATCATTGTCGCTTGGCAGTCCGCGCGGGTGGAGTTTTCAATCACACCTTGCTGTTTTTACGCTTCAGCCATAAGCATCGTATTCGTCACCCATCGGTCCTTCATTCCACGTATTAGGCTCGTGTGATAACTCGATTTCTATCCTCCCCACAGGATAGCAACGGTTTTGTTTTCAAAAATGTCCACTGACGCCCGGCATATTCGGGACTTGTTTTTTTTCCCCTTTCATGTCCAAAACGTGTTCGTATTCCCCCCGGGAGGATCTCGCTCCCGCCCGCTAATATAACCCCTTCCACCCCCCCCGCGTGGCCCAGCTTTCTTCACCCTTTAGGAACCCTAGATCTGTGATGTAACTCTGCGTTGTTATGTTCCCATCGCTATCATTGTGTACGGTCTCTGTGGTTTTAGATGTTCCGGTTACAGCCTCACCGTTCCATCCCTGCATTCGTTACGACTACCGTTAAACGCCTCGCCCCCATTGCATGTTGCCCCGACTGTTCTATGCCCCTCCTGTCTCCGTCCGTGCCGCGTATCTCTCTTCCGTGTCTCCTTTTATCCAATCTCCAGCGGCCAGGGTTACCCAACGTTGATAGATGTCCTGAGCCTGGACCGTCGAATCGTCACGATGATGTATTATGCAAAAAGCCCAACTCTCCACAGAGCCCCAATTGTCCACCACCTCGAATTCCCCGCGTGTCTGCCAGCCACGTTCGGTTGTTATTTTCAACCCCCTTCGTTCCCTTGTGCTCCTTAGCTTATAGAGAATCATTGTCCTCCTCGTGTCCATTGTCGTGGTTGTTCTTGATTCCTCTTCCACTGACCCGTCATTTCTATTTCTGGCCCGTTCAGCTCCTGTACAGAGACCCCCGTCGCGACCGAGTTGAGACCCGGCACAACCGGAATAACCTGTCTTGTCCCGCTCATGTAATTCTGGAGGCCGCTCTGCATTTCAAGTACCTTATTGTTAGGGATTCGTATCTTTCTATTTCTGATGGTGACGGTGCTCTTCTTGCGTGGTACTGAACTTGGCAGCGTCGTGCGGAGGTAATGTACGCTCTTATGAGATCATCGTTTTCCTGTGCGGAATTTCAGAAGGTTTCGTTGTGCCCCCCTTCCGAATCCTGGACGCATTGGGCTATTTTTCACTCTGGGGGAGATTTTTCAGCTGGCACGCTCTTCATCCCCCGAGTTACAACTTACTTCCACCCCCACACCTTTGACCAGCCAAGACCCGCTGCCCGAATGTGCACCGTTCCCACTCTGACGAGAAAGTCCCCTTGTGCCCTGTTCGACCGATCTCTTCCTTCAGCGATGTCCAACTTTGCTGTTCCACCAATGATCTCGGTTTCGCATCTACACTCTGTCACTATACTTCGATCTTTGACTGGGCACGTCGCTTGCCCTCGTCCCTTTGTCACACGTACGTCGCCCTGCTCAAGAGATACGATTGGCAGTGTGCTGTGGCGGTTCCTCTGCTACTTTCCCACCCGCTCCAAGCAGAGTTGTCCCAGCTTTTTACTTACTTCTCTTTCCTTTTCTCCTTTTCTGCTGATCTCTCCGTTCCCCCGCATCACTGGCTCATCCGCTAAGACCACTGTGTCGAATTCAAGTTTACTGTACGCTTGACCATTCCCACTACCCCCCTGGCCAAGCCGTTGCCACGTAATTCATCTATCCCGCCCCCTTCCCTCGCCGTCTGTCCGTCTTGTGCCGCATCCCGTAGCAGCCCCTTCAACCTACTTTGTTTCATTCTGTCGTTTTTCTTCAACCCACACTTTGCGGTTTCATGGGCGGCCGCCCTGCTTTCGAGCGTAGTGCTTGCATAGGTGGACCCGTCGTCCTTGGCTAGCGGTCTTAGTCCACGTATTGTTTTGATTTGCCCTGTTCCCTCCACCCCCTTTCTCGTACCCCGAATTGTCAGTCCCATTTCTGAGCGCATCCGCTACGTAAAAGGTTTGGGGACTAACTCACAGTGTGGTTGTCTAATTTATGACGTTCTGAAAACCACTGACTTTCGTGACCAGTGTGCCGCTCCTGCTTTCCTCGCGCTTCCGCCGTGGCTACCTAGTCCCTGACCTTGGATATCATTTCTGTTTGCACCATATGTAGGTTGTAATCCCTGCCCCTTGCCCGGGTGTGACTAGGACGTGGTTATTCGGTGTTCACTTCCCCCCGTTTTCCACTCCGTGGTGCGTTTACCGGTACTAAAGTACGCGACATTCAGCAAATCTCGCTGTGCTCCTCGTCTTACTGGAAACGAACCTTTCTCCGGTTCCGGTGTAGATATCTAAAAGCGGTTGCTTCGATGTTTTCCTTTGCTCTACACGGATCCTTTACGACGGAATCGAACGCGATCCTGCCCAGGCACTCCACTCCCTTCTCCAAACCTGTTTTCGATGACGGTCCTTGGAGTGCTGGCTTCATATCAACGGGCGCCGTCCGTTCTGACGGCCGTATGCGCCTGTCTCCTCCCCTAGAGTAGCCTTTGAGACGGTTCCTCCCCGACGTTTCTTATTCGGCGGAACTAGCGTTTCTCCTCTTGTCGGGTTTGCCCTTCCCTTAGGGTCTCCCGTGTCCCCACAACTATCCCCTCCCCCTTGTGCGATTCCCCTACAGTAAGGCTGACATTTTTTTTCTAGATGCCCTGTGGCAGTTTCTATGGTATTCGGCCATCCTACATGCTTTTTCTCTAGCCATTCTCCTGGCGGCTTCCCGAAGATTTATTACGATCCGTTTTTGATCCAGGATCCCGCCTCCGATAGCACGGGACGTTCTTCCGCTGTGCTTCTTCATGTGCATGTCTACCGGATCTTTCCTGTATGGTTTTCTGTTCGTCTGGCGGATTTCAGGTGCTATGGTTTTTGTGAATCCGGATGGCAGACGTCGCTGCACCGTGCGCAATATAGACTCCACCAACAAGGATTGTCCGCGGATGGCACAAACTACAAGTTAACCGGATTCGCCTACTTCTGTTCATTCACCATCCGCTGTAGGGTCATAACTCATGGGTCCTTTCGCGGCTTATCTGACTTTTCGTTTTTCGACTGGATGCCCCTTCGTTTTCTTGTCCTACTTCAGAAGCATGTAGATTTGGAGATCAGGTGCGCCTGCTCAACGACCGAAACTTCCCTTTCCCCCCTTTCTTTCCCTTCCTTTTCGGGACCTATTGCTACCGCCTTCTTTTTTGTGTTGACAAAGCCATACTTTCGTGCTTTTTCCCGTGTGATTCCGACCTACAAATCTATGCGACAGGCGATCCGCCTGGCCGTTGTTCGACGATCTAAGTGAAGTGTCGGAACCTCGATTGTTCTCCTATCCATTCTCCTGGAATCGGACTGTCACCCCCATTCTTCCCTTTTATTCCTTTGGCCGCAGGGGGCACAATACCTTTTGACTTGTTTCCGGTTTTTTTACAGTTCCCTGCGCTCACTAATAAAGGCGTCGGCCCTTTTCCCTTCCCCGATCCGGTCTGAAGCTCGAGACCTGCTTCCCCCGTTGTTGTCTAGTGAGGATATCCTCACTCATTGCCGATTGTTGTGCCTCCCGATCCGCCTTTCTTTCGATTTTAACGTATTGAGCGAATTCCCCTGTTTAACGTCTATCCATAAGGCGGCTTCGCCTCCTTGCTGCCCGATTTCATCCATTCTGTCTGGTAATCCCGTCGTCTTGCTTAGTGTCGTTCGTCCCCCGTCCTTCTTTCAGCTCGCCTTGTGCGGATTACGGGTTCCCCCTCTCCAGCTATTAGACCTTGATACAGCTAGTATCCCTGAAGGTCGAACGGCCCCTTTTTTCTTTTTTTCTCTGTCGCACCCCTTCCATTATGACCTGCCAGCCTTTTTCATGATTCTCCGTACTCCTCTAAAATCCTGGTGCGGATGTCACTCTCCTTCCGCAACCCTTTATTTGCGGATAGAAGTCGCTTTGTGTTACTTTCTATCCTTCGCCACCATCATTGTTGGTTATTTACTTTCCGCTTCTCTCCGTCTCGATGGCTTAAAGCATAATATCGCAGATCTCCCCCGCGTCGTGCCTGCCACTCCCCACTTTGAACGGCATTCAAACCCCGTTTTCAGACGGCAAAGTATATAGATTCGTAGTTTTCTTTCCTCAATTTTTCATGTATTGCCCCTCGGTTCTCCCCCTCGGTATATCCATCTTGCCCGCTGCTTGGTTCGTTCCCCAGTAGCAAGCTTTCCCTTGTATAGTGCACTTGGCCGGTTCCATTTAGTGCCCCCAGTCTGAGGTACAATTCCCCGTCTTCGTTTAGTAGACATTTTCTGTTGACGCGCCGTTCTTTTCGGCGTCCCTGTTTTAATCGCTATTATTCCGGCTCCGCTGAGGTTCCCCCCCAACTTGTTCTAACATTAGTTGCGGTCACTGCTTTGTCCCCCAGACTTTTCCAGCAAATCAAAATTCACGCGGTCTCTTTGAGTGCCTTAGGATTACATCCTTTCGTGCTTTCTGCCCCCACACTGCAGCTTGTCTCCTCCCCCCCGCCCGCCCCCAGTTTCTTACTTTGATCGCCGGCCCCCTTTCCTCGAGTAGTGTGCCGGTTTAAGTAAGTCGGTGTCCTCACATGTATTATGTTGCGGAACACATTCTTCTTCTTCGTTTTGTTCTTTTCGGGAGTTTGTGGAACGCTCCCCCGTCTGATTCAGGAGCTATCTAGTGTGCTACTCAGAAGTTCCCCGCCCCCTGTCTTCGCACTGCTACGCTGTGTTTCGCGCCTGCATTGTGTTAACATCTTGCACAACACACCCCAATAGCCCCGACTAAGCCTAGCGTGATTGTTCCGCCACGAACGCAGCACACCCCGAACCCAATATTAGACACCGTTCTGAACCCGCTGGAATTTAGCGTCCTACTTTCGTTCACCCCACCTTGTTAGCGCACCGCGACCGCCACTTCTTCGCGGCGTCTGTTTGCCCTGACTTTTCTTTCAAGTACTCCTGATTCTTGCCTTTTCTTTTTTTTAGCTCATTTCCCGTACTTCCCCTCACCTAGAGTG